>ERZ1292633.2409-Hain-H41-02um-R1-2409-length-19181-cov-6_pt1 | contig 19181 bp, 12 predicted proteins | sample MGYA00564406_ERZ1292633 | MGnify/ENA primary metagenome ERZ1292633 (study PRJEB36523, sample SAMEA6512639) | groundwater metagenome | collected 2019-01-08 | study: AquaDiva: Metagenomics assemblies of 32 groundwater samples
GCCTTAATGCGTGCCTTCATTTCGGCCACCTTTTGCGCGACCATTTCAGGCGACAGGGCGACGACGTCCACCGTCCAATGCGGTGGCAGAGGATCGTTGAGGCCTGGAAAGTCGAGGTGCATCGCGAGCCATTGCAAGCACGCGTCTTCGTTTTCACCGCAGCCGTTGATCACGGCCTTCTTGACGGCGTTTTCGCTGAATCCTTGGCTCACCATCGAGTCGAGGAACCACTTGTGCATGCTCGCCGCGATGGGTGGATCCACGACCGGCGGCTGTGGCACTCCCGCGTCGTCTCCCGGAAGTTGAGCACCGTCGCCTTCGGTGCGGGCTGCTGACATTTTTGTGTGTGACACTTTGGAGACGTGAGATGGGCAACGTGGAGAGAGAAATTGGACACGAGAAAAAACCATTGACGAGAGAACAATTGAAAGAAGAGCGCCGACAGCCGTCACTGTCAAGTCTCCTCTCCCCCCCCCAACTTTGGCGAACGACAACAGCAGACTGGCAGACAGGCCCTACCCGACCGCCGTCGAAAACGACAGGAATCCATCATCGTCGAGAAGCGCCGCGCGGTCCGCCGGTGGCTGCTGGTAGCGCTAACTCGATCATCATATCGGGCGTCAATTCGTGCCGAAACGACCGCGGCACAATGTCATCAGGTACCACGTTTGAGACCTCCGACTCGATGCGACCCAGGTCGTTGGGACCGATCTGAATGAGTTTGTACTCGAGAGGAAGATCGGTGACTTCCTTGCCAAAAAAATCGCGGTATGACTCGTGGCGTAGAACGTACCCATAGGTGAGCACTTGCATTGCGTATCTTGAAGCCTTGTTGTTCGGGAGGTGGTGGAGTGGGACCATGGCTGGCTCATCGAACGAACTGAGTCGAAAATTGGTTGATTTGGACGAGGTGGTCTTCCAGTCGGCGACAAGGAGGGCCCCCGTCTTCTTATTTCGGCCCAGGAAGTCAATCATTCCGGAGATGCCAAGCGCCGGGCACGCGACGATCGTTTCGACCGCTACTGTGTCATAGTCTTTCATGATGTCCCGTGCGGCCGCCTCGGCGACCGGAATGAATTGATCCTCGGAGCCCTGAAGGCTTTCAAACCTGGCCCGCGGCTGACCCGTGACGATGGACTCCACGTGCGCGTGCACATTCTGACCGAGGACAGCGGACATCTTCCATTTTCGTAGCACCTCCTGCTGCGATAGCTTTTCCCGTTCGGCGACAATTTTGGACACTCGGTCGGAGTCGAATGGGAAAAAGAAGTTCAACGCGGTCGTGACCGACGTAAGGGTCATCCCGGAACTCATGGCATACGAATGCCGCAAGCGGTTGAAGGTGACGGTCGCACCCGACGGGTGCTTGGTGACGACCACGGCCATAAGGCAGCAGAGCGTTTTAGAGTGTAGTGGAGAGAACCCAGTACCCAAAGCCCACCTTGGTCTGTGTGCGGTCTGGGTGGGAGTGAGGGGAACGATTGTTGCGTTGTGGACCGATCAAAAAACGTTGAGGTTGGCGGCGCTCCCCTTTCTGCCCATTTCTCCTCACCCGCACAGCTTTTCGCCCTGCGCTACGGTAAGGGGGGAAAAAAAAGCGCAGCAGGGCGGTGTGGAAGAGAGAGATCGAGAGAGAAAGAGATTGTGTGTTTTGGGGGTGGAAACCACCAATGAGATTTTTTTCCCCTCCCATTCACCGAATTCACAAGAATCGAGCAAAGTGCGCTTTGCGACAAAGAAATCCGCAACCAGAATTGAATTGAATAGAACTTCGAAGTCTCACTCCCAGCGAGTGCACGACTACATGCTGACAAGCTGCTAAATGGAGAGATTTGTCAACTCTGCGTTGTCCCGGTCTTTGTTTGGAGATTGCGTGCCGATCGCGACAAAATGGTATACCCCGAGCGCTCGAGAGAGCGCTCAATGTCCGTTCGAGGAGGAAAGCACACAACTACAGATTATAAGAATGGAAGAGGGAAGAGGGAAGAGCGACGGGCGTCCGGGAACGAGAGAGAGAAAAGGGGACGATGGGAGCACTGTTGGGGGGGAGGAAGCCATTGGGATTAGAGAGAAAACACAAACCAGCGATCTGTGACAGTCAGAGCATTGTGAAAACGCCCTTCATGGTGTCACTGTTTTGGTTGCAGCGCTTGAGGCCCCTGAACGTTGCCCAGGTCGAATGCGTGGTGGTGGTGGTGCATCAACGCGGCGGGTGGCTGCACGACGACGGCACTTCCCGCCCCCTCCTCGGTCATCGCCGCGCATGGGGCCTCCAATACGCCCATGGTGAAGTGCGTTGGACTATACGCGTCCATATCGTCGTCGAGAGCGTCGTCCATTTCGGTGCTCAATTCAATCACTTCTGGGGGAGCCACGGCGGCGGCGGGCCTACCGACGACCTCTTGTGACGACGACGATGTGGCGCCGCCGCTGTCGTGGCTGCTGGCGACGATGCTCGTGGAGACGGCGGACGTCGGCATCGCGGCGGTCACGTTGTGCTCCACTCCTTGCATGGCCTCCGGACGGACGTTGTGATCCATTTTTCACAAACAGATACAAAAAAATTGAGAGAGAGACGAAAATGTGCCGTGAGAAAAGCATACCACCCAAATGAAAGCAACCTTCTTTGTATGCATCAAAGCAGGACACAAGGAGCGCCATTCGGAACTATGACCCTATCCAAACGCGCCGCCCTCACCCGCCGCGAATACCTATTGACGACGTGACAACGTCACCAGATCCCCAGATCCAACGGTGGATTGGATGTCATCGAACACCGACGTCAAATTGATGCAACGGGCCCAGTGACGACCCACCAGGTCAAGTACACTGCCCGACTCCTCGGTACTTGAGGAAGGGGCGGAGGCGCACGACGACGCATCGTTTTCACGGAGAGTCACCGCGCCGTAGTAAGCGATGGATATTGACGGCGGGCTGACGACGGCTGTTGCTGCGCCTGTGCCGGCACAGGAAACCCGTGACTCGTCCACCTCGACGTCCGCGGCTTGCCATCGGGAGGCAGCGAAAAAGCCCGACACAAGCGGACCGGAAATGGTGACGCGATGTCGGCCGACGCCGCTGGCCTTGTTTTGCACCACACCGATGACCCGGATGGCCGGGAGACAAGGTCGCCTCGCCGAGGCTGCCTCCGCGACTACTCCCGGAGTTCCTCCTTGCACCACGTGGCGCACCCGCCGGTAGCCGAGGTACGCCAACATGACCGTGACCGTGTCGATGGCGTCGCCCAGGCCTGGGGGTGCGACGAGCAACGTGGGAATACTCTGCCCAAAACGGTGGCATAACGCGGTGATGACCTCGGCTGCCCCCACCCCGCAGCAGCTGCCGACGGACAGATACCCAACGCCGTCCACAACGATGAAGCCACCCGGCCCCTTCTTCCACCGCAGGGCATCCACGGCATCCACCACACTGCCCAACGCGGCGTCACGGCGCAATTCGAACGCTCTTAGAGCCTCTTCTTCTTGGTGCGGTTGTTGCTGCCTATCATCGTTCCCGGCACCCGTGCCCGGGTGGTGGGCGAGGAGCGGTTCGAGCGCCTCGTTCGTCACCCCAGGTCGGAACACCACCGGACCCACGCCCGTCGCTTCGACGCCGACCGACCGACACCACACGACGACGTCCGTTTCTGCCTCGCACTGAGTGACAGGTTTAATGTAAGCGCACTGTTCTGGGCGTCTGCCCCCCGCGTGGACCGCGTGATGCAGCAGCGCTAGGCAGGCAGAGCTTTTCCCAGCACCGCTACCGAAGCCTCCGACGTAGACGACCACGGAGGCGGGCGGCTGCTGCGGCAATAGCATTGTGCATACCTCAGAGGATTCGCAGGCCGCAGCTCCACGAAGGGTTGATCGATCATCGGACATCTGATCGGAGGCTCCACTACCGCTGCAAAATGAGAGGGGGAGGCGACATTGGACCCAAACTTGAACAAACGGTTCGGTCGGGGATGGAGGACATCGGCGACTGACCTGATAGGACACGACCGCCGCGCCCGTGGTGGTTTGAGCCCAAAAGGGTCCCTTGGCCACTGTGAGGAGAGGCGCTTTTAGGGGCAACCCGGGAGGAACGGACACCAAAGGGGCGGTAATCGGAAGGGGAGGGGGAAAAAAACGCACAGTCAGCAGTTGAGTCTTCCCACACAGTGTAGGGAGTAGGGGCAACGGAGGCGACCACCAGTGGCGAACGATGCGTTTAAGACATGTGGCAACAAAACGAAAAAAATATACGAATTCAAATCGAGCTATGCTCGGGAGAGATCTCGGCACCCGGCCCCGAAAACGACGGGGAGCGGCGCGGCGCACTGTTCTCCTCAGCGGTCAAACGGCGCTGCACGTGAGGTGAGAGGTGGTGAGCCTGCACCGGGTAGGGCGGTGAGCACCGTGCGTCCGTCACTGCCCAACGGCGCCTCAGCGCCCTCGGCAGTGTTCATCGATGCGCCACTCGACACTGATGCCTCACCGTCATCTGCTGTGCCATCCTCGGCTTCGCCTGTCGCCGCGCCGACGCCCACCGGTGCCTTGGGGTCATCGGCCTTGCCCATTGCGGCGTCGCTGGCCACCGGCGCCTCAGCGCCCTCGGCTGCTCCCGCCGCCGCGTCGCCGCTACCGATAGGCATCTTGGGGTCTTCGGCAGTGCCATGGGGCTCAACAACGCCTTCGGGCACTGCCACGAAGGGCGCAACCTCCGCATCGCACGCAGTGTCCGGCAGCCGCGTTGTCGCTGCCTTTTGACGAAGGGCAACGGCAATGGATCGCAGCAACGAAGCCTTCAACGCAGAGATGTCCCGCCGCCGACGGTGGTTGCGGCGGCCAGTGCCGCCATCGCCCCCGTCCCCCAGATCGCTGTCGATGTCCGGGACACTGGCCTCGGGGTCGTAGAAGGGCGCTACAAATGCATGAGTCAAGGCCGCTCGAATGGAGAGGAGTCGCCCCACCGTTGCGGTCGACGTTGTTCGCTCGATGAAATGCCGGCATTCTTGCGACACGTAATACGGTCGAGACGACGACGCCGTCGCGTCGAACAGGAGACACGACGACCCACCGCATCGACCTCCAACGGCTGCGAGCATTGGCGGCTGCCGTTTGGCGGCTTGGCCGGTGATCAGTTCGAATGCGAGGGCACCCACCGACCACACGTCAGAGGAATCATTCTCCGTTGGAGCACAACGAGGAGAGGACGACGAGGACGATTCCGAGGACCACGCGTCCGTGCCGTCACTGTCGCCATCGTCGTCGTCACTTGCGGTTGGGAGTCTTGTTCCACTGTCGGCTGCGCGGAAATTGACAAGCAGAATGTCAAACGTGCGGAGGGTCGCTGCAGTGGGGGCCGCTTGGAAGAAGATGTTCTCCGGCGTCACAGCACCGTGCAGAATTTTCAAATCGTGCAGAAATTCCAACGCCGAGAGCACCTGCCGAACGATTCGACGTACCACTTGCTCTCGCCGATCCACACCGGGCGCCAGCTGAATCAAGCCCTTGCGATCCATCCATTGGCGGAGTGAAGGCCCTCGCGATGGCGCGGCAGGCATCACGATCACGTCGAGGCGCGTCCCGGAGAAGATATCTTTTGGAGCGACCACGAAACGTCGGCCCTTGAAGATGGATGCTTTTCGACGCTGCTGCGTTGACGCCGATCGAGCGGGGCCGTCGTCGCTCTTGTCGTTGAGCATCGCTTCGCCCGCCCCATGCACCCTCCGCATGCACGTGACTTCCTGGCACAGCCCACACACCAACTCAGCAGCCGCAGCCTTGACCGTTGGAGCATCCGCAGCACTCAAACCGGCCGCCTGACAGTGTGCGCTCCGCGACACGACCCACGCTTCGAACGGGGTCCCAGTCGATTGTTCCACGCAGGCGAAGACAATGCGACAGCTGTGTGCGTGATGCGACTTGGGATCCGCAAGGACGGATGTGGTGGTTTGCTGCTCTACGAGGCGGTATCGCGTCGCGAACTGCTGAAGCGACGGATCGTGCTCGAGGTCTTGCCCCAAAAACAGTACACTTTGCATGTTTTTTGTTTGCAAAACGCAGCAATTGGAGGGCGGGGGGAAAAAAAAACACAGTCTTAGGACATTCGCACGCCAACCATCAAAGCAAACGAATGAATGAAGGAGAAAAGGTGAGATGCTGCTCCGTCTCCATCTCCTTTCGCGCGAATTCCCTCACCGGTGCAACTACGTGAGAGATAAATTGTGAAAACCGATCAATGTCCCTATCAGATAACGGTCGCTTTGGCTTTGCCCTTCCAGCACCCCACTCACAGACAGAGCACTGGACCAGTCTGGTAAATGAGATATGTGTGTGGGTGGTCAAAAGCCGATCAAGGGGTCGACGGGTAAGCTGACACGTCGGTGAGTGGCACGAACACAACCTGCATACTGGTGTCGTCAAATGGGTGGTACGACACGTTGCCGTGAGGGTCGACTGATTTATCCACGACGCGATAGACCTGCACGGACGCGTGGCCAACCGGCATCACGAGGCGCCCGCCTGGGGCCAGTGACTCGAGCAGCGCGCTGGGCACCTCGCTGGCCGCCGCGCCGACGTGAATAGCATCATACGGCGCCAAAGGGGGGTATCCCAGGCGGCCGTCACCGCAAACCACGTGGATCCGACAACCCGCGTCCGTGCCGATCGTAAGCGGCGGGGACTGTGGGCCACTGCTGGCAGCAGCGACCGCGGCAATGTGACGCCCGATGGCTCGCTTGCTAAACTCCACCATTTCTGGAATGTGTTCGACACCCACGACAGTGCTCGAGTGGTCGGGACTCATGTACGCGAAGATGGGCAGCAGGTATCCACTGCCACTGCCAACATCAAGGACCCGGGCCTTGGGCTTCGCCAACGCATGCGCGAGCAACTCGGTCACGTGGGCGTGGAGGCCAGGCGCCGTGATGGTGGCCCCTCGCAGTAGTGCTGAAGGGCGGTCCCGATATGCACAGGCGGCAGAAATTTTGGCAACATCGGCCGCTGTCATCCTTTCACCATGGAGAAGCTGCTGCACACTCGGTGGGTCGGAGGTGGCCATGAAATCGAGGCGGTCCGTTTTGCGGAAAGCGGCTTCCACCGCGGGCATGCGGATCATGCCCGAGAGTTTGAGCGAATCCACAAGAGCTTGCATACCTGTTGGCCAAGCTGCGCACGCACCGCCAAAAGATTTGGCGTTTCTGTACCGAGGACTCTTGGTCTTCCACACAGAAAAAGGGCAAATCTGAGCGATTCTTTCAGAAAGCCCCGAAGCAACGGTTACCTTTAAGGGTTGTTCACCGCTCACGTGCGAAGAACATCAACCGATTTGGTTGCGTTGCCAAAGTCGAGGAGGGAAGGAGCAAAAAAAAAAGGGAATACAGCGCTACTCTTTTCACTAATCGGTTCATTTGTTATTGTGACTACAAAGTGTCGTCCACGGAGTCGAGGCGGCCGCAGCCTGCACGGTGTCGTGAGAAGGGACCAGCCGACGACGCCGCCCCAGCCACCGGGGACGGCAATTCGAGGTGCAGCAAGGGTGCGGGTCGCCCCGGGGATGACGACCCCGCGGTGCCCCCTCCTCGTCGATGCGCCAGCACGTCCTGGGGGTTGTGGGACCACTGCGCCCGAATGAAACCGCGTTTGTCCCTCAACCAGATCACCACAGGGTAGAGAGCCGATTCGGGGAGGGGGGTGAGTCCTCCTCCACGTTGGTGACTCGACGACGCGTCCACCATCGCCTCTCGGAAAATCACGTGCTCTGTTTTTGGCACGTATTCCAGCCAGGGGGGCAACGGGGCGCCATTCTTCAACGGATGAAGGCAGATGGCCCCCCATAGGTACTCCGACACCCGTCGAATTCGTAGATGCCATCCGCCAGGCAACGGGTGTTCAACGAACGCGGTCACCGACTCGACTTCGTACCGCGCCACGTCCTCGACGTTTAGGTCACCGTCTGGTGGTGCGACTTGGGAGCGAGTCGAGGCATCACTCTTTGCGATAATGCTGTGGTCGTCGAGAAGCAGCGCGACAGACAAATGCGATTCGTCGTCTTGCCCTAGCGAAGGCCGAAGGGGGCTGACGTTAACCGCTGGCGATTCTTTCGCATGAGTGGGTGTCGGGTGCCGTCCGAGGAACGGATCCTCGACGATGTACCGTTTTCCAACGACCAAGTTGCGCAAATTGGCGCGAAACGCAAACACCAATAGGAGCGGTATGACCGCGCATGCCGCATAGCCGATGCCCATCAACGAAAGAGTTAGCCACATCATGGGGCTCCGAGTGACGCGAACCGTCATTGGCTGAACGGCTTTCTCTCCGAAAGGATCGGTGGCGAACAGAAACATGCTGATCACGACACCGTAGTCGTCGGCGGTCGGCGTCCCAGTGACCTGCGCTAACTTAGCGTCGAACCGGATTAGAGATGGGATCGACGTGGACGCATTGTCGACACTGGACACGAGCGAGAGCACCAGGGTGTCATTGTCGGGGTCGAGAAAGGCGTCCGAGGCAATCACGTACGTAAACGTTTCGTCGACATTCCAAGTGAGCGCTGCCGCGACGGGAATGGGCCCAACGATGGGCACGTGATTCGCTGGTACCACGATGAAAAATGCATCGCTGGCAGTTAGGAAACCATCCGTCGCGGAGACGGATATGGCGTAGGTCGATCCCAAAGCCTGCACGGGCGGCAATCCGTTGAGCAATTTGGTGCTCGGGTCGAATTGAGCCCATGACGGCAGGCCAGTGATCGAGTAAATCAGCCCTACCTTGTCGTCTGGATCTTGAAACTGGCTCGAAAGTGTGCGCGAAAACGGAGTGAGGGCTTTGAGCGTCACGTTACCATTCGCTTGGGTTCGCACCGGAGGAGCGTTCGACACCGTCACCGTAAAAGCATCCGATACAGAAGTGACGCCGTCGGTCGCCTGCAACACGACGGTGCAATTGACTTCGAGATCCGAACGGCCGAAAAACGACATACTCATGGAGTCGAAAAATAGCCAAGACGGAAGCGGACGACCGTCGGCCTGTCGGCTCGTGAACGACATGGTCTCGTTGGTAGGATGCACGAACGCCGTCGAGGGAATCCGGAACGTGAAGTCCCGACCGACTTTGTAGCCGCGGTTCCCAGTGGGCGTCTTCAATTGCGGGCCGGAATAGACGAACACCACCGGGATGTTGGCGGTGACGGCAGCACGAGAGTCCGAGGCGACCAGCGTCAACGTGACGATCGTCGCGTTCGGTGCCCTGCCTGACAAGACGTAGAACGCGGCCGACGAGGAGTTGACAGTGGCATTGGTGGCGTTGGGCGCGATCGCGACCGTTGACGAAACCGCGGGGAGCGCGGCGTACGGGGTCAGCGTAAGCCACGAGGGTCCACTGAGCAGTTCCAGTCGGACGGCATCACCGTCCGCATCAACGATCGCCCTGGCCGGGATAAGGAAATAAAACGACTTACCCGCCACCACGCTGGAGGGAATGGCTGCGCGCAGTGCTGTGATATTCAGCACCGGAATTTGATTGCGGCGGAAGACGGAGACGCTGACGTTGCGGGAAATTGGTTGACTGACAAAGTCATCGACGGTAATGACAGCGGTTACGGAAGAGACGATGGCAGCGCCTTCGTCGCATGCTGCGGTGCGCGGTGCCGTCGTCGTCGTTGTGGCGGCAAGATCCGAAACTGCGACAACCCCGTCGGAAGGGGCGTAGCGCAGTTGTGACAAAACATCGTTCATCTGCGAGACCGGGCCGAACGCCTCCAGCTTCCCTGGGCTGCTCAACGAGAACACGATCCCAGGGACAGAAAGCAAAGGCATAAACGTTCCGCAGGCCAATTGGATATTCAAGAAAGCGGTCGGACTGTTCGACTCCACTTTCAAGGAGGGAAGCGCGCCGGATCCAAGGTCGATTGACGTCGACGAATTCGCAACGATCGCTGTGTTGTTCTTCAGCGCGAGCGTCCCAAGAATGGGGATGCTGAACCACACGAAATCAACAGCGGACAATACGGTGGCCACTGCGATGAACAACGTGCGGCCGGACAGCGACGACTCGGTGGTTGCTGAGAATCGACCAAGCTCAGATATCGTAAGCCACGAAGGAAGTCCTACTTGCATCTCGGACAAGGATGGAAACGTCGTGGCGACAGCGAAAACAGTGCAAGTGGAACACACGCGTAACGGTTCGAATGTGCCAGCAATGAAGAAGGACACCATGCCGGTCATCAAGGCGCCGCTTTGGAACGCCGGCAAGAATGAGCGCGAGGGAGCATTGAACGTGCCGGATACCATCAACGGATCGAATAGCCAACGGCCAACAACCGTGATGGCCGTGCGGTACATTGTGATTTGAAGCAACGGCGGAAAAACGGGGTTGGCGAAGACTATCAACGAATTCGTTGCCGTCGTGGCCACGAATTTTTCGAATCCGCACGGGGCCAGCGACCGTCGAAACACGCGCTGCAGCGCGAGCGAGGCGGAGGCCACATCCGCACGATTCCTGCCGTCTGCGGCGACAACGGCCGGCACGGAACCCCACGGAGTGGTAGCGTTCCCGACCACCAGATCGATGAGGCGGTAGACGTCCAGCGTGTCGGCCGCGGATCCGCCTTGCGACATCGTGACCGCGGCGCAGCGAGAGGAGATAGCGACGCGCGTTGCGGAGAGGGCGATGCCTGCCACCGGGAAGCACACCGGCAAAAGGACGCTGCCGTCACTGAGCGCGGATAGCCACCCTCCTACGAAGGCAGAAGGACGAGGTGTCGTCGTCGACGCCTTGACCGCTGGATTCACCTTCAGGACAGATAGCGTCTCCGGTACGTAACCCGCAAAGACAGATTGCGTCATTTGTGCCGCGTTGGTGACGAAGGTGTCGTTTCCCATCCATGTGAACACCGGCCGGGGCAGCGCCGTCGTGTAGTTGAGCGTCAGGGCGACATTCGCCGTGGGCGCGATCACTACATTCGCCAAGTTGAGGTACAGGATTTCTGTGGATGCGACTGTAAAGCCGCGCAGCATCCACGACAGGGTTACCGTGGTCACCACGTAGACACCTGGCGCGCCGCCGTTGCCGCCACTCCTTGCTGTCCCACCAACGGCGTTCGCATCAAAGATGTCGACGAAAATCTGACCGTAACCGGCGAACGTGTAAACGCTGCCCCCGCCTTCACGCACCACTCGCACTGGGTAAAACGGCGCGGACAACGCACCGGGAAACACATCGGGTGAGATGGAAAAGCCAACGGAAGGCGTGGCGGAAAATGAAAACAGTCGGCGCTGCACGCCGCCCGACGAGGTGTTCGTCGTCGCATCCGCCAGGCCTAAGGCCATCCAGGATAGGAGCCCGACCGTATCCGTGAGCGGCTGCGCCACTGCCCAGAGCGAGCCTTCGGCCTGCTTTGGCGCAGGGAACACACTCGAATATGTCCGCGGCGCGAGAGGATACCATTGTTGAAACGTGTAGGGACTGTTGACCGCGAAGGCGAAGACAGAATAGCGTTCATGCGTCGATAACGTCCCGAACGTGACGATCGTTTGCGTGTACAGAACGGTCTCACAATTCGGAGAAAACGAGAAGCGATCTCGTTGCGAGGCGAAGCGAAATGCATCACCGTTGAAGATGTCGGACGCCATGAGGGACACATCGTCCTGGCGAGGGTCGTACCGAACGATGGAGAACAATATTTTGGGGTCGAGAGGCGCGCCGTCAAGCGTTGCGCGATTGAGGACGACTTGCACCACGGCCTCGCTCACGAGCGCGTCTCGACGCTGCCCGAGCTGCAGGGTCAGATTGCCGCAAGTCGCCAGAATGCGTGAGGTACGATTGCCAGTCGATAGACACTCCGCGCCCATGTACGAATGCATCGTGTTGAAGGTCGACGACGTGTTTCGAATCTCGACAGGGGGGGCATTCGTCGTGATCTGGGAAATGACGGCCGGTGGCGGCGATGAACTCCCAGGCGCCACCGCGGCGGTCGTCGCGGGAGCCGCCGACGATTGTGGCGTGGATGTTGTCGCCGTCGCGATCGGCGGGAGGGTGACGTACGTTGGCACCGCAAGGAGCGCCGGAGTTGCAGGAAGGTCCAACGCCGAAAGGGGCGCCGCCGTGGGAGGCTGGGGTGCGGGCGACACGCGGCATCCCGCCGGAAGGCCGATGGTTTGAACGTCGGAATCGACCATGTGGATCGCAAGGCTGTCGGCGTAAGCGTCGCAGTCGCCTGCATAGTTGAACATCAGCGACACGACCAGCGATCGAGTCATCTTTGGCACTTCCACTCCCGTTTGCCGGTAGTAGATGCCCGTGGCGCCAAGGGGATTGTCCCGACCTGTCATCCAAGTCGTTACAGGCCACGTCGCGGCGGAACTCGCGTTGTACGCGGCAGGCAGACTGGGCTGTCCTAAGTAGTGGATGCCCAAGACCGCGCCGTCCGCCGCGAGGAAGACTAATCGCAGCGCGACTCCGTCCGTTTCGCCGTCGGCGTTGCCATTGGTCCAGCTGCGCCAACCGCCGACGTGGCCCGCCGCGATCAGTCGCTGATCACCCCGGTCGACGGACGCTGCCCATTGGCACAGCGCCAGCGTCTGGGACAAGATGGTTTGTTGCTGTGGCATCGCGGCGCCTCCAACGGTGGCGGAACTCATTCCGATGGCATGGAAATACTGCCTGCCCCGGTCAACGGGGGACGGATTCGCGAGACGGAGCGAGTCTCCAGCGACGTCCCCTGCGTAGTCGCCGATGAAGGGCGAACCTGCGTCCGTGGACCAGCCCGACAGTTTTGACTCGGCCGCGCCGTTGAACAATAGGTTCGGGTATCTCAACGTCGCGTCCGCGGTGCCGTGCAGCAAGTCGTTTTGACAGCTGACAAGAAACGTGATCGCGTCAATCATGCCGCCGTTCACAGAGGAGTTGGCACCCTGCGCGAACGTTACCGTAATGGTCGCCGCCGTGGCGTGCGCGGGAATAAAAAAAGATCGATCCGCGTAAACGAAACCAGTGACGTTTTGCCTTTGTGATGCCGTCCCTGCGGATAAGTTGAGGGGCGCAGCCGGGGACGCCATTTCACCCGGAGCGCCGCTCGCTGGAATATCTAACGTCAAGGTCACGACCACGACGTCCATCGAGGCATTGAAAGCGCCGAAGTAGGCACCCAGCAAGCCGTATCGGTACCCATCTACGTTGGGCGTGGTGTAGCATGGCTTCGGCAACGGGACACGTTGGGTCATCATCGACACGGTGCCGACTGGCGTCGTGCTGTTGTCGCCTAACCCACCGGAATAAAAATAGTAGCCTGACCGGCCCGACAATCGAAATGGAATCGTGTTGGGAATGTCGAATCGCACTGGCTGAGGCGGCGGTGCGACGGCGGTGCTGTCGGGGAACGGAACCCGGTAGACAGTGCCAGCGGTGATGTCCCAGCTGCCCAGCGATAATGGGGATTCGGCATCGCCGTTGCTGACTAAGTTCGGCAAGGTGATCGCAGCGTTCGCGGAAAAGGAGGTCTTGTCTCCACGAACGGATGACAACACCACATGGGCCAGCAGCAGCGTCATCGTGACCTCTCGTGTGAGAAATGCCGCCTTTCGAAGCGACAACATTCGGACGGCGGGAATTTTTCGAACGCTTTTTTTGATAAACAAAATAACACGTCAAAACATCGTGTTCCGCGTACGACGAAGCGGACACACCGCGTTTCTGGTTTCTCACACACTGGTGAATATGGTTCAATCGACCCCCGTCGGCCGACTATGCAAAGTTTCGAACGTACCTCTGACCAAAGAAGGAGCGATGGCCGTCTGACAAACGTCTAAAGGGTAGGCGGGGAAGGGGAAGCGCACGGGCAAATAAACATTCACGGTGCGCATGTGCAACAGCTGCTGCAGTCACCTTGCTCTCCCCAATACCTCGGGCTGTTGGAGCAGCCACCGGCGGCATCACCGCTCGTGCATTCGTACAGGCAGGAAGGGTTGGCGGCGCAAAACGAAGCCGGGCAGGCATCCGAACACGTGAAATCACAGCTTCGCGTGTCACAGCACGCCGAACAGGCCTTGATGGTGTTCCAGTAATAAATGTCCCCGCTGCACGCGTTCACGACCGACGGATTTCCCGCCGTGCACATGTACGGCGCGGCATCATTGCAGCGCTGCGGCAGCTGGCAAACGGCACTCGAGCAATTGTTGGCGCAGTGTTTCCCATGGGGCGAGGGAGGGATCTTGGTGTTGACCTGCGGCATGATTTCTGGCCCCCTCGCCGCGAAGAATGCGCCCTCGTGCTGACCCGTGTCGTCGAACGCATCCCACCAGTTCAAGCCGTCCCGGGCGGCCTCCGCCGCGTACGGACCGCTGCGCTGATACACGCCAAAGGTGCCCGCCGCCGCCACCAAGGGACACGCGCCGCCGCAGGAGGGTTCAAAGATAGCGCATGCCTGGGACGAGTCGTCACAAGGGGGCGCGAAACGAACCTGTGTTGAAACGGGGCGACGACGCTGCAGCGTCGCTGGGGGCTGAGTGTGCCGGAGTTCGGGCCAAGTTTGCGCGGTGAGGTTCAGCGGCCAGCGGTATGTCCACATCCCCGTGGCATCGACGACGACGATCAGCATCACGGGTGACGGCTCGGCAGCGGCCGCGGCATGCTCGGACGTTCGGCGAGGAGGGCCGCGCTGTCGTCGCGAACGGTGCGACTCCGCCTTGCCTTTGCCTGGATGTGCCCCCAGAACATCGTCGTCGCGGGGATTTGTCGGCGGGATATGATGTGTTCGTCCCATCTTGGCGGCATCGGTCGCGCCCGCGTGAGCGTGACGGAAGAACGCCGTGGAGAACGCCCCACCCGTCACGCCCGCCTGAAAGCGGCTGCACAGAGTGTTCGACCCTAGAACCGAGAAGAGGGTGCTCCCGGCAGGGATGTCACTCGCCCGTGATTCAGAAATGCACCCCATCGGCGACGTGCCGATGTGAGCGGGATGGCCGAAACAGATCATGTTATCGGTGCATTCGCACATTTCGCAGCACAACGGATGGCTGCAATTTTGAAAAAACGCCCTCGTGACGCTCGGCGCTGCCGGAAGACACCGTCCCGAGTCGGCGTTGAGCGTGGAATAGAGACGATCGATGGGTAAGTCGTCGTCTCCGCCCCAGAACGGGGGCTCGAAGGCGTCGAACTCGCCGCTCGAGGACGTCCAGCAATTGTCGTGCATGATTTTCCCCCCGGGACCGCGATTGATGGTGATCTGGTTCAGCACATACAAGCTGCTCCACGAAAAGGCCCTCGCCGACACGATGACCATGAGCCCGCCGGGACCCAGCCCTTGCGTCCCAGTCGCGTTGGTCGTTGGGCCGTACTTGAGATCCCAGTCTTGGTTGAGACCCTGTCCGATGTTGTACTGCGGCGCGATGTCGATCGGACGGCCATCTGCTTTGGGTAGCAGCGACGCCGTCGTGTCCAATCGCCACTGCGTTCCGTCCCATTGGTAAGCCGCGAGGTAGTTGAGCGACATCGCGGAGGCACGACGTAGATTTGGAGTATTCTTCGCGGGCACGCACGCCATCGAGTCGCGGCGGCTCAGGTTTGCGTGGCACGTCGCCAAGACCCAATTGAAGCGCGGGTAGTAGCCGCAGCATGACTCGGTCACCGCGGCCATGCACCCAAGGTCGGACACATCCACGCCGCCGGCAGCCGTCGCGTTCGGAGACGGCGACATAACAGGGTCAAACGAAGATGGGGTGCAATTTGGGGATGGGGGAACGATCGCCCACGGCATCGGCGGACCCGGAGGCGGTGACGGCGGTGGCACAGGGGGGGAAGTGGTCGACGGCGCCGCAGTGGTCGTCGGCGGCGGCGGGCTCGGCGGCCCCGGGGTCGTGGTCGTGGGTAGAGGAGTACTGGTGGGAACGATCGTCGTAGGCACCGGCGTCGTCGTACTCGGCGCTGGCGTCGTGGGCTCGTGGCACACGGTGGAATCGCAGCAACGGCGGCACGACCAAGACGGAAAAACACCTGCCGGGGCACACCCTCCACCGTTTTCCAGACATGCGTACGGCGCTGAAGCAGGACAGAATCCAGGAGGCCCCCGGCACTCGCGGGGTGTGCATGCCGCGCAGGGCGCGAAACACGCCCTTGTGTCACAGCAGCTATCGCACGACACCGGGAACGATCCATCTGCCGCAGCGCACTCTCCCTTTCCCAGGCCAGACAAGCACAGGTACGGCGCCACGGTGGCGCACTCGCTCGGATTAGCTACGCTGCAAGCAAAACCGGAGGGATCACAGGGCTGGCAGGACAATCGACCGTGGCTCGCCGCTATCAATACAGCAGTATGTAGCGCGATGTAGAAAGTGGCGATCAGCCGCGCGATAACCAAGGCCGTCATCTGCGTGCAGCAGCGGCGACTCGGAGGAATGAGCCCGAGGGGCATTTTACCCGTGCCAAGTGCGTCGATTCTTGGGGAAGAAGGGGGGGAAACACATGATCGACGAAATTCGAACACTTGTGAAAAATACGGCCATCCAGAAGAAGCAGTGGGTAATCTGTCGGTACGACACACACACGGAACAGCCGCGCAAGGCAGACGCGGTGCCCGATTCGGGGACCCCACAGTGCACAACACACACAAGTTCGCAATCCTTCCACGCCCAGGACACTAAAAGGAGAAAGGAATGGAAGGAAGGAGGACGTTGTTCTGGCCCCAGTTCCCAGATGAACCCACAGAAAGAGTGCGGTACCCACCGCACAGAATTGAAAGGGGGGTCTGGTCGACGGCGTTGAAAAAAAGCACGCTGGTGAAGGAACCCAGGGGAAGCAAGGAAGTGGAAGGAGGTCACGGCTTCTCTCCCACTGCGAGGCAAGGCACCCCCTGGGCGGCGGTCGTCCCCGATTCGCTGTTGACGGGCGGCACGGGAGAGGAGGGAGGCCCGACTCGCGGCCGATGGGGCCGACCGCTGTTAGCAGCAAACACGATGACGTCGATGACAATGCCGCTGGCATCCTCCAGCGCGTGTGCTTCAGGCAGTTGGCGGGCCTCCTCTTCGACGTGCGCCTCGGCCGTGCGGGTCTCCTCTTCAACGTGCGCCTCGGCCGTGCGGGCCTCTTCTGCAGCTGGCAGGTTACCGACCGTGCTTTGAGATGATGCGGACTTCCCCGCCGATGGTTGACTTCCGGACGACTGCAGGGATTGTCCAGCCACTCCACCGGCGGGTGGTGGCAGGGGATCATAATGAGTGATTGGCTGCTGCTCTTGCATTTGAGGGGGTGCCACTTCTGCGACGAAGTGTTCCATGTCCTGCTGCGTTGGCATAGCCAGCAAGTCTCCCAAATCCGAATGGATCCCGCAATGCACATGCACGACGCGATACGCGTCGCAGACGTGGCTCCACGGCATTGTAGCAACGCTGGGGCGCTGCATACCGTCGACGAAGTTCCGGCAGAGGAGAGAGTAACCGATGAACTCCAGAAGCGATGGTGTCGGCACGTCACGACACAGGTGGACAGCGATCCCCGCGAGCAGCACGGCCATATAGTCGCAGTAGCCTGCCGGTGGGAGTTGCCCGTCGCATTGCTCCATGATGCATAGACTTACTCTTCGAAGACCGTCCGCTACCCTGTTGTAGTGCAACGACTCTAGATTCGTTGCGCCGAGCTCTAACCGGACCGCGTCGCAGTACAGCTTCACCTCATCCGGACGCATTGTGGCGACCTGGAGCACGACACGACTGCAGCTCGGCATCGTCACCTCGATGAGGTGCTGGAGCGACATAAGGGCGACGCGAGCAGACATTAAACCTGCGACGAGTCGAGTCCTTTGTGGGAGCGAGAGAGGTTGTGAAAGGGTGCAGTGTTTCCCCCTCCCCCATGATTCACCCTAACTCATCCCCTCCCTCGCTACCCACTTGCCCAGTTGGGACCACTCACTAAACTGGAAAATCGTTCGAATCGAATCTCGTTCACTCTAACACAGTTCACACCGACGATGTGGCTGGACGGTCCGACAGATGGTGCGCGTCGAGCACGTGGGCCTGGGTGCTTCGACTACTTGCAGGGCCCTCGTCGCCCCCGTCATGTTCATCGTCGTCATCCTCGAACATGTGGCTCGGGCTGATGTCGTCTTGGTGGGCGTCCCGTTCACTTACGCTTTCGTTCAAAAATAGCGCCATCGAAGCTGGATCCAGTGGTGAACCGTTGAGCACATCGCTAGCGAGCAACGCGACTCGCCGCCACAGTCTGTGGGTTGCGTCAACGATCATGCTATGACGGCGGCACATGTCAACGACCGTCACGATTTCGCATCTCGCGCGCCCGGTGGAAAGCACCGTGGCAGCCAGCACAGCGGCAAGTAGGTGGGCGTACTCTGGCGCGACAGTATCATGATAGTCGGCTAGTCTGCGCACCAGCTCTGAAAAGCGCAGCACGTCCTTAACGTCGTACGGCACGTTGCAGCGTGGATCGAGGCAGCTCGCGGCGAGTTCGAAGCTGTCACCCGGACGTCTACTGAGTTGCTGCAGTACCTGCGCCAGCAGTACTACTGAAGTCATGATGATTGATTCACCCTCCGCACGCACCTCTGGTTGTGTATGTGGCTTCAAAGGAGCGAGCAGGCTTACACCAATGTCCGTTGTTGCAGTTGACTCATAGCTTTCGCTGCGTTATCAACGAATTACAAACACTTTGAGCGCTTTCGTGTCTCGATTCCACAACTACTGTGGCGGGAACGGTCAATCATCTCCAAAAAAATAAACGGCAACGAAGAAGACGAACATCGCGGACAGCATGTAGTACAGCCGAGGAAACTCTTCCATCCCTCTCCCGCCTCGGTCCCCCGATGGCATCGCATCACACTGCGCACGACGACACGCCGAGCAACACCCGGAGCCGCCTCCAAGAGCGGCTGTTCTCGCCGGAGCTAGTCCCGAGCGTAGACATGGCATCAAATCGTGCTGCCGCCGGATCGCGCACGGCGCAAACCCCGCGAGTTCACCCGACTCGTGCCGCGGTCGCCCTGTGATTTCGATGCGGCACTGTGGAAGCCGTGACGCCGCCCACCGCCATGATAGGGGCGCCGCGCCACGATCGCGGATTCCAAAGCGCCCAACCCTTACGCTTGGAGTCGTCGACATCATCGCGTGCTGTACGATTGAACACTTTATATCCGATTTCCCGAGAGCTGGACGTTACAGTGCAACGGTTTACACGACTTGAAGGGGCGCTGTTACA
>ERZ1292633.424-Hain-H41-02um-R1-424-length-50890-cov-6_pt1 | contig 19172 bp, 14 predicted proteins | sample MGYA00564406_ERZ1292633 | MGnify/ENA primary metagenome ERZ1292633 (study PRJEB36523, sample SAMEA6512639) | groundwater metagenome | collected 2019-01-08 | study: AquaDiva: Metagenomics assemblies of 32 groundwater samples
CGTTCGTTCTCGACGATGTGAATCACATCGTCGAACAAGAACGCCCCGCCGAAACAATTGAAGTACGCAATTCCCCCCGCGACAATGAGAAGGACAGGCGGGGCGAAGCGCCGCCAGGCGGACGGAGAATTGCGCTGCCCGTTCGACATCCTGCTGATATCCGAGTTGCCTGAAGCGCCGACTTGAGACGATCGGCCCGACATCCCAACAAAAAGGGCGCCGTCGCTTGGCGACGGCGCCCTCGAGGATCTACAACGCTCGATTCGTTGACATGGCTAGCCGAGGACGCGCACCTGCGCAGCCTTCGGACCTTTTTCTCCCTGCGTCAGCTCGAACTGGACCCGCGTGCCTTCCTGCAGGCTGCGATATCCTTCCGTTTGAATCTCGGTCTGGTGGACGAATACGTCGCCCCCCTCATCCGATTGGATGAACCCATAGCCCTTGGTGTTGTTGAACCACTTTACTGTACCTTCCGGCATGTTACGTACCTCTACTCCTGTGCAACCGCGGGCCGCGCCGTCTGAAACAAACACTGCTTCCATCCGAACTGGTCGCTAGCCCGTGGAGATGCGACCCCGTAATATCGCCGAACCGGGGGAACAAGTCAAACCCGCCTTTTCGAGCCGCGCGCTCGAAAACGAACTCCACGACGTTAAGCAAGGGTGTAATCTGGTCCGGACAACCCCGCCCGGCAGGGGCAACGTGGGGTGGGAAGAGTTCCGAACCCACGAGATTTTCGTTGTGGAGAGGCATTCACTTGAGATGTAACTATCTATCATTGCTATAGTTGCGATGCATTTCTTGCGCCGTCAACTCCGTTCGGCGAAGGCCATTTCACGTCCCGTGGCCGGTTCGGCGGAGGCAAACCGGTTCAGGGGGTCGTACGCATGGAGCGATCGACCTGCGCGGTTGCCCGCGGCACGGGCGATGGATAGACTCGCCGTAAAAGACGCAGCGGGCCATCGTGAAAGAGAAGCCGGAACAAAAGCGGGAGGTTTGGAGCATGTCAACACTTGCACCGCTCAATCTGAAACAGTGGATCGAGGAACACCGTCACCTGCTCAAGCCGCCGGTGGGCAACGAGTACCTGTACCGTGGGAAGGATTTCTTCGTCATGGTCGTAGGCGGACCAAACGCCCGCAACGACTTTCATATCACCGAATCCGAGGAGTGGTTTTACCAGGTCAAGGGCGACGTCGTGGTGCGAACCCGCGAAAACGGGCGGATTGTCGATCACAAGATCCACGAGGGCGACACCTTCTTCATCCCGCCCAACGTTCCGCACTCGCCGCAGCGCCCTCCGGACACCATCGGCATCGTGGTGGAGCGCGTCCGTCCGCCGGATGAAATGGAGCACCTCGTGTTCTATTGCGAGAAGTGTGGAGAGTTGGTGTGCGACATTGAGTTCGCCTGCAAGGACATCGTCGAGCACTTCCGCGACACGATGGAGGCCTTCTGGAAAGACGACAAGCGGCGCACCTGCAAAAAGTGCGGCACCAAGGTCTCCAAGCCGGGACCGGTGTCGGTGCTGCCGTCATGCTGACCGCGCCGGGCGCTCCAACCTTCGTGCCCCCTTCGGGCGGGGAGGAGAAAGGGCAGGTCTGCTACGCCCTCCAGGCGGAGAACAAAAAGAAGGCCGGCAATCGGCGAGGATGACCTTGACAACGGATGCAGCCGCCGTGTCGCGCGATACAATAACCCGTCGTGAGAATCGACCTCCACACGCACATTCTTCCGCCACGATGGGTTGATCTACGCGAGAAGTACGGCGACGCGCGGTTTCCGCACGTCGAGCACTATGCGCCGTGCTGCGCGAGGATTGTCATCGAGGGCGAAGGGACCCGGGAGGTTCGGGAGAACCTGTGGTCGCCGTCGCGGCGGATCGAAGACTGCGACCGAAGCGGCGTGACCATGCAGGTCATCTCCACCGTGCCGGTGATGTTCAGCTACTGGGCCAAACCGGAGCACGGCCACGACCTTGCACAAATCCTCAACGATCACCTTGCGGGCGTGGTGCGTGACGATCCCGATCGCTTCGTCGCCCTCGGCACGCTGCCGATGCAGTCGACGGACCTCGCCGTCAAGGAGCTTGAACGGTGTGTGCGCCGGCTTCACATGCCCGGCGTGCAGATCGGCAGCCACGTCAACGTGAAGAACCTCGACGATCCGTCGGTGTTTGCGGTGCTTGAGGCGGCCAGCGAGCTCGGTGCGGCTGTGTTCGTGCATCCGTGGGACATGTTGGCCAAGGAGCGGATGAGCAAGTATTGGCTCTCGTGGCTGGTGGGTATGCCCGCGGAGACGGCGCTGGCGATTTGCTCGGTGGTTTTCGGCGGGGTGCTCGAACGCCTGCCGAAGCTGCGGATCGGGTTCGCCCACGGCGGAGGTGCGTTTCCCGGTACGATCGGGCGGATCGACCACGCATACCACATTCGGCCCGACCTCTGCGCGGTCGATACCAAGACCGCCCCGCGAAGCTATCTTGGCCGGTTCTACGTCGATTCGCTGACGCACGACGCGGACGCGCTTCGATACCTCATCAAGCTCGTGGGCGCGAACCGTGTCGCCCTCGGCTCGGATTATCCCTTCCCGCTCGGCGAGGACAGACCCGGCGCACTGATCGAGTCGATGACCGATCTCTCCCTCGATACCAAGGCCCGATTGCTCTACCGGACGGCCGAGGAGTTCCTTGGGTTACGCTGACCTCCGGGCCGCAATCGGCGAAACCGGGTGGGGATCGGGCGGTGAACAGCCAAGTGTAGCGTCGCGGCTTGTCCGCGGCGCTGAACGAACCGCGTCACCCACAAGGGGTGACGCTACATTTGATCGTCCGATGTTTCATGAAGCCGGCGGGCCGGTGCCGAATCGCGGCGTTTCGTTTATGCTTCCATGTTATGACAAGTCGGCAAGAAGGACTCCATCGCTTTCAACCGGAGGAGGAATTCGCCCGTGAACTCGACGCGACCGACCCGTTGCGTGCGTATCGTGATCGGTTTCACATTCCGCGAACAAAGGACGGTTCACCCGTCATCTACTTCGCGGGCAACTCGCTCGGTCTCCAACCGAAGGCAGTACGCACGATCCTCGATGAGGAGCTAAACGACTGGGCCGAACTCGGTGTCGATGGACACTTCGAGGGCAAGAGGCCGTGGTACTCGTATCACGAGCTTCTTCGCGACGCGGCCGCGCGACTCGTCGGGGCTTTGCCCCGCGAAGTCGTGCTGATGAACAGTCTGACGGTCAATCTGCACCTGATGATGGTCAGCTTCTATCGCCCCGCGCCCGGCCGGTACAAGATTTTGATTGAAGAGCCTTGTTTCCCGTCGGACCTCTACGCGGTCAAGACGCAGCTTCGCGTCCACGGCTACAACCCGGACGCGGCCCTGCTGGCGGCGAAGCCGAGACCCGGAGAGCATCTGGTTCGGATCGAGGATGTCGAGGCGATGATCGAGCGCGAGGGCAAGCAGATCGCTCTCGTGCTGCTGGGCGGCGTGAACTTTGTGACGGGACAGGCGTTTGACATGGCGCGGATCGCCGCGGTCGGGCATGCGCAGGGGTGTAATGTCGGGTTCGACCTTGCCCATGCGGCGGGCAACATCCCTTTGTCGCTACACGATTGGAACGTCGATTTCGCGGCGTGGTGCAACTACAAGTATCTCAACAGCGGGCCGGGAGCGGTCGCTGGCTGCTTCGTGCATGAGCGGCACGGAAAGAACCTCGACCTGCCGCGTTTCGCCGGCTGGTGGGGCAACGATCCGGCCACGCGGTTTAGGATGCAACTCATCGACGACTTCGTGCCGCGCGAGGGCGCCGACGGCTGGCAGATCAGCAACCCGCCGATCTTCGCGCTCGCTCCGGTGAAGGCGTCGTATGACATCCTCGACGAAGTCGGCATAGCGGCTCTGCGCGAAAAGTCCGTGCGGCTCACGGGGTACTTGGAGTTCTTGTTGAATCGGCTTGAAACGAGGCGATTCGAGATCATCACGCCACGCGATCCATCGCAGCGGGGCTGCCAGCTATCTCTGCTCATCCGCGACAGAGCAAGAGAATTGCTCAACGCGCTCCACACCGCGGGCGTCGTCTGCGACTTCCGCGAACCGAACGTGATTCGCCCCGCCCCAGCGCCGTTGTACAATTCGTTCCACGATGTGTGGGAGTTCGCGATGACGTTTCATCGCGTCGTGGGTAGCTGACGACCATTTGGCGCGCACAATTTCCGCATGGGCGACAATCAACAATTCGTCATTGTCGGCGGGGGACTTGGCGGAGCGCTCCTGGCCTGTTACCTCGGTAAGGCCGGCTACCCAACGCATGTCTACGAGATGCGCGATGATCTTCGCCGGACCGAGATCGGCGGCGGGCGCTCGATCAACCTGGCGCTTTCGTATCGCGGCTTGTGCGCTCTTGAACCGGTCGGTCTCGTCGATGAAGTGCTAAGAAACGCAGTACCCATGCGCGGGCGGATGATCCACAGCCGCAGCGGCGAGCTTACATTTCAGTCCTACGGCGTCTCGGACTCGCAGTCGATCAATTCCGTCTCGCGCAACGGGCTGAATGCGATCCTCCTCGACGCGGCGGCGAAGTTTCGGAACGTCACGCTGTCGTTCAACGAAAAATGCACCGATGTCAATTTCGACAGCGGAGAACTCAAGTTAACGAACACTCGAACGCACGATCAGACGAGCGTCCGGGCCGAGGTCGCCTTTTCCGCCGACGGCGCGTTTTCCGCCGTTCGGGCCGCGATGCAAAAACGCGACCGCTTCGATTACAGCCAGCAATACCTCGCCCACGGTTACAAGGAGTTGCACATTCCGTCCGGTCACGGCGGCTCGTTTAAGATCGAAAAAAACGCCCTGCATATCTGGCCGCGCAAGTCGTTCATGACCATCGCACTGCCCAACGCCGACGGTTCGTTCACGGTCACGCTTTTCTGGCCGTTCGATGGGCCGAACAGCTTCGCCGCGATCAAGAGCGAATCGGACATGCTTCGCTTCTTCAACGAGCAGTTCCCCGACGCCCTGCCGCTCATGCCGACGCTGATCGACGACTACTTCCACAATCCGACCGGGTCGATGGTGACGGTGCGCTGCCGCCCTTGGCATTTCGGAGGGCGAGTGTGTCTGCTCGGCGACGCGGCCCACGCGGTCGTGCCGTTCTACGGACAGGGGATGAACGCGTCGTTCGAGGATGTGCTGGTGCTGGGCGAGTGCCTGGAGCGGCACAGGCCGAACCTGGAGGCCGCCTTCGCCGAATACGAAACCCTTCGTAAACCCAACGCCGACGCCATTGCCGATCTTGCGATCGCCAACTTCATCGAGATGCGCGACAAGACCGGCTCGCGATTGTTCCTGATGAAAAAGAAGGCCGAGAAGCTGCTCGCCAAGGCGCTTCCCGGCTGGTATCTGCCCCTCTACGGAATGGTGACGTTTTCACGGATTCCGTACGCGGAGGCCGTCGCCCGATCCATACGTCAAAATCGTATCGTTCTGACCGCCGCGGCGGTCTTCTTCGTCGCGGTCGTTCTTACGGTCGTGCGATTCCTACGATAGCTCGATGCGACTTCGATCGGTGATTCGCTTGCAGCCCCGTCAGGGGCGACCGAAAATAGCCCAGGACGTAAGTCCTGGGACGCAGGCAGGCGAAAAGAACATGACCCCTCTCCCTGCAAAGAGGGATGGATTTGTGGAGCGACACGACGTGGCACTGACGTACTGGTCCTATCTACAACTGGATCGACTTCTTGACCTCCAGCAACCGCGCTCGGACCCGCCCGAGCACGACGAGACGCTTTTCATCATCATCCATCAGACGTACGAGCTGTGGTTCACGCTCATTCTGCATGAGCTGGACAAGGTCAAACGCGATTTCTCCAACAACGACCTCTACGCCGCGATCCACACGCTCAAGCGCGTCCGCACGGTGATGAAAACGCTCGTTCAGCAGGTCGATATCCTCGAGACGATGACGCCGATGTCGTTCACCGGTTTTCGCGATCGGCTCGACACCGCTTCCGGATTCCAGTCGGCCCTGTTTCGCGAGCTCGAATTCCTGCTCGGTTACAAGCGGCCCGACATGCTGAAGTACGTCGCCGTCGATGCCCCGCGCCGCGGCGAGATCGAGCGTCGTCTGGCCGAACGAAGCGTTGTCGATCACTTCTACAACTTTCTCGAACACCGCGGCGTGACCATTCCGGCGGAGCTTCGTGCCAACGACGTGACACTCGCGACGCAGCCCAACGCCGAGGTGCAGGACGGCTTATTCGAGCTCTACCAGAAACACGCCGATGTCGCGATCCTCTTCGAATTGATGACCGATTTCGACGAGGGGCTGCAGGAATGGCGCTATCGCCACGTCAAGCTTGTCGAGCGCACCATCGGCGCCAAGCGCGGCACGGGCGGATCGCTCGGCGTCGAGTTCCTCAAGGAATCGCTGTTCAAACCGATCTTTCCCGACCTGTGGGCGATCCGGCATCGGCTGTAGCCTCCCCGGCGATTCAGCGGCGCGATGCCGTTGGGTCGGCACACTTCACCCGATAAAAGCAGCCGTTTCCGAACAGCGAGTCGATCTTCTCCGAGGTTGCCGCCTGTACAGGGACGGCGAACCTCTACGCGCCTATGATCGGGTGAGAGGGGAGGAGGAGGAAGAATGTCCGATTCATGGTCCGGCGGCCCGGAGGCGCGCCCGTCGAGCGGCGCCGAAGTTTCGAATCGCCCGTTACGACTGGATAACCAGACGATTTTTCGAGAGCTGATCGCCCGCGAGTTGCGCAGCGGCCGACTGACCGGCGCGCAACGCGCCCGCATCGTGCGCTACGCGTCGCAGATGGGCTTGTCGGCCGTCGAAACCGGAGAGCTCATCGCCGAGTGCCGCGCGGAGGCACTACAAAGCGGCGATGCACGGGTCCGCGGATTCGCACTGCGTCTGGTGGAACCGGCGGCGCCGCGGATTCCGACACACGTCAAGATTGCCGCCGTCGTCCTGGTTGCGCTGATCGCCGACGTGCTCATTGCTCGCTGGCTGTGGTGACGCGGACGCATCGAATCGGCGGGGCCGCGAGCCGACCGTTCGAGCAACTACGCGGTCTGGCCGGAACGTGTCCGCTGGAACTCGACGACGCGATGCGCCAGCCGCCGGTGGGATTCGACGAGGTCGCGACAAACCAGCTCGATCCGGCGATTGAGATCGCGGCGCTCGCGGATGACGCGGCGGACCATTTCGCGCATGCGGCGATATTTGACGGCTGACTGCCGCTTGACCTCGTACCCGTACAAGGCCCGTTGCACCGAATCCAGAAGCTCTTCGATGGCGAACGGTTTGCGAAAGGCGTCGCGGACGCCCGTCCGCATCGCGCGGATCAGATCGTCGCCTTGCGGATCGTCGCACAAGAGTATGACCGGCCGCCGGCTGAGTGAACAGAGTTGTTCCGCCAGTTCCAACCCGTCCGCTCCGGATGGCGATTGCTCGACGATGACGAGGTCGTGCGGTTCGGTCAGTTCAGTGTCAAGGGCTGACACAGCGTCGGCGACGCAGGTGATCTCGGCGTCAAAGCGCAGCGCGAGCGACGCGACGAGCATCTCGAGCAGCTCCGCGTCCGGCTCGACCAGCATGATCCTGTGGCATCGCTCACTCATCGTGGATCATCCCGTCAAACGCATCGATTCCCCAAGCGAAACGCCGCACAGCGCTTTCTCTGCGCCCTCCGTGCTCTCTGTGGTTAAAAAACGAATCGTGCGAAAAGAAGTGAAAGGGGCTCACGCCGCCGGCGCGCGGCTCGGAAGCTCGATGGTCACGGTGGTGCCGACGTTTGGCGTCGAATCGATCCACAGGCGTCCGCCGTTGATCTCCGCCAGGCGATACGCCCGCGAAAGACCGAGTCCGCGTCCCCGACCCGCCGGTCGGTTCGAATAAAACGGGTCGAAGGCGTGCTCCAGCACATCGGGCGACATGCCCGCGCCGTTGTCCTCGACCACGATCCGCACCGTCTCATCGGAAGCCCGCGACGGTGAGTTGACTTGCACGCAGCTGGTTTGCGGATCGCACGCGCCGATCGCATTGGCGAGCGCGGCGACGAGAATCTCCCGAAGCTGCGTCGCATCGACGAACACCGTCATCCCGGCGTCGCACTCGCCCACGCACAGCCGGTCCGCGGGAAGGCTTGAAGCCTCGCCCCAGTACTGCAAAAGCTGCTCGAAGACGGTCGCCATCGGCTGCAGGATCGGCTGGGGCGGTTCGGGTTTCGCGAAACTCATCAGGTCGAGCACGATCTGCGACGCCTTCTGCGTTTGCGCGATGATGATCTCCATCGCCCGGCTTCGCTCGGGGTCGAGGGCGTATCCCATCTCCATCTGCGCCCGCCCGGAAATCACCGCGAGCGGGTTGTTCAGTTCATGGGCCGCCCCGGCAGCCATCTCCGCGACTATGGCGATCGAGCGCATGCGGACAAGCTGTTTTTCCGCGGCTCGACAGCGGCGGTTCAAATCGAGCAGCTCTTCGGTCATCAGTTCCGCATCGACCCGCGCCCGGGCCGAGGAGAGCGCCAGCCCGACGGCCCGCGCGACGGAGGCGCATTCCTCTGGCGCCATCCGGCCCGGGGCGACCTGCTGCTCCTCCGCGGCAATCAGCACTCCCCCGCTCCCGTTTTCCGTGTGAACCGGAAGAATCCATAGCGGCAAGCCGGATCGCTCGCCCGTAACCCGCACCCAGAGTTCGCCCATGCCGTCGGGCGCCGCGAACACACCGTTGCCGGGCGGGACGATCGGGAGTACGGCCGATGTCGTTTTTCTTCTTTCGGCCTGGGTCGAATCGATCGGTCCTTCGCCGCCGGCTGACTGACCCATATCGACGACCATCGCCGAACGCCGCCGTTCGCCGGCGTCATAGTATCCCACGTGCAAGCAGCGGCTTTCGCTCTGACCGGCGAAGGCGACAACGCGATTGGATTCGAAGAGTCCGGCCAGTGCCTCCGCCGCCGCGGCGCACACGTCGCCCACACGATCCTGTTCGCCCACCGCAGCCGTGAACCGTCCGAGGGCGTCGAAGCACGCCGACCGGAAGTTCAACCGCTGATTCGCTTCCATCAAATGGGCGTTGATGTCGCTCAAACGTCGATTGACCGCGACCAACGAATCGGCCGCATCGACCGGCGACTCGGTTTCGCCCAGACCGAGCAACGTCCGGAATGGCTTCATTCGATCGGGTAATTGCGCGCATGCCGCAGCCAGGGCTTCCGGTTGGAGACCGAGTTCGCGGGCGATGGCGTCCAGGTCGTCGATGTGCTGATAGCCGGAGTATCCGATTCGTTCCCGCCGGACGAGGTTGTCGGCAAGATGAACGATGCGCACATGCAACGGATGGCTTACGGATGACGGCAGATCGTTGGGGTTCTGATGGTGCAGCCAGACGCATTCCACAATCGACTGTGGAAGCTGCCAGCGCGACACGAGCCGCTTGCCGGCGACGGTGTGGTCGAGTCCGAAGATTTCCCGCTCCACATCACAGATGCACACGCTGCGTTGCTCGGCGTATTCCACCGCTCGGGTGTAGCTTTTGGGCAGGCAGACATCGAGGGCGATCTTGCCGATGTCGTGCAGCAGCCCGCAAACGAACGCCTCGCCCGCCGACTCGCCGCCGCCGATTCGTTCGGCGATCAACTCGGCTGCACAGGCGACGCCGAGACTGTGTTCCCACAGCGCCCGTCGAGTCTTGGCCGTCGGGGCGTCGGATTGATCCGGTGCAAGGGCTTCAAAGAACCGGCTGGAAAGCGCCGCGTTGCGAACGGTCCGAAAACCAAGCAGCGTGACCGCCCGCGAAACGGTCATCGTGCGTTCGTGAACGCCGAGGTCCGCGCGGCGAACCATGCGGAGAATGCCGGCGGTCAGCGACGCGTCCGATTCGATGACGGTGACGACATCCTTCGCCGAGCTTTCCTCGGACGTCGTCACCACGAGCAGGCGCGCGACCGCCGTCGGCAGCGCCGGAAGCCGATCCAGATGGCTCAGGATCAGCTCCACGCGCTCCCGCGAAGCGCCGCTCGACGCGCGATTCGATGGGGTCGTCACCGCGACCGACATACGTCCATCCCCCATTTCGTGCCGCAGCGCTCCAACGGCGACCGTGCTTAGGCGACCTTCACCAGATCGGCGATGCGGTTGATGATGGCGTTGATGTCGAAGGGTTTACGGATGAATTCATCCGCGCCGGCTGCCTTGAGCTCGGCCACTTCGTCCGGGTCGGCAACGCCGCTGATGACGATGATCTGCATGTGCTTGTAGGCCGGATTGCTCCGGATCGTCCGGCACACCGCCGTCCCGTTGATATCGGGCAGCTTATAGTCGAGCAGCAGGATGTCCGGACGAAATTGTTCCGTATGAATCCCGGCGTCATAACCCGTCGACGCGGTGCGGACCTCGAAGCGTCCGTCGCGCTCCAACAGCTCGTTGAACATCTCCACGATCGCCTCGTCGTCATCCACGACGAGCACCCGCTTCTTACCGGACTCGAGCTGGTCCATCGGAATCTGATTGCCCTTCATGAACGCGACGAGGGCGTCGCGCGGGATGCGTCGAAACCGCGAACCCGGCACGCGGAATCCCTGCAACCGTCCGCTATCAAAGCAGCGGATCACCGTCTGCTGACTCACCTTGCAGATTTGAGCCACCTCGCCCGTGGTGAACACTTGTTTCAACTTTCCATCCGCCATGACGTTTCTCCGACCGGCCTCCAATGCCAACTGTTGATTTTGCATATTGTCTATATCCCCTATATTTCCTATACGATACAAACCTCCGCCATCGCCGTCAATGAAAAAAACGGTTGAAGCGGACGTGACCAAGAGGAAACCCGCGTGATGCGTCTTTCATCCGCGGACTCTTGAGCCGCGTTACTCTGTGTAATCTCGGTCGGATGGGCTGAATTCGATGAGTCCGGATTTGTCTTGCCGTTTTCGGGCCTTGGTTCTTTCCACGGCGCCGCCGTTCGCGGGACGAACCAATTGGTCCTACTCGGCAGCTCCGAGCTACGCAACGAAAGTCGGCGCGTGATGCGATTCGCCGGACCGACGACCGGTCAGATAAATCCACAGGACGGTGATGTCCGAGGGGTTCACGCCGCTGATGCGCGCCGCCTGACCGAGCGTTGCCGGCGAAACGCGCGAAAGCTGCTCGCGAGCCTCGAATCGTAATTCGGGCATGGATGCGTAGTCGATGTGCGCGGGAATCGTCATCGTCTCCAGACGGCGGAAACGCTCGATCTGCTTGTCCTGGCGGTCAACGTAGCCGGTGTAGTGCGCGTTGATCAGCGCCTGCTCAAGTGCGTCGCAACAGAAAACGTTGCTGCCTGTGCGTATGGCGGACTGAATCCCCGGACCGCCGGCGGAACGAAGTCCCGGCGCGCCGGGAGCCCGCGCGACCGCGTCGGCAAACGTGCAAAGGTCGGCGTCGGGGCGACGCATCCAAACCGAGAGCGGCGTTCCGTTGAAACTCGATGTGCCCACCAGACGCTCGATGTCGGAAACGGCTGCCCGCTTCCGCTCAAAGCGCGCCCATCGGATGTCGTCCACGATCCCGATCCGCCGACCCAGAGGCGTCAATCGTTGGTCGGCGTTGTCGGCACGGAGTCGAAGGCGATACTCGGCCCGCGAGGTGAACATCCGATACGGCTCGGTCGGAGGCCGCGTGACGAGATCGTCGATCATCACGCCGATGTAGGCCTCATCGCGCCCGAGCACGAACGGTTCCTCGCTCCGGATCGCCCGCACGGCGTTGACGCCGGCGATGAACCCCTGACCAGCGGCTTCCTCGTACCCACTCGTGCCGTTGATCTGCCCGGCCAGGAACAGGCCGTCGACGAGCTTCGTTTCCAACGAAAGCTTCGTCTGATGCGTGGGGACGTAGTCGTACTCGACCGCGTAGCCGTATTGCAGGATTTTCGCATCTTCGAGGCCCGGAATCCGCCGCACCATCGCGTCCTGCACGTCCTTGGGCAGCGACGTGCTGATTCCGTTGCAGTAGACGCGCTCGTTGTCGTAGCCTTCCGGTTCGAGAAACACCTGATGCCGGTCCTTGTCCGCAAACCGCACGACCTTGTCCTCGATGCTAGGGCAGTAACGCGGCCCGCGCGATTGAATCTGCCCGGAGTACATCGGGGCGCGATGCAGATTCGCGCGAATCTCCTCATGCACGTCCTCGTTTGTCCAGGTCACCCAGCAGTGGACCTGCCGCTGGGTGATGGCGTCGGTCAGGGCCGAGAACGGCGTGGGGATTTCGTCGCCGGGTTGGGCGTCGCAGGCGTCGTAATGGATCGTGTCGCGATGGACGCGCGGCGGCGTGCCGGTCTTGAGCCGACCCAGCTCGAAGCCAAGTGCCAGCAGCGCGGTACTTACGCCGACGGCGGCGGCCTCGCCGATCCGCCCGCCGTCGGTCTTCGCCTCGCCGCAGTGCATCAACCCGCGCAGGAAGGTGCCCGTCGTGAGGATCACGGCATCGCACGCGAGCCGCCGACCGTCCGCGAGCGTCACGCCGGTGATTTGGCGATTTGGTAATTTGGTGATTTGGTAATTGGAATCAGAGCCGCGAGCGGGAGCGAGTGGATGGGTTCCCGGATCCGCGCCAGCGGGCCGTGGCGCTTCCGCGCCGCACGGCGACGACCGGTCGCTGACGCTCCCGGCTCGGTTGGCGTCGTGTCGCTTCCGCTCCACGCTCTGATGTGCGCGGGACGCTTCGCGCACGTCGATCCCCTCGACGCTACCCTCAATGATCTCCAGCGTTCGCGCCTCGGCCAGTAGTTCCTGCACTGCTTTGGGGTATAGGTCGCGGTCGCACTGCGCCCTCGGGGCCCAGACGGCCGGACCCTTGCTGCGATTGAGCATCCGAAACTGAATCCCCGCCCGATCGGTGGCGAGGCCCATCAGCCCGCCGAGGGCGTCGATCTCGCGGACCATCTGCCCCTTGCCCAGGCCGCCGATGGCCGGGTTGCACGACATCCGCCCGATGGCCTCCGGTTGCATGGTGACCAGCGCGACGGACGCCCCCATGCGCGCCGCCGCCCAAGCCGCCTCCGCCCCGGCATGCCCACCTCCGGCAACAACGATATCGTAATGCATCACCGTAACTCGATCTTCGATTCTGAAACGATTCTCGGCGGAGGTGCAACTACAGCTTTGGAGATTTCATGCGGCCGGTCCGCAAGCGGCGTTTGCCTTTCGTCGATTTGCGCTTGGTGGCGCCGCTGGTCATCTCGTCAAGCAGCCGAATCATTCCGCCGAGGGTTCCACCAGCGCGCCGCCACAACTCCTGGCGCGCTGGCGGACTTCCGATACGACCGGGTCGTCCTGTTTGTCTGATCGTCCTGTCATCAATGATTCTCCGGGATAAGCGTCATCGGGGTCGTGATGATGGGGACAGGCAAGCCCAGCCGTCCGTTCCAGCACCGCGACGCCCGATCATCTTATCGCAGAGATCGGGGCCGACCAAGAGGTCGCCCCGGTCGGCCTCCTTGTTATTCGCAACGGTCGGGGTGGAGCACCGGCGCGTGGTGCGCGCGGGAGTACAGGACAGGCTACGAAGGTCGGCGCATGAGATTTCGAGCTTGTTTTGGCGGAACGATTGTTGGTACAATGGGCCTTCGTTCTTCTGACAGGCGAGAGCGGCAACCATTTATCGGAGGGGCGTCATGCGTCGAGCGATTCCAACCATTGCGCGTGCTGCGCACTTGGTCCCCTCGGAGCTACGAGTCCTCGTTTGCGCCTGGATGACCGTGACCCTTGCCGGCGCGGAAGTCGTGCAGGCAGAAGCTCACCAAGGCGCGATCGTAGGCTGGGGATCGCAGGTCGTCGGTGTCGATCTCTCCGCGGGTTTCGTGGCTGTTGCGGCGGGCGGGTCGCACAGTCTGGGTCTCAAGACCGACGGATCCATCGTTGCGTGGGGAGACAACTATTATGGGCAATGCAACGTCCCTGAGCCGAATACGGGATTCACCGCCGTCGCGGCGGGCGTGTACCACACTCTGGGGCTAAAGGACGACGGGTCGATCGTGGCGTGGGGGTGCGGTGACCGGTTTGGCTACGGCCAATGCGACGTTCCTTCGCCCAACACTGGCTTCATCGCCGTCGCCGCGGGCGACTACCATAGTCTTGGCCTCAAGGCCGACGGGTCAATTGTCGGATGGGGTTGTGGATCTGGATGTTTCTATGACAACGGACAAACCAATGTACCCGCGCCCAACACGGGTTTCGTAGGCGTCGCAGCGGGCGGACGCAACAGTATGGGTCTCAAGGCCGACGGGTCCATTGTCGCGTGGGGATACAACGACTCCGGTCAAACCGACGTCCCCGCGCCCAACACGGGTTTCGTGGGCGTCGCCGCGGGCTACGGCCACAGTGTTGGCCTCAAGGCCGACGGGTCCGTCGTGGCCTGGGGCTGCTCAACCTATTACGATTACGGTCAATGCGATGTTCCCGAACCGAACAGTGGTTTCGTGGGCGTCGCCGCGGGCAGTCAGCACAGTCTGGGTCTCAAGGGCGACGGGTCCATCTTGGCTTGGGGATGCGGAGGGAACGACTATGGGCAATGCATTGCTCCTCCGCCGAATGCCGATTTCATCGGCATCGCCGCAGCCGGTTTGCGCAGTCATGCCCTGAAGGCCGACGGGTCCATCGTGACGTGGGGATGGAGCGCCTACGATCAAATCATCGTTCCGGGATCGAACACGGACTTTACGGCCATTGCAGCGGGCGATATTCACGGTCTGGGGCTGAAGGCCGATGGCTCGATCGTGACGCGGGGAAACAACAGCTATGGCCAACTCAACGTTCCTTCGCCGAATGCCAATTTCGCCGGCATCGCGGCGGGCAGTACCCACAGTCTCGGCCTGAAGGTCAACGGCTCGGTCGTGGCGTGGGGATCCAACGCTAATGTTTTCGGACGCTACACGGGGCAGCTCGATGTGCCTTCGCCGAACACAGGATTCACGGGCGTCGCGGCGGGCTGGGAGCACAGTCTTGGTCTCAAGGCCGACGGCTCCATCGTGGCGTGGGGATGCGGCGATCCGGTCTACAACTACGGGCAGTGCAACGTTCCGTCGCCGAACACGGGCTTTATGGCGGTCGCGACGGACTTGGACCACACCCTTGGTCTGAAGCGCGACGGCTCCATCGTGGCGTGGGGAAACAACGACTTCGGTCAGACCAACGTCCCCGCGCCCAACAGCGGTTTCATCGCCGTCGCTGCGGGCTCTTTCCACAGCTTGGGTCTCAAGGGCGACGGATCGATCGTGGCGTGGGGCTGCGCAACTAGCTGGTTTGGGCAAAGTTCGGATTACGGGCAGTGTAACGTTCCTTCGCCCAACACGGGTTTCGTGGCCGTTGCGGCGGGAAGATCGCACAGTCTCGGCCTCAAGGCCGATGGCTCGATCGTGACGTGGGGATGCAATGTCTCCTCCGGCAACTACGGGCAGTGCAACGTGCTTTCGCCGAATGCCGATTTCATCGGCATCGCCGCCGGCGGGGACCAAAGTCTGGGCCTCAAGTCCGACGGTTCCATCGTGGCGTGGGGATGGAGTCGCGCCTCCTACGACCGAAGCAACATTCGGGTGTCGAACACGGACTTCGTTTCCGTCGCGGCAGGCGATTCGCACAGTCTGGGATTGAAAGCCGACGGATCGATCGTGCCATGGGGATGGAATACATACGGGCAACGCAATGTCCCATCGCCGAATACGGGTTTCACGGCCGTCGCGGCGGGCGTATCCCACAGCCTGGGCCTCAAGTCCGACGGCTCTATCGTGGCGTGGGGCTGCGGCAGTCCGTACTACAACTACGGGCAGTGCAACGTTCCTTCGCCTCCGACCGGCTTCATCGCCATCGCGGCAGGCTATAACCACAGTTTGGGCCTCGATACTGGCGGCTCGATCGTGACGTGGGGATCGAACGCTGATGATTTTGGTCATTACACGGGTCAGCTCGATGTGCCTTCTCCGAATACGGGCTTCATTGCCATCGCCGCGGGCGTGCTCCGTAGTCTGGGACTTAAGTCCGACGGGTCCATCGTGACATGGGGATGGAATGTGTATGGCCTGAGTAATGTGCCTTCGCCCAACACCGGTTTCGTGGGCATTGCGGCGGGGGTGTATCACAGTCTCGGGCTCAAGTCCGACGGGTCCATTGTCGCCTGGGGATACAACGACTACGGTCAGATCAACGTCCCCGCGCCCAACACGGGTTTCGTGGGCGTCGCCGGGGGCAGGTACCACAGTCTGGGCCTGAAGGCTGACGGGTCCATCGTAGCGTGGGGAGACAACTACTACGGTCAGACCAACGTCCCCGCACCCAACACGGTTTTCGTGGGCGTCGCCGCGGGCTACGTCCACAGTGTTGGCCTCAAGGCACCGGCAGCAGGTGACTTCGACGGTGACGGCGACGTCGATCTCGCCGACCTCACCCGGTTCACGGATTGCCTGTCCGGGCCAGGAAGACTCTCGACGCCCCCCACACCGAATACGACCAGTCGGTGTTTAGGCGCGTTTGACCGCAACGCGGACGGCGACATTGATTTGGGTGACTTCGCGGTTGTGAGCGACCTGTTCGGCGAATAGCCGCCCAGGCCGCTTCCGCCCCGGCGCGCCGGGATCGCCGGTCGGCGTGCGACCCCCCTGTGTCCCCCCTTGGCAAGGGGGGAGGCGGATCGGTCGCTGACGCTCGCGGCTCTGATGGGGTCGCGCGGGCTCCCGGCGCACCGGGATTGTATTCCGCCCGCAGCTCGGGATGCGGCCAAGGGAATCGCTTTATTCGGGTCGCAGAGCGATGCAACGGCGGATTCGGGCGAACGTGCGGTCGCGGCCAAGCAGAGCGAGTGTCTCGCCGATGGCGGGGCTGATCGTGGTTCCGGAAACCGCGACGCGGAGCGGCTGGGCCACGTTGCCCATTCCGGTCTGCAATTCCGCGCAAACAGTTTGAATGAGGGCGTCAAGACCGACAGCGGTCCAATCAGTTGTAGAGGCCAGGCGGGGTTTGAGAGTTTCGAGCATCGTGTAGCCGGCATCGTCGTTTTTGGCAAGCACTTTTTTGACGGCCTGCGGGTCGTAAGCGATCGCGCCGTCATCGACGAAGAGAAAGCCCGCCTTGGCCAGGACATCGGCAAACGTGCGGAAGCCGGAACAGACGCGGAGTACGTCGGCGAGCCGGGAGTCGTCGGCGTCGCGCATCGCGGACGGCGCATCGGGATTCACTCGCAGGAAGTCCCGAAATGCGCCTAACAATCGTTGCGGCGATACGCGGCCCGCCCAGGTCGTGTTAAACGATAAGAGTTTTTCACGATCGAACTTCGCGTTGGTCTTGCCGACACGCTCGACGGTGAATCCGGCGATCATTTCGTCGCGGTCGAAGAACTCGCGGTCGTCGCCCGGCGACCAGCCGAGCAGGGCGATGAAGTTGATGACCGCTTCGGGCAGATAACCCGCGACGCGAAAGTCGTGTACGTCGATTTCCGGGGGCTTGCGGCCTGCGGCAAGAGCCTTTTCTTTGTCCCGTTTGCTCATCTTGCCGCCGTCCATGTTGAAGATGACCGGCAAATGGGCGTAGCGCGGCGTGCCGAAGCCCAGCGCCCGCTGGATCGCGATGTGCTTGGGCGTGTTCATCAGGTGCTCCTGCCCGCGGAGCACGTGGGTGATTTTCATCAGTTCATCGTCGACGACGCACGCGAAATGGTACGTGGGGAAACCGTCGCTCTTTTGGATAACAAAGTCCTCGCTCTGATCGGCGGGCAGCGTTACCTTGCCGAGAATGTCGTCCACAACGGTGATGTCCTCGCCGGACATCTTCAAACGGACCACAATGGAACGTCCCGCGGCGCGAGCGGCTTCGCCTTCCGCGACCGTTGGAGTTGGATCGGGGCGGACATAGGTCACCGCGCGTTTTTCACGTTTCGCGGCCTCGCGCATCGCAACAAGCTGCTCAGGCGTCTCCGTCGCGTAATAGGCGTGACCGGATTCGATCAACATGCGCACGTGACGGTTGTAGATGTCTAGGCGCTGACTTTGGTAGTAAGGCCCGAATTCGCCGCCGACCTCGGGGCCTTCGTCCCAAGTCAGGTCGAGCCAGCGCAGGTCTTCGAGAATTCTATGGACCGAGTCCTCGATGTTGCGGGCCTGGTCCGTGTCTTCGATCCGCAGGATGAAGGCCCCGCCCAGTTTTCGGGCCAGAAGCCAGTTAAAGAGCACCGTCCGCGCTCCGCCGATGTGCAGATAGCCCGTGGGGGAGGGTGCGAAGCGGACGCGAACCGGGCGGATGTTCTTGGTGTTCACGGAGTCCTCTGAGGATTCATCAGACGGCACGACTTTTTTCCGATGGTAGACTGCCGGAGTCCGCCGGGCAGCCAGATGCCGCGGCTGCCGGTATGCGTCGGTCGCGAAGCGTACGCGACAGGAAGAAGATCGGTCCGCTCAGCCCGTACCAAAGCGTGATGACCAGAAGCGTGGGCGCCTTGTAGGACCAGAACACCGCGAAGACCAACATGATAAAGAGAACCTGCCCGAACGGTTGCCGCCCGAGCAGATACGCGCGGTGGAAGCGCTTGTAGGGGATGCGGCTGACCATGAGCAGGGCGACGGCGGCGGCGATCGCCGGCGTGGCGTAGACGAGCAGCGTCCGCGCCATCGGAAAAATCTGTTGATCCTGAAACACGATGAGGGCGACGAGGATACTCGCGGCGCCGGGACTGGGCAGGCCGCGAAAGACGCGGTGATCGAAGTCGGCCTCGGCGTGCTCGACGTTGAACCGCGCGAGCCGAACGGCGGTGAAGGCGACATAGATCGCCGCTGCGACCCAGGTGAGGCGGCCCAGGGCGTGTTCGCTGATCGGCGAGGGAACGATCGAGTCCCCGGCGAGTTCCTTGGTCATGAAGGCGACCATGAGCGTGGCCGGCGCGACGCCGAAAGTGACGACGTCGGCGAGGGAATCAAGTTGTCCGCCGAACGTGGTTGTGCTGCGGGTGACGCGGGCGATCAATCCGTCGAATGCGTCCAGCACCATTCCGATCAGAATCAGAAATGCGCCGAGCGACAGAAAAGACGGAATCATTCGTTCGAAAACCTTGTGCTTCATGGGCACGGTCGCGATTTGCTCCACGAAGGTGACGCCCGCTCCAAAATCGTACAATTCCCGAAGCGCGAAGTGAATCGCCGCG
>ERZ1292633.2411-Hain-H41-02um-R1-2411-length-19169-cov-6_pt1 | contig 19169 bp, 15 predicted proteins | sample MGYA00564406_ERZ1292633 | MGnify/ENA primary metagenome ERZ1292633 (study PRJEB36523, sample SAMEA6512639) | groundwater metagenome | collected 2019-01-08 | study: AquaDiva: Metagenomics assemblies of 32 groundwater samples
GGAACGAGCCTCCTGGCGAATGGCCCCGAACGGCGGAATGAAGTTCGGGTCGATCGTCTCCACCTGCGCCAGGAAGATCGAATCACGCGCGACCCGCGGACCCGCCACCGCGCCGGGACGAAGCTCGTAGAGTGAATCGAGGAACGCGCCTTCCGCAAGCCCCGGCTGCGCCGGCGGCTCTCCCCTCCAGAGTGCGACCCGCGAGTGCGACGCCAAGCGGCGCAACGCCACTCGCTCCGCTGGATCGCCGCGGCGAAGATCGCCCGCGATCTCCCGCATCGCCTTCGCCGCGGCGGCCGTGCGGCGCTCCGCCGCGAGAAGCGCCGGAAGCGTCGTCCGAACCGAGTCGAGCCAAACGCGTGCCGTGTCGCTGACGCGGGCAGCCTTGCGCGCCCGCTCGAGCGCCTTGCCGACATCCTTCGCCGAGATCGGCTTCGGATCCTCGAACGCCGCCAGGGGGCGCGCCAGAACACTCGCCACGAGGCGCGAACGCCGATAATCGTCCGGCCGGCGTGAGACTTCCTGCCGAGCCAGCGAGTCGATCATCGCATCGCGCTTCGCGGCGTCCGCCCGGCGCTTCGACAGGGCGATCGATTCGCGGAACGGGATCACGCGCGATGGCTTCTTCTCGATCACGCGCGCCACGATGTGGAACGCTCCGACTCGCACCGGCTCTCGGATCCAGGCGCCCGGGTCGGTGGAGTTCACCGCGTCAGTCAGGAGTTCGCTTCTCCCCAATCCGCGAATCGGATCACCAATGCGGAACAACCCGCTGTCGTGAAACCCGCCATGGATACGCGCTGCCGTCTCGGGCGGGGCCCCTGCGTTGATCGCGGTCAAAAGGTCTTTGGCGCTACGGAGCGACTGCAGCGCATTCGCCTCGCGCGACGAATCGCCGGGGGCCGCCTCGGACGCCTGCTGGATCTTCACGTACTGAATGTGCGCTTCCGACGGCGCCTGGAAGTCGGCCGGGTGTTCGTCGTAATAGGTGCGGATCTCCTCCTCGGTCGACTCGGGGTCGAGGGAGACCGCTTCGGGTCCCAGGAGAAGGAATCGAATCGTCGCGAGCGAGGTCCGTTCGCGGAACGCCTGCTTCAGCTCCGACTCCCGCGGGCCGAACCGGCCCTCCATCCAGCGAAGGTATTTCTCGAGGAGGAGCCCCATCTCGAGTTGTGCCCGAAGCTCCGGGTAGTTCGAAGCGGGCGAACGCTTGAAGGCGAGGAACTTGGCGTCGTCGACGCGGCCGTTCGTCAGGAAGAACTGGCTCTGCTTCATGCGGGCGTCGAGTTCCGCCTCGGTCACGGACATCCCTCTCCGCTTGGCGTCGGCGATCCAGAGCCGTTCGCGAACCAGTTCGCGGAGGACGTTCTGGCGGAGCAGGCGCCGCTCGTCGTCGGAGAGCTTTCTCCCCGCTTCCGCTTCCACCTCGCGGAAGTAGGGAGTCGCGAGGCGATCCCACTCGAACTGCCGAATGGAAATCCCCTCCACCACGCCGACGATGTCACTCCCCGGCGCGATGGGCGCCGGTGGCGCGGAAGTTGCCGGGGCGGCATGGACGACGATGGAAAGAAGGAGAAACACGACGACGAGTACGGCATGGCGGAAATAGGAAATGGGGCCGCTCCAGGAGCGAGAGTGGATCGAGATCACGGGGAGGTAAGTCTAGGGACGCCGCGCCGCGGTTGTCCATGTAGATAAGAAATGGCCCTCAGGAACGTCCGCCGCGAGATGTGGGGGGCTATCCTCGCTGACGATCGTAACCGTGAGGGCCAAGGGAGCAGATCACCAACTCGAGATGCCGGGCTAGGCGAGATGGTTGGGGCGTTCCCTTGCGGGATTTTTACATGCAGCCGTCGTGCCATCTTGAAGCGTCCCCCGGCGCAGAATCTCACTAACTTGTAAGTTCCATTTTTGCTGGAGGTTAAACGACAGGTGAAGGGAGAAATCGGGATGGAGGGGCAGGCGGTTCGGAATAGAGAGTGAGTCAACTAGACACATTCTAGATGGTATTTTGGATTAAGTGTTTGGTAATCAATAAGATAAATGACTGAGCCATTTTGGCTCAGTGTGTCATGGTGGCACCGTTCAATGGTTCCGCCTCAAGTCGTTCGAGCATTCGATAGAGCGTGCGCCGAGGGACACCTAGGAGCTTGGCCGCGCGCGACTTGTTGCCGCCGGCCCCCCGAAGGACGGCGAGGACGTGCCGCCGGACGACTTCGTCGAGCAGGAGCGCCTCTCCCCCCGGAGCGAGCGCCGTGGGGCGCAGGAGGGCGCCAATCTCCTCCGGAAGATCTCCCTCGTCCACCAGGCTTCCCGGCGCCAGTGCGACGGCACGGTCCACCACGTTTTCCAACTCCCGGACGTTCCCGGGCCACCGGTAGGAGACGAGGGCGTTCATCGCGGCGGGGGAAAAGCCCTGTAGCCGGCGCTGCGAGAGTGCGGCGAAGCGCCGAAGGAAGTGCTCCGCCAGGAGCGGAATGTCCTCGCGGCGATCCCGTAACGGCGGGACGCGAAGCACGACCACATGCAGGCGATAGTAGAGATCCTCCCGGAAGCGCCCGGAGGAGACGAGTCCGCTCAGATCTCGGTGCGTTGCCGCCACGATGCGCACGTCGACCGGTATGGTCGCCGCACCACCGACCGGTTTCACTTCCTGTTCCTGCAACACGCGAAGGAGTTTCGACTGCATGGTCAGCGACATGTCGCCGACCTCGTCGAGGAAGATGGTGCCGCGATTGGCCTCGAGAAAGAGTCCTGGCCGCCGCTCGACCGCTCCGGTGAAGGCGCCGCGCAGATGACCGAAGAGTTCGCTTTCCAGAAGCGTCTCGGAGAGACTCGTGCAGTTCACCGCCACGAAGGGGCGGCCGCGCCGCTGGCTGTGTTCATGAATGGTCCGCGCCAGGAGTTCCTTCCCCGTTCCGCTCTCCCCTTCGATCAGAACGGGACTCTTCGTTCCGGCGACACGGAAGACCAGCTTGTAGAGATCGACCATCACCGGATGAGCTCCGAGAATGGCACGGACTCCCGGCGCCGCCTCGGCGGCCGCGTCGGCGGGAACAGGCGCCAGACGACGGCGTTCCACAGCGCGCGCCACGCAGGTCCGCACCGCCTCGACGGCGAACGGCTTTCGGACGTAGTCGAAGGCGCCCTCGTCGAGCGCGCGCATCGCCATTTCCACCGTTCCGAAGGCGGTCATGGTGATGACCGGGATGTCGGGATCGACGCGGCGAAGGCGGCGAAGCACCTCCACACCGTCGATATCGGGGAGAAGCACGTCGCAGAGGATGACGTCGTAGGGTCGCTCCGCCGCGAGCCGAAGTCCCTCGGTTCCGGTGGCGGCTATAGCAACCTCGTAGCCGTCGCCATGGAATATCTCATAGAGGAGACCCGAGGTCCCTTCGTCGTCATCGATCAGGAGCAGCGAGGGGGGGCGTCGCGGTTGCATGGAGTCCACGGTACCACCCAGCTCGAGGATCGTCCACGGGAGGCGCCCAGCCGTGCTTGCCGTGGCGACCCCGCACGGCGTAGCATGACCGCCACGCGACGCCGTTCTGCCGCCGCGCGTTCTCATCGGAGATTCGAGCACATGCCGCCATCGGTCGACCCCGAAGTTCCGGAGAAGCTTTCGCTCGAGGACCTCCAGGACGCCTGGTCGCTCCTCGTTGCCGAGGATCGGCTCGACGCGTTCCGTGCGCTCGAGCGGACCGAAGCCGAGGATTTCTTCCTAGGGCTCTCCGCGCGCGACCAGGCCGATCTGCTTCTCGGACTACCGTCCGCCGAGCGCCGGTCGTGGTTCAGGCTCCTGGCCCCGGACGACGCGGCCGACTTGATCCAGGAAGTCGCCTCGGAGGAGCGCGAGGGCCTCCTCGGCCAGCTCGACGAGCCGACCCGACGCGACGTCGGCGCCCTTCTCGCCTACGCGGAAGACGACGCGGGCGGCCTCATGAACCCGCGCTACGCGCGCGTACGGCCCGAGATCTCCATCGACGAAGCGATCACCTACCTCCGACGCCAAGCGGCGGAGCGGACCCAGTCGCTCCCCTACGCGTACGTCCTCGACCAGGAGCAGCGGCTCTTGGGGGTCGTCTCCTATCGCGAACTCTTCACGGCCAAGCCGGGGCAGACGGTGCAGGATGTCATGGCGTCCGATCTCGTCACTGTCCACGAGGCGATGGATCAGGAGGACGTGAGCCGCCTCTTTTCGACCTACCGGCTCCTGGCCATCCCTGTGGTCGATGCCGAGGGGAGAATGAAGGGGATCGTCACCCTCGACGACGTCGTCGACGTCGTCCGTGAAGAGGCCACCGAGGACATCCAGAAGATCGGCGGTACCTCGGCCCTGGAGGCACCCTATCTCCAGGTAAGCGGTTGGGAGATGATCCGGAAACGCGCCGGATGGTTGTCCGTGCTCTTCCTGGGAGAGAGCCTCACCGCCGTCGCCATGGGACATTTCGAGGCCGAGATCGCGCGAGCCGTGGTTCTCGCCCTCTTCGTGCCGCTCGTGATCTCGAGCGGGGGAAACTCGGGCGGACAGGCGACGACACTCGTCATCCGAGCCATGGCGCTCGGGGAAGTGAAGCTTCGCGACTGGTGGACCGTGGTCAAGCGGGAGTTCTTCGCGGGGCTCGGGCTGGGTACGATCCTCGCCACCATCGGGCTGGTTCGGATCGTCGTTTGGGAGAAGTTCTTTCACACGTACGGGCCGCACTACCTGGCATTGGCGGCCGCGGTGTCGATCAGTCTCCTGGGCGTCGTCCTCTGGGGCACCATGGTGGGATCGATGCTGCCGTTCCTGCTTCGGCGTCTCGGACTCGATCCCGCTACCGCGTCGGCCCCCTTCGTCGCCACGCTGGTCGACGTCACCGGGCTCATCATCTACTTCAGCGCGGCCCGGATCATTCTGGCCGGCCAGCTCCTCTAGAACTCTACCCTACCCAGACGGTCTTCCCCGCCTGCTCCTCCGCGTGGAACGAGGAGCGGACCAGCGGCGACGACGCCACCTGCCGCACGCCGAGCGCCAGCCCGTACTCGCGATAGTGCGCGAACTCCTCCGGCGTGACGTAGCGCTCCACCGGTAGGTGCGAGGTGGACGGGGCGAGATACTGTCCGATGGTGATCGTGTCTACCCCGTGCGCGTGGAGATCGCGGATCAACTCCTCCACTTCCTCCCGCGTCTCACCGACTCCGACCATGAGGCCCGACTTCGCGGGGATCCCTTCGGCGAACGCCGTGACGTTTCGGAGCAGTTGGAGCGACCGCTCGTAGCGTCCCGCGGGGCGGACTCGCTTGTAGAGGCGCTTCACCGTTTCCATGTTGTGATTCAGCACGTCGGGGCGCGCCTCGAGCACGGTCCGGAGCGCCGCTTCGTCTCCCAGGAAATCGGGGATCAGCACCTCGACCCGCACGCCCGGATTCTCGCGATGGAGGGCGCGGATGGTGGACGCGAAGTGGGCGGATCCTCCGTCGGGGAGCTCGTCCCGGTTCACCGACGTCACCACGACGTAGCGAAGCCCCAGGCGCCGAGCCGCGTCGGCCACGCGCTCCGGTTCGTTCGAATCGACCGGAAGCGGCTTCCCGTTTCGGATGTCGCAAAAGGGGCAGGCGCGCGTGCAGACGTTGCCCAGAATCAGAAACGTCGCGGTGTGGCGCGAGAAGCAGTCGCCGATGTTCGGGCAGTTGGCGCTCTCGCAGACGGTGTGGAGATCGAGCGTGCGGAGGATTTCCTTCGTCTCGAGGTACGCCTTGCCCGTCGGAATGCGCGCCCGGAGCCAGTCGGGCCGCCGCGGCGGGGCCGGCGCCTCGCTGAGTCGCTCGTAGGCACGGAGCGGCTTCCGCTTCTCGCCAGCCTTCAGTCGACGATCAGATGTGGATGCTTCGGCCTTCGGCTCCAAACATGGCCTCCATGGTGGCTTCGGCAAGCGTCGGATGCGCGTGAACGACTTCCGCCAGTTCCAGTGCCGAAGCCTCGAAATGGCGCGCGACGACCGACTCCGCGATCTGCTCTGTGGCCCGCACGCCGATGATGTGTACGCCCAGGATCTCACCCGTGGCGGCGTCGGTCACGGCCTTCACGAAACCGTCCCCCTCCCCGAGGATTCCGGCTTTCGAATTCGCCGTGAAGGGAAACTTTCCGATGCGAACCTGGCGCCCCGCGGCTCGGGCCTGGGCCTCGGACATTCCGACGCTCGCAACCTCGGGATGGCAGTAAGTGCACGACGGAATCGCGTTGTAGTTGACCGGGTGCGTTGGCTGCTTCGCCACGCGTTCAGCCGCGACGATCCCCTCATGTGACGCGACGTGCGCCAGCGCGGGCGTCGTGGTGATGTCTCCAATGGCGTAGAGGCCCGGAACGTTCGTCTCCTGGTAGCCGTTCACCTTCACAAAACCCCGTTCCATGGCGACGCCGAGCGCTTCGAGCCCGATTCCGTCGGTCACCGGCTTTCTCCCGGCGGCCATCAGGACGCGCTCGGTGCGGACGCGCTTCGTCTCACCACCGACCTCGAATTCGCTCCAGGCCGCGTCGGCCTCGACGCGGACGCTCTTGAGATTCGCGCCGGTGTGGACTTCGATCCCCTGGCGCGTGAAGGAGCGAAGTAGCGCCTCGCCCAGGTCGGCGTCCTCGATCGGTAGAAGGCGCGGCTGGTACTCGATGAGGACCACCTTCGATCCGAACGTGTGGTAGACCGACGCGAACTCCACGCCGACCGCTCCCGCCCCAATGACGAGAAGCGATTCCGGCACGCGGTCGAGCCCCAGAATGTCGTCGCTCGAGAGAACGACGCGCCCGTCGACGGGAGCCATGGGAAGCGCGCCGACCTTCGATCCGGTCGCCAGGATCACCGCGCCGGCTTCCACGGTTGTCAAGCCGCCGGCCGGCTCCCGAACCTCGATCCGATCGCGAGCGATCAGGCGGCCCGTTCCCTTAACGATGGTTACCTTGTTCTTCTTCAACAGCGACTCGGTTCCCATCGTGTTCTTCTTCACGACGCGCTCCTTCCGCTCCTGCGCGGCACGGAGATCGAGAGTCGCCTCGGTGACGCGGACGCCGAACTCGCCGGCGCGGCGCGTCATTCGAAGAATTTCAGCCGTCTCTAGAAGCGCCTTGGTCGGGATACAGCCCCAGTGGAGGCAGGTTCCGCCGACTCTCTCCTTCTCGATCAGAACCGTCTTCAGGCCGAGCTGGCCGGCGCGGATGGCGGCCACGTAGCCGCCGGGCCCGCCGCCGAGGATCGCGACATCGTACCGGGCCTGGGTCACTTCGCTCCCTCCGCCCCCGGACCAACGCGCGCGGCCGCCGCCGCCTTCTCACGCGCCTGGATGAACGGCGCGAAGAGATCGATCGGCACCGGGAAGATGGTCGTCGAATTGTTCTCCGTCGCGATCTCCGCGAGCGTCTGGAGATAACGAAGCTGCATGGCGAACGGTTCCTTCGCGATGACGACGGCTGCTTCCATGAGCTTCTGCGAGGCCTGGAGCTCGCCTTCGGCATTGATGATCTTGGCGCGCCGTTCACGCTCCGCCTCGGCCTGCCGGGCGATGGCCCGCTGCATTTCCTGCGGAAGGTCGACGTTCTTCACTTCGACCGTGCTGACTTTGATCCCCCACGGCTCCGTGTGGCGGTCGATCACCATCTGGAGTTCCTGGTTGATCTTCTCCCTCTTGGAGAGAAGCTCATCCAACTCCGATTCGCCGAGCGTGGAACGGAGCGTGGTCTGCGCGATCTGCGACGTGGCGTAGAGGTAGTTCTCCACCTGGAGCACCGCCTTCGTCGGATCGAGCACGCGGAAGTAGACCACCGCGTTCACCTTCACGGAGACGTTGTCGCGCGTGATCACGTCCTGCGACGGCACGTCCATGGTCACCGTGCGGAGCGGAATCTTCACCATCTTGTCGATGACGGGGATCAGGAGAATGAGCCCGGGGCCCTTCTGGCCGATGCAGCGCCCCAGCCGGAAGATCACGCCCCGCTCGTACTCCCGCAGCACCTTGACCGCGCTCGTGAGCACCATGATTCCAAGAAACAGAATCGTCAGAAACGCATAGGAGATCATCCCTGCCTCCAGTTACGACGCCTTGCGAACGCGCAGCGTCATGCCGTCCACGCGTTCCACGATGACCGGGGCGCCGGTGTCGATCACCTCGCCCGATTCCGCGTTCCAATATTCTCCGTGCACGGAGATCTTCCCCCGCGGCGCCAGCGCCGTCACGGCGACGCCGCGCTCTCCGACCAATCCTTCCGACCCTGTGCTGCTCTTCAGCCGCCGCACCCGCCAGGCCGCGCCGACGATGAACCCGAAAAAGAGGACGGTCGTGGCGACGACCGTCGTCACCACCACGAGAGAGACCCTTCCGACGCCGGTGTCGCCGCCGAGGAGAATCAGCGATCCGAGGACCAGGGCCACGACGCCTCCAATGGCCAAGAGGCCGTGGCTCTGCACCTTGACGTCGACCAGGAAGAGAATCATGGCGAAGAGGATCAGGAAGACCCCCGTCATGTTCACCGGCAGCGCCTGGAAGGCGAGAAAGGCGAGGAGAAGACAGATGCCGCCGACGATACCGGGGAGAATGGCGCCAGGATTCGAGAGCTCGAAGATGAGTCCGTAGAATCCGAGGATGAAAAGAATGTAGGCGATGTTGGGATCGACCAGGCGCGAGAGGATCGCCTGGCGCCAGCTCGGCTTGATCTCCCGGGTCGTCGCGCCCTTCGTGTGAAGCGTACGGGCCTGGCCCGCCACCATCACCGTTCGGCCGTCGAGCGCCGTCAGGAGTTCGTCGAGATCGCGCGCGACCAGATCGACCACCTTCATCCGGAGCGCCTCGCTCTCCGGGAGTGAGCCCCCCTCCCGCACGGCCTTCTCGGCCCAGTCCGCGTTTCGTCCATGCTGCGTCGCCAGCGAGCGGATGTAGGAGACCGCATCGTTCTTCACCTTGGCGCCCATATCCTTCTGCACGTCGTGCCCGCCCAACTGCACCGGCGTCGCCGCGCCGATGGAGGTGCCGGGAGACATGGCCGAGACGTGGGCGGCGTAGGCGATGAACGTACCGGCGCTTGCCGCGCGCGCGCCCGGGGGCGCCACGAAGACGACGACCGGCACGTCGGAGACGAGGATCCGCTTGATGATGTCTCGCATGGAGGAGTCGAGCCCGCCCGGAGTGTCGAGGCGGACGATGAGCGCCTCCCGCTTTTCCCGCTCCGCGCGGTCGATCGACGTCAGGAAAACCTCGGCGCTGATCGGCTGGATAGCCCCTTCGAGCGTGAGCACGTCGATCACGGGGCCCGTCGGTGCCGCGACTTTCGCGGACGGCGCGGAGTCGGCCGCGGCCGGGGCCTGAGGTGCGTCGCCCGCAGCAGGGCGCGTCAGAAGTGCGAGCGCCAGAAGTCCCGCGCCAATGAAAAATGCCGCGGCGAGCGCCAGGCGCGGGGCGTGCCTCGATCGTTGGATCATCGTCCCCCCCGTGTGCCGGGATCGCCGATCGGCGGTGTCGAGGCGTGCTCTCTGCCATGAATGCGGTTCCGCTCGTCCACCATCACGACCCGCGGAATGTGCCGGGCCAGCTCCTCTCGCTCCATGGCGGCGTACGTGAGGATGATGACGAGATCGCCGACGTGCGCCAGGCGCGCGGCCGGCCCGTTCAGGCAGATGACGCCGCTCCCGCGCGGACCGCGGATGGCGTAGGTGTCGAAGCGCTCTCCGTTGTTCACGTTGAGCACCTGGACCTGTTCGTGCGGCAGGATGTCGGCCGCCTCCATCAGATCGGCGTCGATGGTGACCGATCCCTCATAGTTGAGATTGGCCTCGGTGACCGTGGCGCGATGGATCTTCGACTTGAAGGCTGTCAGGCGCACGCGAGCGCGACCTCCCGGACGGCCTGGAAATGCGTGAGCGGCGCCGCGGCCGGCACGGCGCAGCCTGGTCCGAGAATGAAGCGCGACCCGCCCGACGCCGCGAGGGCGGCGCGCGCTTCTTCCTGGACCGCCTCGACGGGGCCGGTCAGAAGCGCGCCGTCGTGCGCGAGGCCCGCGAGGAGCGTCTTCGATGTCTTCGCGCGCAACTCCGCGATCGACGGATTCCGCGGCGCGCGATCGGCCCACGAGATAATGGCGACCGGATAGTCGAGGTGCTCCTCGACGTAGGCGCCGGGGCCGCAGACGTGGATCACGTTCAAGGGAAGCGCGGCCGCTTCCGCCAACACGCGCAGATCGTAGGGACGCGCAAACTCGCGCATCGTGGCGCGGTCTATCCGGGTATCGTTGGCGTAGTCGGTCGTGGCGAAGAAGATCCCCGACGCGCCGCGCGCCACGCACTCGCGAACGAAGCCGGCGTAGGTCTCGGCGATGGCGCGGAGCGCCTCGTGGACGCGGTCGCCATGCTCGCGCAGGTGTGAGACGAAGAGCGCATCGTCGTTCACCAGGTCGGCGGCGATCGAGATCGGATTGAAAACCGTCATCACCCAGTCGACATCGCCCTGTGCTTCGGCGGCGATCCGCTCGAGCGCGTCCAGATGTTCCCCCAGGGCGCCGCGCGTCGGGTCGAGGGGACGGATGGCGTCCCAGTCTGCCGGCTCCCGGATCACGCCCGCCACGACCTTTGGCTTATCGAGCGGGCCGGTGCCGGGGCGGGCCGTGCGGACCCCCCAGTCCTCCACGTGGTATGACCCACGCGGATTCACCTTCAGGATGTCCCAGTCGTAGCGCTTCTGGAATTCCAGCATCGACGCTGCCAGATCGGCCGCGGAGCCCTCCCGGTGGTAGAAATGCCGCCAGAAGGAGAGCGGGGGCCGGTCGGTCGATTCGCCCGCCAGGGTCTTTCGGATTCGGTCGCGTCGAGTCATGGTGTCAGGGGCTGGTTCGGCTCCTATTCGAGCACGTTGCGGTCGTTCTCCAGGGGGCGTAAGCTATGGAATCGTACACAGAAAGCAGTCCCCCCACAAGTGCCGGTCCCGACAGCTCCAGCGACCCCAGCGAGGTCTCGATGAGGCGCCAAGTCCCACTCCGCCGCGTGTTCGACGTTCTTTGGACGCATCCAGCGCTCCGGGCGGTGCCGATGCTTGCACTCTTGCTCGCGGGGAGCCCGGCCTGGGGAGAGTCCGCCGAAAAGCGCCCCATCCGTGTCGCGCCGCTCGTTGGAGCCCGCGTCTTCGCGGATCCACTAGCACTTCAGTCTGAGTTCGCCTTCGGAATGCGAGTCTCGATGGGGGTCAGCGACCGGGTGAGTATCGCCATGGACGCGGGGCATTCGTCGCCGGTTCGTAAGACGTCGGGTAGCAACATGAGCTTCGGCGAGATCCGGCTCCTTACAACGGTGGCGCTGCTTCGTGGCTCCATTCGACCCTACGCCCTTGCCGGAATCGGAGGGCAGTTCTTCAATTTCTACGACACGTCCGGAACGGCGAGCCTACTCTTCGCCGGAGGGCTCGGCGTGGAGTACGCGGCGGGCGAGCGCTGGTCGCTCTTCGCGGAGGGCTCCGCCGATGCCTACCGCGCGAGCTTCACGCAGTTCGACTATCGGGGGTACCTTGTCGCCAAGAGCCTCCGCCAGACCCTCGTCACGGGCGTCATCACGTTCGGCGTGCAGTACGGGTTCTGAGTGATCCTCGCCGCTAGGGGTTCTCTTTCGGGAGCGCGGGCACGACGGCGGACCGCCCTCCGTGCCGTTCTGTTGCTCTTCATGATCGGAACCGCCTGCGCGCAGATTCCCACCGCCCCTCCGCGCAAGATCGACTTCGAGTTCTCGCTCCAGGATCGCGAGGGAATTCCGCTGGGGGACGCGACCATCATTCTTCGCTCCGCGGGCCCGGTGCGATCCGGTTCGTTCATCGGGGATACCGATGCGAATGGACGCGCGACGTTCCGGATCCCGGAGGGACGATACTCGGGCTCCGTACTTAGCGGGGGTGGCTTGGGATACTCCTCCCACATCCCGATTCCCGAGTTCAGCGTTTCCGGGGTGGCTGCCCGCCACGTGCACCGACTCACGGGCTTCTATGTGACCGGGGAGATCAGAGACCCGGACGGCGCTGCGCTCGACTCCGGATTCGTCACCATGTTCGGGTCGGAGCCGGACTATGACTATGTGGCGATTCGGTACGTCGGGTCGACCTTCCGCGTACTCGTTTCTCAGGGGGAGTATTACGCCTCGGCGTACGGCCTTACCTATCCCTCCCCGTACCCCGCGGCCGCGATCGAGGGGCTCACGATCGGGAACGATACGACGCTAGTCTTCGATCTCGTGGGGAGTCGAGTGGACGGCCGCGTTACGGGGAGAGCCGGAGCCCCGATCGGTGGGGCCAGGGTCTATGCGAGCGGCGTAGAGGTGAGCGCTACCGGAACGTCTGACGCCGGGGGGAATTACTTCCTCTACCTCCCCGATGGGTCCTATCGTTGGACTGTGACTCCTCCCGAATCTATGAGGTACATCCTCGACCGATTCGCCCCGAGTTCGGCGATTTCAGGGCCGGCGACAAAGGACTTCTCGCTGGACGGCGCCCTCTGGTCGGGAATGGTCGTGGTTGCGGGAACGGGAGCGCCGATCACGGCAGGTGTCGTCACGGCGACGCCATGGACCGCCCAGAACCGCGCCGCAAGAAGCAAGATCGGTTACGATGGATCGTTCCGGCTGATCCTCGAACCGGGGCTGGAATATGATCTTCAGGTGCGCAGCCAATATGGCGAGACGCTCGGATTCTTCCGAAGCGGCGTGGCGGACGCCGACTCCGTGTTCACGCTTGCCGTCCGCGCACCCAGTACGAGTGTCAGCCAAACCTTGAAGTCGGTGCGGTAGCGACCCCACAACTCCCCGCTACGCCAGCCCCTCGGGCGGCGCCAGCGGCGGCGGGATGTAGGCGGGGCGGCCCAGCACCTTTTCGTAGAACTTCTCGTACATCGGCACCACGTGGCTCGCTTCGTACTTCTCCACGGCCAGACGCCGGGCGGCGGCGGCCATGGAAGCGTGGAGGCGGTCGTCGCTCAGCACCTCGGACGCCCGCCGCGCCATTCCCTCCACGTCGCCCACCGGCACCAGATACCCCGTCTCCCCAAATCGGATCAACTCCGGCAGCCCTTCCGCGGTGGTGCCGATGACCGGCACGCCGCTCGACATCGCCTCAAGCGCCGCCAGCCCGAACGATTCGTTCTCGCTCGGCAGGAGGAAGAGGTCGCTGGCCGCCAGCACGTCCTCGACGGCGTCCATCTGGCCGAGGTAGCGGACGAAGCGATCGACGCCGAGTTCCACCGCCACCTCGCGGCTTCGCGTCCGCTCCGGTCCGTCGCCGACCATCAGGAGCACGGCCGGGACTTCCTTCCGGACGGCGGCCAGCACGCGCACCGCGTCGGGGGCGCGCTTGCTCGCGCGGAAATTCGAGATGTGCGTCAGAATCCGCTCGCCGCTCCGTGCGTAGCGCTCCCGGTGGCATCCGGATTCACCGCGTGGCGCGTAGCGCACGGTGTCGACGAAGTTCGGGATCACTTCCACCATTTGCCGCGGCGCGAAGACGTCCATCGTTCGCTTACGGAGAAAGTCGGAGACGGCCGTGACGCCGTCGCTCCTCTCGATCCCGTAGCGGGTGATCGATCGGAACGACTGATCCGAGCCGACGAGCGTGATGTCGGTGCCGTGGAGCGTCGTCACCACACGGAGCCGCTCGCGCGACTTCGCCACCTCCCGCGCCAGGTGCGCGCAGACGGCGTGCGGAATGGCGTAGTGCGCGTGGAGTACGTCCAGCCCCACTTCGTCAGCGACCTCGGCCATCTTGGCCGCCAGGGTCATCGTGTAGAGCGGGAACTGGAAGAGCGGGTACGACGTGTTGGAGACCTCGTGGAAGGTGATCCCCTCGGAGTAGGGCTTCAGCCGGAACGGGATCGCGTACGAGATGAAGTGAATCTCGTGCCCGCGCTTGGCGAGTTCCATACCGAGTTCGGTCGCGACGACGCCAGAGCCTCCGTGCGACGGATAGCAGGAGATGCCGATCTTCATCGCGCCTTCTCCACCCGGCCGCCCAGCGGCACGATGACGTGCGTCCCGGGCGCGCCGAGCGAATCGCGAAGTCGAGGCATGAGGTCAGGCCCATAGCGGGCCAGGAAGCCAATCACCGACAGCGTGCGCTCCTGAAGCCCGCCCTGCGGGAAGAGGTGACCCGCCGCGCGGCGGATCTGCGAGACCGACTCCTCCTGCCGGCGCTTCCAGACCTGCATCAGTTTCTTCTCCAGCTCTCGTCCCTCGTGCTGCACCTTCCCCGCCGCGGTGTTGACCGCCGAGCGGAGCGACGGATCGAATGCCGTCACCACCGCGTCGAGGCGCTGGAAGGAGGCATCCCACTCTTTCCGCTCCTGTTCGAAGCGCGCGGGGAAGTCGTCGGGAAGGAGCCGGCGAAGCGTCTCGGCCAGGATCGGCTCCACGTCGCCCGCAAGCGAGGACCAGTCGAGTCCGAAGCGTTCGAGCGTCTTCGAGATCTTCGATTCGAGCAGTGTCGCGCCGGCCCGCGGCGTGACCGCGGGAGGCGCGAGGCCGAAGAGGGGATAGAGAGGGTGTATCTGCGCCCAGTAGGCGATCTCCGAGGGGCCGCCGACGTAGGCCGCGGTCGGGAGGAGATAGTCCTGCATCAGGGGGCGAAGGAGCACGCCCGGGCTCGCCTTCTCGGGGGCGTCGCGGAGCGCCTTGGTGAATTCGGCGGGGCTCCACGCGGCGCCGCTCTCGGAAGCGTGGATCGATCCGTCGTTCAGGCGAAGGGGCACCCGCCGGGCCTCGTGCCAGAATAGATTCAATTCGTTTCCGCCCCGCGCGATCTGCGCGTGATAGCCGCGCGCCACGAGTTCGGCGCCGCGGTCGCGCGCCACGCGAGCGCTCTCTCCGCCCAGCGCCACCTCCCGCTCGAAGATCGGAAGGGCAAGACGCTTCGCCTCGGCATCCGAGGGATCGAAGACCAGCATTCCCTCACGCGCCACCAATTCACCGACGAAGCGGGCGAAGGCGTCGCTCCAGCCGCGCCCCGGGCTGTAGGCGTCGCGCAGCCGCGCCAGGAGCGGATCGCGGAACTCCGACGGCGGCAGGAGCGAGGCGAGCCGCTCATGAAGCGCCGTGATCCCCTCCCCCAGCCTTACGCGCGCCACCGAGGCGCCTGCAGACTCGGCGTCGGCGGGGACTTCCAGAAGTAATGGCCCCGGACCTCCGTCGCTTACCCACGCGCGGCGCACTTCCTCGAAGTCGTGATCGTCGGAGGCGAGCCAGAAGATAGGCACGACCGGCACCCCACACGCAGACTCGATCGACCGAGCCAGCGTGATGGCCGTGAGCGCCTTGTAGATCGTGTAGAGCGGGCCGCCAAAGAGCCCGGCCTGCTGCCCTGCCACGACGGCCAGAGCCTCGGGCCGCTCGAAGCGGGCGAGCGCGTCGCGAGAGAGATCTCCCAGATCCCACGCCGCGGCCTGTCGGCGAAGTATCGCGGTGACGGCCGCGCGCCGGTCGGCAGGCATCGCCCGCGCGGAGGCGTTGGCGCCGAGCGCCGCCGCGTCCCGAAAGTCGGCCGGATAGAAATCCCGCACTCGTTCCGGCGCCGCCAGGAAATCGCGATAGAGCGCGCTGGGATTCAGGAGCCTTGAAATCTCGTTCGTCACGATCCTCCCCTTCGCGCGACGGCGCGGCGGTCAGACGCTCTGGCTGTGGCCAAGCGCGGCGTCCCCGACGAAGGGGTTCGACCGGCGCTCCGCTCCGATGGTCGTCGCGGGACCGTGGCCCGGATGGACGGGAGTGGCGTCGGGGTAGGCGAAGAGACGTTCTCGAACGGAACGGACCAGCGCCTCGGGGTCGCAGAGCGGAAGGTCGGTGCGACCGACCGAGCCGGCGAAGAGGACATCTCCGACAATCAACCCCTCGGATGTTACGAACGTCATGCTTCCGGGCGAGTGCCCCGGCGTCTCGATGGCTCTCGCCTCGATCCCCGGAAGGCCGACATCCTCTCCATCCGCCATCCAGTGATCAACCTCGAATCCACCGTTCCAGGGAAGTTGAAACGCCATCGCCTGCGCGGGTGCGCGCTCCACCCACCAGCGGTCGCCGGGGTGGAGCCAGACCGGCGCTCCGGTCGCGTCTCGATATGCCTTCACCGCGAGGATGTGATCGATGTGAGCGTGCGTGAGGAGAATGCGTCGTACGGTCAGGCCGCGTCGGCGGAGTTCATCGAGGACGGTCCCATCGTCGCCACAGGGATCGACCACGATGGCGTCGGTCGATCCGGGCGTGGAGAGGACGTAGAGATTATTGTCGAACGGTCCCACGGAACGGCGTTCGACCAGCACGGCTCAGCCCTTGGTGGCCGTGATGGCCGTGATGCCGAACATCGGAAGTCCCACCATGTCGACGCCGGTGAAGCCGGCCTCCTGGAGGTACTTCGTCAGCTCTCCGCGCGTCAGCGCCCCGGCGTTGCCGGCGCCGTACGCGGCAAGCACGTTCAGGCGATAGAGGGCCGCTTCCTTCGGTTCCGCGTGCGAGTCCTCCAACAGGAACTCGGTGACGATGATGTGTCCGCCGTCGCGGAGCGACGCGCGTGCCGCGGCCAGGATGAGCGGGATGGCGTTCCGGCTTCGCCTCGAGAGATGGTGCGACACCAGCATCAGGTCGGCGTTCGCGCCCGGCTGCCCCGCGTCGGGATCGCCGGCGACGAATCGGACGCGTTCCTCGAGCTTCATGCTCTTCACGAACTCCTCGGCGACCGCCTGGAAGACTGGCTGATCGACGATCGTCGCCTGAAGCTGCGGATAGCGGCGCGCCAGACAAAGCGTTCCGGGCCCGGTGTGGCTCCCGATCTCGAGGAGCGTGGAGACGTCGCTGAACTCGAGGTCGAGGATCTCGGCCACGCGCGACATGGTGGCGTACCCGCCGGTGTGGAACGCGCGCGCCAGACCGATCTCGAGTTCGTCGTTACCCTGCGGCACCGTCGGCGGACCCCCGCCCCGGACGCGCTCGCGGAGTGAACTCCAGAGCGGATAAAGCGGGTCCCGCATGAAGCGAACCATCTCGACGTAGTTTCCCGGGACGCTCTCCACCAGGAAGGCGTTCGCCGTTTCGTCGTTCTTGTAGCGGTCGCCCTGGCGATGGAGGAATCCGATCGCGCAGTTCGCGTCGAGGAGCGCCTCCATGGCCGCGGCGTCGGCGCCGGCGGCCTCGGCCACCTCGGCGGCGCTCTTCGGTCCCTGGAACAGGATCGTGAAGACCCGCAATTCCACGGCGGTCAGGAGCGCCTGGCTCGCCCAGAATCCGGTGGCGACCTGGAGGATCGGCACGGGACTCAGACGTCCGGCAAGCGAGGGGCGGGGACCGGCGGAGCGGCCCATCTGGTTCATGACGTGGTCCTCTGGTGCACGGCGGTCGATGCTTGGCGACCGAGTTTAGGCTACCGCTGCCCGGCGACGCAAGGCGCGCGCCACGATCCGGCTATCCCGACCTTTGGATGCGGGCATCCGGGGGCGGGATCAGAGAACCTCCGGACCCCGCTCGGGGGGGAGCACCCCGGCGTGCCGGAAGAGCGAATCCATCTCTCGGAGAGAGGCTCTCAGGAGGGCCGCTTTCCGCGCGACGGGGAGAAATGCCGATTTGAAGCCGTTCACCAGAATGTGCCGCACGTCGTTCGGCGTCAGCTTGAACGTCGTGACCGCCCGGTCCAGTTCCTGAGTCATGGTGGTCCGCGAGACGAGCCGGTTGTCGGTGTTCAGGGTGACGCGGAGCCCCAGGCGGAGGTAGCGGAGGAACGGGTGCGCGCCGGCCCGTGGGACGGCGCCAGTCTGTACGTTCGAGGTGAGGCACATCTCGAGCGGGATGCGGTGGTCGTTCACGTAATCGAGAATCTCCCGATTCTCGCCCAGCCTCGTCCCGTGGCCGATCCGGTGCGCGCTGCAGTAGTGGAGCGCCTGCGCTATGCTCTCCGGACCGAAGGCCTCGCCGGCATGGACGGTGACGTTCACGTTGTTCTTCGCGACCAGATCGAAGGCACGGCTGTGGGCCTTGGCCGGGAAGTCGCGCTCGGCGCCGGCCAGGTCGAACGCGACGACTCCTCTTCCCCAGTAGGCGACGGCCACCTCCGCGAGGCGATTCGTGAGGCGCGGACTCTTGTGCCGGATACCGCAGATGATGATGCCGCTCTCGATACCGTAACGGCGACGCGCGCGCTTCAGACCCTGGTTCACCGCTTCCACGGTCTCACCCATGGTGAGGCCACTCCGCGTATGGAGCGCCGGGCAATAGCGGACTTCCAGGTAGCGGACGTTCTCGTGGTGCGAGTCCTCCGCGAGTTCGAAGGCCGCGCGAACGAGGGCCTCGCGGGTTTGGAGGACGCGCAGCGTGAGGTCGAACGCCTTCAGGTACTCGGGGAGACTAACGCCCGAAGTGAGCCCATCCAGGAAGGCATCAAGCGCGGCAGCGTCGCGGATCGGAAGGCGGAGCCCCTGCTGGCGCGCCATGTCTAGGAGCGATTCCGGACGGAGCGATCCGTCCAGGTGAACGTGCAGGTCGGTCTTGGGGAGCGCGAGGAGGAGACGGCGTCGTCGGTCGGGATCAACCCACGGCGACGTCCGCCGTCGCGGAGGCGAGCGGCGCACCTAGTTCCCCCACCGATGCGTACGTGAGTCCTCGAAACGCCGGATTCGACGCGGCCAGACGAGCGAAGATCGCCTCGGCTCCGGCGTCGCGTTCCTGCATGGCGCCGAGCGCGATCCCCATCTCCTGAAGCACGCGCCAGTCCTCTCGCGCCTCGCGCGAGGTCGAGAAGACGCGGTGCGTCCGCTGGACGCGTCCCTGGGAGTTCGTGTAGGTCCCGTCCTTCTCGACGTGCGAGGCGCCCGCCAGGAGCCAATGCGCCTTGTCGCCGACCGGGGAGGCATGCGTGTCGAGAACGACGATCAGTTCCGCCCGTTCCAGGGCCCGTGCCACGAGGGCCGGATCGCCAAAGGTCTCTAGTTCGCCGCCGCGAAGGAAGACGAGCGCGCGGATCTCTCCTTCGGCCGCCGCCTGAATCATGTCACGCACCGAACGGCCGCCCTGCCCGGGCGCGACGCCGATGGCGCGGGCGCCGCGGGTGTTCGGATTCCTGTCGCCTTCGATGGCGAACTTCGGATAGACGACCGGCGGCTGCGGACGCGCCGGAAAGTCGAAGTTCGCCACGCCGAGGCGGTCGCGGAAGAT
>ERZ1292633.2191-Hain-H41-02um-R1-2191-length-20217-cov-5_pt1 | contig 19163 bp, 18 predicted proteins | sample MGYA00564406_ERZ1292633 | MGnify/ENA primary metagenome ERZ1292633 (study PRJEB36523, sample SAMEA6512639) | groundwater metagenome | collected 2019-01-08 | study: AquaDiva: Metagenomics assemblies of 32 groundwater samples
TCTCGACGGAGAGCGGCGAGGCGCCGTGTCGACTGTCGGAGCCTGAGATCTAAAGAGCGAGAGGCGAGCTTCTGCGCGATGGTTGGCGCTGCGTCGATGCGCCGGCAGAACAGAAGGCCGTCGCATCCGGCGTGAAGCGATTGAGCCGCCAGGTCGGCCAGCGAGCCCAGATCGGCCACGGCGCCCATTTCGAGGTCATCGCTGAACAGAACACCGCGGTAACCAAGCTTGTTGCGTAACAGGTCGTGGCAGATCTTGCGACTGAGGCTCGCCGGCAGCCGAGACTCCCTCCACCCGGGGTAGATCGCGTGGCTCACCATCACCGACGGCACGTCCGTGAAGAGCGCGGTGAAGGGAGTCAGGTCGCGCGCCAGCGCCTTCGCGGACAGCTCGATCGTCGCGCCTCTCGAGTGAGTGTCCGCGGCGGCGTCTCCCAATCCGGGGAAATGCTTCAGGCAGGCCAGCACTCCCACCTCCCCGAGTCCGCGCGCGAAGGCGCGGGCGCGGGCGATGACGCCACGCGGTGTGGCGCCGAAGGTGCGTTGATCCAGCGCGTTGCCCGTCCGCCCGTGATCCAGGTCGACGACCGGGGCGAAGTTCAGATCGAAGCCGAAGTCGCGCAGCGCAGCTCCGATCCGTCTTCCCGCGAGTCGTGCGGCGGCCGGACGTTGTCGGGCGAGCTCCGAAGCGGCCGGCGACGGGCCGACGATTCCCTTCAGTCGGTCGACCCTTCCACCTTCGGCGTCCAGGCAGAAGAGCCCCTCCGGAAGGGCGCCCCGCAGACGCGCTACCAGTTCTCTGAGCTCCTTCGCTTCGCCAATGTTGCGGGTTACGAGAACGATTCCCGCCGGGCGAACGCGCTTCAAGGTCGCGGCTTCTTCCCTTGTGAGAGCTCGTCCTTCAATCCCCAGAAAGAGGACGCTGCCGCCCTTCACTTGAGGCGGTCCTTCAGGCTGGCGAGCAGGTTGAGCGCGGCGAGCGGCGCCAGGCGATCGATGTCGACGTCGCGCAGGAGCGCGGCCACGATCTCGTCGGGCGGCGAGAAAAGGGGCAACTGCGGCGCCAGCGCCGCCGCCGGAAGCCCGCCCTGTGCGAGGCGCGGCCGACCGTCAGGTCCGAGCTCCTGCGCCTCGAGATTGGCCAGCACCTGCTGCGCGCGTTCGAGCACGCTCGGGGGAAGTCCGGCGAGCTTTGCGACGTGGATACCGTAGGACTTGTCGGCGGTCCCCGGCAGCACGCGGCGCAGGAAGACGATCCGATCCTCCCACTCCTTGACCGCCATTGTGCGGTTCACGACCCGGGGCAGCAGGTCGGCGAGCTCGGTGAGCTCGTGGTAGTGCGTGGCGAACAGGGTGAGCGGGCGGACCTTCTCGTGCAGGTGCTCGACGATCGCCCAGGCAATCGACAGTCCGTCGAACGTCGCCGTGCCTCGCCCCACCTCGTCGAGAATGACCAGACTGTGCGCGGTCGCGAAGCGCAAAATGTTGGAAGTTTCGATCATCTCGACCATGAAGGTCGATTCGCCGCGCGCGAGGTCGTCGGAGGCTCCCGCGCGCGAGAAGATGCGGTCCACGAGCCCGATCGTCGCGGCGCGCGCCGGCACGAAGCTGCCGGCCTGAGCCATGAGCACCAGGAGCGCCGTCTGCCGCAGGTAGGTCGACTTGCCGCCCATGTTGGGGCCGGTCAGGATCACGATCTGGGAGCGCTCCGGATCGAGCTCGACATCGTTGGGGACGAAGCTGTCGCCGAGCGCTGCTTCGAGCACGGGATGTCGGCCTTCTTCGATCCGGATGCCGCGCCCCGCCGCGAGAATCCGCGGTCGGGCATAGCCGCGAGAAGTGGCGACCTCGGCGAACGCGGCGAGAGCGTCGACGCTCGCCAGCGCCCGGCCGATTCGCTGCAGCGCCAGCGCCTCGGCGGCGACCCCCCGCCGCAGCTCCTCGAACAGGCGGCGCTCGATCCGCAGGCGACTCTCCTCGGCGTTCAGGATGCGGTCCTCGAGCGCCTGCACTTCCGGCGTGACATAGCGCTCGGCGTTGGCCAGGGTCTGGCGGCGGACGTACTCCTCCGGCACCGAGGCCTGGTTGGCCCGCGTCACCTCGATCGAATACCCGAAGACGCGGTTGTAACGGATCTTGAGCGAGGAGATCCCGGTGCGCCGCCGTTCTCGCTCCTCGAGCTCGAGAACGTGTCGCTTGGCGTCCGCGCCGAGACTCCGCACCGCGTCGAGCTCCGGGTCGATCCCCCCGCGAATCACCCGTCCCTCCTCGACCGTGCTCGCCGGGGAGGCCTCGAGCCCGGACTCCAGTGCGGCGCGAAGCTCCGAGCGCGGATCGGTGGCGCCGGCCTCGGCCAGGACGCGGCTCCGACTCGTTCCCAGATCGGCGAGAAGCCCGGGCAAGACGCCGAGCGCATCCCGCAGGGCCGCGCACTCGCGCGGCGTCAGGGCGCCCAGGACAGCCCGGGTCGCGAGACGTTCAAAATCGACGCTCGCGCTGAGCGCGGCCCGGGAGCGCTCGCGCAGCATGACGTCGCCAACGAACGCCTCGACCGCGTCGTGCCGCGACTCGATGGCTGCGAGGTCGCGCAGCGGACGCCGCAGCCAGTCACGCAGGAGCCGCGCTCCAGCGACTGACCTCGTCTCGTCCAGCACTCCCAGGAGGCTCCGGCCACGATCGCCAGCGCGCTGCCGCTCGAGCACTTCGAGATTGGCGAGCGTCGTGGCATCGAGAGCGAGGCCTTCGGACGGCTCGCGGACGCCGATCTCCCGCACGTGAGAAAGCTCGCGCTGCTGGGTGGACTCGGCGTAGGCCAGCACGGCGGCCGCGGCTCGCACTGCCGGCTCATTCTCGTCGAGCCCGAAGCCGCGCAGGGTGGAGGTTCCGAAGCGGCGTGCCAGGCGCTGCGCCGCGACGCGCGACGGCTCCAACCAAGGAGCGAGCTCGGTGCGGCAGGCCGTGCCGCGCTCCGCGAGGTCGGCGATCGTCTCCGGAACCTGCGCCCGGTCGAAGAGCAGCTCGCCCGGACGCAGGAGCTCGAGCTCGCTCGCGCACGCCGTATCGTCCTCGAAGCGGCGCACGAAGAAACGTCCCGTCGAGAGATCCAGGAAGGCGCCCGCGCCACCGACGCCGTTCCAGACCAGGCCGGCGAGGAGTGCCTCTTCGGCCCCCTCGAGCAGGGCCGGATCCGAGATCGTGCCCGGAGTCACCACCCGCGTGATGGCCCGCCTGACGAGGCCCTTGGCCTGCGCCGGGTCCTCCATCTGATCGCAGACCGCCACCTTGCGTCCAAGCCGGATCAACCGCGCGATGTAGCTCTCGACGGCATGGTGCGGCACGCCGCACATCGGCGCCTCGTTCTCGGTCCCCTTCTGCCGCGCGGTGAGCGTCAGGTCGAGAAGTACCGCCGCTTCCCGAGCATCCTCGAAGAAGAGCTCATAGAAATCGCCCATGCGGTAGAACAGAAAGGCATCTGGAACGGTCGCCTTGAGCTCCAGATACTGGCGGAGCATCGGGGTGAGCTCGGACACGGCGCTCATGGGGAGCGGCGAGTCTAGACGATACGAACAAAGAAGATCAGCGGCGGCCGTTCCTCCAGCTAGACTCCTCGCCATGCCGGGTCTGGTGCTGGCGCTCGATGCCAGTTCGATCGAAATGAGTGCGGCGCTCGCCGAGGATGGAGGGCTGCTCGCCGAAGCGATCGCGGCGGCTCGTTCCGGTCCGCGGCTTCTCGCGCTCGTCGCCGATGCGTTTCGGGCGGCCGGCCGTGCCCCCGCCGAGCTCGAGTCGATCGTCGCCGTGGCCGGTCCGGGGAGCTTCACCGGCGTCCGCATCACGCTCGCGACGGCGCTCGGACTGGCGCCGGACCGGGCCGCGGGCGGCAGGCCCCGACTGCGCACGATCTCGACGTTTGCCGCCCTCGCACTGCAGGCACCAGCGGAAACGCGGCGGCTCTTGGCGGTGGTGGATGCTCTGCGCGGAGAGGTTTTTCTCCAGGAGCTGGGTCGGTGCGGGAAGAGATGGACGGCGAATCACCCGCCGCGCCGGATCGCGACGGGCGCGCTCGAGTCGGGCTCCGATCCAGCGCCTGTCTGGACCCAGCAGGCGCTCCCGATCGACTGGCCCGGCGAGCTGCACCTCGCGCGTCCTCTGGCCGCGGCCGTCGCCGAACATGCGTCGCGCCCGGACGCCAGTGACGATCCGATCTTCCTGGATCACCTGAATCCGGTCTACCTGCGCTCCGCCGCCGTCACTCTTCCGAACACGGGGTCTCGTTGACGACTCCCGTCGTGGAGCTGCGAGCCGCGCAACCGGACGACAGCGAATGGATCTCCGAGCTCGAAGAGCTCTCCCTGCCGAACCCGTGGAGCGCCGACGCCGTGCGCGAGACCCTGCGCGAGCCCGCCGTGAGCTCCTGGATTGCCGAGTGCGGCGAGACCGCGGTCGGGTTCCTCGTCGGCCGATTCGCGGGCGACGAAGGCGAGATTCTGCGCCTTGCCGTCGACCCCGCCTGGAGACGCGGAGGAATCGGCGGCGAGCTTGTGGCGCGCTTTCTGCTCCAGGCGAGGAACCGGGGGACGCGAAGCGTCTTCCTCGAGGTCCGCGCCGAGAATCTGCCGGCGCGCCGCCTCTACGAGCGCCTGGGCTTCGAGCTCATGGGCTTACGGGCCGGGTATTGCTTCGACGGCGCCGACGCCTCGGTCTACCGCCGGGATCTCCGCCAGCCTCTCGGTTGAGGGGCCGAAACGGCGGTGCTATCCTCAAAATCGTCCGTTTCACGTCTACGAAAGGAGAACCGATCCATGCCGAATCTCGACGCCCTCCAGCAGGATCTCCTGCGGACCAACGATGACTACCGCCGCCTCCATGAAGAGCATCGGGAGTGCGAGGAGAGATTGACGCATCTGGTCCACATGTCCCTGCCTTCCCAGGAGGACGAGGCCGAAGAGAAGCGGCTGAAGATTCACAAGCTGGCGCTCAAAGACCGCATGGAAGCGCTGGTCCGCGAGCACCGCGTGGCCGTCTGAGCGGCAGTCGGCGCTCGGCGAGTTTCCGGATCGAACGCCTGCCGATGACTTTCGCGAAGGAGGCGTGGCCGTTCGTCCTGCCTTTCCTGCTACTGGCGCTGGCGCTCGGACTCTTGGGCCGCCGCGGACCAGCGATCGCGGTCGCCGCGGTCGGCCTCCTGGTGCTCCTCTTCTTTCGCGATCCGCGCCGGTCGTTCTCCGGCGGCGAGTCGATGGTGGTCGCGCCTGCGGACGGCAAGGTCACCGCCGTCGAAGATGTCGAGGACGCGCGCATCGGGCCCGGCCGCTACCGGCGCATAGTGACTTTCCTCTCCGTTCTCGATGTCCACGTGCAGCGCGCTCCCGTCGCCGGCGAAGTCGTGCTCTCGGAGCTCGTGCGCGGCAAGAAGCTGGCGGCATTCCGCGACGACATCGCTGACAAGAACGAACGCCACACGACCGTCATCCTTCGCCCGAGCGGCGACCGCATCGGCGTGCGCCAGCTCGCCGGGCTCCTCGCGCGACGCGTCGTGTCCTACCTCGACACCGGCGATCGCGTGCGCCGTGGTGACCTCCTTGGAGTGATCAAGTTCGGTTCTCGGGTGGACCTCTACGTCCCGGCTTCGTACCGCGTGCTCGTCCGGGTCGGCGAACGGGTGCGAAACGGCGAGACTCCGATGGCCGAAGCTCCGCCACCTCGGATGCCCATTCTGTGAACGACTTCACCAGAGCGCGCGCTCGGCGGCGCGCCGCCTACCTCCTGCCGAGCGTCTTCACGATCGGCAACATCCTGCTCGGTTTCTTCGCGATTGTGCTCGCCTTGCGGGGCCGGTTCTGGATCGCCGCGGTCTCCATCATGGTCGCGGGCGTCGTCGACACGCTCGACGGCCGCCTGGCGCGCCTGCTGGGAACGGAGAGTGACTTTGGCAGGGAGTTCGACTCGCTGGCCGACGTGCTCACCTTTGGGCTCTCGCCGGCGTTGGTCGCCCACCTCTGGGGCATCGACGCCTTCCCCCGAATCGGCTGGCTCGTGCCGCTCTTTTACGTCGTCTGCTGCGCCACGCGCCTGGCCCGCTTCAACGTTCAGACGGGCCGCATCGATTCGCGCTGGTTCGTCGGATTGCCGAGTCCCGCGGCGGCGGGCGGCGTGGCCAGCTTCATTCTCTTCACGCCGGATCCTGGCGGATCGATGCCGCTTCTCGCGGCCATGGTCGGCGCTCTCTCGATCCTCGGCGCGCTCATGGTCTCGAACTTCCGCTACTGGAGCTTCAAGTCGATCGACTTGCGCAAGCCGAGAACCTATCGCGTCGCGCTGCCGCTGGCGGCGGGCGTGGTCCTGCTCGCCTTCTATCCCGAAGCCTTCCTGCCGGCGCTCGCCGCGGTCTACGCATCGTCCGGACCGTTGCAGTGGGTTGCCCGTCGCTTCCGTCTCTCTCGCGACGCGGGGACGCCGACCCCGCCGCCCAAGGCGCCAGCTGGGGACGCCACCTCATGAGCGCGGTCGCCATCGTCCATCCCTCGACGCTCCTGGGCAAGGAGCTGCGCGAACGGTTCGACGCCCGCCCCGACCTGGCGTTGGACGTGCGGCTCTTCTCCACCGACGAGGAGGAGGTCGGCACGGTCACCGAAGTTGGCGGCGCCGCCGCCTTCGTGAATCGCTGGAGCGAGGCGATCGTGGATGAGATCGATCTCGCCCTGTTCTGTGGTGATCTGGAGCGCGATCGGGAGGCAGTGCGGATTCTGCCGCCGTCGACCCGCGGCCTCATGTTGTCTTCTGGAGCGTCGCTCGAGGATGGCGCACCCGCCGTCGCGGGCCTCAACGAGCGCCTCTGGCTGTCGCGTCCCCGGCTGTCTTCGCCGGCGCCGGCGACGCTGCTGATCGCCCGTCTGCTCGAACCGTTGGCCATGGCTCGTCCGCGCGAGATCTCCGCCACGGCGTTCCTTGCGGTCTCGGATCTCGGCCAGGAAGCCCTGAACGGACTTTTGGACGAGACCCGGGCGTTGCTCAGTCTCTCGAGCGTCCGCAAGTCGAAGCACTTCCCGGCTAAGGTCGCGTTCAACCTGTTCCCAGGCATCCTCTCCGGGGCCGAGGTCGAGCGCCAGCTGTCCGCGCTCTTCGGCGAGGCGGCTCCGGCGCTCGCCGTGCAGACGCTCCAGGCGGGCCTCTTTCACGGCGTCGCGGTGAGCATGAACCTGCGCGTCGACAAATCAATCGGAGCCGCCGGGCTGCGCGGGCTGCTGGCGAAATCCGACGCGCTCACTCTCGTCAGGCAGCCGGCGCGGCTCGGAACCCTCGACGCCGCCGGTGCGGATCGCATCCTCGTGGGTGACATTCGCGAAAGCGCCGCGGGCACGCTCTGGCTGTGGGCGACGATGGACAACCTCGCAATCGGCGCCGCCAACGCCGTAGCACTCACCGCGGCGTTGCTGGAGAGCGGTCCGCCCGCTTGAGGCACCTTCACGCGGCGGATCGTGCGGAATTTCGCGACCTCACGCCGTTGTTATACTGAGCGCCGCCCGGAACGGCCGCCCGGTCCGTACAGCCCGCCTGGCCCGCCAATTGACACGCAGCGCGACAGCAGAGGAGCCTCTCGAGCGCATGACGAGCACGAGCGCCGCGCCGTCTTCAGTAACGCACTTCCGACTCGCGATTCTCGGCTCGGGTCCGGCTGGCCTTACCGCCGCCCTCTACGCCGCTCGCGCCGGCCTCGAGCCCATGCTGTTCGAAGGGAATCAGCCCGGGGGTCAGCTCACGATCACCACGGAAGTCGAGAACTATCCCGGCTTTCCGAAAGGCGTTCAGGGCCCGGAGCTCATCGAGCTGATGCGCGACCAGGCCCGACATTTCGGCGCGCGCGTGAAGTTCGAGGCGGTGACCGGCGTCGAACTGTCCGAGCGGCCGTTCCGATTCAGCACGGACGAGGCGAGCTACAGCGCCGACGCGCTGATTCTGGCCACCGGCGCCAGCGCCAAGCTCCTCGGAATCGCGTCGGAGAAGGAGCTGATGGGCTACGGTGTCTCGGCCTGCGCCACCTGCGACGGCTTCTTCTTCAAAGGCAAGGAGGTGGCGGTGGTCGGCGGCGGCGACACGGCGATGGAAGAGGCGACGTACCTCACCCGTTTCGCGAGCAAGGTCACCGTCATTCACCGGCGCCGCGAGCTGCGCGCCTCGCATATCCTGAAGGAGCGCGCGATGAGGAACCCGAAAATCGCCTGGATCTGGGACTCGGAAGTGATCGAGGTCCTGGGCAGCCGCGAGAGCGGCGTCTCGGCGCTCAAACTGATGAACCGCGAGACCAACGAGATGCGCGAGCTCCCGACGCAGGGTCTCTTCATCGCCATCGGGCACCAGCCGAACAGCGCGCTCTTCGTGGATCGACTGCCGATGAATGCGACGGGTTACCTGCTGGTCGAGGAGCCGACCACACGCACCGTGATCCCAGGCGTCTTCGCCTGCGGTGACGTCACCGACCCGATTTACCGACAGGCCGTGACCGCCGCCGGGAGTGGTTGCAAGGCGGCGATCGACGCCGAACGCTGGCTGGAGGCGCAGGAAGCATGACCCGAGACGCAAAGACCCTTGGAGACTTGAGACGCTCCGGCTACCGACCGCGGACGATCCGCGCCGAGATCCGCGACAATCTCAAGCGCAAGCTGGCCGCGCGAGAAGAGCTCTTTCCCGGAATCCTCGGCTACGAGCGCACGGTGATTCCCGCGGTGGCAAACGCCCTCCTCGCCGGTCACGATTTCATCCTGCTCGGCCTGCGCGGACAGGCGAAGAGCCGGATTCTGAGGCAGCTCACGACGTTGCTCGACGCGGTGGTTCCGGTGCTCGCCGGCAGCGAGATCAACGACGACCCGCTGGCGCCGGTCTCGACCTGGGCGACGCGGCGACTGCAGGAGGCGGGCGACGACGCGGCGATCGAATGGTGGCCGCGTGAGGCACGCTACAACGAGAAACTCGCGACTCCGGACGTGTCGATCGCCGATCTGCTCGGCGACATCGACCCGATCAAGGCGGCGACCCGCCGCCTGACCTATGCCGACCCGGAGGTGATTCATTTCGGCATCGTGCCGCGCACACACCGCGGCATCTTCGTGATCAACGAGCTGCCTGACCTCGCGCCACGCCTTCAGGTCGGGCTCCTCAACCTGCTCGAAGAGCGCGACCTTCAGATCCGTGGCTTTCCGGTCCGCCTGTCGCTCGACATCTTGTTCGCGTTCTCGGCCAATCCCGAGGACTACACGAACCGCGGTTCGATCATCACGCCGTTGCGCGACCGGATCGCCTCTCAGATCCTCACCCACTATCCACCTTCCGCCCAGGTCGCGGCGCGCATCACAGCGCAGGAGGCCTGGCTCGACCGTGATGGCGTGCCAGTGGCGATTCCCGACGCCGTGCGCCTGCTGATCGAGGAGATCTCGATCGCGGCGCGCGACAGCGACCTCGTCGACCCGACGTCGGGCGTCTCGGCGCGCGTGGCGATCTCGGCGATCGAGCTTCTGGCCTCGAATCTGGAGCGCCGCGCCCTGCTGACCGGCGAAAAGCACCCTCACCCTCGAGTCTGCGACCTGCCGCCACTGCTCCCGGCGCTCACCGGCAAACTCGAGATGGTCTACGAAGGCGAACAGCAGGGGCCGGAGGTGGTGGCGCGAAAGCTCGTCGGACAGGCGGTCAAGAAGGTCTTCGAAGCGCGCTTCCCCGAGATCGTCGCGGCGCCATCCACGGCGACGGCCGGCCCGGATGCCCCGGGTCCCTACGCTCCGATCTTCAGCTGGTTCGCCGGCGGGCAAGCCGTCGCGCTTTCTGATGAGATGCCGTTCCTCGACTACGAGGCGGAGCTCCGTCGCGTGCCCGGCCTATTCGCGCTCGCCGAAACGCAGGGCGGTGGGCCCGAAGAGACGGCGTTCTGGGCCGAGCTCATCCTCGACGGACTCCACCAGTCGGTGAAGCTGGCGCGCCACGACGTCGACTCGACGGTCTCCTACAAGGAGCTGCTGAAGTTCCAGCTCCTCAAGACGCCACGGCGCGGACCGCGGCGCGGCACCGGCGAGGTCAACTAGAACCCTTTCAAGTGCGGCACCGCTACTTCCATCTCGATCCCGACCTGCTGCGCGAGATTCTCGCGGGGATCGATCTGCAGCGCCTGTTCAACCAGCTCGTACTGGCGTCGAACGGCGATCCCGAGCAGGCGATGGACTGGATGCGCGAGCTCCAGGCGCAAGGCTTCATCGACTCCGCGATCGACCTCGAGGCCTTCTTCGCCCGCCTCGAGCGGGAAGGACTCCTCGAGCGGGAAGGCGAAGAGGGCTCGCTGGTTCTGTCCGCAACTGGCGAGCGGCGAATCCGCAAGAGCGCCTTCGAGCAGATCTTCTCGGGACTGAGAAAGGGCGAGGCCGGACACCACGCGATTCGTTCGAGCGGTGACGGCGTCGAAGTGCAGCCGGAGACCCGCTCGTGGGAGTTCGGCGACGAGCCCGCGCACATCGACTCGGTGCGGTCGCTTTCCAACGCCCTCAAACGCACCCAGGGCGAACTGGCGCTCGCGGAGGAGGACCTCGAAGTCCACGAAACCGAGGCCCAGACCTCCTGCGCGACGGTGGTCGCCATCGACATCTCGCATTCGATGATCCTCTACGGCGAGGACCGCATCACGCCGGCGAAAACGGTGGCGCTCGCCCTCACCGAGCTCATCACGACGAAGTATCCGAAAGACCGCCTCGATGTCATCACCTTCGGCGACCGCGCCGAGCGCATCGGGATCCGCGACCTCCCTTACCTCGATGCGGGTCCGTTCCACACCAATACCCGCGAGGCGCTGCAGCTTGCCCGCGGGCTTCTCGCGCGCCGCCGGCAGCCCAACAAGCAGATCGTCCTTATCACCGATGGCAAGCCCTCCGCGTTGACCGAACCCGACGGACGCGTCTACAAGAACCCGATGGGGCTCGACCTTCTCATCGTCAACCGGACACTCGAAGAGGCGGATCTCTGCCGCCGCCAGAGGATCGTGATCACCACGTTCATGATCGCTACCGACCCCTGGCTCCAGGAGTTCGTGGACCAACTCACCAAGGTCAACCGCGGCCGCGCCTACTTCGCCTCTCCCGACAACCTCGGAGAGTTCCTGCTCGCCGACTACATCCGCCACCGCCGCCGACGGGTTCGCTGACGCCCGAGGTCGCGGAGCTTCCCGCGCTCAGGCGACGGCGGTGGTGGGACGGTCCTCGACGATCCGCCCGTCCTGGATGCGCACCAGGCGGCGTGTGCGGCTGGCGATCGCGTTGTCGTGGGTGATCAGCACCATCGTGTGGCCGCGGGCCGCCAGATCCTCGAAGAGCGACATGATGTCCTTCCCTGACGTGGTGTCGAGGTTTCCGGTCGGCTCGTCGGCGAGAACGAGCGCCGGCTCACAGGCGAGAGCGCGCGCGATCGCCACGCGCTGCATCTGGCCGCCGGAGAGCTCGGTCGGCCGATGCTTCATGCGATCGGCGAGCCCCACCTGCTCGAAGAGGTGCTCGACGCGCGCCTTGCGCTCCGCTCCACCGGTCCCCTTGAAGAGCAGTGGCAGCTCGACGTTTTCGTAGGCGGTGATCTGCGGCAGCAGATTGAAGCTCTGGAAGACGAACCCGACCTTGCGGTTGCGGATATCGGCGAGCTCGTCCACATCGAGCTCCGCGACTTCTTCGCCGTCGAGCCTGTACGACCCGGCAGTCGGCGTATCCAGGCAACCCACGATGTTCAAGAGCGTCGACTTGCCCGATCCGGAGGGTCCAACGATCGCCAGGAACTCCTCGCGCTCGACTTTCAAGTCGATCCCCATGAGTGCCTCGACCTCGATGGCGCCAGTATCGTAAACCTTGCGCAAGCCGCTCATGTCGATGATGGGCGGCGGCGCCATGACGGGTTGAATCCTGCTGCGGTTCCGGCCGGCGAACAAGTTCATGACGGTCGACCTCTATTCGTAACGCAACGCCACGGCGGGTTGGATGCTGACCGCCCGGCGGGATGGAAAGTAGCCGGCCAGGAATCCGATAGCTCCCAGCAGGACGACGGTGGTGAACGCGACAGCGAACGAGAAGGTCGGCGCCCCCATGAATTCCAGCGCCTCGCTGTCCGCCTTCGACTGCACGAAGGCCAGGACTTTCACCAGTCCGACTCCGACGGAGATACCGATGACTCCGCCCAGGGCGGTGAGCGACAGCGACTCGACCACCAGCGGCCCGATCACGTAGGCGCGCTTCGCGCCCAGCGCCATCTGCACGCCGATCTCTTTGGTGCGGTGCTTGACCACGGCGTACATGATGTTGGCGACCCCGATGCCGCCGATGAGAAGCGTCAACCCGCCGATCACGCCCAGGAAGAGCTCGATGCCGATGGAGATGTTCGCGGTGATCTTCTGCGACTCCACCGTGTCCCACATCGAGAGCGCCCGTTCGTCGGTCGGGTCGAACCGATACTTTCCTCCCAGGACGTCGTAAAGCCGCTTCTTGACCGCCTCATTGAGCTCGGGCGCGCTCGCCCTCACGACGAGGTCCGATACGTAGCGCCGACCAAAAAGCGCTCTGAAGGTGGAGAGAGGCACCACGGCGTTGTTCGCATCCGGCCCGCCGTACGTACCCATCTGGATCTTCTTGACCATGATCCCGACCACCATGAACGGCGTCTTGTTGATGTAGATCGTCTCGCCGATCGCATCCTTGTCGCCGAAGAGCTCGTCCTTGAGATCGTTGCCGAGAAAGACCACCCGTCTCTTCAGCTCTTCGTCTCTCAGGTTGAGGAATCGCCCCCCGGACTGGGGAAGCTGATTGCGTAGCTCGCCGTAGGACGGCTCGACGCCGACCACCGGCTTGGTCAGGGTAATCCGGCCATAGGTCACCGTGTTTCCCCAGCGCCGCATCTCCGCCGAGGAAAGCGCGATCTCCGGAATGTTGGCCTCGAGGAGCTGAATGTCCTCGGGCACGAAGCGCAGGTTCCGACCTTGCGGGAAGCCGGCGAAAACCTTCGCGGTCGCGCCCGGCCAGATCACGATGATCCCTTCGCCGAGGCCACGACTCCCCTTCGTCAGGTTGCGCTTCAGGCCCTCTCCGAACGAGAGCAGCAATACGATCGAAAGCGTACCCCAGGCGATCGCGGCGACGGTCATGACCATCCGCTTTCGGTTGATCCCGGCCGTGCGCCGGAACAGCTTCAGGATGAGCGGCAGCTTGAACATGGCGAGCTACATCCGGAGCGCTTCGACAGGTTGCAGGTTTGAGGCGGTGCGCGCCGGAAAGTAGCCGGCGAGGAGGCCGATGAGTCCCAGAATCGCGGTGGTGATCGCCGCGACCTGGATCGAGATCCTCGGCGTGCCGATGAACTCCTCAACTCCGAAGTTCGGCACGATCGCGCAGATCCCCCACGAGATCAGAAAACCGGCGACGCCGCCGACGATGGTGATGAGGAGCGTTTCGAACAGAAACTGGCCGACGATGTACCGGCGCCTGGCGCCGAGCGCCATCTTGATGCCGATCTCCTTCGTGCGCTCCTCGACCACGACGTTCATTATGTTCGAGACGCCGATGCCGCCGACCACGAGAGTGAGCGCGCCAACGACTCCGAGGAAGCCGCGGAAGGCGAGGAAGAAGGTGTCTAGAAACTTCGTCCCTTCCGTCGTGTCCCACATCTGGATCGCCTCTTCGTCGGAGGGGTCGAAGCGATACTTCCGGGCGGCGACGGCGATCACCTTCTTCTTGGTCGCCTCGATCTGCTGGATTTCTCTGGCCTGGAAGATCAGGTTCTCGATGTACTTGGTGCCGTAGATCGCCTTGAATGTCGAGGCCGGAATGATCGCTTTGTCCTTGTCGCGCCCGCCGTACGAGGAGTCCTGTTCCTTCGCCACCATCACACCCACGACAGTGAAGGGCGAGCCGTCGATCTTCACGTGCTCGCCGACCGGATCGGTCGCCGCGCTGAAGAGATCGATCCGCAACTGATCGCCGATGAAGACCACCCGGCGGCGGTCGTCGATGTCGGTCTGGTTGAGGAAACGCCCGCCCTCCTGCGGATTCATGCTGCGCATGGCGCCGAACTCGACGTTCGTGCCCGAAACGTCGACCGAGAGCGACTTCTTGCCATAGCTCATGCGGGCCCCATCGGTGGCGTACTCCTCGCTGATCCGGCCGAGCTCTTCGACCTCCTGGCGCAGGAGCTCGACGTCCTCGTCGATGAGCTGGATGCTTCGCCCGCGAGGCAGCCCCTGCCAGGGCTTACTGGTGCGCGACGGCCAGGCGATCACGATGGCGTCGCCCAGCCCCTTCTGCGCCACCAGCACCTGCTTGTGGAGCCCCTCGCCGAACGCCAGCATCAGCGTCACCGCGGCGGTCCCCCAGACCAGCCCGAAGACGGTCAGGAAGAGGCGCAGTTTCTGCGCGCGCACATCACGCAGGAACTGGCGCAGGTAGTTCCGGAGGTACACCGGTTGCTCCTTACTCGATTTCCTTGGCCGGGCGCTGGACGACCTTGTCGCCCTCGGCGAGGCCGGCGATCACCTCGAGATTCAGCCCGTCGGAGAGGCCGATCTCGATCTCTTTCTTGATCGGCTCATCGTCCGGTTTCGCGCCGGGGATCTCGACCGAGGCCTTCTCCTTGTCCATGGTCACGAGACGCTCCGGAATCAGCAGTACGTTCTGCTTCTCCTGGATGATGACGTCGGCGTTCGCGGAATAGCCGGCTCGCAGCGTGACGCCGCTCTTCGCCGCGTTGATCGCGGCCTCGACATCGAACACCGTGGCGCCTTCCTTCTCGCGCGCCTTGGGCGCGATGCGCGTGAGCTTCCCTAGGACTGAGCTGTTCGGCAGAGCGCCGATCTGAATGCGCACTTCAAGCCCATCCTTGAGCTTGCCGACGTCGATCTCGTCGACCGTGCCGCGAAACTCAAGCGTCTTCATGTCGGCCAGGGTGAGCATCACGGTGCCTTCCTGGAACGAGGTCAACGGCACCACGGGGTCGCCAGGGTTCACTTTGCGCTCGAGCACCGTACCGGAAGTCGTGGCGCGGATCACCGAGTCGACGCCGCCGACCTTGCGCTGGATCCGCCCTTCCTTGAGGAGCTCGAGCTTGTCCTTTTCCTGTTCGAGCGAGATGCGCGCCTGTTCGAAGTCTTTCTGCCGCGCATCGAAGGCGTCGCGTGCCAGGATGCCGCCGCTCCACAGCGACTTCGTGCGCTCGAGATCCTGCTGCGCCCGGTCGTAGCCGACTTGCGCCAGCTCCACCCGGCGCGAGGCATCGGCGAGCTCGAGTGGCGTCGGGTCGGGGCTGATCGAGAACAGCGCCTGGCCGGGCTCGACCCGGTCACCGATCTCCACGAAGCACTCCTTGACCAGACCCGAGATCTGCGACTTCACCTGGATCTCCTGGTCCGGCACGATCTGCCCGACCGCCAACGCCTTGTCGACGATCGTGCCGCGCACGATCTCGACCGTCTTCAGGCCTTCCTCCTTGGCGGAGGCGTTGCGGCTGTATAGGAAAAGGCCGACCGCTGCGACTCCTACCGCCAGCGAACCGACGACGATTTTCGACCTCTTGCTCATATTCTTCCCCCCGGGAGCTGCCCGCTCATGACTACGCCCATCGCCGGCCGAGGTTTCACCAGCGCACTCCACATCGTCCTCGTCGAGCCCGAGATCCACTGGAACACCGGCAACGTCGGTCGGACCTGCCTCGCCGCTGGCGCCGCCCTCCACCTCGTGCGGCCCCTGGGCTTCTCGCTCGCGGAGAACGCGGTCCGACGCGCCGGCCTGGACTACTGGCCCGCCGTCGCGCCGACAGTCTGGGAGTCGTGGCCGGCCCTCGAGGCGGCGCTACCGGGAATCGGCGAACCGTACTTCTTTTCGGCTGACGCCGAGCTCTCGTACTGGGACGTTCCGTACCCTTTGCCGGTGAGCCTGATCTTCGGCGGTGAGAGCCAAGGGCTGCCGGCCGGGCTGAGGCGCCGCTTTGCCCCGCGGCTCGTCCGCGTGCCCATGCAGCGTGATTCGGTGCGCTCGTTGAATCTCTCGACGACGGTGGCGTTGGCGATCTACGAGGTACTGCGTCAGCGCGCCGCGCGCTGACGATCAGCTCTGGGGCGTCGACGCGGAGAGCGAGCGCGACAGAGCATCGACGCGATCGTTCGCGGGGTCGATCTTCTGCGCCCGGCGCAGGAACTTCTGCGCCTCGCGCGGCTTCCCGGCCCGGAGCGCCCAGTGCCCCATGGCGGCCTGCGCTTCGGCCTGTTCCGGATCGAGGCGGATGGCGCGGCGATAGAAGCGCTCGGCCTCTGAGATCCGCCCCTGGCGCAGGGAGAGGTCGCCCAAGGCAAGGTAGCTGTACGGGTTTCGGTTGCCGGCGCGGTCGGTGAGGCCGAGCAGCTCCTCCGCCTCCGTCGAGCGGCCCTGAACCCGCAGCAGGCCGGCCAGGTTCTGATAGGCCGAAACCGTCGTGGCGTCGACTTCGAGCGCCCGGCGGTAAGCCGCCTCCGCCGCGACCGAGTTGCCGGATCGCCGCTCGGCGACGCCGACATTCACCCACGCTTCGGCGAGCTCGGGATCGACTCGCGTGGCGATGCGCAGCAGCTCCAGGCCCTCCTCATTTCGCCCCTCGCGCAACTCCTCCGCGCCACGGTTCGAGTAGTAGAGCGCGATCGCCGTCAGGTCCGAGATCGCCTCGACCCAGCGGTAGGCCGAGACCGGACGCTCCGCGAAGTCGAGAATGCGGCGCGACGAAGGCGGTCCAAGTGCCGCCGTGATGTGCGCCGACGCGACGATCAGGTCGCCCTCGCGCTCGAAGCTCTGTAGATCGGAGACGCGCAGGAAGTAGACCGGCAATTCGAGCTCGCGCGCCAGAGCCACGAACATCTGCGTGAAACCGAGGCAGTTCGCGCTCCCTCGCTCGAAGACTTCCGCGCTTGTGCCGGTGTAACCGGAAACATAGCGCAACTGCGGGGCGCCACGGCTGAGGACGGATTGCAGCAGCCAGTTCAGTTGGATATCCAGGTTGTTGTTCCTGGGCACTGAGGAGGCCACCCACTGCTTCATCTGCGCCGTGGCCTCGAACGGAATCAGCACCGAGGCGGGATCGAGCCCGCGGGCGCGAATCTCGGCGCGGGCGTTCTCCCGAAGGTGATCTCCCAGTCCGCTCGACGCGCAGCCCGCGCTCGCCCCCAGCCCCACCCCCAGGACCGCGCCCAGGAGCCGCCAGCGGCGTAGACGCGCCGTCACTTGCCCCATCTGAAACGCGCGCGCAGCTCGCGCCAGGGACCGGAGTCCCTCGACAGGGCAAGGTAGGTCGAGCCGAAAATCCCCAGGAGCAGAGCGGCTCTGAGCGCGGAATGCCAGCCCTCGAGCGCGCCCGAGAACAGAATGCCGCAGGGCAAGAGGGCCGCCAGGATCGACTGACCGGCGAAGCGGCTGATCTCGGCGTGCGGCCACGGGAGCTCTCCGAGCATCGTGCGGACCGCGCGGCGCAGGGCGGCCAGCTCGACCCATGCGGCGACCGACGCCGCAAGCGCCAAACCGACGGCACCGAGGCGCAACGCGCCGCCCGAGAGTCCGGCCGCTACGCCGACGGAGCTCACGCCGAAGCGATCCAGCACCAACATCAGCGGCACTCCGAGTCCGAACCCGATCGCCAGCCGCAGCATCGAGTAGCGGGCCGGAGACCGCGCATCGCCGCCGGCATAGAGTCCGGACTGCAGCACACGGGCCTGGGTCGCCGCCGGAAGCCCGAGGGAATACGCGGCGAGAACGCCATAGACGAGCCAACTCTCTTCTGTCCCGAAGCGACGACCGAACAGTCGGAAAATCCCTTCCACGACGGGAAACCCCAGCAAGAGATACGCCACGGAAGCCGGCAGGTTCAGGTAGGCCGACTGCACGAGGCGGCGGCGCAGGCTGAGCTCGATCTCGGACGTCAGTCCCTCGCCGCGCCGCCGCGCCAGATCAGGCAGCGCCGCCGCCGCGAGCGAGAGCCCGAACAGGCTCACTGGCAGCAGGTAGAGAGTCTGGGCGTAGGCCAGCGCGCCGAGCGCTCCGGCGGCCAGCCAGGAGGCCAGAAACTGATCGATGTAAGAGGAGATCTGAACCGCGCCACGGCCGGCGAGGGTCGGCAGAAAAGCGCCGAGCGCTTCCCGAACCGGAGGCCAGCCGACGCCAAAGCCGAAGCGAAAGCCCTCAAGATCCCGCATCACTCCAGGTAATTGAATCAAGAACTGCAGAGCGCCACCCGCCATGGCGCCGACGCAGGCCGCGAGCAACAGCCGATCGTCCGGGCGACCGCCTGACGGATCGCCTCCCCGCCGAGCCGCCCAGAAGACCGCGCCGAGGATCGCGGCGTTCCAAACCACCGGCGCCACGTACGACAGAAAGAAACGCCGATGACTGTTCAGGACACCAAGCGCCCAGGCCGACAGAACGAGCAGTCCCGACATCGGGAACATCCAGCGCACAGCGACGACCGCGAGCTCGAACCGGTCGACCGAAGCGAGACCTCGCGCGACTCGTTCTGAGTCGCGCAGGAAGCCGGACGCGAACAGCGCGACGATCGGGCGCGCCAGCAGAACTCCGACCAGCGCGGCGCCCCCGGCGACCGCGGCAAGAAGGGAGAAGATGGCGCCAGCGAAGCGGCCGGCTTCCGCCCGCTTGCCCTGCCCGAGAAGGCGCGAGTAGACCGGGATGAAGGACGCCGAGAGCGTCTGCTCGCCGAGCAGGTTCTGCAGCAGATTGGGCAACCGCAGCGCGGTGCTCCAGACATCGGCGTGGGGACCGACTCCGAAAACCGAAGCGAGCACGCTGGTCCGGGCGAGACCGGCGATCCGGCTGCAGAAGATGCCGGCCGCGACGGCGATCGCGCCGAGCGGGCGCGGCGCGGGCGCGGCGGCCCTCGCCGAGTCGCCTTCGCGTCCGAGCTCGGCCAACGCGCGCCCGCGCCTCAGGAGCCGGCGGGGTTCTTGGCCAGATACTGCTGGTGGTAGTCTTCGGCGTAGTAAAATATCGGCGCGGGCAAGATCTCCGTCGTGATGATCGAAAAGCCCGCGGCCGCGAGCACGCGCTGGTAGGCGTCGCGCGCAGCGGTTGCGGTCGCGTGCTGGCGCTCGTCGTTGTAGTAGATGCCGGAGCGATACTGCGTGCCCACGTCGGCGCC
>ERZ1292633.2413-Hain-H41-02um-R1-2413-length-19154-cov-5_pt1 | contig 19154 bp, 24 predicted proteins | sample MGYA00564406_ERZ1292633 | MGnify/ENA primary metagenome ERZ1292633 (study PRJEB36523, sample SAMEA6512639) | groundwater metagenome | collected 2019-01-08 | study: AquaDiva: Metagenomics assemblies of 32 groundwater samples
GCTGTTAAGCAGCAGATAATCTCAGGCGATCCCGATATTGAAGACCCTGTGGCATTTGCAATGGAGAAACACCTAGAGGCGTTTCTCGTGACAAATTGGAATCAAATGATTCTAAGCAAAGATTTTGATATTTACGAAGAAGAGGGCGAGCCTGTTGGACAGCAGTTTGCGACAGACGCTGGATCGATTGATATTTTAGCAATCAGTAAAGATAAAAAACGTTTGTTGGTTTTAGAACTTAAACGTGGGCGAGCGAGCGATGTCGTTGTTGGTCAAGTACTTCGATATATGGGTTTTGTAAAAGAACAAATTGCAGAAGACGATCAAACGGTTGAGGGTGTTATTATTGCCTTAGAAGATGACCCAAAAATGCGGTGGGCTTTGGTTTCTGTACAGTCGATTACATTTTATAAATACCAAATCAGCTTTAAACTGGTGAAAGGTTAAAATGAGTTCAGTAGGTAAGTCCGAAAGAGTCACGCAAGAAAGAATCATTTCACTTTTTACTAATGAGCTGAACTATAAGTTTTTGGGGGATTGGACTGAGCGTTTAAATAACAGCAACGTCGAAGAAGACATTCTTTCGGCATGCCTCAAAAGCAATGGGTATAACCCAGCACAAATAAGCAGAGCAATTTATATGCTTCGCACAGAGGCGGATAACCACAATAGAACTTTATACGGCAACAATGAGGCGGTTTATAAAATGCTCCGCTACGGTGTGCCCGTTAAGATCGAAGCTGGCAAAGTAACAGACACTGTACATTTGATAAATTGGAGCGAGCCGCTAAAAAATGATTTCTCAATAGCAGAAGAAGTGACTCTTCATGGAAATCACGAACGCAGACCAGATATAGTTTTATATATTAACGGAATAGCCATCGGAGTTTTAGAGTTAAAAAATAGCCGAGTCAGTATTGGTGACGGAATCAGACAGAACTTGTCAAACCAACAGCCAGAGTTTAACCAATGGTTTTTTAGTACGATACAATTTGTATTTGCGGGAAATGACTCTGAGGGTTTGCAATACGGCACAATTGGGACGGAAGAGAAATACTTCTTAAAATGGAAAGAAGACGAAGCCGACAACAAGCGTTTTAAGCTCGACAAGTATTTATTGAAAATGTGTGATAAGAAACGACTGATAGAGCTTATTCACGATTTTGTATTATTTGATAACGGCACAAAGAAATTACCACGGGTGCATCAATACTTCGGAATTAAAGCGGCGCAAGAGCGTGTTCGCCTTCGTGAGGGCGGTATCATCTGGCATACGCAAGGTAGCGGGAAAAGTATTGTGATGGTTATGCTTGCGAAATGGATTCTTGAAAATAATCCCAATGCCAGAGTCGCTGTCATAACTGACCGTGATGAGCTTGATAAACAAATCGAGGGCGTTTTTAGAGCTGCGGGCGAAACAATCAAAAGAACAAATAGCGGCCGTGAGTTGATGGGTCAGCTTGGTCAAGCCACACCTCGACTTTTATGTTCGTTGGTTCATAAGTTCGGAAGAAGAGACGTTGAAAATTTTGATGAATTTATAAAAGAACTAAAAGCGCAACCGACCAAAACAGTTGGTGACATATTTGTTTTCGTGGATGAATGCCATCGAACTCAAAGCGGTAAGTTGCATAAGGTTATGAAAGCGATGATGCCAAATGCAGTATTCGTTGGCTTTACAGGCACACCGTTGTTGAAAAAAGACAAAGAATCAAGCCTTGAGGTTTTTGGTAAGTACATACATACCTACAAATTCAGCGAAGCCGTTGAAGATGAAGTGGTGCTCGATTTAATTTATGAAGCCCGAGACATAGATCAAACTCTTGGTTCGGAAGATAGAGTTGATGCATGGTTTGAAGCCAAGACAAGAGCATTAAACGACTGGCAAAAAGACGAATTGAAAAAGAAGTGGGGGACTATGCAGAAAGTCCTCAGCTCTCGCTCTAGAATGGAAAGAGTTGTAAGTGATATCATTTTTGATTTTAGCGTTAAGCCACGGTTAAACAATGACCGAGGTAATGCAATTTTAGTAGCTTCTACAATCTATGAAGCCTGTAAGTATTTCCAGCTGCTTCAGAAAACGGAATTTAGAGATACTTGTGCGATTATAACTTCTTACAATCCACATACCAAGGATGTCACAAAAGAAGAAACTGGCGCTAATACAGAAACTGATAAGCAGTATATTTATAACACTTATACAGAGTTGTTGGAAGATGTTGAACCACTAGCGGACATGAGTAAAACCGAAACTTACGAAGAGCGAGCTAAAAAATTGTTTATAAAAGAGCCCGCTAATATGAAGTTGTTAGTAGTTGTGAGTAAGCTACTAACAGGCTTTGATGCCCCATCGTGTACATATCTCTATATTGATAAGAGCATGGAAGATCACGGACTCTTTCAGGCTATTTGCCGAACGAATCGGCTCGACGGAGAAGATAAAGATTTTGGCTACATTGTTGATTACAAAGATTTATTTAAAAAAGTTGAAAATGCTATTGCGGTTTACAGCTCTGAACTAGATACCAGTTCTGGTGGCGGGGACCCGCAAATTTTACTTCAAGACAGATTAAAAAAAGGTCGTGAACGTTTAGATGAAGCAGTTGAAAGCTTAGTTCTTCTATGTGAACCAGTTGAATCACCTAAGGCAGACTTACAGTTTATTCATTACTTCTGCGGTAACACCGAAATTCCAACTGACTTGAAAGAGCGAGAGCCTCGCCGAGCAGGGCTTTATAAAAGTACCGCTTCTCTTGTTCGCGCTTTTTCAAATATAGCAGATGAGCTTGATGCCGCAGGTTACAGCAAAAGTGATATAAACCGCTTAAAACAGCAAGTAGATGATTTTATAAAACTTCGTGAAGTAGTTCGTAAAGCGAGCGGTGAAAGTCTTGATCTGAAAGCGTATGAAGCGGATATGCGCCATTTGATTGATACCTATATTCACGCATCCGAACCTCGGAAGATTTCGCCGTTCGATAATGTGCCGTTGCTTGAGCTTATCGTTAAGAGCGGCATAGCAGATGCAATAGCGACTCAGTTATCAAACATAAAAGACAGTGATGATGCCGTGGCTGAAACAATTGAAAATAATGTTAGAAGTAAAATTATTAAAGAACACCTTAATGACCCTGCTTACTACGATAAGATGTCTTTTTTGCTTGATGAAATTATTGCCGCCAGAAAAGCGAAGGCACTTGAGTATGAAGATTATTTAAAAAAGATTGCTGATTTAGTGAGAAATGTTGAAACAGGCCATTCTGAAGACACACCGACAAGATTAGATACGATGGGAAAGCGTGCCTTATATAATAACTTAGGACAAAATGAAGAAATGGCGCTACAGATTGACGAAAGAGTAAAGCAAGTAAGACCAGATGCTTGGCGGGGCGTTCAAGCACGTGAGCAAGTCATTAAAGCTGCGCTGTATGAGATTCTTCAAGACGAGTCAGAGGTTGAAAGAGTTTTTCTAATTATCAGAGCCCAGCGGGAGTATTAGTGGTTGAAGAACTAAAGTTAGGTGAAATTTCAGTTGAGGTGGTACAGAAAGATATTAAAAATATCCATTTGAGCGTTTATCCTCCAACTGGCAAAGTTCGCATATCAGCACCGCTCAGAATGAAGTTTGATGCCATTCGTATGTTTGCACTTTCAAAACTCTCTTGGATTAAATCAAAACAGAAAAAGTTGAATAATCAAAAACGTGAATCGCAACGTGAATTTATTGATCGTGAAAGTCATTACTTATGGGGACGGCGTTATCTTTTAAACATTGTTGAGAGCGTACAATCACCACGAGTTGAGCTAAAACACGACAAGATAGTACTTCATGTAAAACAAAAAAGCTCTCGACGTACAATGGAAGCACTTGTTGAGCAGTGGTATCGTGACCTGATAAAAGAAGAAGCACCCGAGATAATAGCCAAGTGGGAACCTATCCTAGGTGTTAAGGTGAAGCGAGTATTTGTTCAGTTGATGAAGACCAAGTGGGGAAGCTGTAGCCCGAAGACAGCAAGTGTTCGTTTAAATACGGAGTTAGCCCGCAAGCCGAAAGAATTTCTTGAATATATCATTGTACATGAAATGACTCATTTACGAGTACCGACTCACAACGCCCGATTTGCAAGTATAATGGATCAAAATATGCCTAACTGGCGACAATATAGAGATGAGTTGAATCGCTTACCTCTACGCGATGTTACTTGGAGTTAGATGATACCTTTGGAAAGAAGAAAGACTATCGTTTTAAATGGAAAAGGCTAAGATGAAAACAGAATTAACCAAAGAAGATAAACAGCGAGCTGGGCATCAAGAAATTCAAGGTGAGACGATTGCTAAGTTTGAGTTTTTTGAGCAGGGCTATAATCCTTATTCTCGATATTTAGATGTTGATAAGGTTGACCTCGTGCTTCGTAAGCGTCAAGGGACTGTAGTTGAGTATAAAGAAGTACAAGTAAAATATGGTCGCCTTTATGACACTGGACCAGTTTGGCAAAAGAAATTATTCGATATGACTTCTTGGCGTATGTTAAAGCCCGAAGAGTTTGCCAGTGCCCATAGTAATTTGTTCATCGCATATGTTTTGGCGCATCCGAATGGTTACAAGGGAGACATTTTTATATTTCCTGCAAAAACATTTCATCAACTGGTTAAATCTTGTATTCAGGGTAAGTCTAAACAGGGCGATTATGCCAAGATGTTAATTTCCCGTGCTGTTAATACTGATCGTTGGTTTATATGGCGCAAAACTAGGTTTGAAGTTGTTGATAAGGATTCTGCGATTGAGGTTACGCAATACAGACGAAACTTTGAGCTGAGTAATTAGCGGGTATGGGTGGAGCATCGACTTTATTATATGGACTCTACGGCGCAACCTTACTCAATCAGTTGCCGTCTAACAGCAATTGCAGTAAATGCTTTATTTCCAGAAGGTCTTGCTAAATCAATCACAAGACTCTCAAGAGTAGTTAAATACTTACGTTTTACTTTTAAAATTAAAAATCTATCCCATTTATTTTTATGACGATTTTTTCGATGAATTAACATACGACGCCAGCCTTGCTGCGAGCTTTTACCGACGTAATAAAGAGTACTTCGTTTGTATAAAAGATATAAAATACCCTCATTAGATTTAAGAACAAATTTTTTGTCTAACGCACTCGCAATTTTCGCAGTTTTAGCCTCAAGAACAAAAGCAGAGGCTGCCAACACAAAGGTCTTATACTTTTTTCTCTGCATGTGCGGAGATATGTATCTGGTTTTCATTATCTTTTACGTCATTTTTTAAGTATTGAGTCTAAAATATCGTCTGCCCCTAAAACCTGATCTCTAACTATTTCAAATAGTTCCCAACGTCCGATAACACGAGGAAATGGCAATATCGGTTTTAAAAAATTATCTGTAATGCTTATAGATACTTCGCTGTTCCATGTTGGAACCTCAAATTCATCGACATCTTTGTAGTGATACTCGCAAACAGCTAAAGTTTTTCCATCAAATTGCGCAGTGAACGCCTGATTTACAGTAGCTGTCATCTCAAGTCTTTGCGGGTTCACGGCTTCTTCCCAAAGCAATTGTTTAGATTTTGTTAATTTTATAAGTTTATCGACTGCCTTTTGAGCCTTATCTTTATCCATTCCTAATCTCCCAATTTTCATCAGTAATTTTATTTTCAATATCCACAATGAGGCCATCTATTCTCTCGTTAAAGCGTACAGCTTTGTCGGCTGTCAGAGTGAAATTAAGCGCCCACCAGATATCAAATCTATCGGCCAGTATATTCAATTTTTCAGTTCTGCTTTCAATTTTACCACTCAGACTTTTCAAATGGACACTGGCAATAACGAGTTGCTTTCTTATCCCAAGTTCCTCGTCTTTAAATGTTCCCGAAAGATACTTCCTAATTTCTTTTGAGCAGTTTTTAAGTCCTTTAAGATTAGCAGGTATCGTTTCAATAAATTTGTACCTACGACGCATTTGCCGTACTTTTATCGCCAGATAAATTGTTATTAAAAAGCCTATAACTGATAGGATATCTGAAAGGCGTGAAAGCTCTGTCCAACCCACTTATGCCTCTCTAATTAACTCTTTTAAAGCCTTTTCGATTTTACTTTGATATTTCCTGGAATCGGCTCCTACTTCAAACATCTTTAGACTTTCACACTGATTATCAACGCTTCGGAATTTAGCCAAAAGTAAATCCATTTGTTTTACCATTGAGTCATACTCACTTATTAAATGTATCATTCGCTTTTTCGGTTCTTCCATTATTCCCCCTACAGCATTCAAAATGCCTTTTAATAGATTTTAAAGTCCTGAATTAAACATAGACGCAATTAGTTATCAAGGTTGACTTTCTTACCACTGGTAAGATAATCTTACCACACAGGGAGGCACCACTATGAATTTACAACACATCAGACAAGTATTATTGGACGTTTTAAAAGAAGTGCAAACTTTGAGTGGCCGAGAATGGGTTGATATACCGACTACTGCTAAGCCGATATACGACGTTAGTGGATTTGACTCAGTCCTTTCGGTTGAGGCCTCCGCTATGGTTGAACACAGGCTCGGCGGATACAAACTAACACCTTGTTCTGTTTTTCACGATGGCACAAACGCTCTATCAATAGACGAAATCGCCCAAAATATTCAATTACAATTACCTAAAATTCAGGAGGCAAAATGAACATAACAGCTGATCGCCTTAGAAGCGCAAGAGAACATGCAGGTTTATCGCAAGGCCAAGTAGCCAAAATGTTAGATATGCACCGACCTACAATTTCCGAAATAGAGGCTGGCCGAAGAAAAGTTTCAACTGAAGAACTTACGGAGTTTGCAAAATTATATGATGTTTCCGTGGCATGGCTAACTGGCACAGAAGCAACAGAACAAAACCTTAACGATAAAGTATTACTTGCAGCACGCGACTTAACCAAACTCAAGAAAGATGATCTTGAGAAAGTGCTGAAGTTACTGGAGAGCATGCGGGGAAGTTCTTAATGGGTAGTAGAACGATCGATTTAGCTCGTGAAGCTGTACTTGCTGCCGCTCGGTTGCGTGCCGAACAAGGATTAAGTCCTAGCGTAGGTATTTGTCCTTTCGACTTATCACAAGAGCTGGGGGTTTCTGCACGCCTAGTTAACTACCCATCTCTTGAGGGTATGTACTCTCCAAGCCCTCGCCCAGCAATACTCGTTAATGCGGAAAGACCCGCAGGTCGCCGCCGATATTCATGCGGTCATGAACTTGGTCATCACGTTTTTAAACACGGTTTTAGATTGGATGAGCTTGATGACAGTAACTCTTCTTCTTCAAGCCCTGAGGAATTCCTAGCGCAAAGATTTTCTGCTGCGCTTTTAATGCCTACATTGGCAGTAAATTCGGCTTTCGCAAGACGAGGCTGGTCGCCTGCAACTGCTCAACCAGAACATTTTTTTGTAATCGCACAAGAGCTTGGTGTTGGCTATACAACGCTTCTTTTTCACCAAGAGTTAAATTTACAGCAGCTCACAAAATCACGAGCCACAGGCCTAAGAGATATTTCTATCCCGCAAATTCGCTCTACAGTTGCTGGATTTTCACCGCAACATGATGTGTTTTATGTCGATGACCATTGGCTGCGTGAGTCGGTCGATGTTGAAGTCGGCGATGTACTTATCGTACCTCAGGGCAGCTTATTAGACGGAGACTGCGCAACTCTAGCGAGTTCCCCTAAACCACATGCTATCGCAGTCGAACCTGGTACCTGCTTTATTACATTACCTAGTAACAAAAAAATTCTACTTCGAGTTAGCCGCCGCAATTTCATCGGTTTAGCAAGACATAGATTTATCGCGGAGGTCGAAGATGACGTATAAGCAATTCATTGAAGAACCTAATCTTTCAACCGCTTGGGCAGCTTCGCTCAAGTCGGCCTACGCAGAAGGCAAACAGGATGTGGTCCCTCTCGTAGTTTCTATAACAGGCTTCGACGATTCAGGAAAAGTAATTGAAGACCCCAGCATACGTGCTGCTCTCGATCAATACTTAGCCGCAACTGGCGACCAAACTGTTGAGACTGTAGCAAATACCATCTTCCCTATTTCGATGTGGAATCGCAACGCACCTCGAGCGCAACTTTTTGAAAGATACTCGCGTATGTTTTCCCGACTTCAAGCCGCATCAACAAAAAACAGACACGGTGTTTACTTCCAAAGAATGATCGAAGGGGGTCGCGCCTCTAACCCAAATCAGCTGGACTATATTATCGACGCTTATTCAAGTAAAGACGGTGTCAGACGCAGCCTGCTCCAAGTCGCTATATTCAATCCCTCATTAGATCACTCAACGACTGGACCTCGCGGCTTTCCTTGCCTACAGCATATTACCTTTTCACCCTCAGGTGATGAGTTGTCTGTTAATGCTTTTTACGCTTTTCAATATATGGTTGAAAAGGCGTATGGAAACTATTTAGGCCTTTGCAGATTAGGTCAGTTCGTGGCACATGAGCTAGATTTGAAACTGACACGGGTTACTTGCTACTCAGGAATCTCAAAGCCTGATGCCAATGTTGGCGATGTTCAACCCATGCTTGATGCGTATGAACGAGTGTTAGCCGAAACCCAAGGAGCGGAATAATTATGGACATTAAAGAATACCAAATACGGGCTACGAACACTGATCAGAATCCACAACTTTTTCAACCACCACAACTAGGACAACCAGCTACACCACAAAAGAATGAATTGATTCCGCTGCTTGGTCTCGTAGGCGAGGTAGGTGGCTTACTTTCAGAGTACAAAAAAATGCTCAGAGATGGCGCTGTACATGAACAATTCAATGAACTTGTTGAAGAAGAGTTAGGTGACATACTTTGGTATATTGCAACTGTTGCCACTAAGTTTGGCTTAGACTTAGATAAAATCGCTCAAAATAATTTAATAAAAACAGAAGATCGATGGCATCCACCAAATGGCCAAAGAACTTTATATGACGTAACTCTTAATGAAAATCAGCAGTTGCCAAGAACATTCTCCTATAAATTTACTCATCAGTCGATTGACGGTGCAGATAAGCTCGTACTCATTGATTGTACGAATGGACAACAGGCAGGTGATCCGCTGACCGATAACTCTTACGAAGATGATGGCTATAGATATCACGACGTAATGCACTTAGCTTTTGTAGCTCATTTTGGATGGTCACCAGTGTTTCGCAAACTTTTGCGCAAACTTGGTAGTATTCAAAAACGTCCTCAAGAGACGGATGAAGGAGAAGATAGCGGACGACCTCAAGTAATTGATGAGGCCATCGTAGCAGCCATTTATGTATATGCTGATAACCATAAATTCTTAAAAGGCGTTGATGCGGTTGACTGGCAACTTTTAAGACACATAAAACAAATGACTGCTAAACTTGAAGTAAAGGATAGAACAACAGGTGAATGGAATTCAGCCATTCTAAATGGAGTTAAAGTTTGGAAGCAGTTAATTGACAACAATGGCGGTATCGTCACTGGAAATTTAGAAACAGGCCAACTCACCTTTACAAAGCTGACATAATATCTGCGGCGGCAACTCTTTCTCTTTCGGACAAATCGTCCCCAATTGCAGACACTATTTTTTTCGGTAATTTAAGTTTCCATTTTGGGGGATACCATTGTGGTAGCGGCTGGAAATTCGTATGAAATTTTTGTTTGATTCGTGAACGACCAGAATTACCTATAAACTCTGGATGCATTACCCGAGCATACTTATCAACTTCACAGAATATGTTTTGGCAATCAATCGGTTGCAGTGGTCGTCCCCATAAAGTTTTAAAAGACAACCCGAGACGCTTGAATTCAGCATCTGCCATCTCTGTAACTGCATGTATAACCTCAGCCTCAGTCAGGCCACCTGTATCTGCAAAACATTTACGTATTCCATCTTTTGCTCCAGGACCTGCTACAACAAATTGGCTTTCGGGAAAATCAATTATCGAACTGTAATTCAAGTCGATAGTAAATTGAAATGCCAAGAAAGCTCCAAGCGAAGGGCAATCAAGTAAAGTATTAAATACATCCGAAAGAGTCTTCGCATTAGCAACCTGTTTGGGCAACTTGTTCTTCATCATGTATTCTATTAAGCGCAAGTGATTACGGTGCTTCCTCGGATTACCAAACGCTGGCGACGGCATAATATATGCGGCGGAGTAAAGAGTTTTACCGCCGTCCATTATCTCATCAAAAACACGAGCGTACTGTTCAAACTTGTATGTCTTCCAAGTTGGAAAGCCTATTTTTTTATTCAAAGTTTCCCAAGTATCTATGCGGTTAAAAATCTTAAACAACATTGCACGAAAAAAAACTTCCTCGGTGCTTTGATCGCCGTCATAAAGAACATTACGAATGAGATATTGACTGACTCTATCCGAAGCACGATATGCATTAGTAAATCTATGAACGGAGAGAACAGGGTCTGTAGTAAATGGTGGTTGCTCTCCAACCACTCTCTGCATGAAAATATCTTGCCGCATAGTCGCAAAACGCCAGTAAGTATCGAATACTGGCGTTGCAACTAAAGTATTACCTGCGGCTATCTTTATATGTCTTTTTTTAAAAGTGGATTGTGATTGGACGTTTTCAGACTTAGACGCCATATTTCCCCCTCATGTAAAAACTATAACTTTAAAATTATACTTTTAATTATATAACTTTAACATTACAGTATTGTTTATGAGTGGCAAGAGTAAAATGAATGGCGGTCGTCAAAAGCGATCTCCAAAAACCAAGTTAAGATTTGACGAGCTTCTAGGCGATCGCTCAATCAGCCAACTTGCACGGACCATGAATATTACCTATACACAACTTTATCCATATAAGAAAAAGGGAGCCAACCCTACTCTATTGGCACTTGAAGAACTTGCTAACGGCCTCACAAAATTAAGAGGAGAGCCTGTTGAAATAACCGATCTGCTGGAGACCATTGGCAGCTCACAAAAAAATAAGGCCAGAAAAGTATAATGCATAACGAATCAGAAATTGAAATCTATAAGCAACATCGAGCCTCTCAAGATAAGTATATTTATTTTCTATTAGCTGCGGCGGGCGCAGGAATTGGCTTTGCCCTTAATCAAACTAAGGGAGCAGCTCTTTCATTATATCAATATCCTTTAGCTTTTGCTGTGTTATCATGGGGCATCAGTTTTTATGCGGGCTGCAAAAACTCAAGTTATATAAATGGCATCCTTTTGACTAACGCTGAACTTTTGAGAGCACTGCAAGGCAAACACCCTCTTCCAAAAACTCCAGAAGAAGCGGCAGCACTTCCAATTGTAATTCGAGAGGCTATAAAAAAAGATGAGAAGATCATAATACAATATGCATCTATACAGTTTAAGGCTCTTATTACTGGAGCACTCCTATATATTGCGTGGCACATAATAGATATGTGGCAGCATACCATTTAATAAGAATATCCGAATAAATTTGGTAGTCCGAAACTAGCCTTGGTTAGTTTTTATAATAACGAATAATTGTTTTTTGGACGGCCGCATTTATTGAGGAGAAAAAATGTACTGGCAAAAGCGTATCAATGCATTGAGCGAACCCTACTACAGTTTTATACAATGGAATCCAGCTGTTAAAAAAAATATCCGCCTTAAACAGCGCGAGGTCCCTGCAAATATAACTTCGGATAAACAGGCAGATGAATTCTGTAAATTAAGAGAACATGAAACTGAAGCGATTAAAGCAAGAATCGAGCAGAAGTTGGATTGGCAAAAAAAATTTTATAAATTTGAAGAACTTTTAAAAATTTGTGAAAAAGAGGCAATGAAAAAAGCTCCGAACTCTTTTATTTCGCTAAACTATTACCTGAGACAGTATGGATTCGATTATTTCCTAAATAAAAAGCAGTGCAATAATATCAATAACTGGCATTTATATTTTGAAGACTTCAGAGAGTGGTTAATTACAACCAAAACTATTAAGACAACGCAAAATAACAATACTTTATCTTACAGTAGCAAGAACAACATCATTGGTGCCATAAACTTCTTTCTTGATGTCATGTACAAAAAAGGAAAATGCCAACAATCGCCTAAGTGTCAAAAGTTCCCAAGACATCTACTAAACTTTCGTGATGCCAAACACGTCATTGATGAAAATGAAGCGCAATCAATAATTTCAAAATTGAATGAGGTGGACCCTTCGAGGCTGTCATCAGATTTCTTCACAGTGCTTCTAAATACAGGATTAAGACTTGGAGAAGGCTTATCAATTTCATTAAATGACTTTTATCCTGGGATGCCTGACAACAAAATTATGAAGGGTGCGCTCGATAGACATAAATTAAATCCGCATGGATACATTTCCCTAGAGTCACAGCTTGGCGATTCTGTAAAACCAAGGGGACTTAACAATGCCGTTATACGAAAACCCCTAAAAGGTCGTAAGCGCATTGATGCTAAATCTAGCCGAATAATCCCTGTGATAAACAAGGCTTGCTTCAATGCTTTGGCAACAAGGTTTAACATTCAATGTGATTTACTTAGCAATCAAGTCTTCGGGAGCAACAGAAGTGATTATCTGCTTTTCGACGGTCTAACTAAAAATCGTTTCTCCAGAATTTTACGAGAAGCCTATAAGAAGACCAAGTATTTTCATAAATCTCCTCATTGCGCTCGCCATACGTTTGCTACCAATTTCGCTGGATTATCAAACGCCGACACGATGCTCTGTAGGTTAGTTTTAGGACATAAAGACGAAGATACAACTCTTGGTTATGTTCATATTTTTGAACAGATAAATAGGCAAACTCGCCTTAATAGTCTGATAAAAGCTAAAATTGATCTAATTTTATAAGGATTTAAATATCAATAGTTTGTTGGTTCATTTTAAACCAATCGGTGTCCTCAAAAATATCTTCATATAAAATAAGGATATCCGAATAAATTTGGTTTTCCGAAACTAGCCTTGGTTAGTTTTGAGAATACCGAATAATTGGCTTAGGAGTTTTTTTGACTAACAAGAGGCCAGCGAGAAAAAAGGTAGAGTCACCTTTTGCTAAAAATCTAAAAGCAATCCTAGCTGAGCGAGGCATCTCGCAAACGGCTGCCGCCTCAATTGCTGGTGTAAGTCCTCCCACGGTGAATGATTGGTTACATGCATCTGCCGCCCCCAACAATTTGATAGCCGTACAGAAGCTCTGCCGAGCTATGAACTGCGATTTTGAGTGGCTGCTCACAGGCTCACAATCAAAAGTTGATCTAAAGGAGATCGCCCTCACTGAACTATTTGAGTCGGAGCCTGACCCAAGTTTCAGCGGCATCTTTCAAATCGAAGCCAAACGGCTTAGAGTTAAAAAAGGATAGTTATGCATTTGTTAGCATTGACCACAGTTCTTCTATTGAGTTTGGCTTCTCATGCACAAAAGTATAAAAGAGTTGATCTTAAAAATGATAAAGAATCTCATGTCGTCGAAAGTGGCCCAAGCAAAGCAGAGACCGAAATTACTGCTGCGGTTATAGAGGCACTAGGAACTGATATTATTTTCAAATCTGCGAGCAGACGAGTATTAAGCATAAATATAAATAGCAGCATGATTGAGATTAACTATCTGACTAGCCCAGCTCTCCTTGGACCCCGTAATGTCACTAAAGATGGAATTTTTATTGACGCTCTCAGAGTCGTAGAAGAACTTGTTAAAACGAAAAGTGTTAAAAGCTCAACGGCAAAGACGTTGCTACTTCGTCCGTATGTCATTACCAGTATTGATAAAGCTATTGAGGTGGTTTCAAAAATTGAGGTCAACCTCAACACACTTAAGAAAACTAAGCTAGGAAGTCTTGATGGTGCTGCATTTGAGAAGTGGACTCGTAGAAATGGCAAAGTTAGCTACGCACCTTATCTAATCAATAATGGAGGTAAGTTTTTAATTTTAAAACCAGAGTTTCTTGACCTATAGGTCAGCTCTTTTGACTTTGTCACCGAACGATACCGCAGATCATCCCATATTGCCGTCAGAATAAAAAAGACTTAATTTAGGGTATGCATAGGTTTTCAAACGCACATAAACACATGAAATAACTCTAGATTTCTTAGCTGCTCCAAAACACAGGGGGGCATGCCTTCTCAATTTGGAAACCTCGGGAACTCGCCCGTGTCGATGCGGTGTCTGAAATTTGAAATCGCTCAAAAGAGCAACCCGATATAGCGATTATTCCTCGCAAACGCCGCTAGGCTGAGAGTTTTTGACTCCAGCCGCTCAGCTTGATGCATACAGAATCAGTTGGTTCAAAAGGGACCGAAGTTTCAGCTAATTTATAGCAAACGAACGTTTAGTAGAATTGGTCGTGCGCAGTTTTACTAAACGGTTGAATATATAGAAATGAAAAGAACAGTAATTTATTCAAGAGTAAGCACAAGCCATCAAGAGACTTCAAACCAAGTCATAAACATTCAACAGATGTTTCCTCACGCCGAAGTCGTTGAAGAAATTGCATCGGGCGCAAAAGTAAGGCCTGCATTAGATAAGCTGGTAGCCGAACTAAGTACAGGTGACGTTCTGGTCGTGAGCGCGTTAGATCGGTTGGGTCGCCGCACCTCTGAAATTTTGCTTTTAGTAGAGAGCTTAGAACGGAGAGGCATTGTTTTAAAATCAATTAGAGAGTCCATAGATTTTAGTACGATAGCGGGAAAACTGGTTTGTTCGATTTTAATTTCAGTCACAGAAATGGAAAGAAGGGTTTTGGGCGAGCGCACGAAAGCAGCTTTAGCCGCGAAAAAGAAAATGGGAATCATCGGCGGTCGTCGCCCTAAATTTACTGCGGAGCAGATTAGGCAAGTAAAGACTTTGCGCTCGGAAGGTGTTAAACTTAAAGAAATCGCAGCTCGAACAGGCGTGTCAGTTTCAAGAGTTTTTCAATTAACGAAGGGGGAAGCAAATGTTATCGACTAGAGAACTAGCAGATAGATTGTCAGCTAATCCAGGATTTGAAAATCCATTTAAAATTACAACTTCAAAAAAAGCTAAATCAGCAAAGAAAGCATCTGCTGATGCGCAAAGAATTTGGGATATTTTTTTACAATACTACACATATCAAAATCTACCGATGGCCTATTCTCGTTTATGTGATATGGAAATGGGCGACCTTAGACGAATTGCCTCATACTTCAAACCGTACTGTGGCGAAGAGATGAGACAATTCAGCAAGTCACAGCTAATAAGCTTTATAGCTGGGTATCAAGAAGATGTTAAACGGTTGAAAAAAATTGAACCATTGCCATTTGAAGGTTTGCCAAACGTTACCCCATAGGGGTCATCATTTTTAGAATGAATACAAATTTATTTTAGTCAGATTAGGCTCTGCCAAATTTTTCGTCGGTGAGCGAAAAACATCAATGTGTACCGACGAATAACCAGAATAGCCGAGCAAGTACTTTTATGACCAAGTAGTAAATGACGGTATCAGATTGATTTGATATCTATGGGTAATGATTATCAAAAAAAGACACCCAAGCAAATTTAAAAAAATTGGTGATGAGATTGTAGAAATTCACATGATAGACAGTGAGGTCTTTTTAAAACACAAGGATAGATCAAACTACCGCAAGTTCTATAATGAAACCCTAGAAGCCATAGATCAGCTTGAGGGTTTTGAAAAATTAACACCACAGAAAAATTATAAAATAGTTGAGAATCAAATAAAAAAAGAACTTATCGAATTTAAAAAAAATACCCCCGCCAACTATTCTAAAATTCTTAATGCCACCATGCTGTGGTCTCAAGAAGTTATTCAGAAATCAGAACGAATAGCGATTTATCCAGATTTGCAAAAAAGGATCGGCACGTTTAAAAAGACAATCTTTTATATTAAAGATGATTTAAAAAAACTTATTAGTGTAAGCAAATCTGAAGAAACCATGGCGCATGAGATTCTCGGTTTCTTGGAAGAGTGCCAAAATTATTATTCTAAACAGATGGAGTCTGAGAACGAAAATAACCGAGCAAAATCTCAAAAAGGTTTGGCGAGTTTAGCGATGGCTATAGTGTTGGCAACAGATTCTAAAAAACTAACGGCAGCTCCAGTTATGAATGCGATAGCTGAAATTTTAAATGCAGTATATCCAGAGGCCGAAAAGCAAACCGAAGCAAAGCTAAGAACGACCGTTCACAAATTTAAAGATTCGCTAACAAAGCAAGAGAAGAAAAAGTTAGGTATTTTAGCTTAAATTAAGTGGCACATTTTATTAAAGCACCATGTATTTTGTCTCATTTTGAAACATTCCAAATTTAAAAATAGTTTTGGTATCTAAATTTCATGTTTAATTTGACGCGACTTGCTTTAAATAAAGCTCAGGAGGCTTTATGACAAGTCAGAAATTTTTAAGGATTCAAAAGATAATAGAAATAACAGGGCTAAGCGAATCAACGATTCAGCGACTAGAGAAAAAGAAACTATTTCCTGCAAAACGAAAAATCGGAGTTAGAGCTGTGGGTTGGGTTGAGACCGAAGTAATCGATTGGGTTAGTCAGCGTTCTTTAGTAAATAAGGTGGTTAGCAATGGGATATAAGTGGCTTAAACATTTGGTAAATTCATTCGCAAATGACCCGCTAATATCTATGATTGAAGCTAAGCTCGGACCGTTAGGATTTTTAATGGTTATGAGGTTACGAGAAACTATGGCAGCTCAAACCATATTTTTAGACTCTCCAGGATGCGAAATTTCTCGTAAAGCGTTGTGTAAACTATTTGGCTGTAGAGATTCAAAATTAAATGAATTTATCCAACTCTTAAAAGATTCTGGACAGTTTGAAATTATAGAAGTTAATGAGGTTTTCAAATTTAAAAGCCTCAAGTTTGCAGAATTACTCAACAATAAAGCTATCAGCAGTCAATTAAGAAACAAGTCTGGGGCCCCAGATAGAGAGATGGATTTGATTGACTTGAAGGATTTGAATAAAGAGAGCGATATAAAGAAAAATAGCTCTCTCTCGAATCCTTCATCTTTTTTAACAACCGTGGATTTTTTATTAACTCAAAAAGGAACGGACATACTTGAACGGTTGCCAGAAAAGTACTCGGAATACTTGAAGAAAACAAATACCGCAGATGAGTCATTACTTGAAAACATTACGGCCAAAATCCGTAAACAATTTGGTAGTACAGACAAAGCAAAGATATTAGGTGAAAACATAGTTGTTAAACTAAAAACTATACACACAAATCAGAAAGAAATAGTTATCAGAAACAAAAAGGTAGAAGCGGAAAACGCAGCCAAGATAGAAAAAGAAAAGTCAAAAAAATTAAAGGATCAAAATTGTCCAAGTAAAACTGACTCAGAATGTATAAGAGTGCTCCGTATGATTTTCAACCACAGATCGGAAGTAATAAGCAAGCAGGCTTTTGACAGTGTTTGGACTAAATTAGTGAAATACTGGGGTGAGCAAAACGCAAACATGAAATTCATAAATTTTGCAGAAGCATATGATAATTATTATCAGAATGCGAAAGAGTTTGATGAACCGAAGAAGGTTGTGGCGACAAAATCATTCAAAAATGACAAAGACGGTGCCAGTCAGCATTAAAAGCGCAGATCAATTTAAAAAAGGAGATCAAATGAAGAACAACGATAAGCCAAATAAAAGCCCTTATATGACCTGCCAAGAAGTGGCGGTGTATTTGAGAAAAACTCAAGGCTCAATTAGAAACTTAGTTTATCGCAAACAAATTGCAGCATTTAAAGTGAATCGTCGATTGCTTTTTAAAAAAGTTGAAATTGATCGTTGGTTAGAAAAATTTAGGGTTGGCAATGAGTTCGGATATTAAAGGTATCAAGCAAATAAACACGGAGGGCTCGAATCAGTTCGCCGTTTCTGTTAAGGTTAAAAGCAAAATTGACCCTTTAATAACCGTGCAACGTGAGCGTAAGAAAAACATTAAAACACTCGAGCAAGCTATTGCGATAAGAAATCAATTATTAGATGAAGCTCAACATCAAGTGGTTAAGCGAGAGTTTTTGGGTGCTGGCTTTGGAAGTATGGTTGAAAGCTGGGAAGATGGCGTTCATACAGGTAAGATTTTTTCTGTACGAACTATAAATCGTCAAACGTTAGAAGATTACGGAAAAGCTCTTCGGAAATATCTGATAGATTTTTGGCCTCGTACTGCCGCCGAAATTACAGCGGCAGAAATTTCTCAACGACTTTACAAAATTCACATGGATGGAATGTCTCGGTCGGTATTGTTAAAATTAAAATCTGCACTCAATGCAATTTATGATTGGGCAATTAGTTCTGGTCGTGTTCGAGGCATACAACAAAGTCCTGCTAAAAATGTTCCTCTTTATGCCCGCAAGGTTGAAAAGCAGCAGCCAATTCTTAATATACAAGAAATAAGAAAGTTAATTGCCGCTTCAGAAGAATACAATCACGAGTGGCGAGCGCACTGGCTATTCGCACTACACTGCGGGGTCAGGAATGGCGAGGCATATGCCCTCGAATGGACAGATGTTGATCTTGAAAATCGAAGGCTATTTATCAACAAGTCTTTCAACAAGCGGTCAAACAAAACAGGTCCAACTAAGTCTGGCTACATCAGAGAAGTTCCAATTAACGATGAGCTTGCTCGGCTTTTAATGAAACTAAGAGCACAACATAGTGCTACATCTAAATTTGTCTTACCTAGAATTCATGCTTGGAATAAAGGTGAACAGGCTCGAGTTCTAAGAGAGTTTTGTAAACTTATTGGTATTCCTGAAATTAACTTTCATGCGCTTAGAGCTTGCTTTGCAACACAGCTTTTAAGAAATGGTGTTGAGCCCGCCCGAGTAATGAAAATTTGCGGATGGAAAGAATTGGCGACGATGCAACGTTATATTCGATTGTCGGGAGTCGATGTTGCTGGTGTAACAGACTCTTTAAAATTCACTTCGGGTGATGAAGCGGTTGCGAAAGTAGTTAATCTATTTGGTCCGAAATAGCTTTCTATATGAAATCAAATAACTAAGCACTTTTTATAGCTGCCTCTTTTTCCAATTGTTTAAGACAGCTGAGAATGGCCATAAATGTGCGTTTCTGCGGCTTGTTAGTACCCGCCTCTATCAAGGAAAGTTGCGACTGCGTCATAGGCACCAATTTAGCTAGTTCTGACTGTGAAACGCTGAGAGCTTCTCTGCGCTTTTTGATAC
>ERZ1292633.2414-Hain-H41-02um-R1-2414-length-19152-cov-6_pt1 | contig 19152 bp, 21 predicted proteins | sample MGYA00564406_ERZ1292633 | MGnify/ENA primary metagenome ERZ1292633 (study PRJEB36523, sample SAMEA6512639) | groundwater metagenome | collected 2019-01-08 | study: AquaDiva: Metagenomics assemblies of 32 groundwater samples
CGTGCTCGGTCGATCTCAACTACCGCACGAACTTGGGAACGTGCAGGTGTCGCGAGGCGAATCCCACCCACTTGGCCGAAAACAGGAGCGTTGCAGGACTACCGCCCATGGCAGGCAAGGAAGAGATGAACGGCGCGTCATCCCAACCAGTATCCAGGATCGGCCGACTGACCAAACCCGGCATCCAGACCGCGAAACGTGCCCCGGGATCAACCAGAGCAAGACGCCGTGGATGTTGAGCGGCTGCTGCCAGCATCTCCCAGCCCGGACGCACCAGGTTGTGCGGCCTGACGGGCGACAGACCGCGATCACTTTCGAAGTCGATGTTCACGAATCGAGCCGTCCAGGGCTCGAATACGCCACCTGCCCGCAGAGCAAGCAGAGAGGGATCGAAAGACAGATCCTCGATACGCATCACCTGACCACCGAGATGGCGAGCCAACGCCTTCAGGTTGTCCTCGTAGAAGACAATGGTCTCTTCGAGGCTCCCGAAGGACGCAGCGAGGACGGGAGCGGATCCGGTCGGAGACTTGTCGTCCTCAGACCCGGAGGGCAGCTCCAAGCCTTCAGGCCAGTGGAAGTAGTCCGGGGTCAGCCCCCTGAGTTTCAGCCGTACTCCGAAGCTGTCGTAGATGTTTCTTTTCCCCTCGTACAAAGACGGCACGGTTGCGATCTCGGGCATGTACCTTCCCCTTTAAGCGGGTTCGAAAGCCGCTTTGGGAGGAACGTACGGAAACAGCCTACATAGCTAAGGTGAAGAATGCAACTTATGACATCTATCAAAAACTCCCATTAGTGGGAGTTTTTTGTATCTAGCAAAGCTTCGTGAATCGCTCCTAACACATGATCGCGATCCTTGCCTTCATGCATCGAGTGCAAAATGTGTGGGATGTGACTGTAATCCGATTCCAAAGTCCGCTTCAGTTTTACGAGCTCTGACTGCGAAAGTTTATCGACCTTATTCACGATCATGACAAATGGCAGTTTGGCGTTACGGAGGAGATCGACCATGTCTTGATCAAGGTCAGTAGGACCGGCTTTAGCATCGATAACAAGCAACACAAGCGCGACGTTTGGAGTAGTTTCTAAATAATCCGCAATCAAATTGCCGAATTCGCTCTGCTTCTCTTTCGAGGCTTGAGCAAAACCATAACCCGGCATGTCGACCATGTAATATTTCGGTTCGATCTGATACAGGTTGATCGTTCGTGTTCTTCCTGCGGACGAGCTCACACGAGCCAAGGCTTTCTGACCAGCCAAGTGATTAATCAGCGATGACTTCCCCACGTTGGAACGCCCAACCAAGGCAACCTGAGGTTTGCCGTCTTTGGGGAGTGCTGCCAGATCAACAACGCTTTTGAGAAAAATAACTGAGAGGTTAAACGATTCTTGGCTTACCAACCTTGAGCAATCAACGCCAAACGAGCGGCGTCGACCTGCGCTTCCTGTTTACTCGAGCCGTGTCCTTCAGCGATCAACTCCTTACCCAGGTAAACACCGATAGTGAACACCTTAGCGTGATCAGGGCCGCTCTCTTCAAGAACTTTATAACTCGGGGTAGTAGCCAGTTTAGATTGAGAAGCTTCTTGGAACAAACTCTTCGGATCGGCGTAAGAGTGGCTCTCGAGAATACCTGTCAATTGCGACAAGACTTTCTCCGTGATGAATACTCGTGATGTTTCCCAACCAAAATCCAAATACACCGCGCCGATAATCGCTTCCATGGCGTTGGCGAGGATGTAGCGACGAGCCTTCGAATTAGCATCCTTTTCTTCTCCGCGCGATAAGTACAGATAAGGCTCCACTCCAAGCGTCTGAGCAAGGATCGACAAACTATCACCGTTAACAAGCGCAGAGCGCCAGGTGGTCAATTCGCCTTCTGGGTTTGGATAGTTGTTGTAGAGGTACTCGGTGACGACGAGCTCAAGCACGGCGTCTCCGAGAAACTCCAAACGTTCGTTGTGGGCCAGAGGAAAGTCGGGATGCTCGTTCAGGTACGAGCGATGCACCACCGCCTGCTCCAGATGACCATCAGCCTTGTACGGAATATCGAGTTGTTTGGCGAGTTCAGCAATGTTCTTCTGCATAGTTAGGTTTTGAGGACTTTTTTGGCTTCGGCCTCAGCGGCCTTCTTAACCTCCATGTCGATATCGATCTGCTTCTTTACGCCGGCTTCGACAGAATCCTTGTAGACAGCGCCTAAAACACCATTCACAAACTTACCCGAAGCATCACCACCAAAAGTCTTACCCAGTTCGATAGCCTCATTGATAGCTACAATCGAGGGGATGGTTTCGTCAATCTTGAGCTCATAGGCTCCCAAACGAAGGACGTTTCGATCAATCAGGGTCATGGTCTCTACCGTCCAATTAGGCGCAAAACGGTTCAAGAGCTCATCAAGTTCTTTCAGATGATTGATAACACCCTTCACCTGACGCTCCACGTAACCGCCGTCATCAAAGTCAGGGGCAAACTCAGTCCGGACAAACTTCACAATTTCCTCGATCTCAACTCCCTGTCCCTCACGACCACGAAAATCCCACTCATAGAGGGCTTGCATGGCCATGGTTCGGGCTAAGTGGCGGTTCGACATACACACAGAGAGTAGCAGAATATCGCTAAGGCTACAAACGGGTTATCGAGCCAATACCTTATTTTAACATCAATAACTCTTATTTTCATTAACACAGATTAAGTATGACGGATCCAACAGATTAAACACAGATGCAAAAACGAGCTCGTAAGCTCGCTTTCGCATCTGCCAATCTGTATAAAATCTGTTAGCACCGATTCACTAATCTGTGTTAATGAAAAGATGAGGTTTCAGATTTAAAAATATTTAGGCAACTTTTTCTTCTTTTTTAGTCTTTTTTGCCTTCTTATCGAGAGTCTTCTCGACCTCCTTCATGCCTGTGGCCTTAACTGAACGGTTAGCGTAGGCGCCACAAGCTTTACAGGCGCGGTGCGGCAAAATAGGAGCCTCGCACTTGGCGCACTTGGCAGTGGCAACCGGCTTCAAGGCATGATGCGAGCGGCGGCGGCGGACTTTAGAACGTGAGCTACGAAATGAGGGTAGAGGCATAAAAGTATTCGAGTATTCTAGTATTCAAGGGTTTAAATCCCTAGAGTACTGGGCTTCTAGATTACTAGAATACTTCTGTTAATGCCCGGTAGTCTAACGAAATTGACCAAATCCGTCAAGCCGAGTACTCTGACCCTCTGGCGAAAATGCCAGGAAATACGGCTTAGGAGGCCAAATGCGTCTGATCACTCGGTCCTTTAGCGTGAACAGTCGGGACGACGGCGAAGGCGGTAGTCGCCTCCAGTTCCACAACCATGGACTCGCTATCCTCGAGTCGAGGGGTGACCTGGCCATCACCACGGTCACGAACGAACGAAACCTGCTGCCCGGCACGATCCTGATGAACCTGGACTACAAGTACAACAAGACGGACAAGTTCTGGGAGCCTAGCCGCTATCCCAGTCTCGGTAACGCCTTGCTCACTCTCAGAGCCATCATCGAGGAAGCGACGAAGGAGCTGAACAAGCTGAAGAGGCAACCGATCACTCCCGCGAACGAGCTCAAGCGCACGGTCATGAGTGAGCGCAGGCAGCGAGCGGTGCGTTTGGCGAAGGCGCTTCTGGCCCAGGAGAACGAGCTCCTCAAGCTGTTCGACGCGGATGCTCCAATCAAGGAGCTCCAGGCTCAACTCGGGATCCGCCCGTACTACTCCTGGCTGCAGCTCTTGATCCGGTACAAGACCGCTGGCGAAGTCGATTACGCGGAGCGTGTCAGGAAGGCTGTGACCGCTCGCCACCTCTTCGACTGTCTGCGTCAGGGCACCACCGGACAGCGCGATGGTGACTTCGTGCAGCGTGGGCTGACGGCTCCGCTGCGCCTGATCCTCGACGTGTACGAGCGGGACCTCGGCAAGTGGGGATCGCCGCGCTTCGCGGCCGCGCTGCAGATCCTGCGGTCGCTTGTCATGAGCAAGCCCCTGACTGGCACCATGGCCAACGAAGAGCTCCGCCTGGCGGTCGAAGCCATCGATACCGGCGCCAACGAGATCCTCACGCGGCTCATCTCGTAAACCACAAAGCCCCGCCTCTCTACCGGTACGCATACCGGGCGACGAGAGGCGGGGCTTCTGCTTTTTGTGATTAGTCTGGAGCTACTACCGGCTCATCGTTCACAAGCGTGGTGGTAGCGACTTTGTCATCAGCAGTTTTGAAGCGCATGACCTTTACGCCCTGGGTGGCGCGACCGAGTTCGGAGACAGTGGTCACCGGAGTACGAATAACCTGACCAGCGACGGAGACCACGAGCAAGTCTCGTGGATCTTTTTTAGCAACGAGACGGCCAGCCACGAGCTTACCAGTCTTGGTAGTGATCTGAGCAGTTTTGATACCGCTACCACCACGACCTTGGAGACCATACTCGTTAACATCAGTACGCTTACCGTAACCGTTCTCCATGATGATCAGGAGCTGGCTACCGGCTTTTACCTCGTCCTGAGTCACGACTTCCATGCCCACGATGATGTCCTCGCCCTTCAGTTTCATACCGCGTACGCCAGCGGCCACACGGCCCATGGCACGTACATCATCTTCCCCAAAGCGAATGGATTGGCCGTTGGCCGAGACGAGCATAACGTCGTCCTTGCCGCCGGTAGTCTTGACCCACTCCAAGCTATCGCCATCGTTCAACTTGATAGCAATGAGCCCGGAACGACGTACGTTCTCAAAGTCATCGATTGAAGTCTTCTTGATGGTACCGCGAGCGGTTACCATCATGATGAACTTGGCCTTATCTTTTTTGAGATCGCCACACAAAACGGTGGTGACTTTTTCGCCTGGACCAAGCTCCAAGAAGTTTACAATCGCCTGACCCTTAGCAGTGCGCGAAGCTTCCGGAATTTCGTAGGCCTTCAAGCGGAAGACACGGCCACGAGAGGTGAAGAACATCATGTCTTGGTGGGTGGTGGTTGAGAACACCGCCTCAACCGAGTCTTCTTCTTTGGTGGTCAGACCCATGACACCCTTACCGCCACGATGCTGTTGCGAGAAAGCGTCAGACGCCAAACGCTTGATGTAGCCATCCTTGGTCATCATGACCACGGCCTGAGCGTCTGGAATCAAGTCCTCCATTGAGAACTCTTTGATACCCGACTTCACAATCTTGGTGCGGCGTTCATCGCCGTACTTCTCCATGAGCTCCTTAATCTCGTCACGAATAACGCCGAGCATTTTCTTTTCCGACTTCAAGATAGCTTCCAGAGCTTCCTTAATCGCCATCTTCTCCTTGTACTCCTGTTCGATGCGTAAAACTTCAAGGTTGGCCAAAGCCTGCAAGCGCATTTCAAGAATGGCTACGGCCTGACGCTCAGACATCTTGAACTTCTTCATCAGGTTGCCGCGAGCCTCATCTTTATCGGCCGATTTCTTGATGACGGCAATAACCTCATCGATACTCTTCAAGGCAATCCGCAAACCTTCCAAGATATGGAGGCGATCCATGATGCGATCCAACTCGTACTGGGTACGGCGGCGAACCACTACCTGACGATGCTTAATATGTTCTTCAAGCATCTGCTTCAAGTTCAAAATACGGGGCTGAATACCATCCACCAAGGCCAAAACATTGTAGTGGAAAGACGTCTGGAGCGGGGTCATTTGGTAGAGCTGGTTCAAGACCTTACGTGGGTAAGAATCTTTCTTCAATTCGACCACGATACGGACGCCTTCCTTGTTCGATTCATCGCGGAGATCACGAATGCCGTCGATCTTCTTCTCACGCACCAAATCGGCAATCTTTTCCAAGAGCGATGACTTGTTCACCATGTACGGAATTTCCGTCACAATGATCTGGTGGTTGTCCTTCTTGCCTTCAGCGATATCGGCCTTAGCTCGACACACCACTCCCCCGCGACCGGTGCTGTAAGCCACCTTCAAATCGGAGGCTCCATAGACAATACCGCCGGTTGGAAAATCAGGACCGGGGACAAATTCCATCAGCTCATCAATGCTAATCTCTGGATTGTCGATCAACGCCAAAGTAGCCGTACACACTTCCTTCACATTGTGAGGAGGAATGTTGGTAGCCATACCCACAGCAATACCCAACATGCCGTTCACGAGCAAGTTCGGGAGCTTAGCCGGCAAAACATGCGGCTCGTCGTGCTGACCATCGTAGTTCTTTCCAAAGTTAACCGTGTCCTTTTCGATATCGATCAAAAGCTCTTCTGCGATGCTGGAAAGTTTAGCCTCGGTATAACGCATAGCAGCCGCTGCGTCGCCGTCCATGGAACCAAAGTTACCTTGGCCGTTTACAAGCGGGTAGCGATACGAAAAGTCCTGCGCCATGCGCACCATGGACTCGTAAATTGCGCTGTCACCGTGAGGGTGATACTTAGCCATCACTTCTCCGACCACGTTGGCCGACTTACGGAAGCGGGCGTTGGCTCGGAGGCCAATCGTCCACATGGCGTACAGAATGCGGCGGTGGACCGGCTTCATGCCGTCACGTACGTCAGGCAAGGCACGAGAAACAATCACCGACATGGCGTAATCCAAATACGCCCGGCGCATCTCTTCAGTAATGCTCTGTTCTTTAACGATGCCAACGGGGAGAAGATCGGCCGAGATTGGATCGTTGGGTTTATTTGCCATAAGTGATTAATTTGCTTCGATTGTTTCGCCAGCTACTTCCCCCTCCATCTCTTCCTTCATGCCTTCGGTTACTTGGTCGAGAATCTCATCTTTAGCCACCTGCTCACGCGTCATGTCACTTACAAGCTCTTGAAGAGCGCTCATGCTCTCGCGAATTTCGGCCGCCTCCTCCTGATTCCGTAAACTATCTCGTGCCTGGGTAAAAGCATTGTCGGTGTCGGCCGCCTGACGCTCAGTCGCAAACCGATCAAAGGTCATCTTCATCTGCAAACCCCAAACCCCGGCTACGACTAGGCCGCCAAGCGCGAGCGCCGCCAGCAAACGATGCTGGTGATGCCGTGGTCGCTTGGGAAGAATGAGACGTTGTTCCGACATAGGCTAGTGGGACAAAAGTACCATTTTCATATCTTCCTCTGGAAGTCCGGCCCGTGCGATCTTGAGCTTGCCAACGTCTTCCGTCTGACAACCGAGCTCGCGCTTCAAGGCATCAACAGTGCCGTAATCAGCGTCACCAACATACGAGGCGATCACCATTCTTGGCTCAACCTGAGCCACAGCCTCGGCAGCCTGAGTAGCGGTGAAAACATCTTTGCCGCCAGCGGGAACAATCAGAATATCAATGGGGCCGAGAGCTTCAATGTCGGCAGTAGTTAAGGCTCGATCAAGAGCGCCAAGATAGCCAACACGCATGTTCTCAGCGTCGAAACGATAGATAGTGTGAGCACTCCCGTCTTTCTTAGGGGCGTGAATACCGGTCACAAACACACCCTGGATCTCATACTCGCCGGCATGCGGTATCAAGAAGGTCTTGTGACCCTCTTCTGGATGCTCTGGAGAGATCGCCCCAAGGTTACTCGTGTCTTTCCCCTCATGAGATTGCACCACAAGATAGGCTGCAACCGACTTAAACTTAATGTCCGGATGGTTAAAAGGATTCGTCACCAAAGTGACCTCCGTCTGTGCGGGTTTAGCGGTAATCGTAAAGCTACCGAGACCGTTCCAAGTGATTTGCATAGTCCGCCCTAGTTTACCCCTGTTCGTCGGCTTCTTCAAGCACTGTTGTCCAGTGGGCGATCTCTTGTTTGATCTCGTCTTCTGAAGGGTCGCGCTCGACAATTGACCAGCCTTCTTCAAATTGATCAGCCTTACCTCGGATCTCATCGGCATAGGTCATGTCTCGTTCAGCCATACCGCGCAACTGATCGATCATTTGCTGCAATCTCTCCTCTTCCGTCTTCCAACGGGCAACTAAGTCTTCAAAATTTTGCTGTCTTTCCTTGGCACGTTCGTCACACTGCTTATTCAAAACATCGTGAGCAAGCAAGATCGCTTGTTCGACCTGGTAACGTTCGGTGGCCTCAAGATCGCGTTCGAACAATTTGCTATTCACATAATCCATCACGTGAACACCGCTGTCAGTCATCGTCTTTACTTTGGTAGCGATCGGACCTTCGAGACGTTTCAAGATCTCGATTTGAAGACGCTGCTCTTCGTCACCCGCGCACAATTCGATGTAGGCCTTACGATACGGATATTCCTTGCGACCAATCAAAATAAGAGCCTGACGAATTTGTTTCTCAGTTGCGGCTTGGTTAGCAGCTAAATCCTCATACAGCCTCTGAGCCTCCCCCACGATCTCCGGCGGCGTCAGGGGTACCAGTTTATCGATGGAAATTTTGTACTCCTGCAATAAATATTCGTGAGGATGAGACATATGGCTGTAGTTTACTACAAAAAACCAAAAACCCGCCGATCAGCGGGTCTGGTTAAATGGTTTTCGTTTCAAGCTTGGTAAGTCGTTGCTCGTGGCTGTCTAGCTGAGGGACGATACCGGCGTCGAGCATTTCACTCACGGCCTCGATAGTCTCGTCCTTTGCCTGTTTGATCTCTTTGCGGAGCTCGGTCTTCACACGATGCTCGGAAGCTCTCATCTCTTGAAATAACAGGTCATTGTTGAGTCGGATTTTATCATCAACAACCTGCCCTACGACAGTTTGTAAAGTCTTGATTTGCTCCTTCGAAAAATCCTCCATATGTCTCAACATCATATCGATTCTGTCGATCCCCCACAAGCCGCCTTATCCCCTAAAAGCAGAGATCCGCGCCACCCCGTGAGGGCAGCGCGGATCGCGATGAGACGGTCAGTGGGTTCCGCCGCTCCTGAAGGACCGGCTGGAGTCGCCCCACGGTGCGTGGTCCCGCAGCCTCTTGTACCGCCGGATCCGCGCCAAGAGACGGCGGCGAGTCTGCTTCACCTGCTGGGGTGTGACGTAGTCAGGCAGGAGCTTGAGGAGAACCTCGAGGGCGTACTTGGCGGATGACTTCTCGTAATACCGCTGCGACACCATCCAATTGCTATCCCCCGTAGGCACGAGGACGAACACGAGGAAGACTCGATCGCAGTCCACGGTTCCACGGGGGTAGCACTTGAGGTACAGCCCCCTTCGATACATCCGCTTACTCGGCAGCTCGTCCACGAAATCCATGACACCTCCAGGGGGTGCAGGCTACTCGTTTTCGAGCAAAAAGTCAATATTTCTGCGGTTCAGAAAAACATTGACGAAAATCGGTAAATACCTTAAACTTCTGCCACTTCTTAAATATTAGCCCCAGGACGTCCCCCGACCCTTTCCGTTGAAAACATCCGGAAGGCGTCGGGGCACGGCCTGGAATATCATTCTATGGTAGAAGAAGTCCAAAAGAGCGAGCTTGAACAGCTCCTCGAGACCGCCAATTTTACGAACATCCCTAAAAAGGGTGATCTCGTGAAGGGTAAGGTCCTTTCAACCAAGGGTCGCCAGATCAAGATCGACATCAACGGCCTCATGGTCGGTGTTGTGCGTGGTCGCGAACTTTACAACGAGTCTGAAATCTACAAGAACCTTGATAAGGGTGAAGTAGTTGAAGCTACCGTGGTTGATGTAGAAAACGAAAACGGTGAAGTTGAATTGTCTTTCCGTCACGCTGGTCAAAAGCGCGCTTGGAAGGACTTGTCAGAGCTCTCAACCTCCGGTGAGCCAATCGCGGTTAAGATCTTGGACGCTAACAAGGGCGGTTTGATTGTCCGCGTTGGTCACGTTCAGGGCTTCTTGCCAGTTTCTCAGCTTGCTCCCGAGCACTACCCACGCGTAGCTGGTGGCGACAAGCAAAAGATTTTGGAGAAGCTCAAGAGCTTCGTTGGCCAGGACGTACGCGTCAAAGTTCTCGACGTTATGGAAGACGATGGCAAACTCATCGTGTCTGAAAAGGCTGTGTGGGAAGATGAGCAAAAGAATGTTATCGCTCAATGCAAAGTTGGCGATATCATCGCCGGTGAAGTCAGCGCCGTAGCCGACTTCGGTGCCTTCGTAAAGTTCTACCCAACCGGCACCAGCGTGCCTTTGGAAGGCTTGGTTCACATCTCCGAAATTGCTTGGCAGCGTATCGACCACCCACGTGACCTCCTGAAGGTTACTGATGAGGTCCGCGCCGAGATTATCGGGATTGAAGGCAGCAAGATCTTCTTGTCCATGAAGAAATTGACTGAAGATCCTTGGGTCAACGTCACCAAGCGTTACAAGGTTGGCGATTGGGTCGAGGGCAAGGTCGTAAAGATCAACCCCTTTGGCTTCTTCATCGAACTTGATCAAGACATCCAAGGTTTAGCTCACATCTCTGAGCTGTCCGACAAGCCGGTCGAGGACGCTACCAAGATTGCCAAGATCGGTGACGCCATGAAGTTCCGCGTAGTCTCAATCGAGCCTCAGGAACATCGTCTTGGTCTGTCTCTCCGTGAAGAAAAGAAGGAAGACAAGACCAAAGAAAAGGAGACTGTAACCGAATAAATAAACTAATAACGAGCGAGCACTTGTCTCGCTCGTTATTGTATGGTGAGCTATAGGGAGTTACTTGTAACTTTACTTATGAAACCACTGTCCAAAAATTTGATCATTCTGGTCCTGTCCCTGCTTGTGATCGGAGCCGTCTTCTCGGCCACCAGTCTGAACAAGAAACAAACTCCTGAAACTATTGGTGTAACGGCACTCGTAGAAAAAATTAACAACGATGAAATTACGCGCGTAGAAGTCCAAGAAGACACCCTGTCGGCCTTTACCGCTGACAACGTGGAATACTCCGTCAAGAAAGAACCGACGGTTTCCTTGTCTGAACTCTTGAGCGACTACGGTGTTCCGGCTGAAAAAATCATTAGCCTGAACGTTGAGGTCAAAGAACCCGGCCTCGGAGTAACGCTCGCCCGCAGCTTCTTGCCCACCCTGCTCTTCGTCATTGGTCTTTCGATTGTACTCTGGCTCTTCATTCGTCAAATGCAGGGGGCCAGCTCCCGAGCCATGACTTTCGGCCAGTCCAATGCCCGTGAAGTCAACAACAAAAAGAATCGCATCACTTTTGCCCAAGTAGCCGGTAACCCAGAAGCCAAAGAAGAACTCTCAGAAATTGTCGAGTTCTTGAAGACTCCCAAAAAGTTCGTTGATCTTGGTGCCAAGATTCCGAAAGGTGTTTTGCTCATGGGTCCCCCTGGAACCGGTAAGACTTTGATCGCCCGCGCTGTAGCCGGTGAGGCCAACGTACCGTTTTTCCACATTTCCGGATCTGAATTTGTGGAAATGTTTGTGGGTGTTGGTGCTAGCCGTGTCCGTGACCTGTTCCAGAAAGCTAAGAAGGCAGCTCCATGCATTATCTTTATCGATGAAATCGACGCCGTCGGTCGCCAGCGTGGCACCGGTATGGGTGGAGGTCATGATGAACGTGAACAGACGCTGAACCAGATCCTGGTTGAAATGGACGGTTTCGATCCAAACCTTGGAGTTATCGTAATTGCCGCCACCAACCGCCCAGACGTACTTGACCCAGCCTTGCTCCGCCCTGGTCGTTTTGACCGTCGCGTCATTTTGGATCGTCCAGACCTCAAGGCCCGTCAGGAAATTCTCGTTACCCATACCTTGAACAAACCCCTCGCCAAAGAAGTTGATCTCAAGCGTGTCGCTGAACGTACCGTTGGTCTGTCCGGTGCCGACCTTATGAACATCGTGAACGAAGCCGCCATTTTTGCTGCTCGTCGCGATCAGAAGGAGATCATGCAGAAAGATCTTCTCGACTCCATTGAAAAAGTCTTGATCGGACCCGAGCGTAAAAGCCACGTCCTTGGTGAGGAGGAACGTGTCATGACCGCTTACCACGAAGCTGGACACGCCGTGGTTGGCCACTTGCTCCCCCACTGTGACGAAGTCCACAAGATCTCGATCATCTCGCGTGGCCGAGCCGCTGGTTACACTATGAGCATCCCTGGTGAAGATCGAAAGATGCATTCACGCCAGGAGTTCCTGGACGATATGGCCATGATGCTTGGAGGCTACGTAGCTGAGCGCGAAATCTTCGGCGATATGACCACCGGTGCCAGCAACGACCTGCAGAAAGCTACCGCCGTGGCCCGCGACTTGGTTACCCAATACGGTATGAGCGATCAGCTTGGTCCTCGCACCTACGGACAACGTGAAGACATGCCATTCCTTGGCCGAGGCGGTCACGAAGCTCGTGACTACTCAGAAAAGGTCGCTGAACAGATCGATAGCGAAATGGCAAAACTCTTAAACGGCGCCCTGGAGACCGCGACGAGGATCGTGAAAGAGAATCGCGCCAAGATGGATCAAGTGGTAGCCTCACTTCTCAAAAATGAAACGATCGAAAAGGAAGAATTCATTACTCTTGTAGGCCCAGCCACCAAAGCTCCGAAAATTACTCCGCGACCAGCCGCCGTGTAAGCGAATACCCCGCACCTTTTCCAGACCCATTGAGGTCAAAGAAAAGGTGCGGGGTTTCGTTGTATACTACCTGCAACTCTTGGAGGAGTATGAAACCACATGTCCCTGTCTATCGCCCGATCCTAAAGCACGCTTTAGAAACGGCTTGGACCCATCGAGAATTATGGCCAATTGCGGCCGTGGCCGGTTTAGCCGGTACGGGCGCTGTGGTTAATGACGTTTTGAATCAGGCCAAACTCGCCACGGCCGTACCTACCAGCGATTTCAGCCAGGCTTTTGGGAATCTCCACATTCTTGGCGTTTATAGGGACAATCTGATCTTTGCCAGCCCTGAACAAATTACTCTGGGTACAATTATTTTGCTGTTTACGGCTGTCTTGGTAGTGATTGCTATCGCCGCCTGCCAACAAGTGATGCTACGGGTTGTTCACGGCGCACTCAAAAGAAAAACTCACTTATCCCTTCAAGAAATTCGTCACGAATTTCTTCACCCTCGATTATTCCGCTTCCTTACCCTCGACTTGTTCCTCAAACTCATGGTCATCAACCTGATGATCGCTACCACGGTACTCGTAAGTAGTTTGAATGTCGGACAAATTGTTTCAGACGCTTTTTTCGGAGTCATTTTCTCAGCTGCGGCTCTGTCGCTAGCCCTCACGTTGAACGTCCTCGTTATGTTGGCCCTGATTGGCGTGGCCCGTAAAGACATGAGCCTCGGCGAATCTATCGCTTACGCCTGGAATTTATACCGCCAACACTCTTGGGTCTGTCTCGAAATGTCCGTCGTGCTTTTTGCAGTCAACTTCCTCATCTCGGCCGCTTACGACGGCACCATTTTAGCTCTTGGCGTGCCAGCCGCCCTTGGTCTGTTAAGCGCCCTGCAGATGGGATCGGCTCTGGCCTACCTGGGCTTACTAGCCGTCATTGCCCTCGTAGTTGTCACGCTGACTTTGACTTTTGCAGGGTTCGCTACCACCTTCACCTACTCCGTTTGGACTGCTTTAGTTGAACAACTCGAGAAAAAAACGGTTACCCCTCGCGTCGTAGTCCACACCAAACGTTTCTTCGAGCACCTAAGATGAGCTCTAAGGTACAATACGAGACATGTCATCGTCGCTACCTTCAATTCAAGACCTGCTTAAAAAGCGAGCCGAGGCCAAGTCTGAGCAGGTGACAACGCCAGCCGTGGCAGCACCAGCACCGACTCCTGCCCGCGCCATCAAGGCAGACCTCCCCAAACCGGCACCGAAGGCCCCAGAGCCTGAGCCGGTTATTCCTGCGTCTGCTCGAGCAACCTTAACTGACGTCGATACTGCCCAAAGGTTTTCCGAGAAGATGACCTCGATTAAATTCAAGGAGAAAGAACACGAATCCCAAAAATTGGCGGCCAGCATTGGCATACCATCCATCAGCCTCAAAGGCTTCCCCATCAGTCCGGAAGCGCTCATCCTGGTACCCGAAGAGCAGGCCAAAGCCCTGAAAGTCATTTGTTTCCTGTTTACCGGCCCGGAACTGCGTTTAGGTGCCATGAATCCGGAAGACCCGGCCGTGAAAGAACTTTTGTTCGAGCTTGGTGAACGCAACAAGTCCAACCCCAAGCTCTACTTGTTATCAGAAGAGAGTTATAACCAAGGCCTCAAACTCTACGCCGCCCTCCCGAAGATCAAGCAGCTCGTAAAGGGCGTCCAAATCACTAAAGATGAGCTTGAGCGGTACGCTGCCCAAATGACAGACTTCGCTTCAATTGCGAGTGTCATGAAACGCTCCAGCGTCACCGACATTTTGGCGGTTGTTATCGCCGCCTCGCTGAAGCTTGGATCTTCCGACATTCACATTGAGGCCGAGGAAAAAGGCATTGTCGTGCGTTTCCGTGTTGACGGTATCTTGCAGGAAGTCGCGGTGCTTGCTCGTGAGCAGTGGACCAAGATCATTAACCGCATCAAACTCATTGCCAGCCTCAAAATCAACATTACCGACCAAGCTCAAGATGGCCGGTTTACGATTTTCCAAAAAAATAAGGAGATCGATGTCCGTATCAGCACGATCCCGACCGCTTACGGCGAATCGGTGGTCATGCGTTTGCTGAATCCGGACACGATTGCCCTTGATTTCGATAAGCTCGGCTTCCGTCCAGCTTCTCTTAAACGCCTAACACGCGAAATTGAGCGTCCAAACGGCATGATCATCACGACCGGTCCAACCGGATCCGGTAAAACGACGACCCTGTACGCAATTTTGAGCAAACTCAATACCAAAGACGTAAAAATTATCACGCTTGAAGATCCTGTTGAGTACAAAGTGAAGGGACTGAACCAAAGCCAGATCGATTACAGCAAGGACTACACTTTTGCTAAAGGCCTGCGCTCGATTTTGCGCCAGGACCCTGACATTGTCATGGTTGGTGAAATCCGCGACCTCGAAACTGCCGAGATTGCCATTCAAGCCGCACTGACCGGCCACTTACTCTTGTCGACTATCCACACCAACGACGCCGCCGGCGCTGTTCCCCGCTTCCTGTCCATGGGCGTAGCTCCGCACCTGCTTGCCCCAGCCATTAACGCCATCATGGGTCAACGTTTGCTGCGCCGTCTGTGCGAATGCAAGCAACCTGTGACGCTTGAACCTGAATTATTTGCCGAAGCCAAGGCGCAGATCGAAAGTATTTCAGAAACTTCCGGCGAAGCTAAGGTCGACCTGTCAAAGGTGCAGTTCATGGGGCCTAAGGGCTGCGAAAAATGCAACAATAGCGGCTACAAAGGCCGCCTGGGTATCTACGAAATTCTGATCAAAGACCAAACCATCGAACAAGCCATTTTGAAGGGCAGTATTTCTGAATATGAGATGCGGGATATCGCAAAAGCTCAAGGTATGGTAACCATGGCTCAAGATGGCCTTCTAAAGGCTATCGATGGGTTAACTTCTGTGGAGGAAGTGAAAAAGATCATTGGGTTTTAGAATATGCGTACTGCCCGATTTTTTGTGCCAGCCGAATGGATCGCAAAATCTGCTGAAGCTTTTTGTATTCCGGCTGGAAATATTCATAAGCAGATCGTGGCTGTTCTCCGTATGAAAATCGGTGATCCGATTAGTCTTATGATTGGTGACGGCGAAGAACACGACGGTCATATTACCGAAATCACCAAGTCGGCCGTCATGGGTGTCATCGCCGGCTCGAAAATCACCAAACCTATTCACCCAGCCATTACCGTCTGCGCCGCGATGACCAAGCGCGATACGTTCGAGTGGACACTTCAAAAGTGTACCGAGCTCGGTGCCGCCAAATTCATTCCCATTCTCACCGATCGTGTCGTTAAGCGTCCCAAAGACACCCCCAAGCGTTGGCACGAGATTATTCGTGAAGCCGCTGAACAATCTGGTCGAACCACTTTGCCCGACATCACAGAGCCCTTGAGTCTCAAAGAAGCTTTGGCGTACACAGAAAAATGCGTACGCATCTTTTTTCACGAAACTGGCGGTGCCAAATTACCAAAACTCCATCAAACGAGCTGCGTGGCCATTTTCATTGGCCCCGAAGGCGGTTTTTCTGAGGCTGAACTTACTCTCGCAAACGATGCCAAGGCCCATCTTGTCACTTTGGGTGACCTGGTACTCCGAGCTGAAACTGCAGCCATCGTCGGTACAACCTTGCTACGATTCGCGTAAACATTTGGCCCTACTCTCAGTTCCCTCGCCTTCGCTCGTACAGTAGCCCTCCTCCCCAGCCATGGGGAGGCCGGGAGGGGCAGTCATTTGGCTATCGAGAGTGCCAGGACTTAAACTCGTACTCTTGGACCCTAGCCTCTGACCCCTGTCTTTGCTCCTGCCAAAGCCAAATGACCGCCCCCTCTAACTCCCCCATGGCTGGGGGAGGACGCTTCTGTGCAGGCCCTTTCAAATCACGGTAATCGAGCGTTCATGTTCATCCGTGCCATGCTCGATCGTGATCTGTACATCTTCATGCCACCGAACTCCATCTAAGGCATTCGGCCACTCTGCCAAAATCACGGTGTCCGGCCGACGTTCGTCTTCTAGGGCCAGAGCTGTCAGCTCAGCTGTCTCGGTAAACCGATAAAAGTCGATATGAACGACGCGCTTAATACTTCCAGCCTCGACTGGGTATTCGTTCATGACCGTGAAGGTAGGCGATTTTACGCGGACCGTGCCGCCTAAGGCCTCAACTAGTCCTCGCGTAAACGTGGTTTTTCCAGCCCCAAGATCGCCGATCAAACTAACAAACTCCCCGCCTTTGAGAGTTTTTGCAAAACCAGCAGCAACTTTCTGAGTTTCTTCGGCTGAATGGGTGGTGTAGGTCATACGATATCCATATTGGGATCGACTTGGAGCGCCGATGGTTCGATGGTGTCGCCTCTCAGAGCTCGATAGTAACCAGCCACCGCAATCATGGCAGCATTATCCATCGAGTATTTGAACTCGGGAACGAAGAGCGTGACGCCGACTCCCTCGCAGGCCGCCTTTAAGCGATCGCGCAGGGCGACGTTAGCGGCTACGCCTCCGGCCAAGATCACCGAAACAGGCTTCACTTGTTTAATCGCCCGCAACGTTTTCTGAACTAAGACGTCAACGACGGCCTCCTGGAATGAAGCGGCGATATCAGCTTTGAATTGTGGATCGCCCAGACGATCTTCTTGCTTACGCAGCGTGTAGAGGACCGAAGTTTTTAAACCCGCAAAGCTGAACACAAAATTGTCACGGTCAAGCATCGCTCTTGGAAAATCGAAAGCTTTCGCATCTCCATCCATGGCTAGCTGAGCAACTTTTGGTCCACCAGGGTATCCGAGACCAAGCATCTTGGCGACTTTATCGAAAGCCTCTCCGGCTGCGTCATCGAGCGTCTCACCGAGACGCTCAAACTTACCGTGATCGGTCATGAGCACAAGTTCGGTGTGTCCCCCGGAGACAATGAGAGCGAGCGCCGGAAAGGTCGGAGCTGCACCTGACAACCAAGGAGCATAAATGTGCCCTTCAAGATGACAAACTGGTACGAGCGGCTTTCCCCAGGCCCACGCCAACGCCTTGGCAGTCTCAACACCCACGCGGAGGGCGGGAGCGAGTCCCGGACCCGCTGTTACTGCGATAACATCGATCCCTTTGCCATCCGGAGATACTTCCTTATGCAACAACGGCATCATGAGCTGCAGATGCTCACGGGCGGCAACTTCCGGGACCACTCCCCCATACGTTTCATGAAGATCAATCTGTGAACGGACTGTTGATGATTCCAATTTCAAAACCTCGCCTTCCCCAGAAAGCACAGCCACAGCTGTTTCGTCACAGCTAGTTTCAATTGCGAGGATGCGCATAAGAAGCCATATTATACAAGATAATTAGGCTTGTCTACATTGCTCAGAACTTGCCAAAAGTTCGAATTGATGCTAGTATCTTGCGACCACATTGTGTATCCTGGAGGGGATATGGCTCTGGCATCAAGTCTCATACAAGAAATTACGGAACGTCTTCGTCAGACACCTGGCGAAGACGCGATCATCGAACTCGCACACGGCCGTCGCGCCTTCTGCTACCGAGGCGAAGGTGCTAGCGGTCGCGCCCAAGAGGCCTTCGAACAATCAGCCCTCACGTCCTTTTCGGGCGTATTGGAGCTCCATCCAGACACCTACTGCTTCGTAGCGTAGGTGTCTTTTGATTTATATGACAATAAGTGGAGAGTTACGGGGTGAACGTTTTCAGCCACACGAACGAAGAGAAGCGAAAAATATCTCCAATGGAGATCGGGCGACAATCGAAAATATTGAGACGATAATCAAGGATAAACGGGCTAACACGGTCGGCTCTGGCCGTTCAGCTGACGTCATCTTGCTGGATATCTGGGCTGAGGAAACCGGCCTCGCACCATGGGTTATCAAACAAGAGAACCGCCGAACACGAGAACAAGATGCGCTTGGCACCACCCTCGATGACGAATTCATCACCCACGATAAAGCATACTCACTGATCGAGGCCGCCAAAGCCCGTCATCCCGAGAAAATATTTGCCAAGATTCCTAAGCCACTCAGTACACTTACCCATGAAGAAAAGCGCTGGTTCATCATGGAATATGTACCTGGAGAAACTTTATTTGAACGCTCCTTAAAAGTTTTTCTGCTCACGCACAACCAGGATGATGATGCCACGCTTAGTCCCGAGATAATTAAACACATGCAGCGCGACGAACTTATCGACACACTTTCAGAAGATGAGTATCGTAATCTCCTCCCCCCGCGACTTGTTGAGGAGATGAATAATAACCAAGTCGAAATTTCCGAGGAACATTTTTTCTTTATCGGCAACATGGCTAACAAGGCCACCAAAGGTCCGAGTCGAATTCTCACACCCGAACAACAAGAGAAGATCGAAAACACCATCAGCGAACTGCACCGACACGGAATCTGGCACCGCGACCTTCATCCCTCCAATGTTCAGCTGATGCCCGATGGCGATGTGGCTATTCTCGATTTCGGACTTTCACTTTCAACCGAACGTGGCAAAATCCCAGAACGAGGCGTCTACACCATCGATCTCAGCAATAATTTTCAAGAAAAAGTCTTACGTTTACCAAGCGACGAAGACATGATAAGTACCTATCAGAAGATCTCTCGAAAAATTAAATAGCCTATGCAATACACCGAACAACAATTCAACCTCCCGGAGATGCCTGGTCTTTCTCCCAAGCAAATTGAGGTTCATTTGAAGCTTTACGCCGGCTACG
>ERZ1292633.2418-Hain-H41-02um-R1-2418-length-19138-cov-6_pt1 | contig 19138 bp, 26 predicted proteins | sample MGYA00564406_ERZ1292633 | MGnify/ENA primary metagenome ERZ1292633 (study PRJEB36523, sample SAMEA6512639) | groundwater metagenome | collected 2019-01-08 | study: AquaDiva: Metagenomics assemblies of 32 groundwater samples
GCCTTGATGGAGGGGTGGGTGCCCAGTTGGATGGGGAGAAAGATGGGGAAGTTGTTTAGAGAACAACAATAATTCCGACAGGCCACAAAAATTTCTTTCATTTTTTCTTCATTACCGGCAAAATCCCTAAAATCGACTTCCGTAAGCCCAACTTTTAAGGCGAGCTGTTCCATTGCAAGCATTGCCAAAAGAAAAGGATCATTCTTGATAACTCGCGCAGTCACGTCCTGTTGCCAAGATGACGCCTTGCGCAATCTTTCAAAGTCTTCCCTTGTGACACCGTGCCGATCAAGAAGTTCAAGAGTTGCCGTAATTTCAGAGTGCGGTGTCCTAATCAGATCTCCCATAAGGGATCTCCTTTCGTCGCGTTTTTGCTCCCTCCCAAAGAGGTCGCATCACGCTCTTGCGCTGTCGAGCTTCCGAGTTATTTCGGATTTGCCACAGCAGAAAAACATCCTTGGTAAAGAATTGCTTTCTGCTGTAGCAAATACAATCAATATTTCAATGTGCTTTAATTAGACGCATTGTATCACATAAAATAGGTCTGTCAACCTATTTTATGCAGAAAAATAATCTGCGTCTCACATTTGATTTTATTAATAAAAAGCGCGACTGTTGTTTTGAAAAACCATCCACAGACCTGCCATGGTCCCAGTCCCCTTTTTCTTTTTCAAGCAGAGAAATAGCTCGCATCTCCCATTTGCGCAGTGAAGTTAAAACATGTAAACAATTTTCTAATAATTTTATAAAGAAAAGTCTCTTCGACTGAGCGAGCAGGGTCTAGTATTAAAATCCACCAATTTGGTGGATTTTAATACTAGGAGCGAGGGAAGAAGCGAAGCGATATTTCCACGCTGGGGAAATTGAGCGTCTTTTCGAATAAAGTTATTAGAAAATAAACACACAAGCATCTGAGAGGCGCAAATTGTTTTCTGCCTTATTCTTTTCTTTTTTCTCTTTTTCTCTGCAACGCGCTCAGAATCTTTTTGCGAATCCTTAAGCTTTTAGGAGTCACTTCCAAAAGCTCGTCGGGACCCACATATTCAAGCGCTAAATCCAAAGTTAATTCGCGCGGCGGAGTCAAAGATATCGCATCATCTGATCCGGACGCGCGCACATTGGTCAATTTTTTTGTTTTACAAATATTCAATTCCAGATCTGAATCATAAGCATTTTGTCCCACGACCATCCCCTCATAAACCTCAATTCCGGAACCGATAAAAAGAACGCCGCGCTGTTGGGCGTTATTTAGTCCATAGGAATTACTTAGGCCCGGCTCACTGACTATTAAGGAGCCGTGTTTTTTACCCAAAAACGATTGCTCTTTAACTGGCCCATATGAATCAAAGACGTGGTGAATTATCACCATGCCCTTGGTCTTGGTCAAAAGGATGCTCTTGAGCCCCAGGATGCCTCTGGTGGGTATTACATATTCAAGCGTTACTACTTTCGATTCCCCTGGTATCATGCTTTGCAAAATACCTTCACGCGATCCAATCTCTTCAATAACCGCCCCTTGAAAATCCTGCGGCACTTCAATAGTCAAATATTCATATGGCTCGCATGTGGCTCCATTAATTTCTTTTAGAATAACTTCCGGCTGTGAAATTTGCATTTCAAATCCTTCACGGCGCATCGTTTCAATTAAAATTGCCAGCTGAAGCTCTCCTCTGCCAGAAACCAAAAAGGTGTCCGTGTTCTCTGTGGCCTGCACGCGCAAAGAAACATTGATTTCTATTTCTTTAAATAATCTTTCGCGAATATTACGTGATGTTACCAAGCTTCCCTCTCTGCCAGAAAATGGACTAGTATTTACGCCAAAGGTCATTTTTACTGTCGGCTCATCAACCAAAAGTGGCGGCAAGGGAACCAAATCTCTGATGTCTGACAAAGTTTCACCTATAGAAACTTCCAAAAATCCTGAAATCGCCACAATGTCTCCGGCTCTGGCGCTCTCAATTTCTTTGCGAAGCAGGCCCTGATAAGCCAAAAGCGCAGTAACTTTTCCGTTTGTTTTACTGCCATCAATTTTAAGTTCCACTAGTTGGTCACTTTTTTTAACTTCACCTGACTGAATTTTGCCTATCGCCATTTTGCCCTTGTAATTATCATAGCCCAAATCAACTACTAACATTTTAAATATCTCGCCCTCATTTATCGTGGGCGGAGGAATATGTTTTAAAATTGTTTCAAAAAGAGGTATCAGATCTTTACCGTTACCATCACTTTCAAGTGAAGCTGTACCATTTACTGCTGAGGCATATACTATATGAAAATCTAATTGTTCCGGGCTTGCGCCAAGCTCAACAAACAAATCAAAAGTTTTGTCCACCACTTCATTAATTCGGGCGTCTTTTCGGTCAATTTTATTTATTACTACTATCGCTTTTAAGTTTTTTTCCAGCGCCTTTTTTAAAACAAAACGAGTTTGAGGCATTGGCCCTTCTTTGGCATCAACCAAAAGCAAAACTCCATCAACCATATTTAAAGTTCTTTCAACTTCTCCGCCAAAATCAGCATGTCCCGGGGTATCTACTATATTTATTTTTGTATCTTTGTAATAAATGCTCGCGTTTTTTGCTTTAATAGTGATGCCTCTTTCTTTTTCCAAATCCATAGAATCCATGATGCGCTCACCCATTTCCTCAATATTTCTCATCGCGCTGGTTTGGCGAAGCATGGCGTCCACCAAAGTGGTTTTGCCATGATCAACGTGAGCTATGATAGCTATATTTCTTATGTCGTTTCTTTGCATATGTTTCAATCTCAAAAATAAAATCTCAAATCTCAAGGCCTTTAGAATAAAATCGAAAGGCTTTTTGTCTGTAGTCGGGAGACAGGTAGCAAAAGACCTCGAATGCTTTCGCCACGAGGTCTTCGGCCGACTTAGATCAAAGGGGATCTTGCGATCCCGCTCATCTAAGGACAGTATAGCAGATTATAAGTTCTTGTCAACCCCTCACGGTAATGTGTATACTCATATTGCACTTTTAAGATAATTTGATTCCGTCAATAAAACCGCCCTGAGCTTGTTGAGAGGTGGTTTTAAGATTTTTCAAATAATTTATAAACCCCCACACCTAATAAGCGCAAAATTCTTGACAAAGTTAAGCTTGAAAGAATTAACTTGTGGAATTATTAATAAAACGTGTTTATTAAATTGGTAACTGAATTTTAAAACTTTGCGCGCTTATTAGGTGTGGGGGTAAAATCCAAACTAGAATCCTTCGTATTCTCTCATTGTGAGCTGGGAATCAATTTGTTGCATGCTATCCAACAAAACTGCCACTACGATTAAAATGGCGGTGCCGCCGATTGTAAGAGTTTTAAAATTAGTCGCATATTGCACCACTAAAGGAATGACAGCCACCGTTCCCAAAAATACCGCTCCCCAAAAAGTGATGCGTCTTATAATATGGGAAAGATAATCCATGGTGGACGCGCCTGGGCGAATGCCCGGAATAAATCCGCCTTGCTTTTGCATGTTCTCGGCAATGGCTTTGGGATCAAACACTATGGCCGTATAAAAATAAGTAAACGCCACCACCAGGACAAAGTAAAGCATACCGTAGACTAACTGATTCTGAAAAAACACTTGCATGGACCTGGCAAAATTTGCCAACCAAGGTATTGGGGTCGCTGATAAAATTCCCGCTAAAATATTGGGAAACAATAAAAGCGAGAGCGCAAAAATAATAGGTATCATTCCCGCCTGATTAACACGAATAGGTAGATAAGTAGAAGATCCGCCATATACACGGTTGCCTCTGATTCTTTTCGCGTAAGCCACCGGAACGTTTCTTTGAGCCTCTGTGATAAACACCACCCCACCCACCACGATGACCGTAATGGCCAAAAATGCCACGTAAGAGGGAATTTGACTGGGATCATAGGTAGTAATCAATTGTTTTAAGTCCTGAGGCAAGCCCGCAACGATACCAGCAAATATCAAAAGAGAAATACCATTGCCTATGCTTTTTTCAGAGATCAATTCTCCAAGCCACATTAAAAGAATTGAGCCGGCAGTAGCCACTATTATATTAAAGGCGATGCTAAGAGGTGTCAGCGCGCCAAGAAGATTCTGGCGCTGAAGGATAACGATCAAGCTGTATGCCTGAAGTAGCGCCAGAGGAACAGTCAAAATGCGAGTGTATTGGTTAAATTTGCGACGTCCCGCCTCTCCTCCTTCCTGATACATTTCTTTTAGAGAAGGAAAGATCATGGTTAAAAGCTGTAAAATGATAGATGAGGTTACATATGGACCAACTCCGAGCATCATCAAAGACATCTGGCTCAAAGCTCCTCCGGAAAAAAGGTTGATCATTCCGAAAATCTGACTGCCTTCAAAATACGCCTTGATCTGATCGACGTCTATGCCGGGAATCGGGATGGACGCGAACAATCTAAAGACAACCAAAATGCCCACAACATAAAGTATTTTATTGCGGATCTCTTTTACTTTAAAAATTTGATATATTTTTTCCCACATGATCACTAACTAATTTTTCCGCCGCTTTTTAAAAGCTTCTCCTTAGAATTTTTAGAAAGAACACAATGAGACACATGGAATTTTTTGCTCAAATTCCCGTCCGATAAAATTTTCACGCTGGGCACATGTCCCTTGTATAGATTTATCAATTTATTTTCCAAAAGAATTTTTGGATTAATCATGCTACCGTCCGAGAAAGCTTTTTCTAGTTGCTCTAAATTAACCGTAACAAAATGTTCACGTTTTATTTGAGACATTCTATATCCTCTTTTTTTAGGAAATTTTTTAAGTGTCTCTCTAAAAGCTGGACGGATCTTGTGCCCTGCTCGGGACTTTTGACCCTTGGTTCCGCGTCCAGATGAAGCGCCCTTTTTTCCTCCACGAGCTATTCGCTTTTTGAAAACTCTGGGATTTTTGGGTTTAATTGTGTTTAAAGTTACCATAAAATTTAATGCTGTTGTCTTTTACTTTTAAGTTGGCCCAAGGCCGCCACCGCGGCCCTAGCTATGCTTATTTTGTTTGATCCTTTGCTTAAAACTTTGGCGCTAATATTTTCTATGCCTGCCAATTCACAAACCGTCCGTAAGGCGCCTCCGGCAATAACACCGGAGCCTTTGGGAGCGGGCTTGATAAACACTTTGACGCTTTTATACTTCATATTAACTTCGTGCGGAATAGTTTTATCTTTGATCAAAACAGTTTTCATATTCTTTTTGGCATCTCTAACGGCCTTGTCTATAGACATAGAGACATCCGCGCCCTTACCTATGCCCACGCCGACTTTGCCTTTTTTATTACCCAAAACTATGGTTGCTCTAAAGTTAAAGCGTTTACCGCCAGCTACTACACGAGTAACACGGTCAATTGCCAAAACTCTTTGGTCAAATTCTGAAGTTTCGCCTTTTCTTAAAAATTTAGACATAAAACATTTTTCTAATTAAAATATTAATCCGGACAAGCGAGCGCCGTTTGCCACCGCCTTCACTCGGCCATGATATTTATAACCTCCGCGATCAAAAACCACTCTTTTGATGCCTTTCTCTTTAGCCAACTCCGCCAATTTTTTAGCAGCTAGATCAGCTTTTTGGGACTTGGTCATTTTTTTCTTATCTTCCAACAATCTATCATCAAAACTCACCAGGGTCTTGCCTGATTCATCGTCAATCAATTGCAAAAACACATGCTTGGAGCTTCTGAAGACGGATAGGCGAGGAATTTTCGCTGTGCCCTTAACCAAAGCTCGCACTCTTTTGTGCCTTCGGATTAAATTTAATTTATTTTTATTTTTTGATCTGTTGTTCATAATTTAATCGATTAAGAGATTAGGAGGACGCTGTAGCGGCTTTCTTTCCGGCTTTACGTCTGATTTTTTCTCCTAAATAATGTATGCCCTTGCCTTTGTATGGTTCGGGTTTTTTGACTGCCCGAATATTTGCCGCCACCTGCCCAACCAATGTCTTGTCAAAACCCGATACTGTTATAGTATTTTTTTCTACGGAAATTTTAATGCCTTCCGGAGCTTCTAGCTCAACAGGATGAGAAAATCCGACAGTTAAAGTCAACTTATTTCCGGACATGGCGGCGCGATAACCCACCCCTTCTATTTCCAATTTTCTTTCAAATCCTTCGCTGACACCTTTTACCATATTGGCCACCAGCGCGCGTGTTAGCCCCCACAAAGCCGGAGTAGATTTAGTTTTTTTCAACGGAGTTATTATTAATTGATCGCCCTCAAGATTAATATCCACTTCAGGCAAAAAACTATACGAAAGCTGTCCCAACTTACCTTTTACGATAATATTGGGTTTCTCCAATGTGATTTGCACATCTTTGGGTACGCTTATTGGTTTTTTACCTATACGGGACATAATATAATAAAATTTTTAATTTCTAATTTCTAAACAATTTTCAATGATTTAATTTTCAAACTTTTTAATTAGAAATTGAGTAATTGGAAATTGTTTGAAAATTGAGAATTGATAATTGAAAATTAATAATCTACCAGACTTCGCAGATAACCTCTCCGCCAACCTTTAATTTACGCGCCTCACTGTCGGACAAAACACCTTTGGGCGTAGAAACAATAGCCATCCCATAACCCTGCTTTACTGGTTTTAATTCTGAAATTTTACAGTAAACTCTGCGGCTAGGCTTGCTGACCCTTTTAATACTGGACATCACCGGCTTGCCCTCTGAATCATACTTCAAGACAATCTCAAGGCTTTTGTTCAATTTTTTTCCGCTTTTTTCATATTGACCGATAAATCCTTCTCTTTGCAAAATTTTCACCAAAAGCAAATTCATAGCAGAATAAGGCACGGCCACTTTGGTGTGCCTCGCCATTTGAGCGTTCCTTATGATGGTTAACATGTTAGCTATAGAGTCCATGATATAATAAAATTTCTAATTTTTAATTTCTAAACAATTTTTAATGATTTAATTTCCAAACTTTTTAATTAGAAATTGGATAATTGGAAATTGTTTGAAAATTGAGAATTGATAATTGAAAATTAATAACCTACCAACTTGATTTTTTAACTCCTGGAATTTCGCCACGATTTGCCATTTCTCTAAAACATATACGGCATAAATCAAAATCTCTGATATAGCCTCTTTTTCTTCCGCATCGAAAACAGCGATTTGTTTTGCGCGTAGAATATTTCGGTTTTTTTCTTGCTTTGGCTTTTTGAGCTTCCGTGGCCATAATTGTTATTTATAGTGAGCTTGTCAAACTATTATTTTTTACGGGCTTCTTCCTTGGCAAAAGGAATTCCTATTTCCTGAAATAAAACGCGAGCGCTTTCTTTATTTTTAGCACTTGTGACAATAGTTACCTCCAAGCCAAAAACATTGCGCAAATCTTCAAGAGAAACTTCTGGAAATACTATATGCTCCTTGACGCCGATGGTCAAGTTGCCGGACTTATCTATGCACTTTGCATTAATACCACGAAAGTCCCTTAGGCGCGGAAGAGTTAAAAATATGAAACGGGTTAAGAAGTCCCACATTCTTTTTCCGCGCAAAGTAGCCACAAGACCTATTTCCACGCCCTCACGAACCTTGAATCCCGCGATAGATTTTTTGGCTTTTCTTTTGGTGGGTTTTTGTCCGACTATCAGAGTAAAGTCTCTGTCTATGGTTTCCAGCGCTTTTTCATCCTTTAAAAATTTTCCTATGCCTGTATTTACAACCACCTTTTTAATTCTAGGAACGGCCAAGCTATTGCTTAAATGCAATTCTGTTTTTAGACGCGGCACGGTTTCTGTTTGATATTTTTCAAATAATGTTTTCATATTGATTTATTGCACTATGGTCTTACATTTTTTACAAAAACGAATTTTCTTGCCCCCTTCCAGACGATAACCGACTCGAGTCGGTTTCGAGCAACTAGGACAAACTAATGCCGCGTTGGCTGAAGATATTGGAGTTGGGAATTCAACTCTCTGTCCTTTTTGCCCCTGTTTTTTGGGCTTTACGTGTTTTTTATGCAAAGACACTCCCTCCACTAGGACTTTTGACACCTTGGGCAAAACACGCGCAATGACACCCGTTTTCCCATGGTCTTTACCTTTTAAAATGTATACTTTGTCGCCTTTTTTTAATCTCATATTTAAATTATTTCCTGTGCCAAAGAAGCTATTTTGGAAAAACCTCTGTCTTTAATCTCTTTGGGAATCGGGCCGAAAATGCGTCCGCCCTTGGGCTCCATACCATCTAAAATAACTATGGCATTCTCATCAAATTTTACATAGGACCCATCTTTTCTTCTAAAAGGACGCACTTGTCTCACTATCACCCCCTTAACAATGTCGCTTTTTTTAACGGCCTTACGCGGCTCGGCAATCTTCACCGTTCCGACAACCAAATCGCCGATTTGACCCCATTTTCTTTTTGATCCGCCCAAAACCAAAATAATCTGCACCAGCTTGGCGCCTGTATTATCAGCTACTTTTACCATTGTGCGTAATTGGATCATATTTTTATTATATTTTCACTTACTTGCTTAAAACCTTCCATCTTTTATCTTTAGAAATGGGCCTTGTTTCAATCATTTCAACGCGATCGCCTATTTTGTGTAGGTTTTCTTCATCGTGCGCCTTAAATTTCTTAACGACAGTATAATATTTTTTATACTTTGGATGTTTTTTAACCTCTTCAACAGCCACAACTATTGTTTTGTTCATCTTGTCAGAAACCACCACCCCTTTAAGTTTTCTTGGGAATTTTTTTATGGCCATAACTTAGTTTTGCGATAATTTATTTGAATTATTTAAAACCGTCATAATTCTAGCGATATCTTTTTTTATTTTTTTAATCTTAGCCACATTGCTCACCTGACCATAGGATAGATTAAATCTCACCTGACGCAACTCCTCCTGTAAATCAAACAGGTCTTTTTTTAATTCACTTTCATTTTTATTTTGTAATTCTTTTATTTTCATGCTCTTTTCACTATTTTAGTTTTGAGAGGAAGTTTGGCGGCCGCTCTCATTAAGGCTTCCCTGGCCAAGGCCTCACTAACACCATCTACTTCGAATAAAATCTTTCCTGGCTTCACAGGAGCGACGTAGTGATCAACGCTTCCCTTGCCACCGCCCATACCCACCTCCGCGCCTTTTCTAGTAATAGGCTTGTCTGGAAAAAGACGTATCCACACCTTGCCCCCTTTTTGAATATGATGTACTATGGCACGTCTGGCGGATTCAATTTGTCTAGAATTGATCCATTTTTCTCCAACGGCTTTCAACCCAAAACTACCAAAGCTCAAATAATGACCCCTTGTGGCCATTCCATCAAAACGACGCCTGCCCTTCTGCCATTTTCTATGTTTTACTTTTTTGGGTGTAAGCATAATTCAAAAATTGATTCTTCGCTCAACAATTTTAGTGTTTAGTATCTATTACCTTTAAACGATCTATTTTTAGTATCAATATTTCCGCTCTTTTCCTTATCTTCTGTTAAAAAATTCTCTCCTTTAAAAATCCATGTTTTCACTCCCACGGTTCCGTAACTGTTGTAGGAGGTTGCCTGTCCATAGTCTATATTGGAGCGCAAAGTTTGCAAAGGCATTTTGCCATCAGCCAACCATTCGTCTCGCGACATTTCAGCTCCATCAAGACGTCCAGAAACTCTAATTCTGACGCCCTGAGCTTCTTTTTGTTGCATAACTTTTTGGATTGTTTGCTTCAGAGCTCTACGAAAAGGCATGCGCTTTTCCAATTGTTCGGCAACATCTTGAGCAACTATTTGGGCATCAAGATAAATATTTTTCACCTCCTCCACGTCTATTTTTATATCATTCTTTGCAGATCTCAATTTAACGTTCGGGGCCAGATATTTTTTGCGCAAACTTTCTATTTCTCTGGTCAAGTCTTTTCTGAATTTTTCTATTTCTATTCCACCACGACCGATTAAAAGACCCGGTTTAGATGTTTTTATGGTGATTTTGGTTTTACTGCCAGATCTATCAATTATAGTGGCAGAGATTCCCTTGCGGGCAAAGATTTTACCAATTTTTTGTCGAATTAAAATATCTTCACGCAAAAATTGCGCGGACATTCTCGGACTAAACCAATTAGCCTGCCAATCTTTGTTTAATCCCAAACGATATGCAATTGGATGAATTTTTTGACCCATAGTAATTATTTATTATTCTTGGACGTTGATTTCGTTAAACTATCAGACAAAACCAGAGTGGTATGGCTAGTTCTTTTTCTAACCATATAGGCAGATCCCCGCGCCCTAGGCCTTGATCTTTTGAGTTTTTTGCCTTCATCAACAAATATTTTTGAAACAATCAGATTGTCAGTGTCTGTTATCTTAAAATTGTGCTTGGCATTAGCTTCGGCCGATTTTAAGGCCTTTAAAATTATCTCTGCCACTCCTTTGGTTAGAAATTGCATCTGTATTTTGGCCTCGGATATTTTTTTTCCGCGTATTAAATCAGCGGCAAGGCGAACCTTGCGCGGCGCAACTGATAAATTATTAATTTTGGATAACATTTCCATATACTAAATTATTTTTTAACGGCACTAGTGCCTTCAGTTTTTTGCTTAGACATCGCTTCAGTTTCTTTAAGTTTGGTGGCCGCTTCCATTTCCTTCTGCATTTTTCCTCCGTGTCTAGTAAATTTACGTGTTGGTGAAAATTCGCCAAGCTTATAACCCACCATTTCTTCAACTATAAAAACAGGGATGTGTTGTCTGCCATTATGAACCTCTATAGTCAAACCAATCATTTCTGGAACCACCGTACTACTTCTTGACCATGTCTTAATAGACGTCCTGGAAGAGCCTAATGATTTGATCTTTAAAACTTTTTGAAGAAGTTTTTCGTCAACAAAATAATTTTTCTTTGATGATCTACTCATATTTTTTATTTACCTTTTTTCTTGCGGCCATACACAATAAATTTATTGGAAAGCTTATGTTTGTTTCTGGTTTTTTTACCAAGCGCATGTTTGCCCTGAGGAGTCTTAGGATACGGTAATCCTATAGGTTGGCGACCCTCGCCTCCTCCGTGAGGATGGTCGCAAGGGTTCATGGCGCTACCTCTGACCGTCGGTCTGCGTCCCAAATGGCGGGATTTTCCGGCCTTGCCCAAATTAGCAAAAGCATGTTCGGGATTTGAAAGCGTTCCCAAAGAAGCCATACAATTTTCACTCACCTTTCTTATTTCAGAAGAAGGCATCTTGAGATTTGCGTATCCGCCCTCATGAGCAAAAACTTGAACTGCCACGCCCGCGCCTCGGCCAATTTGTCCGCCTTTGCCAGGTTGCAATTCAACGTTATGCACCATATATCCTACCGGAATTTTAGACAAAGGCAACCGATTGCCAGTTTTTAACTCCGCATTGGCATCGCAGGAAACCTTGTCGCCCTCTTTAAGACCGCTAGGAGCCAAAATATACCTTTTGTCCCCGTCCATGTAGCAAATGAGCGCTATAAAAGATCCGCGATTGGGATCGTATTCTATTGAAGACACTCTTCCCACAACCCCCGGTTTGTCCTGCTTAAAATCTATCAGACGGTACAATCTCTTGTTACCGCCTCCTTTGTGACGGGTAGTTATCATACCATTTGCCCTGCCATAATTTCTTTTAAAACCGAAGGTTAAACTCTTTTCAGGTTTTTTATCTTTGGTTAAAGTCGAGTAGTCAACTACTGACATTTGGCGACGAGATGGGGTTGTTGGTTTAAAATATTTCATATTTTTAATGAGGTAACAAATCTATTTTATAACCCTCTTTGAGCAAAACTGTTGCTTTTTTGTAGCCTGATTTATATCCATACTTATTGCCTCTTCTGCGTAATTTTGTTGGTGTATTTATAATATGGACAGATTCCACCTTTACATCATAAAGAGACTGTATGGCTTTTTTAACCTCTATTTTATTTGCTTTAGGAAAAACTTTAAACGTGTATTTATTGTTAGCATTATCTCCGGTTGTTTTTTCAGTGATGTGCGGGGCTATGATAACCTTGTGAGCTGTGCCGCTTGAAGCCTTTACTTGAGGGGCGCGCTTTTCCGATTTTTCATCAGTTAAAATTCCTTCCGATTTTTTCTCTTTGTTAGCCAAAACACTGCGGACTTTTTCGGTCCTTTGCATATCTTTTTTGGATTTCTTTGCGCTCGCACCCAATCCTATGGAACTTTTAATTTTATTTAAAAATGACATAAATAGAAATTTTATTTCTCTGGACTATTTTTTTTACTAAACAGGCTTTGAATAGGTTCTATGCCTTTTTCTGACAACAACACAACTCCAAAAGAAAGGATTCGGCTTGCGCTGGCGTTACGCGCTTCATCCATGAAGGCATATGGCAAATTTCTTATCGAGCGTCCAAAATTTTTATCATATGTGGGAGCGAGTATGAGAGTTTTTGGTGTTTTTGATTTTTTGCCTTCAGATACCATTTTCACATTTTTTAAAAATTCCTTCAATAAAACATCTGCTGTTTTGGTCTTGGCGGTGTCTTTTGTTTCAAAATCTTTTACAATAAACAGCTTGCCCTCTCTTAATTTTTCCGATAAAACGCAAGACAAGGCGCCTTTGAGCATTTTTTTATTTATCTTTTTGTTATCAAAAACTTTTTCCTTTTTTGGTCCATGAGAAACTCCGCCACCCCTCCACAAAGGAGATCGGATTGAACCATGACGAGCACGGCCAGTATGTTTTTGTTTCCATGGCTTTCTTCCTCCCCCGCTGACCTGGGCGCGATCTTTGGTTGAAGCGATGGTTTTTCGCAAATTGGAAGCAGAAGAAACAACCACCTGATAAACCAAATCGGCATTCCAAGGAATGTTAAAAATGTTGTCGGGCAACTGTATTGTCCCTTGTGTTTCTCCTTTTTGATTGTAGAGATTCGTCTGCATGTTTTTACTTTCCTGATTTTATTTCTACTAAAATTCCGTTTCTGCCCGGCACAGCACCCTTAATGGCCAAAATATTATTTGGGACATCAACTTCAATAACCTTTAGATTTTTGACAGTTATTCTCTTTCCACCCATGCGGCCGGCCATTCTTTGGCCCTTTAAAACTCTTTGTGGCCAAACAGAACCAATAGATCCAGGGGCTCTGTGGCTGTGTTTTTGTCCGTGGCTTGCCGGTCCTCCGTGAAATCCATGGCGCTTTACCACGCCCTGAAAACCTTTAGCTTTAGAAATTGCAGAAACCATCACCTCGTCGCCTTCTTTAAAAATGGAAGCATCAAATTTTGAACCACGAACCATCTCCACTCCATCTATTAAAAACCCGCCCGCTTTAGAGGATTTGAATTCTTTCAAGTGTCTTGCGCTTCCAATATCTTTCAGGTGCCCCTGAAGGGATTTGTTCATTTTCTTTTTAGTGCCAAAACCAATCTGGGCGGACTCATATCCGTCTTTATCTTTAGATTTTAATTGGGTAATAACGCAAGGTCCCGCCTCTATCAAAGTGACCGGTATGACTATATCATCTTTCAAAATTTGCGTCATTCCAATTTTTTTACCTAAAATACATTTCATAATTATTGCGGTAACAAAAATCGGGCGTTTAACCCGATTTTCGGCTAAACAAAAATAAAAATTAAAAATTTTTTAAAAATAGCATAGGGTTTCTCAAAAATACTTAGAGCATTTTGAGTTCTATTTCCACGCCAGCTGGCAAACTTAAATTCGTAAGAGCGTCTGTTGTTTTGGGATTAATATTAACTATATCTATCAATCTTTTATGGACTCTCAATTCATATTGTTCTCTTGAATCTTTGTGCACAAATGTAGATCGATTAACGGTATATTTTCTGAATTCGGTAGGCAAAGGTATAGGACCTATCACATCTGAACCATTGCGCAGTGCCGCATCCACTATTTGCTTGGCACTATTGTCAATAATTCTATTGTCATAGGAACGGATCTTTATCCGCACCTTGGTCTTAAATCCTTTACCGTCTATTTCTGGAGAAGCTTCCGGTTTTTTAGACACTTTTTTAACTGATTTTGGAGACATACTATTTTGTTAAGAACAATTTAAATTTTCACGAAAAACAGGAACAATTTTCAAAAGTTCCTGTTTTTTTAACTACACGATTATCTTGGAGACCGCCCCGGCCCCGACTGTCTTGCCGCCTTCGCGAATGGCAAATCTCTGTTTTTCCTCGAGCGCCACAGAAGCGAGCAGTTTAACCTTTATGGAGATAGTATCACCTGGCATAACCATTTCAACGCCTTCCGGTAAAATAACTTCACCAGTCACATCAGTGGTGCGGATATAAAACTGTGGTTTGTATCCTTTGAAAAATGGAGTGTGTCGTCCACCTTCTTCTTTGGTCAAGACGTAAATTTCACCTTCAAATTCAGTATGGGGATTAACACTTCCGGGTTTCACGATAACCTGTCCGCGCTCCACGTCTTCTTTCTTGAGACCGCGTAAAAGTATTCCGGCATTATCTCCAGCCACACCTTCATCCAAAGATTTGTTGAACATTTCAATTCCGGTAACAACAGTTTTTTGTGTTGGACGAAGTCCGACTATTTCAACTTCATCGTTTACTTTGATTTTTCCTCTCTCAACACGTCCAGTAACTACTGTGCCACGTCCTTCAATTGAGAAGACGTCTTCAATGGCCAATAAAAACGGCTTGTCGATTTCACGAGTTGGTTCAGGAACATACGAATCCAAAGCCGCCACTAAATCCAAAATTGGCTTAACGGCCGGATCATCCAATGACTTGGCCTCCAATGCTTTAAGAGCAGAGCCGCGGATAATAGGAGTTTCGTTTCCTGGAAAATTATATTTGGACAAAAGTTCACGAATTTCTACTTCCACCAAGTCAACAAGCTCCGGATCATCCACCATATCAACTTTGTTTAAAAATACTACTATAGAAGGCACGCCTACCTGACGAGCAAGCAAGATGTGCTCTCTGGTTTGGGGCATTGGACCGTCAGCCGCAGAAACAACCAAAACCGCGCCGTCCATCTGAGCGGCACCAGTGATCATGTTCTTTATATAGTCGGCGTGTCCTGGAGCATCAATGTGAGCGTAGTGCCTATTTTCGGATTCATATTCAGAGTGATGCAAGGCAATAGTAATACCACGAGCTTTTTCCTCAGGAGCATTGTCGATTTGATCAACTCCTTCTTCCTTTTTAGCCAAACCCTTCATGAAAAGCACGTGGGTAATAGCCGCGGTCAAGGTAGTTTTACCATGATCAACGTGACCAATAGTACCGACGTTCACATGAGGTTTTGTGCGTTCAAATTTTTCTGCCATATTTTTATTTCTTAAATTATATTAAATTATAAATAATTATGTAATTTAGTTTATTAAATTAACATCTATTACATTTTATACAAAAAAATCTCCTTGTCAACCCCGTTAAATAATTTTCTTCGAAAATTGGGACTTTGCCCCATTTAACAGGGTCAACCCTCTGGCGCCCTCTCGCCTATATGGGCAGGTCAGACAAGCTAAACTTAATATCTTTTTCTTCCGAAACATCATAGGCGATCTCTTCTTCCAATTCGTCCAACATCAAATTTTGAACCGCATCATCTGACGCATCAACCTCAACGCTTTTGCTCAATTCACTTTCAGCTGGAATCAGTTTTTCAAAAAACGAATACTCCATGATGACGTACGCCGGCTTTTCATTCTCCAATATCACTGCTGATGACGCTCCGTTTTTTAGTAACTGCTTTATCTTATTAAGCAACATAAAATAATTTCTAATTTTTAATTTCTAATTTCTAAACAATTTTTAATGATTTAATTTTAAAACTTTTTAATTAGAAATTGAGTAATTGGAAATTAATTGAAAATTGAGAATTGAAAATTGAAAATTGAAAACTATCTCTTCTTGCCTTCAACTATCTGTTGAGTAATATTCTGGGGCACTTCTTCATAGTGGCTAAATTCCATCGTGTAAGAAGCGCGGCCTTCCGTCATAGAGCGAAGCTGTGTTGAATATCCAAACATATTTGCTAACGGAATTTTAGAATCCACCACCCTCATCTGTCCGCGCTCACCCATATTATCTATTCTGCCGCGTCGAGAGTTTAAATCGCCTGTCACATCTCCCAAGAAATTTGCTGGAGTCACAACCTCAACTTTCATAATCGGCTCAAGTAAAATAGGCTCGGCTCTTTTTGCGGCTGATTGTAGCGCCATAGATCCGGCAATTTTAAACGCCGCCTCGGAAGAGTCCACATCGTGATATGATCCATCGTAAAGCGTTACAGCTACGTCCTGCAGAGGAAATCCAGCCACCACACCCTTTTCCATCGCCTCTTTCACGCCTTTTTCAATAGGAGAAATAAATTCCTGAGGAATAACGCCCCCTTTAATGTCGTTGATAAATTCAAATCCTTTTCCACGTTCAAGCGGCTCAATACGAATACGGCAATGGCCATATTGTCCGTGTCCACCCGATTGCCTGATATATTTTCCCTCCGCTTCAGCTTCACTTTTAATCGTTTCTTTATAAGCTACCTGTGGCTTTCCTGTATTGACCCCCACATTAAATTCACGGAACATTCTGTCTACCAAAATTTCCAAATGCAACTCACCCATTCCGGAAATAATCGTTTCAGCCGTTTCCTGGTCCACCTTAACTCTAAAGGTCGGATCTTCATCCAATAATCTCTTGAGCGCCAATCCCATTTTTTCCTGGTCAGCTTTTGTTTTAGGCTCTACTCTCAAAGAGATGACCGGTTCCGGAAATTCTATTTTTTCTAAAACAACCATATGGTCTGGATCGCAAAGGGTGTCCCCTGTTCTAGTGTCTTTAAGTCCCACTGCCGCGGCAATTTCACCCGCCTGAACCTCTTCAATTTCTTCGCGCTGGTTGGCGTGCATGCGCAAAATTCTTCCAATTCTTTCCTTATTGCCACTCGTAGCATTTACAATATAAGATCCCTTATTTAAAACTCCTGAATAAACTCTAAAATATGTTAAAAATCCAACATATGGATCAGACGCCACCTTAAAAGCTAACGCGGCAAATGGCGCGTCATCTTTGGCTTCCACTGTAATTTCCGAATTGTCTTTAGAATTTATAGCTTTAAGCGGTGGCACTTCCAATGGCGATGGCAAAAAGTCCGCCACTCCGTCCAAGACCAATTGAACCCCTTTGTTTTTTAAGGAAGATCCGCAAAGGACAGGATTTATTTTTGACTCAACAGTTAAGCGATGTATTGCCTGACGCAACTCTTCTAGACTAATCTCCTGGCCATTTAAATATTTTTCCGTTAGCGCATCATCTTCTCCGGCAATCGCCTCAACCATTTTTGCCCTCCAAGACTCTGCAGACCCCTTCAAATCCTCCGGAATTTCTTCCAGTACAACTTTTTCTCCTTTTTCTCCTTCAAATCTCACCGCTTTCATTCTTAATAAATCAATCACTCCGGAAAATTTTTCTTCCAGGCCTATTGGTATTTGAATTGCTACCGCCTTGGGATTTAAACGCTCATGAATGGACGCCAAGCTTTTTTCAAAGTCAGCTCCAATTCTATCCAATTTATTTATAAAACAAAGTCGCGGAACATTATATTTGTCCGCTTGATGCCACACAGTTTCTGATTGAGGCTCTACTCCCGCCACACCATCAAAAACCACCACCCCTCCATCCAAAACGCGCAAAGATCTTTCAACCTCTGCCGTAAAATCCACATGTCCTGGAGTATCAATAATGTTAATTTTTATCTTTCTTTTTTTAGCTTCTTCTGGACTAGTTACATAAGTCGGGGACCAAAAACAAGTAGTGGCGGCAGAAGTAATAGTGATACCTCTTTCTCTTTCTTGTTCCATCCAATCCATAATCGCCTCACCCTCATGCACTTCGCCGATTTTATGGGAAATTCCCGTATAAAACAAAACCCGCTCAGAAGTAGTGGTCTTGCCGGCGTCTATGTGAGCAATAATGCCTATATTTCTTACTTTATCTATCGAATAATCTCTCATATTTACCAGGAAAAATGAGCGAACGCTTTATTGGCTTCAGCCATTTTGTGCGTATCTATTTTCTTTTTAACGGCCGCTCCCTCATTTTTGGACGCTAAGATTAATTCATCTGCCAATCTTTCTGCCATTGGCTTGCCCTTTTTAGACCTAGAGGCATTAAGTATCCAGCGAAAAGCCAAGGCCTGTTTTCTTTCTCCTCTCACTTCTCTCGGCACTTGATATGTGGCACCGCCTATTCTGCGGGACTTAATTTCCAAAAGAGGCGCGGCATTATTCAAGGCCAAATTTAAAACTTCCAATGGCTCCTTTTTGGTTATTTCCTGTACCTTATTTAGGGCGGCATACATCACCTTTTCCGCCACGGATTTTTTTCCATTCTTCATTACACTATTTATAAACTTTGCCACCACAATGCTCTGGTATTTAAAATCTGGCTCAACACCTGATCTTTTTTTGATTTGTCTTCTCATAAATGCTTAATTATTTGGGTTTTTTAGTTCCGTATTTAGATCTCTCCTGCTTGCGGCCCTCCACTCCTCCCATATCTAAAACTCCGCGCACGATATGATATCTCACTCCCGGCAAATCTTTCACGCGCCCTCCCCGGATCATTACCACCGAGTGTTCTTGCAGGTTGTGTCCTTCGCCTGGAATATAAGCGGTTACTTCCATACCGTTGGTAAGACGCACACGCGCCACTTTGCGCAAAGCTGAGTTTGGTTTTTTGGGCGTAGTGGTTGTTACTTTTGTACAAACCCCTCTTTTAAAGGGTGAGAAAAAATGAGCCGGTTTATTTTTCAATACATTAAACCCGCGCATCAAGGCTGGCGTCTTGGATTTGGCGGTAATTTTCTTACGAGGCTTTTTAATTAATTGGTTTATTGTTGACATAATAAAATATAGAGATTATAAATCCTGCAAAAAGGTGCAGGATAAACACAATTATTATTAAATTTAGCAGAATAAAAGAAGATGTCAACCCCGTTAGAAGTTCAAACATGTCTTGGATGTTTAATCTGCCAAAAGGCGAAGCCGACTATCGTCTCAAATTGACTTTTTATTAACGATATAATTAAAACTTCTAACGGGGTCAACCCCACTCTTTTGATGCCACATTAAAAGAACAAGAATTTTAAAAAATATAGAAACTTTTTTAAACGCTTTTTATCTCTCAGATGCTTGCTCAGATAATTTAAGATTCATTTTC
>ERZ1292633.2419-Hain-H41-02um-R1-2419-length-19137-cov-7_pt1 | contig 19137 bp, 18 predicted proteins | sample MGYA00564406_ERZ1292633 | MGnify/ENA primary metagenome ERZ1292633 (study PRJEB36523, sample SAMEA6512639) | groundwater metagenome | collected 2019-01-08 | study: AquaDiva: Metagenomics assemblies of 32 groundwater samples
AGATTGTCGACGATCTTCCAGCGGCTGAGCAGGGGGAGGCGATTTCGCGCGAGACCATGTCGCGTGGGCACCCATGGAAAGAGCCAGAGCAGGATCTGCCAATCGCCGCGCACCCAGCGGCGCTGGCGTCCCGCGTGGGCCAGGACGCTCGAAGGAAAGTCGTCCACCAGCTCCACGTCGGAGACCAGTGCCGTTCGGGCGTAGATTCCCTCGAACAAGTCGTGCGAGAGAAGCGCGTTTTCAGGAACGCGCCCCTCGAGCGCGGCCATGAACGCGTCGACGTCGTACAGCCCCTTGCCGGTGAAGATGCCTTCGCTGAAGAGATCCTGATACGTGTCCGAGACCGCTGTCGTGTAGGGGTCGACGCCCGTATGGCCCGCATAGACGCGCGCGAACAGCGAACCGGCCGCGCTCGACATGGTGACGCTCACGCGCGGCTGGAGAATCCCGTATCCCGCCGTCACGCGGCGCAGCCGAGCATCGAAATGGGGGCGGTTGAGGGGGTGCCGGATGATCCCGATCAATTGGCCGGCCGCGTCGCGGGGCAATCGGGTATCGGCATCGAGCGTGATGACGTAGCGAATCTTCTCGAGAATCGAACGGTCGCCTACCATGACCTGGAACGACGTGTCCGCCGCGCCGCGCAGCAAGGCGTTGAACTCTTCGATTTTCCCGCGCTTTCGCTCCCAACCCATCCACACGCCCTGCCGCGGGTTCCACTGTCGCGGCCGGTGGAACAGGTAGAACCGGTCCTGCCGGCCCGTTCCGTGACGGGCGTTCAGAGCCTCGATGCCCGCGACCGCCGCGGCCAGAATGTGCTGATCTTCGGGCAGTTCGGCCTCCGTCGCATCCAGAAAGTCGGTGAGGAGCGCAAAGTGAAGGTGCGGGTCCGCGTTCCCCAACGCCTGCACTTCGAGATGCTCGATCTGCGCCTGTGCGCCCGTCGCGCTCCCGAGCAGCATCGGTACCACCACCATGGTGCGCGCCTCTTCGGGCACGCCGTCCTTGAGCTCGACCCTCGGCAGGCGCCTCGGTCGCGCGACTCGATGCACCCCTTTCTGGACGATCGAGGTGGCGAGCTGGCTCAGGGGCACGAGCACGAGCAGGCCGACCCACGGCAACAGGGGCGCCGAAGCGCCATGACTTCGCGCATAGAGCACGGCCGCGGAGGCGCCCAGCGCGGTGAGAAGTGAGATCGGGCCGAGATAGAGCGCGACGCAATGTCGAAAAACGAAGCGGCGGATCCGCTGCTTGAGACGGGGGACGTACGCTACGTCGAGTTCGAAGTCGCGGCGCCCGGCGCCGATCAGGTAATACCCGATGTGCCCGCTCGGATCGCCCTGGCGCCTCTCCCCGACCTGCCGTGCGCTCTCGATCGCACGCAGTGCCACGCGCAACTGCGCCTCGCCCGTCGGCTCGGATAGTTCTTCGACCGCCTGCCGGTAGCGATCCCGACTTCGGAAGTCCATCTGGCCGTAGACGCCGGCGGGATCGCGTTGGAGAACCTTCTCCATCAGGCTGACCCTCTCGATCGCGCGGTTCCAATCGATGGTGGAAACCAGCCGCAACCCGGTGATCGAGTTCTCCATGGATGCTTGCCCCATGGTCTGGCGTTGATGCTCTACGCGAACGGCCTCGTCGACGCTGAACTCGATGAGCGTAAGCCTGCGCTCGAGCTCAATCCTCAACTCCGCAATCCGTGGACCGAGCTCGCGCGTACGCTGAACCAGCTTAACTACGAACCCGTTCGACAGCCTCTCGGGAAGAGCCGGAAGCGGCTCTTCCGCCGCGGTCGATTCAAAACGCGCGAAGTAGCGATCGGCTTCCAATTCGCCAGACCGGCTCTCCATGATTTCGTCGGTGAGCCGCCTGAGATTCTCGATCAGGCTGAGCTTGAGCATGCTCGGCCACGCCCAAAGCTCGCCGAGGGTGATCGGCGCCACCGTCTGGTAGGCGCTCACGAAGCGCGTCAGGCGATGGAGATCGAAGCGCGCGTCGCTATGGCGGATGAACTCGAGGGCCATGGCGTGCACCCGGGCCATGCCCGCCAGATCGCGCAGGGCAAGCTTGGGAAGATCGAGATAGTACCGTTGCGGGAGGTTCTTTCGGATCTCGAGGATTTCCGTTTCCACGAGGTGGAAGTTGTCGAGCAGCCATTCCGCCGCGGGAGCCACGGGCTCCCCGCGGTGCACGTCCGTGGCCAGAACATGATACGCATTACGAAGGACACGAGCGTTCTCCTGCAGGCGGGGCTGGAAGCGGCGCGGGCGGTGGCGCGGATTGCGGGCGAGCGTGTACCCGGCGGCCAGAACACGAGCGCGCTCCTCGAGGTGATCGACACTGAGAAGCTCGCCTCGGAGCGGGCTCGTGTCGGAGCCTGGCGATAAACGGCTCCGATCCCTCGCGTTTCCGAAGACCCACCTCGTGCTCATCGGAACTGCCACCCTCCTGCTTTGACCTCTTGTTTCGACGAAATACCCCGTGAAGCGTACGCTTGTACTGGGGAGAGCGCCATGGAATCGATTCCCCGAAAGTCTGCTGGACGGCAGGATCCGCCTGAACAAACGCGACCGCCTCTTCTATGAAATTGCTGGATGGGACAGAGAAGGAAGAGGGGGTATCGGTTGCGCACGATGGGCTCGCCATCATGAAACCCGCGACACCGACTCTGAGCGACCCGTCGGATCCATCGGCTCGGGGCGGACATTCGCGCGCCGCGGTCATCGCGTTTTTCGGCACCGTGGATGGCGCTCGGCCTCCGGCTGGGCGCCGACGTGGAACGCTGGGCGACCGCCGCCAGCATCGCCTGTTACGTGGCAGCGTTGGGTGTTCTAGCCTGGAACTCCTGGACGCTTCGAAGGGAATCGCGGGGCCTGGCGACATGGATTCCCATCGCCGCGGTACTGGGAGCGTTGCATCCCGATTGGCAGATCTTCGCGACGGGCGGACTCGAAACATCGCTTTTCGCGCTGGAGATAACCGCGGTCTACGTGCTCCTTGCGCGAAGCGAGCCTGGCCGTGGGCGTGCTGCGGCGACGGGGCTGCTTCTTGCCCTGGCATCCATGACCCGGCCCGATGGGCTGATTCTCGCAGCGACCGTGGCACTCTTTACACTTCTCACAGATCCGCGCCGGCCACGCACATTGCTCGCCCTCGGCGCCGCCTTTCTGATCGTCTGGGCGCCCTACACGGTGTGGCGCGTGAGCTACTACGGCGATTTCTTTCCGAACACCTACTATGCCAAGTCGGCCGCAGTCGCCTGGTACTCCCAGGGCGCGACGTACATCTCCCTCTATTCCAAGAGGTATTGGCCTCTACTGCTTGGGCCAGCCCTGGTTGCTCTCGCCTGGATTCGGACGGCTCGCGAATGCGATCCGGTGGATCGGGTTGCACTGGATCCGTGGCGAAGGAGCGTGGTTCTCGCGGCGATGCTGGCGCTGGTCTACATCGCGTTCGTTGTTCGCGTCGGCGGCGACTTCATGTTCGGCCGGTTCCTGATCCCGGTGACGCCGCTCCTCCTCGTGCTGCTCGAACTCGGAATCACGCGCGCCGCCGTGGCCCGGGTGCGCACGCAATGGCTCTTGGCTGGGGTCGTGGCGGCCGGAATCGTCGTCACGCCCTACCCGCTCCCACGCGACCCTTTCGGTGCGGTTAGTGGAATCGTGTGCGAGCGCAATTTCTACACTCGAGAGGCGACGGAGGTCACGCGCAACCAGGGTCTTGCGCTCCGCCCATTCCTCGGAGCATTCCTCAACTTCGGCGGGGTCTTCCGGGGGAATCTCGCCGCCGTGAGCGTCTCGACGGGAGCGTTGACCTCCTGGAACCCGAATGCGAACCAACAGGTCAACGCGATCGCGGCCGTCGGGTCGAACGTATACATCGGTGGGAACTTCACGCTGGTAAACGGTTCCACCTCGCGCTTCTTCCTCGCCGCGGTCGACGCCTCCACGGGCACACTGACTGCCTGGAATCCGTCGAGTGGAAGCAGTGTCTTCTCGCTCGCGGCACGCGGAAACGTGGTCTACGCCGGCGGAGGGTTCAATTACATATCGCGCCTTCCGCATGCCTACGTCGCTGGTATCGCCGACGACGTGGTCACGGGAGTCGAGGTGGAGCCGCGTGCTGCCGAAACCGCTCCCGCGAGCGTCCGCGTCGATGCGATCTACCCCAATCCGATCACCGTCGCGGGCTCGGGTATCGTGCGGTTTTCTCTGCGAGGACCAAGGCGCGTGACGGTTCGGCTCTACGACGTCCAGGGGCGAGAGGTCGCCACCCTTCTGCGCGACGAGCCGCGCCCCGCGGGACGGCACGAAATCGGGATACCGTCCGCCCTCGTGCCAAGCGGCGTCTACTTCATCGAGGTCGTCACCGGTGAGGGGCGCGCGGTCGGGCGCGCCGTGCTGACGCGCTGAGCGGAGGGGGGGCGTGTCGGAGCGGCCCGTCAGCGTCTCCAGGGGCCCCACACCTCAACGCGAACCCTCGAGCCCGCGATTCACGATCGGGCTCGGCGAATGTGACCCTGGTCGAGAGGTTGATCGGTTCGATACGGCGCGAGTACCTCGGTCACTACTCGGAGCCGAGGACTCACCTCGCTCTTGGGAAGGATGCGCTGGTGATCAGGGCGATCGAGCCACCGGAAGCGGGTCGGGTGGTCGCGCTCCCCCGAGTCGGCGGTCTGCACCATCGCTGCACCGGCCGCGCAGCGTGGAAACACCTTCGCCCGCGCGGACTACGCGTCCCCAGAAACGCGAGCAGCCTTGTGCCGAGTGGTACGCCGCGTTCGGCGCGATCTGAACCTGAGTGTTCGGCTTCCGACCCTTGGCGTCTGCGTTGGTCTAGTACTCGTGGCGTCTCGATCGATCGACTCGCAACGAGATCTTGTATATCTTGCCCGAGTGTCGCGCGTCGGCTGGATCGGATGGGGAGCCGACGCGGACGTTCTCCCATCCGTGTGTGAAGCCCAACGAGAGGTCTAAGGTCCGAAGCAGCCAGAAAGCGTACCGAACGCGATCGGCCAGGAGCACAGACTCGCCCTTGGGATCGTCGATCGTCTGCTCGCGCTCCAGAGTTTTCACCCCGAAGCATGCCGCGATGGCCTCGGTCACAACATTTCGCTCATGCAAACTCTTGCCGCCCGCCCAAGAGTAGCGCACGACATATGGAGGGCCGCTCTCGATCGCTCGGGTGAACTCCTCGGCTCTTGTACCGTATTCAGTGTCCATCATGAGACTCCACTTGTGAGTAGCCGCTCGTGCTTTCCCTCGGCAATATCTGCCGGAACAATTGTCCGGTGGCAAAATGGCAACGGCTCGGCAATCCACCGCGGCCAGAGAATGGGCAGGGCACCCTCACCCAAGCGCTTCGCTCGGCGACTCCGCTCCCTCCAATCCCACCGCTTCGTGGCCCTGTCGCAGAACGCCAGACAGAACCCTCATGGGGCACGGCCGAGCGAGCAGTCCCGGGCGTCGCGGTGGTTCGAGGACCAGAGACGAACCAATGGCCCAGGCGACGGGCCGTTATGATGGAGGTTGGGGCGTAGTGGTGGCACATGGTGTGCCGCCTAAAAGCAAGGCTTGTGCCTAGGGTCGCACTACAGCGTGGGCGGACTTTCCTTCCGCGCTGCCGTTGGAATAGTTCTCCGGTCGACTCGATGCCAGACTGCGGTTGAGCACCGCACTAGCCCTGGGTTCGAGGGATCCCGAGGCCCGGCCAAAGGGAAGGTCAGCCGAGGTCTCGAGCCGACCTCGTACTCCCGGTCCCACCGCAGCAGCCACTCGAGCCGCCCATGACGCGTCGATCGGACCAAGCGCATTGTGGTGGGAAGGGCGGGAGGGGCGCAACAAATTGGTGATCTGGCTTCCCGAACGTAGCCCTGTTCGAACTAGTGCCACTGCCCTGATTGCTGACAGGGGGCTCCCGGGCAGTTAGACTCCTCCCTCATGCCCCTTTCCGCCAACACCCGCCTCGGCACCTACGAGTCCTGGGCCCCCTCGGAGCCGGCTGGATGGGCGAGGTTCTATCGCGCCAAGGATTTGCGCCGCGGTCGAGGGTTGGCGAACCCTCGCGGTAGGCAATCCAGCCGCAGAGGACCGCCGTTCACTTTCGGTAGGCTGATCCCATGAAGGAACTGGCTCAGCTACTCAACGAGATGCGCCAGGCTGGAGTGATCCAGGAGTACGCATTGTTCGGAGCAGTCGCACAGATGCGGTACACGGAACCGGTCGCGACACTGGATGCCGACGTCCTCGTGTCCGTGCCCGATACGAAGCGACTTGATGTACTCAGCGACATCTACGAGTTTTGTGCTGCGCGCGGTTGGCGCCCGGAAGGGGAGGCCGTCCAGGTGGGTGCGTGGCCGACCCAGTTCGTGCCGATCTTCAGCCCACTCACCCGAGAAGCGGTGGAGCATGCCGACACCGCCGACTTCGAGAACGTGCCCCTCCGAGTGGTCCGCGCGGAATACCTGGCGGTCATCGCCCTGAGTGTGGGACGCGCCAAGGACTACACTCGCATCTTGTCGTTGCTGGAAGCCGACAGCGTCACCCGGGAGGGCATCGCCGCGCTCGCCGCGCGGCATGGACTCGCGGAGGCGTGGCAGCGGTTCGAAAGCAGGTTTCTAACATGAGTGACACACACGAGCTGTTGAAGCGACAAGCTCTCTGGCAGAAAGCGCGGAAGGATCTCTCCTGGTCGGAGAAGATCCGCATGGCAGAGCGGGTGCGAGCCACGATCCTCAAGTGGCGCGCCAAGGGCGACCATCAACGGCCCCAATAGCTCTGGGATAAATGCCACGGCGACGTGTAGTCACCAAACGAATCAGACAGAGAAAGAACACGACCATGAAAGACGAAGCGCGACGGATAGTGCAGGCGATGTCGCCGACGCAGAAACTGAGGGCGGCCGAACGCCTGTATCATTCAGCCCGCCAACTGAAGACGGCGGCGTTGCGCGCGCAGCACCCGGAGTGGAGCGACGAAGTACTTCGGCGTGTCGTTCGCGAGATTTTCCTGTATGCACGAGGCTAACCTCTTTCTGTTGTTCACGAGGCGCTTGAACACGCTGGGCGCGGCCTACATGGTCAGCGGGAGCGTGGCGGTCATCATCTATGGCGAGCCGCGCCTGACGCATGATGTGGATTTGATCGTGGCGCTGGATCGGGAGCAGATTACCCGACTGCCTGAGGTCTTCCCGCTGGCGGAGTTCTATTGTCCGCCGACGGAGGTGATCGAGGTGGAAGCGGCGCGCGAACAACGCGGGCACTTCAACATCATTCACCACGAGACCGGCTTCAAAGCGGACGTTTATCTGAGTGGGCGCGATCCGTTGCACGCGTGGGGACTGGCGCGGGCGCGGCGGTTGGACGTGGAGGGTGAAGTACTGGTCGTTGCGCCGCCCGAGTATGTCATCGTGCGCAAGCTCGAATATTACCGGGACGGCGGCTCGGAGAAACACTTGCGGGACATTCGCTCCATGCTCAACACATCGCCCGGGGCGATCCAGAGCGCCGATCTTGAACAACAGATTGCCGCGCGTGGCCTGCAGGAAGCATGGAGGCAAGTTCAGGAGGGCAGGGAATGAGTTCTTTCATCACACGATGCGCGCTCGGCGCCATGGTGATGACCGAGCGGCGGTCGCCTGTGGCTTCCCGATATTCCATCCGCGTTGCCGTGCTTGCAGTAAGCGCCACTGCCCGGTAGCCAGACGCGTGGCTACTCGTGGCGCTCCAGCAGATTTGAGTCTTCAGATACTACGAGCGCCCCCACGCCCTCATACGCCAAGACCCCAGCAGCTTTCGCCGTCAGGGCCCCGCGCACCAACGCGAACCCGAGAGTTCGCGATTCGTAATCTGGCTCCCCGGACGTAACCCTCTTCGAACCGGGTGGAGAGTACCCCGACCAAGTCAAAGCCCTCCCGCCCCACCCGGCGCCATACCGGCCCAGGCAGCTAGCCGCCTGGCCGGACTCGCCTTGAGCCCACGGCGCGGAGGGCTCCGTACGTCGCGAGCCTCAATAGGCGCGCTTCACCTTGGCCCGGCGCCACGCTACGTCGATCGTTCCGGCATCGAAGACCGCATCCCCGCCGGACCCGGACGTGTGGCAGTCGATGAGCCGGATGCGGATCTCGTAGGGGTGTCCGCGGACCGGAAGGATGCGTTCGTCCGGGAAGAATCTGCTCCGATGCGCCCAGGCGAGCACATCGGTCGGGTACGGACCATGCCACGACCGGCTATGGTAGAGCAAGTTGGGCTGATCGACGCCGGGCGACTGGCGAACTACCGATACCTTCCAGTCGGCACCGGAGTAGCGCGTGACGCGAATGCGAAGCGCACGTCCCAACGGCCGCTCGAAGACTGCCGTGGTGTCTGTCACGCTGAATCGGATAACGACCTCGAACCCCGCTGTGTCCGGCGGGGCCGACCCGTCAGAATCTGCGATCCCTGAGATTCGCTTGAACCGCAGCGTGGAGTCCGGGCACGAGCCGCCTGGGCCGACACACCGGAGCACGAGATCACCGCCTTCCAGTCTGCCGGCGAACCGCATTCGATCCCGGACGACTCCCGCGTCGCCGGCGCCGCCAGGCGCCGAGAGTGCGGGCCGGCGGCTGGAGAGCGAACGCTCACCGACTTCGAAGCGAATGGCTCCGTCCGGGGCGACCTCGACGCTCTCGAGTTCGGCCACGTAATAGAACACCCCATGCTCGCCGGCGCGTTCCAGACCGTTCAGAAACCCGCGCCACTTCCCGGAGGAAACCAGCAGGTCCAGGACTTCACCTTCGGCGTCCGGCGGCTGGATGTACTGCCAGCGACCCGCAAGCGGCGGCGCGGCCTGGGTCGTGGCACTAGCGCAGTGTGCTACTGCCACGAGCGTGACGATTCCGAGAAGACGGACGCGCGTCATGTTGGAGGCCCTCGCGTCAGGGTGCGCCTCGGCCCGCCCGCCAACAGGCTCCGCCGGCGAGCGCGCCCAACGCGGCGCCCAGAGGCAGTGGCATTCGCACCCGGAACAAGCTGCCCTCCTGGGACGCGGCGAGCCACAGTGCCACGATCACGCCACTCAGCGAGCCCGCGACGACCATGGTTGAGAATCGAAGGGCACCGAGACGGTGGAGAACGAAAACGACCGGCGCTCCCAACGCCAGCGCCGCGCCATACGCTACCGGTGCGCCGAACATGAGGATTACCAGCAGTTCGCGTACGGCATCACTGGGCCTGAAGGGCACGTTGTGCGCGATCGCATCCGCGGCCATAGCAATCGAGTACGCAATAGGTGCGACGACGGGGCCGATCAGGAACCCGCGGACCGGATGTCGAAACTCCATCCTCGTGCCCTCTCCCACGTCATCGCCCCCATCCAGCGTATTGAACGCCGATCGCCGCGCGGCCGCCAGTGCCGGCCAGATCACTGCCTTATCAACAGGGCAGATCGGCGATGCAATCAGATCTCATGTTCGCCTGCGCTGGAGCCCCGCGCGTCCGGTGGACGCCTCGATCGGGCCGTCCGCGGCTCGTAGGGCTCTTCGAATCACCAGCTTGAGCCCAGACCATACGTCATCGACCGCACAGACTTTTGTATCGACTAAACCGAGGGGCAGTGCAATTTGCCGTACCGTGTCCTCGGTGATGTCGGTCGGCACCTTCGATGCCTTCTTCGGCCACGAAACCCAGATCGCCACATCCTGCCTAAGCTCCGGACGTAAGGCGCGAAGCACCCCATCCAACCGCCACCGCTCCCTCGAAAAGACGTGGACCATGTCCGCGCCGGAGGCCGGCCCCGCTACGAACCGTGCCCCAGGCGGCAGCGGGGCGACGAGCTTTCGGTACTCCTTTGGTGCGTTGACGAGGAAGACCCGCGACCCTTCCTTGATCCCGAGCTTCGCTGCAAGTGGCACTCCAGAATACCCGGACATGCGTGGACTCCGCGGTTTGGGGACAGAAACGACCGCCACCTTACGGGCACGGCAGTCCCCTCGGAGCACCGAACCCGCTCGGGTCGACGGCGAGCCGGCTACAGTTTTGCTGCCTCTTGCCACCTCTTCCTCGCGCCTTCCAGCGATCCCGCGATGCCTTGGTTGAGACCGGCGATGGATGCCGCCCGGTCGGCGGGATTGTACGAGTGGGCGCGCGCGTACTCGATGTTGCCCTCGTCGATGAAGTCGGCGATGGGTGAAACGGGCTCGTACCGCGAGATCGGGCCCAGGTACACGTAGCCATCGGAGACGATGGGCTGCGCGTACTTCGTGAACGCGTGGTGCGTGCCGCAGTACACGAGCGCCTTCTGGTGTCTTGCGAGGACGCTGTCGATGAGCAGCGTCGCCCAGTCCTTCTCGGTCTCGCCGCGCAGGAACTTGCGTCGCACCTGCGGATCATCCAGGTCCTTGCGCGTTCGGATGACGCTGTAGTCCGGCGAGTTCCCGAGCCCGAGAATGCGGAAGCGCGGCGTGCCCGGCGGCAGCTTCTGATTGACCTGCCACGCTGCCCGGTACAGATCAACGTACTCCTGGTAGCCCCACTGCACGAGGCACTGCATGGTGGTGCGGCGTGCCAGCCTCTCATCGTAGACGGCTCCGTTCAGAAGCGAGTCGATCTGTGCCTGGTCGCTCCGCCGCGCGAACTCGATCGCCAGGACGTTGACGCCCGCCGTGTAGAGCCGCGGGATGAGGCCGCTGACCAGGGTGACGTGCTGGCGAACCCAGTGCGGTTCGCCGATGAGCACCAGATCGTACCTGGCGAACTTCGAGATGACGAACTCCTCGGGAGCGACCGGACCGCTCGACAGAAACGCCTGCAGCGAGACCGGCGGCTGCGCCTGGGCCGCGCCTGTGCACAGCAGACCAAACAGCACGGAACGCCAATGCATGAATACCTCCCTCGTTTGCGGCCTCTACCCGGACACGGTTCACCCGGGTCGTCGAGGCGTTGCCTATTCTACGACGCCCAGCACGTAGATCACCCACGGTGGGATCGTGGTCTCGCTCACCCACGGAAATGGTTCCTCCTGCCTCGCCAACGGGCGGTAGGTCTTGAGCGGCACCACATCCGCACGCCGGTACACTTCCCGGTAGTCCCCGTCCGTGCAGAGAACGTCCACGACCGGTCGCTTGTCCTCGACGTCCAGCATCACGATGGAGACCCTGCCACCGCTCCCCGCCGTTCGGTTTTCCGGAAAGTCCCTCGTCGAGAACGAGGCCCATTCGTTGACGTAGATCTCCGGAGCGGACACGAGGTTCACGATGCGACCCCCCTGCTTCAGCAGGCGTTTGAGGGACCGGAAGAGCGCGATCTTCGCGTCCATCGTGGGGACGTTGTCGAACGTGAACGCCGAAAGCACTAGGTCGTAGGCGCTTGGCGGGAGGGCCCGGAGGTCGCCGTCGGGCACGAGGAGGTACTCCCCACCCGGATCACGCTCCCGTGCCAGCGCGAGCATGGGCTCCGCGATGTCGACGCCGACCGCGTCGAACCCCAGCGTGCGCAGGAAGCGCGTCGAGCGCCCCGTTCCGCAGCCGAAGTCCAGGGCCCTTCGCCCGTGGACATCCCCACGGATGATCGCGGGCAGGTCCCGGTACGCCAGGTAGTACGTCCCGGGAAACTCGAGAGCGGCGTAGGCTCTCGCCCGGGCGCCGTCGTCGTAGACGTTGAGAAAGTCCGCGCTCATACGCCGCCTCGTGAACTCTCCCCCTCGCGGAGCGCGCGGACGAGCGCATCCACGAGCGCCTGAACGTCCTCGGGACCCGTGGCATGGTTCGTGATGCAGGCCCGGAGATGGTGCTCGGCTCCGAGCCGCACCTCCGAGAGCCACACGCCCCCAGTGGAGAGTACGCGGTCCAACAGGGCGGGAACGCGCTCCCGGGACGGCCGTAGCGCCTGGTGCGAGAAGCAGACGAGGGGAAGCGGCGTGTCGTTGACGACCGTCCAGCCGCGGGCTATGAGCTGTCCCCGAAGGAGGGCCGCCATGTCCGCCTGGTGCTCGACGAGCCGTGCGAGACCCGAAGCTCCCCGCTCCGCCAATGTCAGAAAGACCTTCAACCCGATGAATCGCCGCGACCACTGGAGCGATCGCCGGTAGAGATCGACGGTCCCCGGCGTGGTTTCCGGAACGTACCCCGTGCGCACGTCGAACGCCGACTCCGCCGCGCGTGCGCCCTCGACGCCGCGGAGGAAGATCATCCCTGCGCCCATGGGAACGGGCAAGGTCTTGTGCGCGTCCCAGGCGACGGAGTTGGCGCGTTCGATCCCGGCGAGCGCCGGTCTCAACCGGCTCGAGAGGAGACCGAGCCCGCCCCAGGCCGCGTCCACGTGAAGCCACAACCCCTCCGCTTCGCAGTACGCCGCCAGGTCCCCCAGCGGATCGATCGACCCAAGCGCGGTCGTGCCGGCGGTTCCCACCACAAGGAAGGGCTCGCACCCCCCGCGCCAATCGCCCTCCACCCGCCTGGCAAGTTCGCCGACTTCAAGTCGCCCCCGTCCGTCGCATCGCACCCTTCGGAAGGAGGATCGTCCGAGTCCCGCGACATGCGCGACCTTGGCGAGAGACTCGTGCGCCTGATCGGACGCGTACATGGCAGGACGGCGGGGTAACGATGCCAAGCCATCCGCGCCAGACCCCGGGAACCGATGGGCGAGGGCGGCGAGCACGCCGGTAAGGTTCGATTCGGATCCACCGCTGGTGAACGTCGCGTACGAGGTCGTAGCGTCAAAGCCGACGCATCCGCACAGGAATTCGAGCGCGCGCGCCTCGATCTCGTTCGCGGCCGGCGCGTGCCACCAAGCGCCGAGCTGCGGGTTGGCGAGTGCCGCCAGCAGGTCTCCCGCGACGCCAGCAGTCCCGACCGTAGGGACGAACAGTCCGAAGTAGCGCCGGTGGATCGCGTGCAGGTCGCCGTGGCCAAGGAGTTCTGTCACATCCGCCAGCACCTCTCCGAGCGGAAGCGCCGTCTCGAAGTCGTAGCGGCTCAGCCGGACTCGGAGCTCCTGCCTCGAAAGAGACGGGCGTACCGGCATGCCCTGCACCGAGGTCAAAAACCGACCCGTCAAGTCCTCGAGCATGGACGTGGGTGGAATCGGCAGCTTGGTCACGGCGTACCTCGACGAACAATGTTCCGATCCGAGACTGTACTTGCATTCTGCGTTCGACTAGTAGAGCATTCCACCGAATAGTGTTCGTCTAGGAGGCGTCGCGATGGCCCTCGACCGAACAGACTTCGAAATAATCGCCGCTCTGCAGAAGGACGCCCGGCTCGGCAACAAGGAGCTCTCCGCGAGGATTGGCCTCGCTCCGTCGTCGTGCTTCGCGCGCGTCCGTGCGCTCACGACCGCCGGCGTACTGACCGGCTACCACGCGGAAGTCGCCCCTCGCGCGGTGGGGATCGGCTTGCAGGCTTTCGTGGCGGTGCGGCTCACGCGAACATCAAGGGACGCGTTCCGGGCGCTCCAGGCTCACCTCCTCGCCCTTCCGGAGGTACTTGCGGTGTTCCATGTCAGCGGGATCTACGACATTCAGGCCCACGTCGCGGTGCGCGACGTCACGCACCTGCGTGATCTGGTCGTCGACCAGATGGCGACTAGAAAGGAGGTCGATCGCTGCGAGACCTCGGTCATCTTCGCCCACCAGCGCAAGCCGACCCTGCCGCAGTACGTGCTGCCCGCAGGGGGCAGCGAAAAACCCCGGGGACGCCCTCGCAAGACTCGCTGACCTCTACACCAGCGAAGCGCTCTACTCGCATCCGGCAGGCTCCCCCAACCAGTTTGCTAGGGCCGCTTCGCTTCAGGGCCAGCGCGGGCGTTCAACGCCCCGAGCCCGGCCTCGAGAATCGGGTCCGTGGAACCGCCCAGTGCGATCGAAAGGTCGACCGGTACGGTGGGCACGAACTGCTCGCGCGGCGCTCCATTGACATGGAAGAGCTTCTCTGTGGGGAAGGTCACACCGATTCCCGTGTTCGGGAGCGTAATCCCCGACGTGGCCCCCGATAGGCGCGCCATCTCCGTTCCTACCACCGTGGCTGCACCCATTCCGTCGAGTCCGATCGCAATCCCTTCCCCCATGCTGCCGGTCCAGTGGTCGACGAGAGCGACGATGGGGGCCGTGTACGCGAAACTGCCCCGGGGCGAAACAAGCTCGATCCAGCTGCGCCGGACGCCGTGCTGACGTTCCTCCGCTGGTAGCAGGTGCCTCTGGTACGGCATCTCTCGGGTGGCGAACCGACCCAGGATCCCTCGCGCGACGGTCGTGTTGCCCCCGCTTGGCGTATCGCGCAGGTCGAGGATCAGCCCTCTCGTGCTCCGCAAGGCGGCGAGCGCGGCGTCGAACTGCCCGACCAGGGCGAGGTCGCCGAGGGAGTTGTGGATCCGGATGTAGCCGAAGTTTCGTTCGAGGCGCCGAGACTCGAGCAACCTCGTGCGTGCCGACCCGGCACGGGAGCCCTGATCGTCGATCGCGATGCGCCGGCTCCCGCTCGCATCGACCACGCCGAGCACGCGGGGCTCATTCCATTTGCCCGCCACCGACGCCAGAAGCGCCCAGTCCCTAGCTCCCCTGTCGTGTCGGCGGAGGGACCGCCCGATCCGGGTACGTGTCGCGTCCGCAATCGGGACGCCGTTGATGGACGTGATCTGCATTCCGGGTCTCAGACCTGCGCGATCCGCAGCCGAGGTCGGCCGAACCTGCGTGATGATCACACTCTCGCCGCTCCACCGAGCCCAAATGTCGGCATCGGACGGTACAAGGCGGGGTGACGAGGCCGTGTTCGTGTTCAGGTGTGCGTGGAAATCGTAGAGCTCCTCGAGGACGCCTTCGAGGAGGGCAATGAACTCCGCGGTGCTCGAGACGCCTTCCACCCTCGGGCGGTGGAGGGACCTCACGCGATCCCAGTCGGTAGCCTTCTGATCGAAGTAGGCGTAGTAGTCCCGAACTTCACCCCAGAGCGCATCGAAGTCCTGTTCGTACTGGAGCCGGGTGAGGGATCCTGGAGGTGCGGGCGCGGACATGGAAGCTGGGGCTCCCAGCCATAGCAGGAGGGCGACAACAGTGAGCGGGAACCTACCATGAGAGGAACGTATGTGCTTGGTGCGAACTGGAGCAGACGGCGCATTCATCTTACGCGTAGCTGCCATCGGTATCCTCCCAGGACACCTGGTAACGGTAGAAGTAGCCTTCGTGAACTTGAACAACGTGTTTAGAATCCACATCTAGACGCCCCGCTGCGCCGCGAGCGCGTGCCTAGGATTCGCCCCCGGCGACGGCCATGGTGACCACTACCGCCGCCTCGAGGACTTCGACCACCGCGCCTGCAACATCGCCCGTCGCACCTCCGATTCGGCGGATCGCCGTGGCCCGTAGGATGATGAACGCTACGCATGCGGCAGCAACGGCCCACAAACCGCGTAGTATCCGAAAAGTCGGCCCGGGGCAGCCCGGCTCACGCCGCCCTCCGGTGATAGTACTTGAGGATCCCTCCGAGCCGCGCGCTAGCCTTGATACTGCCCTCTCGCTGCACCGGGGCGCCGCCCGGGATCTCGTTTCCCAGCCCCTGATGGCTCCGCTCCCCATGGTAGTGCGCCACGTACTCGAGAATCGCCCCCTCCACCGAAGCCGGGCCCACGAATACCATCTGATCCAGGCACTCCAGGCGTATGGATCGCACGAACCGCTCGGCGTGAGCGTTCATGTTCGGTGCCTGGTAGGCGGTGAGCAGGACCTCGACGCCGGAGCATCCCAGGATCGACTTGAACCGCGGGGAGAACACCGCGTCTCGATCGAGGATCAGCAACCTCTTGTGGCGGAGAAAGCCCGTCTCGCAGTCAGTCGCGTTTCGTGCCATCTGCTCCATCCACTGGGACGTCGGGTTCGTCGTCGTCCCCGCGATGTGGACATGGCGTGCGGCGATGTCCACGAAGAAGAGCGTGAAGTGTCGGACCAACCCGTGCACCGTCCACGCCTCCGTCGTGAAGAAGTCCGCAGCGGCGATCAGATGCGAGTGCACCCGGACGAACGTCGCCCTGCTCATGGGCCGATCGGGCGAAGGCCCGATCCCGTGCTCCTTCATGAGCTTGGCGATCGTGCTGCGGGCAACGCGATGATCAAGATGCTTGAGAGCGCCCTGGATCCGAGCGTAGCCCCAACTCGGATTCTCCTCCGACATGCGGACGATGAGTCCCCGGATTTCTCGCATCACCCCAGGACGGCCCGTCCGGCGCTGGGGATAGGTCCACCTGGCCGCGATGAGCTTTCGGTGCCACGCGAGGATCGTCTCGGGCGTCACGATCGTGGCGATCCGCCGCAACGCCTTGAGGCCCAATGGCCTGCCCTTCGAGGCTAGACGCCGTCGTTGGTCATCGGTGAAGCGGAGGCGCCTCCCACCCGACTCGAGCTGCTCCTTGAGGATGCGGTTCTCTTCGACGAGGTAGGCGATTACGCTGGCCTGCCGGCGATTAGACCAGGCGGCGAACGTCGCCAGAAGTAGCTGGAGTTCGATCATCCGGGGAGAGTATCAGACGGGCGGCAACTCGCAGGGCGGGCGCGCGTTCGAGTTTTCGGACACTACGCCCCCAAAGCAAAAGGTGTGGGACTCGCCACGCTCTCCGCAGGGATCAACGCCAGGTGGCAACGCGTCCAGGAACGAGGCGTCGAAGGTTCTGCCCAGAAACGACTCGGACAGCTGCTGCGTATCCACGCACGTCAGGACGGCGCGGATGCCGCCCGTGATCATGCGTCTCGCCAGCTCCGGCGTTCCTGAAGGGTCTCCCCACAAGGGAAACAGCGGCTCGACCCCGCTTCCCTGCAGCTGTCGAACACGGTACTCGCGAATGTCGGTGAGAAAAAGATCCCCAAAGGCGATGTGCGTGACGTGCTCGTTCCGCGCCCGCACAATTGCGCGGCCCATCTCACGTTCATGAATCTCGTTGGGACACGGGCCCGGGAGCAGGACGGGCCACAGAGGCAGATCCAACGCCGCTGCCTGAGCATCCACGAGCTCGCGGCGCACGGCATGCATAGAGACTCGGTTGGCCTTCTCGTTGAAGGACGTCAGCAGTGCCACGACCTCGGTGCCGGGTTCTTCACGGAGCTGGTGCAGGGCCCAGGCACTGTCCTTCCCGGAGCTCCAGGACAGAATGACGCGGCGCGGTCTCACACGCGATAGCCCATCACCGGCTGGGCCTCGATCGGGTCCTTCATGCGGAGCCGAACCGCTTCCGGCACCCCTTCCGGGAGGCGATGGATGGAAGGGTGGAGCGCATGGGCGAGCATCTCCAGGCTATCCACGAGCCGTGGTCCTGGACGGCTGAAGTACTGGGACCCATCGGTGACGTACACGCGACCGGCACGGACGGCTGGAAGTTGGCACCACTGTCGATTGGACCGGAGCTGGTCCAGGTCGCGGAGCGTTCGCTCGAGGCTAAAACCGCAGCAGGAGACGAAGACCACCTCCGGTTCCGAGGCCGCTACCTCCTCCCAGCTCAAAGTCCTCGAATCCTTCCCAGGCCTCCCCAGGACCTCCACTCCTCCAGCGAAACGCACGAGCTCCGGGTTCCAGTGAGCGCTCGAAAAAGGCGGATCCAGCCACTCCAGAAGAAGAACGCGCGGTGGATGACGGAGCCACCGCGAACGGGACCGGACACGCTCGATGCGCTGGCGCAAGCCGTCAACGACGCTCCGCGCCGTCGATTCCACACCGAGTTGCTCACCAATGGTGAGCATGCTCGCGAGGACCTGCCCCAAGGTCTGAGGCTCGAGGTTGACGACGCGCGGCGACCCGGGAAGAGACAGCGCGACCTCGCACACCTCCTCCTCGGCCACGGCGCACACGTCACACAGGGCTTGCGTGACAAGCCAGTCTGGGGCGAGCTGGATCAATGTCTCCCGGTCGAGGGTGTACAGCGCGTGGGCCGAGCGCAGAGGCTGCCGCACCATCTCGTCAATCTGAGCGCTCGCTGCATCGTTTGGGATCAGCGTCTTTGTGACCTTCGGGAGCCGTTCCACGCCAGGTGGGAAGTCGCATTCGTGGGTGATGCCCACAAGCTGCTCCCGCAGGCGGAGGGCGCACACGATCTCCGTTGCACTGGGCAAAAGCGACACGATCCTCATGCTCGCTCCATGGTCAGGAATATGCTCATTCGGGTCGCTACCCCAGTCCCGCGATTAGCCACTGGCGCTCACAACCGCCGCCGTCATCAGGGCGCTGGCCTCGCTCACCTCGACCAGCGCGCCGGCGACGTCTCCGGTCATGCCCTGAATCCGACGCATGGCGGAGGCGCGCACCATCAGTAACACGACGAGCACCGCGGCCACGCACCACGTACCCACCCCTCGCATCCCCATCGCGATCCAAGTCAACGTCCCGATCCCGACGGCGGCAGCGGGCCCCCGCGGTAGGTGAGTCGAGATGGCCAAGCTAGTCCCCGCGGACCGTGCATACGGGGTGGTAAGGAACAGGACGAGAAGAATCGTGCGTCCCAGCACGGGGACGATCAGGAGTGCTAGGCGTGCCGCGGGCTCCGACCCGACTAGGATCATCAGCGCGGAGTACTTGGCCAGGACGATCAGGGAGAGCGCCGTCACGCCCATTGCCCCGGACCGTGGGTCCCTCATGATCTCGAGGGTGCGCTCGCGGCTCCCTCGCCCTCCGGCCCACCCATCGGCGGTGTCCGCGAGGCCGTCGAGATGCAACCCCCCGGTCAATCCGACCCAGCCGACGAGCAGTAGAATGGCTTGGATTTGCGCCGGCATCTCCGCCGTGAGGATCTGAATCCCGAGTAGTACAGCGCCGAGGAGCAGCCCGACGAGCGGGTACCACAAGATCGATCCGCCCAGCTCCGCGCCGGTGGGGGCGCGGTCCATGGCGATGGGAATCCGCGTGAGGAACTGAAGCGCGACCAGCCCGGGGCGCATCACGGCGAGTCACCCCGATCCGTCGTCACGTTGACGCGCCCCGTGGGACCGACGCAGCATTCGATCCAGTGGAGCGAGCCGCAGGGTACGTCGATTTCGAGGAGCCGCTCGGGTCGGCGCCCTTCGACGCACGCCCGGATGAGTCGAATGGGACCGCCGTGGGACACGACCAGGATCCGTTGCTCGCTCCTCGAGACGACACTTCGCCAGGCGGATTGCACGCGATCGAGAAACTGGGCGAACGGCTCCGCCCGGG
>ERZ1292633.2420-Hain-H41-02um-R1-2420-length-19135-cov-8_pt1 | contig 19135 bp, 14 predicted proteins | sample MGYA00564406_ERZ1292633 | MGnify/ENA primary metagenome ERZ1292633 (study PRJEB36523, sample SAMEA6512639) | groundwater metagenome | collected 2019-01-08 | study: AquaDiva: Metagenomics assemblies of 32 groundwater samples
GCTCCTCATACGGCGGGGGTACGCCCAAATCGTCGCCCAGCCCATCCCCGGCCGAAGCCATTGGGAGCGAGACCGAGACCGAGAAGGCGTCTGACGCTCGATTAACCACAAGGTTTGTGTCAGAGCGGGGGGCGGGCGACGATTTGGGCGTACCCCCGCCGTATGAGGAGCCCGCCCCCCGCTCTGATGCAGACCGACCCATAGCAGAACCCACGAGCCAAGGCCAAAGCGCCGAACAAAAAGCCCTGCAACTGCTGCTGGAAGAAATCACCACCCGCCTCAAATACCTGTGCGACGTGGGCATTGGCTACCTCACGCTCGACCGTCAAAGCCGCACCCTCAGCGGCGGTGAAGTGCAGCGCATCAACCTGACCACGGCGCTGGGCACCTCCTTGGTCAACACCCTGTTTGTGCTGGACGAACCCAGCATTGGCCTGCACCCCCGTGACATGAACCGCATCACCCAGGCCATGCACCGCCTGCGCGATGCGGGCAACACGCTGGTGGTGGTCGAGCACGACCCGGCCGTGATGTTTGCGGCTGACCGCATGATCGACATGGGCCCTGGCCCCGGCGAGCGCGGTGGCGAGATCGTGTTTGACGGCAGCACCGCTGACCTGCGCAACGCCGACACGCTCACCGGCGCCTACCTGGGCGGGCGCAAGCAAGTGGGCTTGGGCTTCAAGCGCATGGTGACCGACAGCACGCCGCGTTTGATTCTGGAAGGCGCGCGCGAACACAACCTGCAAAACATCTGCGTGGACTTTCCGCTGCAACGCCTGGTCACCATCACGGGCGTCAGTGGTTCGGGCAAGTCCAGCTTGATCCAGGATGTGCTGGCCCCGGCGCTGATGCGCCACTTTGGCAAGGCCACCGAAACGCCGGGCGCACACGATCGCCTGCTGGGCGCCGACCACCTGAGCGACGTGGTGTTTGTAGACCAGTCGCCGATTGGCAAGACGGCCCGCTCCAATCCCGTGAGCTATGTGGGCGCGTGGGATGCGATCCGCGAGATTTTTGCCACGGCGCCCCAGTCGCGCCAGCGCGGTTACACCGCCAGCAAGTTCAGCTTCAACGGTGGCGATGGCCGTTGCCCCACCTGCGGTGGCTCGGGCTTCGAGCACGTCGAGATGCAGTTCTTGAGCGACGTTTATCTGCGCTGCCCCGACTGCGACGGTCAACGGTACCGTCCCGAGATCCTGGAGATCAGCATCGAGCGGCAAGCCATCGGAGGCGCTGTGCGCCACCTCAATGTGGCCGACATTCTGCAACTCACCGTCAGCGAAGCGGCCGCCCTGTTTGCGCAAGACCGAGACGTGATTCGCGCCTTGCAGCCGATCGTGGATGTGGGGCTGGAATACGTGCGCCTGGGCCAGCCCGTGCCCACCTTGTCGGGTGGCGAGGCGCAGCGCCTCAAGCTGGCCGGCTTTTTGGCCGATGCGGCCAAAAGCGCCTCCAAGAGCCGCCAGAGCCTGGCCCGCAAGGGCACGCTGTTCATGTTTGACGAGCCGACCACGGGCCTGCATTTTGACGACATCGCCAAGCTCATGCGCGCATTGCGCAAGCTGCTCGAAGCCGGACATTCGCTGATCGTGATCGAGCACAACCTCGATGTGGTGCGCGCCAGCGACTGGCTCATTGATCTGGGCCCTGAAGGTGGCTATGGCGGGGGGCTGGTGGTGGCTGAGGGCACGCCCGAAGACCTGCGCCAGCACCCCACATCGCACACGGGGCTGGCGTTGCGCGAGTACGCCGCTTCGATGGGTGAGGTTCTTGGTGTGGCTGAGCGATTGAATGTCTATGGGGGCGAGGCTGCGGTGTCCGAGGGTTCCTCATACGGCGGGGGTACGCCCAAATCGTCACCCTCCGACACCGCAGCCTCGCTGGCGCCAGCCGCTCGACGCGCGCCCTTGTTGAACAACAACATCCAGATCGTCAACGCCAAAGAGCACAACCTCAAAAACCTGAGCGTGGACATTCCCCGTGGCAAATTCAACGTGGTCACCGGCGTCAGCGGTTCCGGCAAATCCACGCTGGCGTTTGACATCTTGTTCAACGAAGGCCAGCGCCGGTATCTGGAAAGCCTGAACGCCTATGCCCGTGCCATCGTCCAGCCCGCAGGCCGCCCTGAAGTCGATGCGGTTTATGGCATCCCGCCCACCGTGGCGATCGAGCAGCGCCTGTCGCGCGGGGGCCGAAAATCCACCGTGGGCACCACCACCGAGGTCTGGCATTTCCTGCGTCTGCTGTATGTGAAGCTGGGCATCCAGCATTGCATTCACGACGGCACGCCCGTGCAACCGCAAACGCCCGACAGCATCATTGCGCAGCTCATGACGCAGTTCCGCGACCAGCACATCGGCCTGCTGGCCCCGTTGGTGACGAACCGCAAAGGCGTGTACACCGAGCTGGCCGACTGGGCACGCCCACGTGGCTATACCCATCTGCGTGTCGACGGCGAGTTCTTGCCCACGCAAGGATTTCCGCGCATCGACCGCTTCAAGGAACACAACATCGAGCTGCCTGTGGCCAGCCTCGATGTGCTGCCGTCGCAGGAGACCGAGCTGCGCCAGGCGCTGACCAAAACGCTGGAACACGGCAAGGGCGTGGTGCATGTGCTGAGCGATTTGGGCCACTTGCGTGAAGCCATGTTCAATGGCGAATCCACCGCCCGCATTGGCCAGCACCGGGTGTTCTCGACCCTGCGCGCCTGCCCCGCTTGCGCCACGTCGTATGCCGAACTTGACCCGCGCCTGTTCTCGTACAACAGCAAACACGGCTGGTGCCCCGATTGCGTGGGCACAGGCGTCAAGCTCAGCAAGGACGAGCGCAAAGTGTTTGACGATTCGGTGCGCGACGACAAGGAAAAAGGCCGTGAACAAACCTTTGCCGAGCCCGAAATCGAAGACCTGGCCAACGTGGCCTGTCCCACCTGCGAAGGCACCCGCCTGAACGCCACGGCGCGTGCCGTGCGCCTGGGTGCGGCACCGGGCCAGGGCTGGCGCATCACCGACATCGCCAGTTTGTCGGTCAGTGATGTGCGCCAATGGACAGAGCAACTGCAGCTGACAGGCCGGGATGCCGACATCGCCCGCGATCTGGTGCCCGAGATCCAAAGCCGCCTGGCGTTTCTGGAAGAGGTGGGTTTGGGCTACCTCACGCTCGACCGGGGGGCGCCGACCTTGTCGGGCGGCGAGGCGCAGCGCATCCGCCTGGCCGCGCAACTGGGCAGCAACCTGCAAGGCGTGTGCTATGTGCTGGACGAGCCCACCATTGGCCTGCATGCCCGCGACAACCAGATTTTGCTGAGCGCCTTGCAAAGCTTGAGCGACAAGGGCAACACGCTGGTGGTTGTGGAGCACGACGAAGACACGATCCGCCGTGCTGACCACATCATCGACATTGGGCCCAGCGCCGGCAAACGCGGTGGCCGTCTGGTGGCCGAAGGTTCGGTGGCCGACATCACGGCTTCTGCGGATTCACAAACCGGCCGCTATTTGTTGCATGCGATGAAGCATCCGGTGCAGTTGCGTCGGGTCGTGGATGCCTCTGCGTGGGGCGCTGGCGCGGGCACCTCATACGGCGGGGGGACGCCAAAATCGGCGCCCACGCCAGCGCCCCACACAGAGGCTGTGGCAGCTCCCATCCAATGGCTCACCCTCACCGGTGCCAACCTGCACAACCTGCGCCAGGTCGATGTGCAAGTGCCGCTCAAACGGCTGGTGGCGGTGACCGGCGTCAGTGGTTCCGGCAAGTCCACCCTGGCCCGTGATGTGCTGTTGACCAATGTGCAGGCACTGGTCAGCCAGCGTTCCACCTTCGCAGGCCGCACCGCGCAAGACGCTGGCCAACGCGTGGCCTTGTCGGCTTGTGCCGATGTGCAGGGCTTTGAGACGATTGACCGCGTGCTCGAAGTCGACCAGACGCCGATTGGCAAAACACCGCGCTCCTGCCCCGCCACCTACATCGGCTTTTGGGACACGGTCCGCAAGCTGTTTGCCGAAACGCTGGAAGCCAAGGCCCGTGGTTACGCCGCAGGCCGTTTCAGCTTCAACACCGGCGAAGGCCGCTGCCCCAGTTGCGAAGGCCAGGGCATGCGCACCATCGAGATGAGCTTTTTGCCCGACGTGAAAGTGCCTTGCGAAACCTGCCACGGTGCGCGCTTCAGCCCTGAAACGCTGGCGGTGAGCTGGCGCGGCAAGAGCATTGGTGACGTGTTGCAGATGGAGGTCGACGAAGCCGTGGACTTCTTTGCCAGCATGCCCAGCATCGCGCACCCGCTGCAACTGCTCAAGGATGTGGGTCTGGGTTACCTCACGCTGGGCCAGCCTTCACCCACCCTGAGCGGTGGCGAAGCGCAGCGCATCAAGCTGGTGACCGAGTTGACCAAGGTGCGCGACGAAGTGGGCAAGCGGGGCAACAAGGCCCCGCACACGCTCTATGTGCTGGACGAACCCACCGTGGGCCTGCACATGGCCGACGTGGACAAGCTCATCAGCGTGCTGCACCGACTGGTCAACGCAGGCCACAGCGTGGTCGTGATCGAGCACGACCTGGATGTGATCGCCGAAGCCGACTGGGTCATCGACCTGGGCCCCGAAGGCGGCAACGCGGGTGGCCGCATTGTGGCGGCCATGACGCCCGAAGACCTGGTGCGCGAAGGCACGCACACCGGTGTGGCGCTGGGGCCGGTGTTGGCCAGGGATTGATGGCGAATTTTGTGGGAGGCTGCCCTGCAGCCGAAGAGTGGTTTGGCGCTAAAGCTGGCGTTGAGTGCTTGTCGTGCATCAGCCCTTCGCGAGCAGGGGTTCGCTCCCACAAGGGCCGCCCTTTGCTGGGAGGATGGTCAGCTGGCCACGCACAAACGCCAAAGCGATGTGACCTCGGCCGCGCGCGCGGCATGCAGCGGGTCGGTCGCATCCTGGGCTTTGGGGTGGACGGGTTTGACGTCCAGGCGGCCCAAGACGGTCAGCCCGGCGTCCGCGATCCAGCCCAGCAGTGCTTCGCGTGTGCGCAGGCCCAGGTGTTCGGCCAGGTCGGACAAGATCAGCCAGCCTTCGCCGCCTGTGCAAAGGTGCGCTGGCAAACCGGCCAGGAAGCCCTTGAGCATTTGGCTGCCTTCGTCATAAACCGCTTGCTCCAACAGGGTGGTCGGGCGTGCGGGCAGCCAGGGTGGGTTGCACACCACCACGGCCGCTTGGCCTGGTGGAAACAAATGGGTGTGCTGCAATGCCACCTGGTTTTGCAGGCCCAGGCGTTGCAAGTTGTCCAAAGCGCAAGCCAATGCGCGTTCTGACATGTCGGTGCCGACCACGTGGCTGGCGCCGCGCCGCGCCAGCACCGCGGTCAAGACACCGGTGCCCACGCCGATGTCAAAGGCTTCCGGGTGCGCTTGAAAGGCTTCAGGCAGCGGCGCGTTGGCCACCAATTCGACATATTCGCCACGCACCGGCGAGAACACGCCGTAATGCGGATAAATGCGCAAGGCCTCGCCCATGGCGGGCACCTCGACGCCGTTCTTGCGCCATTCAAATGCGCCGATGACCCCCTGCAAACTGCGCAATGAAATCACCGAGGGCTGTCCGTCAGCGGGGCCAAAGGCTTGCATGCAGGCGGGCTTGGCGTCAGGCGCGCGGCGCAGGTCAATGCTGTAGTCGCCATTCAGTTCAATCAAGACCTGGCTCAGAATGCGCGTGCGTTGGGCTTGCGCCTGGCGGTGGGTGTGGAATGCCGCACCGGGGACCACGGGGGCATTCGGGTCTTGCTTTTTGACGCGGACTTTTTTGGGTTTGTCGATGCGCCGTGTCAGCGCTTGCAGCATTTGCCGTGCGTTCTGAAAATCGCTGCGCCACAGCAAACCGGTGCCTGCGCAGGCCAGGCGGTAGGCCGTGTCGGCGGTCATGGTGTCGTCGGCCAGCACCACGGTTTTGGGCAGCACTTGGTCTGAGCGCCACAGGGCAGAGCGTGGGGTGTCTTTTTCAGACCAGGTCAAAAAGGTGGGGGCGGTCATGCGCGGTCCAGTCAGGGGTTGTGTCTCGCGCAGCTTGCCGCGAAGGGGTGTTGGAACAGGGGCTATTCAGGCCCGGGCGGTCAGCAGGTGCCGGGTCAATTCAGCAAAGCCCGCGCCGCGTTCACCTGAGGTGATGTAGCAAGGTGGGTGCGTGAGTTGCGCCTCGAAGCGCCGGATGTTGGCCACGCCCACGCTGTGCGGGAAGTGCTCGAACATCACCTGGTCGTTGGTGGAGTCTCCCACATAAACCCAGCGGTCCAACTCGGCGTTCAGATCACGTCCCCACAACGTGTGCGCGATCCATCGTGCCCCGCTGAGTTTGCTGTGCTCGCCAAACCAACCGTTGATGTGGATGCTGCTCACGGTGGCGGTCATGCCCTCGGCCTGCATGAGGCGCACGACCTCGTCGATGGCGGCTTGCGGCAACTGGGTGAATTCGCTGTGGTCGATGGCGATGTCGGTTTCACGGCCCGCGCTGTCACGCGAGCGCTGCGTACCGGGTACGGCTTGTTCAATGTGCGTCAACACCTGCTGCATGCGGGCGAAGTTGGCGGTGCGGGTGGCGGTGTCTTGCTGGTAGAGCTTGCGCAGTCCTTGTGCCGTCGAATGTTGCAAGCCCACGGCCCCGTTCTCAGCCACGATGGCGTCCACCGGCCAGCTTTGCGCAAAGGGCACGCTCCAGCCCACGGGGCGACCGGTGACGGGGACGACGTGCAGGCCCGCGGCCTTCAAGTCGGTCAGCGCTTGCAGAGCGTCAGGGGTGATGGCGCCCTCGGTGGTCAGCGTGTCGTCGATGTCGGTGAAGACGCCGACGATGTCTCGGGAGGGGAACCAGTCAAAAAGGGGGCGCATCAACGTGGTTTTCTTGACCTTAACTGGTTTAACTGGGGTCAGATCCCTAACTGGGGTCAGATCCCGATTAACCCGCCGACCCCAACGCCAGACCCGCGTGCTCGCGCAGCGGGTGGAAGTGGATTTTGGGGAAGCGTTCTTGTGCCAGCCGCACGTCGTACGGGCTGGTGCACAGATAAGCCAGTGTGCCTGCTGCGTCGAGCGACATGCGCTGCGGGTAGGCGTTGGTGAACTCGCGCAGTTCGGCTGGGGTGTCGGCGGTGATCCAGCGGGCGCCGGTGTACTGGCAGCCTTCCAGGCGCACGTCGCAGTCGTATTCGGCTTTCAGTCGGTGCTGCACCACTTCAAATTGGAGTTGGCCGACCGCGCCCAGCAGCATGGGGCCGCCGATTTCGGGTTTGAAGACCTGGATGGCACCTTCTTCGCCCAATTGATCAAGGCCGGTTTGCAGTTGTTTGGTGCGCAGCGGGTTCTTCAGGATCACGGTCATGAAGAGTTCGGGTGCGAAGAAGGGCAGGCCAGTGAATTGCAGATTCGCACCGTCGGTGATGGTGTCACCCAATTGCACACCGCCGTGCGTGGTGAAGCCGATGATGTCGCCCGCATAGGCTTCGTCCACCGCCTCGCGGCGTTGGCTCAAAAAGGTGACCACGCTGGTGGGGCGCAGCTCTTTGCCGGTGCGCTGCACCTTGAGCTTCATGCCGGGCGTGTATTTGCCCGAGGCCATGCGCACAAAGGCGATGCGGTCGCGGTGGTTCGCGTCCATGTTGGCTTGCACCTTGAAGACCACGCCCGAGAACGCGCTGTCTTCTGGTTGAATTTCTTTGACAACCGGTTGCTTGTTGACCAGCAAGTTGCTGGTGCGGGGTTTGGGCGCAGGGGCCAGGTCCACCAGCGCGTCCAACACTTCCATCACGCCAAAGTTGTTCACGCCGGAGCCGAAGAACACGGGCGTTTGCTTGCCCGCTAAAAACTCTGCTTCGTCAAACGCGGGCGAGGCACCGGTGGCCAGTTCCATGCTGTCCATGGCCGTCTGCCACTCCAGGCCAAAACGCTTGGCCAGTTGGGCTTGCTCGGTGAGCGGGAGGGTTTCAAAGTCTTGCGGCAGGCGTTCGCTGCCGGAGTCAAACACCGTCATGGCTTGCGTGCGCAGGTTGACGATGCCGCCAAAACTTTTGCCCTGGCCCACGGGCCAGGTCATGGGCACGCAGGGCATGCCCAGCTCGCGTTCGACTTCGTCCAGGATGTCGAGCGGGTCGCGCACCTCGCGGTCCATTTTGTTGACGAAGGTGATGATGGGCGTGTCGCGCTGACGGCAGACTTCGATCAGGCGGCGCGTCTGCGCTTCCACGCCGTTGGCCGCATCGATCACCATCAGGGCCGAGTCCACCGCTGTCAGCACGCGGTAGGTGTCTTCACTGAAGTCTTTGTGGCCGGGCGTGTCGAGCAGGTTGATGACGTGGTCGCGGTACAGCATCTGCATGACCGAAGACGCCACCGAAATGCCGCGTTGCTTTTCGATTTCCATCCAGTCGCTGGTGGCGTGGCGCGAGGCCTTGCGTGCCTTGACCGAGCCGGCGATCTGGATCGCACCCGAGAACAGCAGCAGCTTTTCGGTCAGCGTGGTTTTACCCGCGTCGGGGTGGGAAATGATGGCAAAAGTCCGGCGGCGCCGGGTCTCGTTGGCGTAGGTCACAAGGGGTCCTGAGGTCGTGCGGGAGGCAAGCTGCCCCCCGTGGCGGCCAAGCCCTGGGCGGGTTGGCAAAAGCGCGATTTTACCGGGCCAGGGCCCTGGCTGGCCCTTAGCAGGCGCTCAACGGGTGGCCACCGGGCATTTGGCGTCGTCGTCCCAGGGAATGGGGTGCCCGCCATCGGGGGGGCAGTTGGGGCTGTCGGCTGCGCAGGTGGGGCGCAGGTCCTTGAACTCCAGACGCAGTTCGACACGGCGGCTTTTTTCAGGTTGGTTCAGGATGGCCGAGTTGAAGGAGGAGCCCCCCACAAAAAACATCTCGCGCACCGTCTGGCGGTCTTCTGGGCTGGGCGCATCCGGCGCTTTGGCGTCGAGCAGCACGCACAACACGCGCTGGGACCGTTCCAGACTCAGGTTGAGGTTGTACAGGTACGAGCCTTCGGGGCTGGCGTAGCCTTCGAGGACAAAGCGTTTGAGCCAATTTTGGCAGTCTGGGGTGCGCGCCATGGCCAGCATGTGGGGGACAAAACTGCGCAAGAAGACCATGCGTTGGGCTTCCAGCGCGTTGCTGTTTTTGGGAAATTCGGCCAAGGTGCCCAATTCCAGGGTCTGCCCCTGCAGCTTCACTCCGGCGTATTCGGGTTGTCGGGTGATCTGGCGGATGTCGTCCAGGCAGGTCGCTATGGCGCTGTCTCGGCTGGTGCGGTCTTCGTCCATCTTGCGCAGGCCTTGTGTGACGCTGAGCAAGGCCACCGCCATGGCCACCAGAAACAGCGCCATCAGCGCGGTCATCAGGTCGGAAAACGAAATCCAGAAGGGGGATTCAGCGTCGTCCCGGTGTCTTTTGGGGGGCGTTCTTCTTGGGCCAAACATGGGGCTTAACGCGGCGGTTTGTCTGGCGCCGACGCACGCAGTTGGGCCAGGATTTTGTACGACAGCGCCGTCTGCATTTCGGTGGCCAGCGTCAGCCGCTCCAGGGTTTGGGCGCCGCCTTGGGGGGTGAACAACGCGTCCAGCCCCTGTTGCAGTTCCTCCACCTGGCGATAGCGGCTGGTCAGCAAGGCTTTTTCGATCCAGGTGAACACCATGGCCAAGGTGATGGCCAGGGCCGAGACCACAAAGGCATGGCCCACGGTTTGCACCAGTTGGCTCAGCTCGGCCTGGACCCGATCGGGGTGTGAGACGTCAAAGCCAACCAGGCCGGCAATCAAACCGGTGAACGTGCCGATGATGCCCACGCCGGTCAGGATGCCGGGGATGTGTTTGTAGAAGTTGGATCTGAGGGGCGAGTCCACCAATGCCTGTTCTGTGAAGTAGTTTTCGGCATGGCTGCTGGCTTGCCATGGGCCTGTGGCGTGGTGCGCAGCCGCTTCCAGTGGCTGTAGCGCTTCAATCGCCTGGGTGTATTCGGCCCAGAGTGGGGTCAGCTGCGGGTCGTTGTGGGCCAGTTGTTCGATGTTGGACAGGTCGAGTCGGCCGCCGTTGGCGGCCATGTCAAGGTGGTCAAAAAACGCCTTGGACAATTGGCTGACGCGTTGCCTGGCGGCCCCCAGCGGGCCTGAGTCGGGCGCCTGCCGCTGGGTTTGCAGTGTGCTGGCGTATTGCTGCCAGGCGTGCTGCAAGGACGGCGACGTCATCACTTCGTCTTTCAGTTGGGCCAGGTCGATGTGGCTGCCCTGCGGTTTTTGTGACAGCCCCGCCAAGTGGGTGTTGACCTGCGACAGGCTGGTTTGAAGCCGCAGGGCGGGCCTGACAAATTGCGTGAGGTAATTCAGGGCAATGCCCCCCATCACGGCGGCAACGGCCCATAAATGCCAATAGTTGGAGAGAAGCAGCAGATCGGACATGCGAGGGGCGGTGGGTGTGCAAACCGGCCCAGTCTAGCGGAATCCGCACGACACAGGCGCGTCCTCCAGCAGCTGCCAAAGGTTGCAGGTGCGAATGAATCCCCCCTGGGGCGGGTGGGACAGGCACTGGCTGCGCTAGAATACCGCCTTCCGAGGAGCGTTGCAGCGCCCCCTGACTTGTCCGTCAAGTCGGCAGCGGGGCGTGAGGCTCGGAACATTTTCACAGCAACGACGCTCATCCACTCGACGTGCGGTGAGCCTGTATTTCCCTTCAGTGCCTTCATCCACGCGTGTGGCCCATTCACATGCTTTGGAGCTGAACACATGAATGCACGTTTGAACACCGCCTTGAACGCCGATTGCGTCATTGCCGACATCGGTCTGGCCGATTGGGGCCGCAAAGAAATCCGCATTGCCGAAACAGAGATGCCTGGCCTGATGGCCATTCGCGAAGAATTCGCCAAGAGCCAGACCCTCAAGGGCGCGCGCATCACCGGCTCGCTGCACATGACCATTCAGACCGCCGTGCTGATTGAGACCCTGCAAGCCCTGGGTGCTGACGTGCGCTGGGCTTCTTGCAACATCTTCTCGACGCAAGACCACGCAGCCGCTGCGATTGCCGCCAAGGGCACGCCCGTGTTCGCCATCAAGGGCGAGACGCTGGCTGAGTACTGGGATTACACCCACCGCATTTTTGACTTCGGCGCAGCAGGCACCGAAGGCGAAGGCCCGAACATGATCCTGGACGACGGCGGCGATGCCACCTTGCTCATGCACCTGGGCAAGCGCGCAGAAAAAGACGCCTCGCTCATCGCCAACCCCACCAGCGAAGAAGAAACTTGCTTGTTCAACGCCATCAAAGCCAAGCTGGCCGAAGATGCGACCTGGTACAGCCGCAAGAGCGCCGAGATCATCGGCGTGACCGAAGAGACCACCACAGGTGTGCACCGTCTGAAAGAAATGTCTGCCAAAGGCAGCTTGATGTTCCGCGCGATCAACGTGAATGACTCGGTGACCAAGAGCAAGTTCGACAACCTCTATGGCTGCCGCGAATCCTTGGTGGACGGCATCAAGCGCGCCACCGACGTGATGATCGCAGGCAAAGTGGCGGTGGTCGCTGGTTACGGTGATGTGGGCAAAGGTTCTGCACAAGCCTTGCGCGCTTTGAGCGCCCAAGTGTGGGTGACCGAGATCGACCCGATCAACGCCTTGCAAGCGGCGATGGAAGGCTACAAAGTGGTGACCATGGAATACGCGGCGGACAAAGCCGACATCTTCGTGACCACCACCGGCAACCGCGACGTCATCACTTACGAACACATGGCTGCGATGAAAGACCAGACCATCGTTTGCAACATCGGTCACTTCGACAACGAAATTCAAGTGGCCAAGTTGGAAGAGAAGTGCCAGTGGGAAGAGATCAAGCCGCAAGTCGACCACGTCATCTTCCCTGACGGCAAACGCATCATCTTGCTGGCCAAAGGCCGCTTGGTGAACTTGGGCTGCGGCACGGGCCACCCCAGCTTCGTGATGTCGTCTTCGTTCGCCAACCAAACCATTGCGCAAATCGAATTGTTCGCACACAAAGACGCGTACGACGTGGGCAAGGTCTATGTGTTGCCCAAGCACCTCGACGAGAAAGTGGCGCGTTTGCACCTCAAGAAAGTCGGCGCGATGCTGACCGAGCTGAGCGACGAACAAGCGGCTTACATTGGTGTGCCCAAACAAGGCCCTTACAAGCCTGATACTTACCGTTATTGATGGCAGGGCGGCATGTGGGCGCTTGAACGCCAACATGCCAATCTGAATTTGACATCACGTCGGAGCTGAAGCTCCGACCTACCAGAACCCCCTCTTCATGCGCATTGATCAACTTCTCGTCGAGCGCGGCTTGGCCGCTTCTCGTTCTCAGGCTCAGCGACTGATCGCCGGAGGCGTTCAGTGGCAGCAGCCCGACGGGACATGGCGCAGCGTGGTCAAAAACCGCGACGAGGTGCCCGAGAGCGCGGCTTTGCAGTTGCAAGACGATGCCGAGTCTCGCTATGTGTCGCGTGGCGGCCTCAAGCTCGAAGGGGCTTTGAAGGCCACAGGTGTGCAGGTGGATGGTTTGCGCTGCCTGGACGTGGGCCAAAGCACGGGCGGTTTCACCGACTGCTTGCTGCAGCATGGCGCGTCCGAGGTGGTGGGCATTGATGTGGGGCATGCCCAAGTGCACCCGCGCATCAGTCAGGACGAACGCGTGGTCTGCATCGAAGGCGTGAACGCCCGCGAGCTGGAGCCGGGCGACGAGCGCATCCCTGATGCACTCGAAGGCTTTGACCTGGTGGTGGGCGATGTCTCGTTCATCTCGCTCACGCTGGTGTTGCCGGGCGTGGTGCATTTGCTCAAGCCTGCGGGCCAGTTGCTGATGCTGGTGAAACCCCAGTTTGAGTTGCAGCCGGGTCAAGTGGGCAAGGGCGGCATCGTGAAAGACGAGAGCCTGTACCCCTTCATTGAAAACCGCGTGCGCACGGCCTTGGCCGATTTGGGCATGGCGGTGACCGCGTGGCTGAACAGCCCGATCGAGGGCGGGGACGGGAACCGCGAATTTTTTGTGCAAGCCTGCTGGCCTGATCCGGCGGCGGTGCTGCCCGCGCGTGAAAAAGTGCGCATTGAACACGAGGCCGATCTGGCCGCCAAGGCCTATGCCAAGGCCAACGACTATTGAATTTTTGAAGGTGTTGTGATGTCTGGTTTGAAGCTGCCCATCAGTCTGGAATTTTTCCCGCCCAAAACCCCCGAGGGGGCAGACAAGCTGCGCGCCGTGCGCGAAAAGCTGTACGCCCTGAAGCCCGAATTTTGCTCGGTCACTTACGGTGCCGGTGGCTCGACGCAAGAGGGCACTTTCTCGACGGTGAGCGCCATTCTGAGTGAAGGTGTGGCGGCGGCCTCGCACTTCTCGTGCATTGGTGCCACCAAAGCCTCGGTGCGTGAAGAGTTGGCGACACTCAAGGCCATGGGCGTCAAGCGCCTGGTGGCTTTGCGCGGCGACTTGCCCAGCGGCTACGGTGCCGGTGGCGAGTTCCATTACGCCAGCGATCTGGTGGCCTTCATCCGAGCCGAAACCGGCGATGACTTCCACATCGAGGTGGCGGCCTACCCGGAAATTCACCCCCAAGCCAAGTCGCCAGAGTCGGACCTGCAGGCTTTTGCCACCAAGGTGAAAGCCGGGGCCAACTCGGCCATCACGCAATACTTTTACAGCAGCGATGCGTATTTCCGCTTTGTGGACGATGCGGCCAAGCTGGGCGTGGATGTGCCGGTGGTGCCCGGCATCATGCCCATCACCAGCTCGTCACAGTTGCTGCGTTTTTCAGATGCTTGTGGCGCAGAGATCCCGCGCTGGATTCGTTTGCGCTTGCAAGGCTACGGTGATGACATCGAGTCGATCAAGGCCTTTGGCCTGGACGTGGTGTCTGCTCTGTGCGCGCAGCTCATCCGCGGCGGTGTGCCTTCGATCCACTTCTACACCATGAACCAGAGCGCAGCGACGTCGGAGATTGTGCGCCGGCTCTGAGCGCTTGCGTCTTTGACCTCCGGCGTCAGATGCGGAGGTCAGTGGCGGAGGTCAATGGCATCAAAAACGCCCGCTTTGCGGGCGTTTTCATTTGCAGCGCGGTGTCTTGTCAGCGTTCGTCGAAACTGACCACGACTTTGCCGCTGGTGGGGCGGGCCTGGCAGGAGAGCACGAAGCCGGCGTCGACTTCGGGTTTTTCGAGGGTGAAGTTTTTTTCCATCTCGGTGCTGCCGTCGAGCACCTTGCAGCGGCAGGTGCAGCACACACCGCCCTTGCACGAATAGGGCAGGTCCAGGCCCATGGCCAGCGCGATGTCCAAAATCTTTTCGTTCTTGTTCATCGGCATGTCGTAGGGCTTGCCGTCGAGCACCACCGTGAGCTGCACTTCGCCGCCGTTGCGCATGGCCGGATGGCCCAACACGGCCTGTGCTTTTTCCTCGGGGCTCAAGGCGTCGAGTGCGGGCGAGGTGAAGCGTTCGGTGCGGATGCGCTCGGCTTTGACGCCAGCGTCCAGCAGGGTTTTTTCGGTCTCTTCGATCATGGCCTCGGGGCCGCAGATGAAGACCTCGTCCATGCTGCCCACGGGCAGGAAGGCGGCCATCACGGCGCGTACCTTGGCGGCGTCCAGGCGGCCTTCGAGCAGCGGCACCTCCTGTGCCTGGCGCGAGAGGATGTGGATCAGCGTCAGACGTGCGGGGTAGCGGTCCTTGAGGTCTTGCAAGGCCTCGTTGAACATCACGCTGTCCATGCGGCGGTTGCCGTAGACCAAGGTGAATTTGGACTCAGGCTGCTCTTCAAGCGTGCTGGCCAGGATGGACAGGATGGGCGTGATGCCCGAGCCAACGGCAAAGCCCACGCGGTGGAGGGCGCGTTGTCTTTGCACGGTGAAGCGGCCATCGGCGGGCATCACACGCAGGGTGTCGCCGGCTTGCAGTTGCGTGGCCGCCCAGTTGGAGAAGACGCCGCCTTCGACCGGGCGAATGCCCAGTTCGAGTTCGCCGCGCTGGTGCAGCTGGCTGCGCGCCGAGCTGATCGAGTAGCTGCGGCGCACATCGGCGCCGTTGATGTTGGCACGCAGGGTCAAGAATTGGCCGGGTTCAAAGGCGAAGGTCTCGCGCAGTTCGCTCGGGATGGCCAGGGTGATGGCCACGGCGCCTGCGGCTTCTGGGCTGACGCGGGATACGGTGATGTCGTGAAATCGCAGGGCGGACATGGCGTGCTTTCGTCTCGGTGCCGAGGGGGCGTCAGTAGGGTTTGAAATAGTCGAACGGTTCCATGCAGTCCAGGCACCGGTACAGGGCCTTGCAGGCGGTGGAGCCGAAGTGGGAGGTTTCGGTGGTGTTGCCCGAGCCGCACTGCGGGCAGGGCACCGCCTCGGGCGTGGCCGTGCGCGCAGCGAACTGCACCACGCTGGCCGCACCGGTCTTTTCGTGGGCGCAGGCGTGTGGCGGTGCGATGCCGTAGGCGCGCAGTTTCTCGCGGGCGGCCTCGCTCATCCAGTCGGTGGTCCAGGCGGGGGCCAGTTGGGTGATCACCGTGGCTTGCAGGCCGGCGTTGGCCAGCGTGGCCTTCACGTCGTCCTCGATCTGGCCCATGGCCGGGCAGCCGCTGTAGGTGGGGGTGATGACCACATGCAGCCCTTCGGGGTGCTCGCGCACCTCGCGCAGGATGCCGAGCTCGCGCAGCGTGACGACCGGGATTTCCGGGTCGCTCAGGCCCTCCAGCAATTGCCAGGCCTGTTCTGTGCGGCTCAGGGTGGTGGTCATGGTGCTCACCAGGTGGCGCCAGGGTGTTGGCGCGACAGGCTTTGCATTTCGGCCAGCACAAAGCCCAGGTGCTCGGAATGCAGGCCTTGTTTGCCGGTGGGCAGGAAGGCGCTGTCGGCCGGGCGTGTGAGTGTGGCTTCTTGCAAGGCAGCGTCGACGATGGTGTTCCAGTCGGTGCGCAAGGCGGCCACATCGGTGCCGCTGCCATTGGCCTGTGCCGCTTGCTCTTGTGGGCAGCTGGCCCAGAACTCGCTGGTGTAGGGCAGCAGGGCGTCGATGGCCGCTTGCATGCGTTGGTGCGAGGTCTCGGTGCCGTCGCCCAGGCGCAGCAGCCAGTCGCGTGCGTGGCGCAGGTGGTAGCGCGTTTCCTTGAGCGATTTGTCGGCGATGGCGGCCAATTGCGCATCGGCCGAGCCCTGCAGCCGGTCCCACACCAGCACCATGAGGGCGCTGTAGAGGAAGTTGCGGGCGATGGTGGTGGCGAAGTCGCGGTCGCCGCAGGCGGTGGCCGACATCAGGGGCAGGTGCGGCAGTTCGCACAGCGTGTAGTTCTTGAAGTCGGGCACGTCGCGGAAATAGGCCAGCGTGTCTTCGCTGGCGTCGCCGCCGATCAGTGTGGCGGCGTGCTGGTAGAGCAGGCGCGCCTGACCGATCAGGTCCAGGCTGTTGTTGGCCAGGGCCATGTCTTCTTCGAGCACGGGGGCGTGGCCGCACCATTCGGCATTGCGCTGGCCCAGGATGACCGCGTTGTCGGCCAGTTGCAGCAGGTAGTCGATGGGCGCATTCATCACATGTGTCCCACTTCTTCAGGGATGTCGTAGAAAGTGGGGTGGCGGTAGATCTTGTCGCTGGCGGGCTCGAAGAATTCGGCCTTGTCGTTGGGCTCGCTGGCGGCTATGGCGCTGGAGGGCACGACCCAGATGCTCACGCCTTCCTGGCGGCGCGTGTAGACGTCGCGCGCCATTTGCAGCGCGTGCTGCGCGTCACTGGCGTGCAGGCTGCCGCAGTGCTTGTGCTCCAGGCCTTGCTTGGAACGGACAAAAACTTCCCAGAGGGGCCATTCTTTGAGTGCGGGCGCGTTCATGCGGCCTCCTTGAGTTGACGTTGTTGTTGCTTGGTGGCGTGGGCGAGCGCGGCTTCGCGCACCCAGGCGCCGTCGTTCCAGGCCTTGACGCGGGCGCCCAGGCGCTCTTTGTTGCAAGGGCCGTTTCCGTTGACGGTTGACCAGAACTCGTCCCAGTCGATCTGGCCGTGGTCGTAGTGGCCACGCGCTTCGTTCCATTTGAGCTCGGGGTCGGGCAGGCTGATGCCCAGCACATTGGCCTGCGGCACGGTGGCGTCGATGAATTTTTGACGCAGGTCGTCATTGCTGATGCGCTTGATGCCCCAACGCATGCCCTGCGCGCTGTTGGGACTCTTGTCGTCGGGCGGCCCGAACATGGCCAGACATTTCCACCACCAGCGATTGACGGCGTCTTGCACCATGTCTTTTTGCGCTTGGTTGCCTTGCATCATCACCAGCAGGGCTTCGTAGCCCTGGCGCTGGTGAAAAGACTCTTCCTTGCACACGCGCACCATGGCTCGGGCGTAGGGGCCGTAGGAGCAGCGGCACAGTGGAATCTGGTTCATGATGGCCGCGCCATCGACCAGCCAGCCAATCACGCCGACGTCGGCCCAGTTGAGCGTGGGGTAGTTGAAGATCGAGCTGTACTTGGCCTTGCCACTGTGCAGGGCGCCGAGCAACTGATCGCGGCTGGTGCCCAGGGTTTCGGCGGCGCTGTACAGGTACAGGCCATGACCGCCTTCATCCTGCACCTTGGCGATCAGGATGGCCTTGCGTTTGAGGCTGGGGGCGCGGCTGATCCAGTTGCCTTCGGGCAGCATGCCGACGATTTCGCTGTGGGCGTGCTGGCTGATCTGGCGGACCAAGGTCTTGCGGTAAGCCTCTGGCATCCACTCGCGTGGCTCGATGCGACCATCGGCGTCGATGCGGGCGTCAAACTGGGCTTGCAAGGCGATTTCTTGCGCACTCAGGTTGATGGAAACGGTCTTCAGGCCGACAGACTTGGCGTCGTCGGATCCGTCAGGGACGCTGAAAGATTGCGTGTACATGGGCTTCTCCTGCGCCAAACAGGATGGGTGGTTGCGGCGCGGGTGCCAGTATATCAATTAACCGACCGATCGGTCGGTTAATTTCAAGGGGGATCGAATCAGGACTTTCCCTGAGTTCGAAGCTGGTTTGGGGTCGCCCGATCAGGACGATTCGACGGCCCAGCTCTTGCCAGTGCCCCGTGCCAGGGCGGGGCCCACCACATCCAGTGCTTTTTGGATCTGGTCCTTGAGGGTGAAGGGCGGGTTGATGACAAACATGCCACTGGCCACCAGGCCCCCTTCGTCGCCAGCGCCACGACCAATGGCCAATGTCGCGTTGAGCCAGGGCTTTTGGGCTTGGTTGGCCAATGTGCGCAGGCGCCGTGGCAAATCGTGGGCTTCGGGACGCGGGATGATCGGGTACCAGACCAGATAAGTACCGGTGGAAAAGCGCTTCAGGTATTCCTGAATGACGTTGGCGACCTTGGCGTAGTCGGATTTGATTTCGTAGCTTGGATCGATCAGCACCATGGCCCGCTTGGAGCCTGTGGCCGATGCGGGTGGGGGCAGCAGTTTTTTGAGCGCTTCAAAACCATCTTCGCGGCTGACGGTGACGGTGCGGCCCGCACCCAGTTGAGCGATGTTGGAGGTGAGTGATTTGCTGTCGGTGGGGTGCAACTCGAACAGGCGCAAGCGGTCGCGTGACGCATGGCGCATCAGTTTGTGCATCAAAAAGGGCGATCCTGGGTAGATCCTGGCTTGCCCATTGGCGTTGAAGCTGGCGATCTGTTCCAGATAGTCCTGCACGGGCTCGGGCAGGGTGTCGCGCTTTTCCACCGCCGCCAGCAGTTTGAAAAGACCGTCTTCGGCTTCTGCGCCTTTTTGAGAGTAGTCGCCGTCCAGGCGGTACAAACCAGCCCCGGCGTGGGTGTCAATCAGGGTGATGCCGGCCTCTTTTTGCATGAGGTGGCGCATGGTGGCCAGCAAGGTGATGTGTTTGAGCACATCCGCATGGTTGCCAGCGTGGAAAGCGTGTCGGTAACTGAACATGCTCCGATGGTAACCAATAAGCCACGCAAGTCCTTGATTTTTCGTATAATAGAGGGCTTCGCAGCGATTTTGTGGTCCCGCGGCGAAGACGCCATGGCCTTCACGGGTCACAGCAATCTCCCACCTAAGAGGTTCCCAAAAGAGGAACACCGACCGTGGAAAAGGACCCGACAAACCTTTCTTCAAAGAGAAAACTCATGACAACAACTTTCAGCGCAAAACCCGCTGAGGTCGTGCACGAGTGGTTTGTGATTGACGCGACCGACAAGGTCC
>ERZ1292633.2421-Hain-H41-02um-R1-2421-length-19134-cov-7_pt1 | contig 19134 bp, 24 predicted proteins | sample MGYA00564406_ERZ1292633 | MGnify/ENA primary metagenome ERZ1292633 (study PRJEB36523, sample SAMEA6512639) | groundwater metagenome | collected 2019-01-08 | study: AquaDiva: Metagenomics assemblies of 32 groundwater samples
AAACACAAAACCCACCTTTCGGTGGGTGCAGGTCCTGACATTTCTCGTCTCAGGTTCGAAAGTAAACGCGTCTAAATGGTTGCGGGGGCCTTCAATTCCCTGATGCGGACCGGTTCCTAAAAGTAATCCCCTGCTCGTTTAATCCTACCAAAAAAGCCGTAAGGAACCTAGGGAGAACCAATGAACCAAAAGAAGAGGAGTAGTGCGTCCGGCCGTAAAACCGTGTCGGTGCGGCTGATTAAAGCGATTCGGCGCCACGTGGACATCGTGAAGGTCGTAGAGCCTTATGTGCCGCTGCAGAGGGTCGGCCGTCACTTTAGAGGCCGCTGCCCTTTCCATCGCGAAAGGGGCGCCTCCCTTGCCGTCAGCCCCCAGAGGCAGATGTACTACTGCCTTGGCTGCGGCGCCGGCGGGGACATCTTCGCCTTCATGATGGGAATGGAGAAGATTACCTTCAGGGCTGCGGTGAAAAGGCTTGCTGGTTCCATTCCCAAACGGGCCCGGTAGGCGAGTGCAACTGATAAAATGGAGGCGGAATATGTCTAAAACTCGAGAGTCGGCCGAGGCCAAAGCGTTGATTTCGGAGCTCGTTCAGGGGCGCGTGTCTGCCGAGTGTCCTTGCTGCAGCGAGCGGATCGCGCTCAAGGATGCGGGGCTTTTCTATTTGGATGATTTCACGCCGGAAGCCGAAAAACTCTTCAGACAACGCCAAGTCGAACTCCGTGAACGGGCCGCTGGCCTCAAGGCTAGGCGCTTATCGATCGGGAGGACGTCTCAGATCGGTGCTAGAGCGACAAATATCGGCTTCATTCTTGAACGGCTGGCCCCTGCCCTGCGAGCCTTCCGATTCCTGCGCAACGACTGCAGATCGCTTTTCGACCCGTTGGATTACGTGATTTTTGAGGGCCTGAGCGTGAAGCGCCTCGTATCCAAGATCTTGTTCATTGACATCAAGACCGGCGCCGCGCGGCTGAAGGCAAGGCAGAAGGAGATCAAGAGCGTCGTGACGGCGAAGAAGTTGAGCTGGCACATCTACAAGCCCATGGAGGGCCTGTGATTTCTTCGGTGCTGCAGTTCTTCAACCTTCGGCGGAAAATTTTCGGTGTTTGTCCTCATTCAGGCGAATTTTTCAGGCTCGCGGATTGCGCTCTTTTTACCAGAACAGCGCCGATTCAGGATTGGATGGACAAATTGGAGGGCGCCTCGGCCAAACTGGATTTTGCTGAGGAGAATCTTGCCGAAAAAGAAGAGTCGCTGCGCGAAGTGGCCCGGCGGCAAGGACGAAAGCTCGCCCAGGCCTTGGCACGGAAGCTGGATTCCGTATTTACACCGCGTCGGCTGGATCCGGACGACGCCAAGGTCCTATTCCATCCGGTCGACTACCTCGTGTTCAAGGGGATGAAGACCGGCCCTTCGATCAGCGAACTTCTTTTCCTTGACCGTGAAACGCGCGACTCAGAGCATAAACAGATTCAACGGAGCATCGAGAAGGTCATCGATCGTGGTCATTACGAGTGGTTGACACTGCGTGTGAAGGATGACGGTACAATTCAGGAAGAATGAACGGTTTACCCGCCGTGGCGCTGGTGTGGCTTCAAGTCTAGCACTGCTTTTAGGTACTGGCCGCGGGACTGGGATTGAAACTCCTGCCATACATGCGGAGGACAGGCGGAGTATGCCCACTCGATGCCGTTGGGAAAGCGAACGTAAATTGTTTCGGTTTGCGGATCATACGCCTCGGCAATTATGCGTGATGAGCCGGCAACAGGAATCCAATTGAGCATCTTATTCTCCCTCGTATGTGCCGCGCCATATCGCGAGAGCCGGCGCCACGTCGGGGACAATCGGCTCCTGCCGCCAAGGATCCAGTGACGGATCTTCGGCTTGCGGCATCGGATCGGGCTTATCGAGAAGCGTTCTGGCGGGAAGAATCACAGCTTCTCCGCTGATTATCGCCTCGCCAGTGCGAAGCGACGGTAGGACCGCAGCAAGCCCTGCAACGGTATCTGGTAGGGCGGCCCGAATAGCACCTTGGTCCTCCGCGTTCGATAGACGCAGTGCTATGATGGTGCCGCATTGAGCCAATGCCGTCTTTGGCAATTCCGTCGGGCGCTGCGTCACAAGTAATAGCCCGATACCGTATTTTCGCCCTTCTCGTGCGATTCGGTTCGCCGACTCGCGGGTGATCGCGGCGGCGGCTTCCCCCAGATAGCGATGAGCCTCTTCTAGTACCACCAGTACAGGGCTTGGTCTTCCGATCCCTGGGCCACCCGCCTCGCATCGGAGAGTGACTTCGAAGAGCAGGCTAAGAATGACTCCGATGGCGACATCCGCCGCAGCCGACGGAACGCCGTTGAAGTTGAGAACCGAGACCGGGCGGTCACCGCCCAGCCACTCCTGCATGGCGACGACGAGAGGGTCCGTTCCGTGCGGATCGCCCACGGGCTCTTGGAAAAACTGAAGCTGGGGGTTCAATATCCCCAAGCGGAGGAGATCCGGGGTAGTGCCGTAGAGTCCGTGAGTCGGAGCCTTGTGGGGTGCGGCACCGCCGGGATTATAGGGTTGATACTGCGCAGGTCGGAGCGTTTGAGCGTCGCCTGGAGCGGTTCTGCATGCCGCAGCAGTCGTGGGATCCGACTTATTTGTTCTGGTTTCGCGATTCTCCGAGTCAAGCTGATGCCAGATCGGCCGGATGTCGAAAGGAACGGGGGTATCCGCGGTGATCGCCGATTCCTCGATGTTAAGCCAGTCCGCGGATCGCACGAACGCCCGCCGCGCTTCGGTCACGAGCTCGCTGAAGCGGTTCAGGAACGTGGGGCCGCCTGTCGCTCCCGCGAAAATCCGAACGATCTCGGCCGCGGGAAGAGCCCAATAGGGCACACGCAGGCGATTTTCACCCGCATCCAATACGCTGCGGACGGACGCGTTGCCCTCGAGAGCTCGAGCGTACTCGCCGTGGGGATCGATCACGACGATGTTCGCCGCCCTCCAGCCGCCATTCACGAAATTCTGAAGAATGGACGATACCGCGCTGGTCTTTCCGGAGCCGGTTGATCCGACGATCGCTCCATGTCGAACCACAAGGCGAGATGCTTCCAGACAGACGGGAACATCTTCTGCTGCGGCGAGGCGTCCGATACGAAGATGTTGTAGGCCTGCGGGCGGGAAAACCGAAGCCAACTGAGCGGAAGTTGCAAAATGAACAGGATCATCTAAACCCGGATAGCAGCCCACGCCACGATGGAATCGGTTGGTCGCGCGATCGATTTCGCCTAGGAGTTGAACTTGGAGCCAGCGTTCATCTCGTTGAACGCCGTGGGCTGGCGCGATCGGTTGAGTCAGTTCCGCGATGCTGACCAAGCTGACGCTGGCGACCAAGTCGACGATGCCTTGCGGGATGCGAACCAGCGATCCGATTTGTCCTACCGCTTGTAACTTCCCGCGGTAGATGGGCGCTACTCCCGCAAGTTCGGGATCAAGAGCCACTGTGACGGTGGCGCCGAGAACATGGCGCACACGGCCGATACAGGTTGGGTCCTTCTCAGCCATTCGCCTTGACGGCGGTTTTTGAAGCCGGCTTACCCGCGGCATCTTCAAGAATTTTTCGTAGGAGGGGGTCGTGATCCGGCTCCGTGGTCGCGGTCAACGCCAAATAAGCCGATAAGTTCTTGAAATCGCTAAGGGCGAAGGAACCGTCCTTCCAAATGGTTGGAGAGGCGTCTTCGGGAGCTTTCCACTCAGCGCGAACGCCGCCGAGTATGGCCTCTTTCGGACTCAATACTTGAAGATTTGGTGTAGTCATGGCGCGTTCTGCGAGGACGTCGGGTATCTTCGAATGACAGAAAACTGCGAACTCGGAACGTTCTCGTCTGGTCGCCGCGTCGAAAATGAGCTCGTTCAGGTGATCATCACCGAATGAATAACCGGAAATGACAACGAAGGTTTCCGGCTGGTGAAGGGCCCGTCTCAGACGGTCCTGAAGAACGACAAACGGCACGCGCCTGGATTCTTCATACTTCGTGTCCGATGGGTAAATGGCAGCCACGCTGCTCGCGTCAACGGGTTGGCCGAGCCGAACAATTTTCTGCTTGTCTCCCCAAGACCAATTTACGGAACCGTGCAGTTTCCAAAGGCGTGCGAACGAGGCGGGCATTTCTTCGCTGGGGCCGGGAGGGGTCTCCACAAGTTCAGTATGAAATCGAGCGCGAACTGTCCCGATGAAACCATCGAAATACCTGACGCGAAGATTTTCAAGAGCGGTTTCCAAAAGGAGGTCGTAATTTATGGTGAAGAGCTCGACCGGCAGATGATAGTTGGTCCGCGCGACCCAGGCGGCAAACTGCTCAACAGGCCGCAAATCCTTCCCATCGATGCTTAGGGCTTTCACAATCGCCTGGCAAACAGCGGCGTCCAGCGCCTTGGCCTGCTCGGCCGTCAGATCATCTAGAGCTTGTGACGTGCCGGCGAGTAGTGCGGCGAGGCGTCGTAGACGACTCAACGCCTGCTCGAGGTTTCGTCCTTCCAGCTGTTTGTTGAAAGCGCTCTTCTGAGTGCCCGCGAGACCATCAAGTACTATTTTTTGAAGTTCCTTAACATCGGGCAAGCCGCATGCACGTGCGATTCCGGCGCCGAGGAATGCGCATACGTGTCTCGAGCGGGTGGCGAGCTTGGCGCTGAAGCCTGAGGCGAAACCTTGCGGATCGTGCGAGGGCATAAGAATACGAGTTTAACAAATACCCGCAATACAGGGGAGCGCCTGCTCGATTTGGCGGGGAAACTAGAAGATCCGAACTGCAAACGATGGTGCCGTCTACTCGCGCGTCCATTTTGACAGCCGATCTTCCCAGTTCTTCTTCCATTCCTTGAACTGTTCGGCGCTCTGGGCATCCCAGTTCTTCTGCCATTCGGCGTTATAGTCGACCATGGTGACCTTGCAAATCTGGCATCGTGACGGCTTTTCCCATGCAGGGTATCCGCACCAATAGTCGCATGTATTGCAGATCGACATCCGCCATTCCAGGTTTGCCATAGCATCCTCCGTTCATATCCCGCGGGCTCTACGACTTCCTACAGTTTTGCTACCGAGTGGTAAAACTGCAGGATGTTTATGGAACGAAAAATCAGCTGGTTTCGCGACGCAAGGAAGGAGAAGGGCAAGCTCGACGACAGGATTCGGGTGAGCCATTCGTTGATGTCGGTGGCCGATGAGTGCCGGTTTTGCGGATGGCTGCACGCCAGGGGTTACCGCAGGCCGAGCATTCCGGTCGCGGGCATTACGCACGGAATCGACGCGACGGCGAAGGAGATGTGCGATCACCATCGACGAGACGGGACCTTGCCGATCGCACTGCGAGCGTCGATGGAGGGCGGATTCTTCCCGGATCTGCCGTTCGAGCTTTCCTTCACCGATCCAGCCCGGGACTGCGTTATTCTAGGTCGGCTGGACCAACTGCTGATCGAAAAGGGCGGCCTCCTAGCGCCATTGGATCACAAATCGTGCAAAAAGCCCGACGAGGTCATCCGCGAGTCCCGACTAAAGCAGATGGACTTGTACGCACTTGTCCTTGGGCATTGGGATGCGTATGCGGGCTACGGCGTATCTCCGAGGGGGTATCTGATGTTCCACTACCCTATCTTCGAACGCGGCGGTGGACCTGGAGCGGGTCACCGGCTGGCGATCAAGAGCGAAGTCCGGACCGTCAGCACAGATCCTGCACGCGCCCTCGATCGGGTCGATCGGGTTCTGGACATTGTGCGAGGGCCGAAGCCGCCTCGGTCGGCAGACTGTCCGTTCTGCGAGTGGGCGCTGCTCTGAAAACCGCCGACAGCGGCTAGAGCGACAGGAGGTGACGGGTGAAAACTTCAGCGAGCAGGACAGGTACGGCGTTGCCGACCTGCTTGGCCTCGGAGTCTATACCCGTACCGAAAAAGCGATAGTCATTCGGAAAAGTCTGCAGCCTCGCCGCTTCACGAACGGTCAGGGCTCGATCCTGATCCGGATGGCCGAAGCGCCCGTTGGACAGCGAAACGCATTTCGTGGTGATAGTCGGTGCCGGTTTCTGCCATGCGAGGCGACCGTAGACGTCATGGTGGCCGTAGGATTTCTTGTGACACTCGAGAATCAGTTTCCCCGGCAGGTCCCTGCGGCTGCCGCCATCCCTGGGAATTTCACGGATCCGGTTCAGATTCACTTCCGACAGCTGGCGAGCCTGATGATTGGGCGGGTCGTCGCACTTTTCCCCGGCCGCTACGGGCGGGTACTCGCGAATAACTTCCACGGTGTTGTAGTCGAACATCTTGCCGTCGCCGTGCGTCGGTTTAGGCAAAGAAACGAATGAGATGCCGAGTTTCGCGAGCAGGATGAACCTCTTGCGGTGCTGAGGCACGCCATAATCTGCGGCGTCCACGATGGCGCTTACGGCCGTATATTTCTGCTCGTACAGAAAGTCTTCGAAGCGTTTGAGAGCGGAGTCGGGGGACTTGCTGATTCCCGGGACGTTCTCGACAAAAAGGTAATCAGGCTTGCGCGGGATCTCCCGCAGAAGGCGTCTGACCTCGTCCAGCAGATCGCTGCGTTCGTCGCGATGGCCGCGGTGCACGCCGCGCTTGTTTTGACGGCTGAACGGTTGGCACGGAGGGCACGCGGATAAGATGAACTTCTGAGAGTCCTCCGGGGCGATCGCCTTTAGAATTTCCCGGCCGGACACGGTCGTCATGTCCCTGGCCCAATACTTGGCGGGCGCGTTGTTGACCTCGTAGGTCCTGGTGAAACGCGGGTCGGAATCGATTCCGAGACGTACTTCGACGCCGGCCTTGCGCATGCCGCAGGTCACGCCGCCGGCGCCACAGAATAAGTCGACTCCTACCGGCGCCTTGCCGGGCGGTCCAATCGTCATCCCGCCGTTTCCGCTTTCTCGCGTTCCGCTCGGCGGATCACGTCCGGATCGACGGTCGAGGAAATCTCATCGCGATATTTCCCGATCAGGTCCTTGATGTCTTGCTTGGAGAGCGTCGCCAAGGCCCGATAACCGGCGATGAAATTGAGCTTCCGCATGATGAAGCGGACCTTCGCTTCCTTGTTCTTCGAAAAAAGCCCGTCATTCTCGATGACGAACTCCAGGACGGCATGGGTGAACTGCCGGCTGCGGCCTTGATAGCCGGGGAGAAGGTGCCGGGTGTAGTCCAACATCGAAAACAACTCGCGAGTCAGCTCGAAAGGGTCTTCCCGGTCCTTGTCGTAGGTGATGTACGGACCCCACCAAAACAAGAAGATGTCGTTGCTCTTGAAGGCCGCAGGCCCCGGATTTTCGACGAACCAGTGGTCCAGGACGAACCGGACTCGCTGCTTCTCCTCCTGCTTCTCGATCGGCCGACGCTTGCGCAGGAACTCCATGAAAGGCCCGTGGCAATAATACGCCCAGAGCCGGTGATCGGTCGCCTGAGTAGGCGTCATATTCTTCAGTTCTTCGTAGAACGCGATCGCATTTTCCAGGTCGTTGGTTTTGCCGGGGAGCTCCGGATCCTTGAGGGTGAAGCCGGAAGCGGAGACGTCCTTGAGGTCCCGCTTGATCCACATTTCCAGCTCAGGGTGTTCGACATCGCCGCTCAAATATCGATCCAATCCTCGCGGACCGGCCAAGGCCGTCTTGAGCTTTTCGACGTAGGCGTTCTTGAAAATTCGTTGAGTCATTGGGCTTGGGAGACGGGACCGCTGATACCTGCAATGTCCACGAGTGCCGAGAGGGTTCGATCCAGAGGACCGGAGAGCAGCTTCTGAGCGATGACCGGGGCGTTGCCGACCTCCCAGGTCTCGTTGATCAATTCGGGGTCGTTGGTTTTGCGGTCCTCCAGGACCTGATACCACTTCCGATCCTCGTACGATTCCTTCGCGCTGAGCATCTGCGTCACCGCGTAGATCAGCGCCGGCAACACCAGGGCGGAGTGGAAAATTCGGTCGAACTGTCGCGCCGGAGAAAGTGCCTTATAGCGTTTGAAGTCTTCTCGGGACAAAACGATCGCGATCTTGTCGCGCTCCAAGATCACTTTCATCGGGCCGTTCTTCCAATCGCCTTCCTCCAGCACCATGAAGCTCCCGACCGCTTCGGAGGCCATCCATTGTTTATGTGCGACGAAATTCGTCGTGCCGCCGTAAGCCAGCACGTCGCCCGGCGTCAATTCGAACGTGAACCCTGAATAATCGTCATGCGCGGACTGCGGGCGGTAGTCGGCGATGGTCTGCGACGCAATAATGAAAAATTCCAGTTCCACTTTGTCGCGCAATTCGTCGCTGTTGATGGAGATGGTTTGGGTCAGGCTGGAGGTCCTGAAACACTGGCGGAAAGCGGATTTCATGCAGTGGACGTGGGTGACGAACTCGGCCTTCCCGGATTCCAAAAGGGCCTGAATCTCGTGGTTTCTCAGGACGTGAGCGAGGGAAATTTCGGTCTTGTCCGACTTGGTCGTGACGTCGGGGCCGCTGATCTCGTATTTGCCCGCGATGTCATCGTGTACCCCCAAGACCGGATACGGAAGGGAGAGGTTAGCTATCTTCATAAACCCCCACGTTCAGCGAGTACTTTTCTTCGCCCGGAAATTTTATTTTCACTTTCGCTTCACCCTTATCACCGACGGGGATGGCCTTTACGTAATTGCCCGATACGGAGAGCTCCTGGCCTGAATCCAGCATGTGCGCGGCCGCGATCCGAACCGTGTCGTAGGCGTTGTCCGTGCCGACCATCACGCGTAAATGACACTGCTTGCGACGGGCGCCTCGGATGATGACGATATGGACGGTCCCCTGGGCGTCGTCCTTCGAACAAAAGCTCCGATAGGAAGCTCCGGAGACGGCGTGAACCTTCAGGTCGCCTTCCGTCGCCTTTCCGGGACCGCCGTCGGTTCCACCACCGCCGCCACCGCCGCCACCGCCGCCGCCGCCACCGCCGCCACCTCCTCCGCCTTCCCCGCCCGGAATCACCGCATCGCCCGGGATGTCTTTACCGGCGGTCTCGACCTTGCTGACGCGTAAGCGACGTACCGGAGGCACAGGCGGGAACTCCTCGTTTGTGTGGGCGCCCTCCATTCCGGATTCTTGAGCGGAGGGTTTCGCTTCACCGGCTCCCTCAGTGCCCAGCGACTCTATGATCTCGTCTTCGTCCGCCGGCAATGACAAATATTGTTCCAGGCCGGCGATCGCCATTTGTTTTTTGTTATCCGTGACGACGAGGGACCTGACGCAATCACGAACGAACGACTGAAACTCCCGCTCTGCGGCGGCGCATTCCCGTCGCGGCTTGCCTTCCGGAGTCTTCGCGTTAGAGCTGTTCTTGTCCCACTTGTCGTGACTGGGGGGCTCAAGCGCCTTGAGAATCTCGTTCCCCTTGTCGTTCTCGCAAAGAAATACGCCGGCGTACCTGACGAGGGGGCTATGGAATAATTTGAGCTGGATCAGCATTCCCGTTTTGCGGAAACACGCGACGCGATTCGGGAACTTTTCTTTGGGCAGGAGAAAGCACTGAACTTTCCCGAGAGTCGTCAGGTTGGTTTCGAACCGTTTCTGGTTGTCGGTGTCGGTGTAGGCGAGATAGAACGGCAGCGGGTTGGGATGTTCGTCCGTGCCTTCGCTGACCTCGTCGAAATTCTTGTGCATGAGCTTGCGGAGATTATCCTTTGTAACCTCTTGCTCATCGACGATGACTTCGAGGTCTCCTTTGTGGATAGCCCGCCAGAAGTTGTGCAGGACGGTTTTGAGGATGTCATCGGCCCAGTTGTCCTCGTTTTTCAGCCCGAGAACGTAAATGTCCGTTCCGTTTTCGTCACGCGCGAATTGCGCGGGGATCAGCTCCGGGTCCCGGACGGGCTTTTGTCCGGCCAGGCCGTATGAACCGACCGCCCGGCGGATTTTGCTCCCGAACTTATGGCTCATGAAACGGCACTTGCCTTGGAAAAGATGTCCGACCGTCTTGCCTTTTCCGAACCGACTACGAACGAAGATGGTGGAAAAGGCGGACGCGGCGAACAGTGCGCCTTTGCCCAGGCCGAAGGAGCCGCCGGTATTGCCGGTCTTGTTCGTCGCGCCGGCCGCCTTCATGAAGCTGTGATAGTTCCCGTTCCGATCGTCGTCATCGCCCGTCAAGCCGAGGGTGTTGTAGTCGGCGATCTTCAGAACGGAAATATTCGTGTCGTCGGAGCCAAGGTGGCGGATGGCGCTTTCCGTGAACCGTTGGGTCTCGGGTGATTCCGTCCAGTACTCCCGACATGCGGTCAAGATCTTGATCAGGGCTTCGCGATCAGGAACGGCTTCGGGCTTGAAGTGAATGAGACTGAAAACGACCTTCGCGGGTTTCTGAACGTTCTTATCTCGCGCGTCAAGAACGTTCTGGATCGACTCCCGCGCCACCGAACTGGCGATGTTGACGTCGAAATGCGTCCGGACGGGGTCGTTGAAACCCTCGTCGTCCCCGGAGCCTTGATCGGCGAACTCGTACGTCAAAGGGTTCTTTGCCATTTCGGAATGCGAAATTATATAATAAAAACCGCAACATACTCTTCAAATGCACACAATCACCATCTGATGGCTGTCCCTAACCTCGAGAATCTTCTCAACCCTCTTCTAGGGGCCGTTCACGGCCTCGGAGGCTCGGGGACCGTCACGGAGATCGATGAAAAGGTCGCCGAGAAGCTGAAGTTGTCCGAAGCCGACCTCTCCGAAATCCATCGCGGCAATCGGACTCGGTTCAATTACTTGATGGCGTGGGCGAGGACGTATCTGAAAATCTTCGGATTGTTCGAGAACTCGGCTCGCGGCGTTTGGGCGCTGACCGATAAGGGGCGGCGCTGTCAGAAGGTCGACGCGGCCGAGGTCATCAATTTCGTTCAGAAAGAACGGCGGATCCCTCAGCCGGCGGACAAACGGAAGGGCCTCGTCGAAGAAACCGCGTGGCAGGAGAGCTTGATCGAGTCGTTATTGAAAGTCTCCCCGTCGACGTTCGAGAAACTTTGCCAGCGGATTCTCCGCGAATCGGGTTTCATAAAAGTAGAAGTGACCGGCCGTACTGGCGACGGAGGCCTCGACGGAAAGGGCATCATGCGGATGGGCGGGCTCCTGAGCTTCCATCTCATTTTTCAATGCAAACGCTACACAGGAAGCGTGCCGTGTTCCGCGATTCGGGATTTCAGAGGGGCGATGGTCGGCCGCGCCGACAAGGGGCTGTTCATCACGACCGGGACCTTCACCCGTGACGCGATTCAGGAAGCCGCGCGTGACGGCGCTCCGCATATCGACTTGGTCAACGGCGAGCAGCTGGCCGAAAAGATGCGCGAGCTGAAGCTCGGTGTCAAAGTGTCGGTGAAATCCGAAGAAGTGGTTGAAGTCGATAAGGACTGGTTCAAAACCCTCTAATGTCCTCAATCAAGCGGATCCGAAGACCGGCGAAGCCTACGGCCGTCGATCTGTTCAGCGGTTGCGGCGGAATGACACAGGGGCTCAAGCGGGCCGGATTCAAAATCCTCGGCGCCGTGGAGTTGGACGAGTTGGCCGCGAAGACGTACAAGCTGAACCACCGCGGCGTACGCGTTTGGCAGGACGACATCCGCTCCATCACGGCCGCGGGGATGCGCAAGGAGCTGAGACTTCGCCCGGGTCAGCTTGATCTGTTGACCGGCTGTCCGCCCTGCCAGGGCTTTTCTTCGATGCGCAGACTGAACCGCGTCCGGCACGTCAGGGACGATAGGAATGATTTGCTCTTCGATTTCCTGCGTTTCGTCAAAGGACTGCGCCCGAAGACCATCATGCTGGAAAATGTTCCGGGACTCGAAACCTATTGGCGCTGGCGCCATTTCACGCGGAAGCTCGAGGGGATGGGCTATAAGCCCCGTTGGAAAGTCCTTAACGCCGCCGATTACGGCGTGCCTCAACGGCGCCGGCGCCTGATTTTCTTGGCGACGACCGAGACGACCGTCACGTTCCAAGATCCCTCGAAAGCCCGCAATACCGTCAGGAAAGCGATCTCCGGGCTGCCGCGCCCCGGTAATTCGGGTGATCCTCTTCATGACCTCCAGACGCGACACGACGACCGAGTTAAGGCGTTGATCAAGCGGATTCCTAAAAACGGCGGCAGTCGGAGTGCGCTGGGTAAGGATCAGCTGAAGTGCCACAAAAAATTCCGCGGATTCCGTGACGTTTACGGGCGGATGGCTTGGGAGCAGGTTTCACCGACGATAACGGGAGGGTGCACAAACCCCTCGAAGGGGCGGTTCCTTCATCCGAGCCAGAATCGAGCCATCACTCTTCGGGAAGCGGCTTTGCTGCAATCATTCCCTCGCTCCTATAAGTTTTCCTTGGAGCGCGGGAAAAATCCGACGGCGCTACTCATCGGCAACGCCTTGCCTCCGGAGTTCGCACGCCAAAACGTTCAGCCGCTGTTGAAGTACCTCAAGACTCAGGCGCCCGCAGCGCGATGATCCGGAAGGACCGGCTCACGCCGGCGCAGCGGAGCTATTGTATGTCGCGCGTCCGCGGGCGCGATACAGATCTCGAGCGTGCCCTGCGCGGCGCTCTACACAAGGCGGGTGTGCGCTTTCGAAAGCATGTCGCCAAATTGCCGGGGCGTCCGGACGCTGTTTTTCAGAAGGAGAAGGTCGCGGTGTTCATCGACGGTGATTTTTGGCACGGCTACAGGTATCCGTGCTGGCGACGAGGCCTTTCCCCGTTTTGGCGGACGAAGATCGAAACGAACCGCAACCGCGACCGCCGGAACTTCCGCCGCCTCCACAACTCCGGATGGACGGTCGTCCGGATCTGGCAGCACCAGATAGAAGCTGATCTGGAGCTCTGCACCGCCCGCGTCCTGCGTGCGCTTGACGCCTAGTTCAGCGCCCTACTGACCCTTCCGGGGCTCGAGCGCCCTCTCCAAGAGGACGACTATTTGAGCGGAAACGGTCCTTCTTTCCCTCTTGGCGAGTCCCACCAACTGCGTGTGCATGGGGTTAGGAACGTAGACGGATATGGGTTTGAACTTCTCATCTTCTTTCTTCTTCTTCAAGAGCCCCCCTTGACAAAAACAATATCGCAGTGTATAATACATTGCGATGTTTACAACATCCATCAGCTGCGCAACGCATTATAAAAATGTTCTAGGAGCGTGCGCAAGAAATGTCTGGAGGTTCCATGGAAGCAGAGTCGAAGGGGAAGTTGCCTGCCACAGCCGGCCAGAGGAGTATTTATCGTGAAATCTCGGGCGCTGATCTGCCCGCCGGGGCCACGCGTACCGACGCGGTCAAGGCGATCAAGCGAGCCCTCGCAGTACAGCTTCGGGTCGAGGGGGCTCTGGCCAGCGAGGAGCCTTCCTGCTCGGCCTTGAAGGCCCCCCGGAGGGAGGCAACCGTAGGTAGAACGGGCCCTCGATCCATCGTTTCGGACCGCCTTCTCGTGGTAACCGACGAAGAGTTCGAGTCCGATCATCTTCAAGACATTACTCTACTGATAAACCTGGGCGAGCTCGAACAAATGGCCATCCCGCCTAAAGGGGCGGCGTTGTTCTGGGACGCCGGAGATAACGTCGACGAGAAGGTTTTGGAGGGCGTCGTGAGACTCATCGCAAGCACGATGCGCGGTCTCCATCAACGGGTTCTCATCGTTGGTACCGCCCAGGCGATCGCCACGGTCGCCGCGTGCACGCTGAAAGAGTATGCCGGGGCCGATGAAAGATGCGCCATATCCGCCGTTCGCCGCTCCTGTGGGGGTGACTCCTTCAACGCGCACTTGCTCGAGACCATACACCGCTACAGGGTCTCCTAAGGCGCACCATAAGGTCATGTACTACGACCCCGGACTCGACAAGCAGATCGAACAGGCGGCGATCATGTTACGCGTGGGATCCGAGGCCGTGCTCAACCTGGAGCAGCTAATCGGCCTTGCCGACCGCGACTTCGACGGCGCCGGAATCCCTGTGCGATCGGGACGAATCATGCAGTTGGGCGCCGACGCTCGTTGCCTGATGCGGTATCTGAATCGGCGACGAAAAAACGTGATTCTCCGTCGAGAAACGCGAGAAAAATGGGAGAAAGCAGGCCGGCCGTTTTTCAGCGACAGCAAGGGCGGGCTGCTGACCATCGCGACACTAATCGAGGCGGTCCGAAGGATCAGGCCCAACGAACTGCGGCTGGTAGGTGCGCCTGTCGGTCCCGCAAGACGGTTGCGGGCGTTCTTGATCTGGTACCTCAGGGGCAAAAAAAAGCGGAAACCCACTGTGGCCAAACCGGGTCAAAAACTAACGCCGTTTTTAGGGGCGTGATATTATGGGTGACCGCAAAGAAGTTCGCGGAGTCGTACCGTCATGGCAGCCGAACAGTTTGGAGCCAGGCGGCTTGGAGGTCGGATCCGCTGATCCCCCGGTCGAGCAGCACGCGCCGGAGGATCCGCCGGCGACCGGCTCCAGCGCCGAGTTCTGGTCCGCAAGGTACGGCCGTCCGCTGACGAAAGGCGAGTTGTTCGAAGTCGAGGCGAACATGATCGGCTTGGCTCACGCGCTTCTTCGCCTAAAAAATTCGGATGGAGGAAAAGCATGAAATCAGTAAGGAAGCGCACCCCAAGGCCAGTCGCCGTCGTCTATGCCCGTGTCTCGGCGAAGGAGCCCGATGAGAGGAGCCTTTATAATCAGGTCGCCAGTGCCAGGCGGCATGCCGCCATATACAGGCTGCAGATCGTCGGGGAACCTTTCCTGGGCATTGGCAGCGCATCGGAGCGGCCAGTGTTCGACAAGATGTTGGCATACATCAAGGCCAACCCTCAGGTCCGCTACGTGATCGTGGATCATGTCGATCGGCTTGTGCGTTCCCGTGAGATGGCGCAGGAAATTTTCCGTCTCATCCACGAACACAACGTCGCCATACGGTTCGTGGCTCAAAATTACGGCATACCTTCGGTTTCCGCTAGTTACGACATCATGCGCATGAGGTCGGACTGCGGCGTCAGGCTCTGGGGACGGCGCCGGGAGAGCAGACGGCGATGAGCCCCGATACTATCCCTGCGGGAAACGCGGTCATATATGCCCGCGTTTCAAGCCAAGAACAAGAGCGCGGCTCGTCACTTGAGGGCCAGGTCCAGCGTGCCTTGAAGTACGCAGCCGACCATCGCCTGCGGATTATTCGGCCGCCGTGGCAGGTCGTCGAGAGCGCCAAGGATGCGGGCCGAGAGGCCTTCAACGACATGCTCACCTTCCTCAAGAAGAACCAAAGCGTGAAGCACGTGATCGTCGAGAAGGTCGACCGGCTCAGCAGGAACTACGACGACCTCGCGACGGTCGTCAGGCTCGCTAAGCAGGACGGCGTTTATTTCCACTTTCAGGGAGACGCCTTCGTGTTCCATGGCGGATCGACGGCCTCCGAGTTCGGACGCCTCGGAATGGGCGGCCTCTTCGCCACGATGTTCACGTGGGACCAGACGGAAAAGATCAAACGGGGCATGACGCTGCTCGTCGATAAAGGACGATGGCTGCACAAGGCGCCGTGGGGCTTTATCCAGAACAAGAACACCGGCATGTTCGAGCCTCATCCGGAAGAGGGTCGCTTCCGCGCGATGGTCTACGAGTTGGCGGCGACGGGCAAGTACTCGCTCAGCGCCATCTGCGCCGAACTTCAGAGGCGCGGGTGTCCGAAGAAGGCCTACCCGTCGTTCATCGAGAGGATCATCCGTAACCCATTCGCGACCGGCTACTTCATCTGGAAGGGCAAGCTCCACAAGGCCATCTGCATCGTCCCGCTGATCACCTGGGAGCTATTTCAGGCGGGCATCCGTGGGCTCGAGCGTCACGGTAAGCCCAAGGGCCGTCACAGGGACTTTGCGTACAGCGGGGGCCTACTCAAGTGCGGGGTCTGCGGTAGAGCGATCGTATACGAAATCAAGAAGGAGAAGTACGTGTACGCGCGGTGCGCGGGCGCGAGCCGCTGCGGGAACGAGCCCATGCGGCAGGAGGATCTCGATCCACAGATGTTGGAGATGGTGAAGAGCATCAGCATCGATGGCGAAGTGGCCGGGTGGCTGGCCGCCCGCATCCAGGAACGGCTATCCGAGAACGGCAAGTCGAGCAAGGACACCATCGCGGATCTGCGGCGCCAAATCAGCCGTCTGGACACCTGGCTCGAGAAGGCGTACGAGGACCGCGTGGCCGACATCCTGTCCGAGGACATGTGGAAGACGAAGAGCAACAAGTGGATCGAGGAGAAGGCCCGTCTACAGGGGCTTCTTGAGCAGGAACAGTGCAAGGACGAGGAGAGTTCTAAGGACGTCGCCGCGCGTCTGCTAGAACTCTCGAAAAACCTTGCAAAAGCATACGAATCCGCGACTCCGCATGAGCGTCGCGAAATCTTGCATTTCGTGAGCTCGAACTTGACCGTGACCCATAAAAAGCTCAGCTGGAGCTATCAAAAACCGTTCGAACTGCTCGCGCAAGTCGGCAAGACTCAAGAATGGGGCACCCTAGTCGACGATGTTAGAACCACCGTAGCCGCCATCAACAATGACTCGTTCAAGGCCGCGCTGGAGAAGATCGAGATCGCTCTTCTGCCGCACTGGCCTACTACTTCATGCAATGTTGCCATCCCCGCCGGCGTATCCGGAGTCAATGCGACCGTCGCCGCGGAATTATAAGGAGACACTATGAGCGAAAACAAAAAGACAGAACCAAAACACGAGCCGCGTCCCTTGATGGCCGCAGAGGGCGGCTTCCTCGACTTCAGCGTGGACGCAGTCTGGGCGACCTATGAAAAATGCGGCCAGTGCGCTCGGATAGCACGCTTCTATTGGCGGGAGAAGTACTTCTGCTGCCGCTGCTGGAATTATGTCGAATGCGCCCGCTATGACTGATAGCAAGCCGAAATCCGCCACGCCGAAAGCGAAGCGCCCTGCGTCGTCAGCAGAGCCTGTCGCGAACGGTGCCGACTTCGAGATCGACGGGTGGAAGCCCGTATACGGTCGCAAGAATCGCAACCTCGAGGTCGCAGCTTCAAACCCCGTATACGGGAAGCGGGCTACGAACGCATCTCCAAAGAAGGGTCTCGCGGCTATAGGCGTGCTGATCGAAGCGGCGAAGGAACTGCAACGCCAGGAACTGCTCTGGGTATCGAAGGGCAAGATTTACGTGCTAATTCCGGCCATGAAAAGGACGGCTGACGGCCAATGGATCCGGGTGAACCGAATGGGCGTCGCGTGGCGGCCGCGCCGATGAAAGCTCTAACCTACGATGAGTGGCGGCGGCTCCACCCGAAAGAGCCGGCACCGTTCGTGATCTACGATCGTTTTTCCTCGGATCTTCAGGACACCAGCAGCGGCACCTTGCGGCAGGGGCGGTGTCGCGAGTACGCCGTGAAGAACAACATCCGCGTGTTGGACGTCTACTACGACGAGGCGAAGAGCGGTACATCCACGGAAACGCGAAAGCGATACCGGCAGCTTCTAGCCGACGCGTTTTCGCAATCGCGCAAGTTCGTGGGGATCCTTGTATTCTCCTCGAGCCGGTGGGGCCGTGCCACCGACAGCGAGATCGATTTCCTCATGCTGGAGGTCAAAGGCATCCGCATCGTGAGCGCGACCGAGGCCGCGTTTCAGCAGGAGGGGTCTCACGGCGAGTTGATGCGCGGAATTTTGCAAAAAGTAAATGCCTTTTTCTCAAGACAGACCGGCGAATACACACACGCCATGCAGACCGCGAACTGCCAAGAGGGCTTTATGAACGGCGGCGGGCCTCCAGACGGGTACGTTGCCAAGCCGTTCTCGCTCGGGATGAAGGACGCACGGGGCGAGGAGCGGTTTCGCTATCTGCTGGAGCTCAACGAGAAGCCCGGGCCGTACGACACGACATCCGAGCCGCGCTGGCGATGGGTCAGGATAGCCGTCGACATGCACTTGAAACAGGGCCGGAGCGTGAAATCGATCGTCCGGGAGCTGTATGCCCGCGGCTTCCGTGGCCTTCGGAAAGGGACGCCGCTCAACCCGTCGAACGTGAGGGCCGCCTTTCGGAACGGCCGCTACACGGGCTTTCAGGTATGGAACGTGAGACGCTGGCGCAAGGCCGAGGGACGCCGCCGTTGGGCAGAAAATCCAAGGGAGGAATGGGCTTGGTCGCGAAAGCCGATGCACCCCGGTATCTTCACCATCGAGGAGTTCGATACGCTCTGGGCCCGGTTTCAAGGTCGGAAGCACACGAACGCCCGCGTGCGCCGTCAGTTGCTCGCCGGTCTTCTGAAATGCGGGCTGTGCGGATCCGGCTTCGTCATCAGCAGCCGGAAGAAAAAGAACGGGGTATTTTCGTACTTGGTCTGCGGCAAGAAGACGCGTCAGGGCTGGGCAAGCTGCGAAACAAAAGCCGTGCCCATGCAGCTGGTCGAGGAGACGGTGCAGGAGGAAATTCTTGCCTTGCTGACGGACACGGTGTATTTAAAAGAGTTCTTTTCCGGCGTCAACGAGTGGACCTCTACCAAGGACGATCGGCTGGAGGATAAGAAGCACCTAGCGGAGAAGGAGCGGGCCAAACTGCAGGCTGAGATCGGGAACTACAGTAAGGCGATCGCCGCGGCCGGCGTCCATTCGTTCAGCCTCGTCAACGAGATCGCGCGTCGGGAGAAGCGGATCGAACAGCTTGCGCTCGCGACATCAGCCGCATCCAACGGAACACTCGTTTGGAACGACGACGACTTGGAGGGGTGGGCGGTGCGGCTGCGTGCCGTCTACTTCGCATCCGATTTGGACATCAAGCGATCCGTTCTCGGCCACATGATCAGGGAGATCATTATCGATAAAAATAAGAGCGGCCGGATCGTATTCGATCCGACCGCTCTTCTCACGCTCCGCAACGTCTGGCCTGATTTGCCGGCGGAGCTGCCGGTCCGCATTAAAACTGGTTGCGGGGGCTGGATTTGAACCAGCGACCTCAAGGTTATGAGCCTTGCGAGCTACCGGGCTGCTCTACCCCGCACGACAGGATAGCATGTGCGGGCCGGGAAAGCAAGTTCTCGTCGAGGAATTGATTTTAGTGGGTGTCTGTGAGCTCGCAAGGTTAGCCAAAAAGGTGCCAAGTGTCCTTACAAGACTGTATGTCTTCAGCGCTTCTTGGAGACATACGACCTAAAGCTTAATCATGG
>ERZ1292633.2422-Hain-H41-02um-R1-2422-length-19132-cov-6_pt1 | contig 19132 bp, 20 predicted proteins | sample MGYA00564406_ERZ1292633 | MGnify/ENA primary metagenome ERZ1292633 (study PRJEB36523, sample SAMEA6512639) | groundwater metagenome | collected 2019-01-08 | study: AquaDiva: Metagenomics assemblies of 32 groundwater samples
TTGATAAAGCCAAAATCTTTTATGACAACGGCGATCCATCACATGATTTTGTTCATATTCTTCGCGTAGTTGAAAATTGCAGGCGGCTGGGACACGCGGTGCAGGCAAATCTCAAGATTCTACTTCCTGCAGCTATTCTCCACGACGTTGTGAACTTACCTAAGAATCATCCCGAACGTTTACAAGCCAGTCAGATGGCGGCAGAGAAATCTCGTCAAGTATTGGCTGAAGTTGGATATAGCGAATTCGAGATCGATAAGATAGCGGAAATCATCACTGAGCATAGTTATTCTTTAGGGTGCAAGCCAACGTCAATTGAGTCCGCCGTTTTACAAGATGCTGATAAGCTCGATGCCCTTGGTGCGATTGGGGTCATGAGAACCGTAAGCAGCGGTTGTCGACTTGGAGCTTCTTACTATGATCCAGCCGAGCCTATCGCACATGAGCGATGCCTCAATGATAAAGCCTATACTATCGATCATTTTTTTACTAAACTTTATAAACTTCCGGATCTCATGAATACCGAAGCAGCAAAAATCGAAGCCAAAGAGCGCGTTTATTTTATGCGCAGTTTTCTTAATCAACTGACTAAGGAAGTTTTTTTGTCTTCAGAAAAACCTGCACTGAGTTCAGATACCGATAGTTAGTAAGCCGAAGTTCAACGAACATTCACTGGTGGACCTTGGATACTCTCATAACGTTATAATTATATTCAGGTTAAGTTTCTGCAAGAATAAAAGTAATGTATTTTCCAAAAAAGTATCGATTCTCGGACATCAGTAAATTCTTCTGCAATTTAAGGGTAGCCCTCAAGGGTCTAATTTTTGCTTATAAAATAGCAGATGAATATTGACAAAAATAAAAAGTACTGTAAAATACAGTACAAGCTAAATGGCATTTTATGACCGTCGTTACGAAAGTAATAACTAAGGTCATAATAGCTAGATATGCCGAAAAACAGCTTAGAAAGCTGCCCAAGTACATTGTACAAGCGTTGAAGAGTTGGGCAGAGGCTGTTGAGCTGAGGGGTATTCGTGAAACACGAAAGCATTCTGGATATCATGATGAACCTCTTAAAGGAGACAGATTTGGACAGCGCTCAATAAGATTAAATCGTTCTTATCGAGCAATATATAAGGAAAGTATCGAAGGTTTAGAAATTATTATTATTGAGGTAAGCAAGCATGAGTACTAGAGATTTAGTTAAACTTTTAGAAAAAAAATTAGGACCTCCTACCTTCGGTGGTTTTTTACGTTCGATTAGAACAATGAACGATTTAACTCAGGCTGAGATGGCCAAAAAAATTGGTTTTTCTAAAAGCAGTATTTGCGATATTGAAAAGGGTAGACAATTTGTTAGCATTGAGCTGGCAGCCAAAATTGCTAAAAAGTTTGATGTTTCTGAGGCTTATGCAATTCAATGCGTAATTAGCGATTCTATCAGAAGAGCGGGCTTAAAATTCGAAATTACGATTAAAAAGCAGCACATAAAAAAAGCCGCCTAGTTTAAGTCTGCTGCTTTCTCCACTCCCAAATAGCTAAACTAGTTGAAAGCATTGCATTTAAAGATTCCACTTCGGTCGTGGGGATATTTATAAACTTCATTATTCTTTTTTGTGAGTGCTCTAAACTAAGTCCAGGGCCTTCTTCGCCAACCCATAATCTTAAATTTTTTGGCCACTGAGTCTTGGTGATGTTTTCACCAAATAAAGCCAAAGCATAATTTTCTCCGATTAAAGGTATCTCAGAAATGGCAGAAGAGGTCTTACTGAAGTTAGCTTTAAGCGCAGCACCAGCTGAAGCCTTGATAGCGTGGGGTAAGAAGGGATGTGTGGACTCTTTGGTTAGTATGATCTCATGAACGCCAAAACCAACACTTGATCTGATTAAGGCTCCCAAGTTTCGAGGATCACCGAGTGGACAAATAAGCTCTAGGCCTTGTGCTGCGGTAGAAAAATTTTTCTCTTTAAAGTCCTGAAATGATAAGATTAGCATTGGAGATTTTGTTCCCAAAACATCTAGCTCTTTAAATAATTCTTTAGCTAAAAAAGTTTTTTTAACTTTTGTGTTATGCGGAATTTCTGCGTCGTGAATAATGTATTCGGCTTTAAAACCTTCAGTGGGTTTCTCTAAAAATTCCTCTACGAGTTTTTCTCCCATTAAGAAAAACTGGCGATGTTCTTTAATTCCCTTAGAGGTGGTCAATGATTTCCAGATTTTAAATTGGTTATTGCTGTCAGAAGTGATTTGCGATGTTATTTGCATTTATTCAACCTCTTCATCTGGGTCTTCGGGCAGTGGTGCATTTTTAATTTTTCGATAGACGACAAGGCGTCTGTGGTTTTCAGTGTGCTTTAAATCATAGGTGATATCTTTTTCGAGTTTGTAGAACTCTTTCAGACCTTCAGCCATTTTGATTTCGGAGTCTACGCCAGGGCCTTTCATAAAGTAAACGTAGCCACCTTCTTGCACACAACTCAGTACATTTCTTAAGGTATTTGGAATATCTTCAACAGCGCGAGTAATAACGGATTGAACCGGGTAGACAAAGTGCTCGTTGATGTTGCGGCCGATGATATCAAGATTTTCGAGTTTTAACTCTTCTCTGGCTGCTTTTAAAAACTCAACTCGTTTTTGTACACCTTCGGCTAAAAGTATTTTTTCTTTTTTGTAGCGAATTTTTAGTGGTATTCCGGGAAAGCCGGGGCCAGTGCCGACATCCATCAGCGGAAATTTAAGATCAACTAATTCAGCTACTATCATCGAGTCAATGTAATGTTTAATGGCGACGTCTTTGAGTTTTAATAGACGAGTGAAATTTTGCTGTTCTTGATTTTTCATGAGCAGACAATAAAACTCTGCCAATTTTTTACGCTCTTCGTGGCTGCAGCTAAACTCGTGATTGCGGAAAATATCTGCAAACCTATCATTGGCCTCATCAACACTATAGATTTTTTCGGGCTTAAAATCGCGTCTGCTGCCCACAACTTGGCCTTTTAAGCTGATACCGGCTTTTTCTTTACGTGCTTTATATGGGGAATAGTTCTCTTTATTTTTGTGCGCCACAATATACCTATGAAAGTAAACTATCATATTGCTTGGAATTTATTAAGCGAATGGCTAATTACTTGAAAAGACTGAAAATATTACAGATAATAGAGGCTATGTCACAACAGATACCTTTTCAAATAAGAGATGAAGCATTACAGGCCTTTGAGTCTGCCACAAATACGCAGGAACTCTATAACTTTAAGGTGAAATACTTGGGTAAAACCGGGGCCTTAACTGAGGTTATGAAAGTCATGGCAAGCTTACCTAAAGAGGAAAAGCCAGCTTTTGGGCAAATTGTTAATCAAGTTAAGACTCTTCTTGAAGAGAAGTATCTTCAAACTGAGATGGCTCTTAAAAACAAAGAAATTGATTTACAGATGCAGAGCGAGAGGTTCGATTTGAGTTTTCCTATCGCCAGTCGCGAGCAGGGTAAAGAGCATCCAATTCATCGCGTAACCAACGAAATTTTTTCAATTATGGCAAGACTTGGTTATAGCTTAAGAACCGGTTCATTAATTGAAAAAGATTATTATAACTTTGAAGCTCTGAATATACCGCCTAATCATCCTGCGCGAGACATGCAAGATACTTTTTTTGTTGATGAAACCCATGTGTTAAGAACTCATACTTCACCTATTCAAATTCATTCATTAGAGAATGAAAAACCGCCACTTAGAATTATTGGTACGGGGCCGGTGTTTAGATGCGATAGCGATGTTTCACATTTGCCAAACTTTCACCAGATTGAGGGAATGTGTGTTGATGAGAAAGTTTCGATGTCGGATTTAAAGGGAACAATTTCTTTTTTTGTAAGAGAATTTTTTGGGCCGGGTTTACAGACACGCTTTAGACCCAGTTTTTTTCCATTCACTGAGCCATCTGCTGAGGTTGATTGTTCTTGCCCGATTTGTAAAGGCAAGGGCTGTTCGATGTGTAAACAGACGGGCTGGATTGAAATCGGTGGCTGTGGTTTGATTAATCCGAAAGTGTTTGAGCACGCCAAAGTTGAATATCCTAAATGGCAGGGTTTTGCTTTTGGTTTCGGTGTGGAACGAATGGCCATTATAAAATATGGTGTTGATGACATAAGACTTTTTCCGGCCAACGATATTCGTTTTTTAAAACAATTTTAATAACTAAGATATAAGGTCGTGCTGAAAGCACGCAATAAGGTAGTCGCATGAAGATTTCGCTAAAATGGTTAAATGATTTTGTTGATATTACTGAGTTTTTAAATAAACCCCAGGAGCTGGCTGATATTTTAACGAAGGCTGGTTTAGAGGTTGAAGAAATTCAAAATCGCGCCAGTGATTATGCCAATGTCGTTGTGGGACACATTATTTCAAAAGAAAAGCATCCGAATGCCGATAAGCTTTCACTTTGCCAAGTTGATGTGGGCTCTGGTCAAGTGATGCAAATTGTTTGCGGTGCGCAAAATCATAAAGCGGGTGATAAAGTCATTGCAGCTCTTGCAGGGGCCGTACTACCTGGAAACTTTGCTATTAAAAAATCTAAAATTAGAGACGTCGAAAGCAACGGGATGCTTTGTTCTTATAAAGAATTAGCTTTAGCAGATACTTCTGATGGAATAGCTATTTTAAATCCTCAGGCAAAAGCTGGAATGAGCTTTGCTGAATTTGCAGGTTATAATGATGTGACTTTTGAATTAAAAGTTACACCCAACAGGGCTGATTGTTTAAGTCATTTTGGTTTAGCGCGCGAATTAGGTTGTTTATTGAATAAAGCTGTTAAAACTCCGGAAGTTTTAACAAAATTTTCTTCGGCTTCAACGAAGCAAAAAATTAAGCTCGAAGTTTTAAATCAAGAGTTGTGTCCACGTTATTGTGGTCGTTATATTTCCAATGTTAAAATCGGACCCAGTCCTGAGTGGTTGGTAAAAAAACTAGAGGCTGTAGGTCAGAATTCAATTAATAATGTAGTCGATGTTACAAATTATGTGATGCTTGAAATGGGCCAGCCTCTCCATGCATTCGATGCTGATTTAATTACGGGTGCTGCTATAACGGTTCGAAATGCCAGTAAGTTAGAAAAATTTAAAACTCTTAAAGAGCAAGAACTTATTTTATCAGGCGATGAACTGGTTATATCCGATGCAAGCAAGCCTGTTGCTCTAGCTGGGGTCATTGGTGGTATTAATTCGGGAGTTTCAGAAAAAACTAAAAATATTTTTTTAGAAAGCGCGTCGTTTAAGGCCATGTCGGTACGAAAATCTTCCCGGGTTCATGGTGTTGAAACAGATTCGGCTTATCGATTTTCAAGAGGAGTTGATGCCAGTCAGACGTCGGCTATTATGGACCGCGCGAGTTTATTAATTCAACAGGTAGCAGGTGGTGAGGCTTTTGATGAGGCCTATGATCTGAACTCAGGCTTAAAAACAAGTCGGCAAACTAAAAGTGCGATTAAAATATCAATTCAGATGATCAGCGAACGTCTAGGCTATAGTGCCGATGAGAAGTTATTTCTAAGTTATATGAAGGGTTTGCAAGTTAAGGTTGAGGAACTAGGTCGCGGTGAGTATCTGATGACGCCACCACTTTTCAGATTTGATTTAGAACAAGATATGGATTTAGTCGAAGAATATGCGCGTTTGCATGGGTACGAGCATATTAAAGAAAATATTCCGGCTTTAAAAGCAGAACCAACAGCCCACAATTCTGAGTATATGATGAATCAAAAAGTTTCTCAGTATATGCGCGCTGAAGGTTACAATCAGGCTTTTAATTACGCCTTTACAAGTTGTGAGCCAGAAAAAAATTGGATTTCTGATTTAGAAAAGCTACGAAATCAGGGCTTATTTACAGATGAGCACGCAATAAAAATTAAAAATCCTCTCAGTGAGGATTTAAATGTGATGCGTAGGATTTTATCTTTTGGTTTATATCGAAATGCGATCGACAATATTCGTTCAGGAAATAATGAAGGACGACTATTTGAAATCGGTTCAGTTTTTTCTAAAAATGAGTCCGATTATAAAGAACAGAGTCGATTGTCCTTAATTAATTGGGGTGATTCAGTTGGTATTTATGCCAATAATACACCGCCAGTTTTTAATATCAAATCGGCAATCGAAAAGTTGTTGTTGTCGCTGCAAATTTCAGCTTATAGCTTTGTGAGCGTCGCTAAGCCACCGGCGTTTTTGCATCTGGGACAATGGGCCCAGGTCATCGTTGAAGGCCAAGCTGTTGGATTTTTGGGTACTGTTCATCCAAGCTATCTTGATCATGAAAAAATTAGAGTTCCACTCGCAATTGCAGAACTTGATCTACAAAAAATATTAAAGGGACAGCCAAGACCGGCCAAGTTTAAATCTCTTTCTAAGTTTCAGCCATCACTGCGGGATTTTGCATTTGTAATGGACGCGCAAAAAAGCACAGGGGACTTGTTAAAGGAAGCTAAAAAAGCTTGCGGTGCGAACCTGAAAGAACTGACAGTGTTTGATATTTATGAGGGTGATAAGCTACCAGATGGGCAGAAGTCAGTAGCGATCAGAGCCAACTTTCAAGCACAGGATACAACGTTATCGGAAGCGGATTTACAGCAATTAAGCCAAAAACTAATTGAAGCTGCCCAGAAATCGGTAAATGCTGTTTTACGTTAATTGTAGCGTTGCTTGTTTGCGCTTTGCGGTATATTCTGCTAAAAAGTTTCAAAAACTTGATTCATTTCAAATAGTTGCTAGAATTTTAGTATCTTAAGGAGAAGATTTCTCATGGTAGGACAGAATGTCGGAAACTCAACAGTTACTAAAGCAGATATTGTTGAAAAAGTGTATGAGACCATTGGTTTTTCTAAAAAGGAAGCCAGTGAGCTTGTAGAGTTAGTATTTGCTGAACTTAAAAAGACGCTACAAGCTGGCGAAAAAATTAAAATTTCTGGATTTGGTAATTTTGTGGTGCGTGGAAAAAATGAGCGCATCGGCCGAAACCCACAAACTGGTGAACAAATAAAAATATCAGCCAGACGAGTATTAACCTTTAGACCCAGTCAGGTTTTAAAAGCAATGCTCAACGGCGAAGAATATGCTCACCTCAAGGATGATGAAGATGACGATGAATAATAATCTGAATAGCCAAACTAAAATCAATGACAATCTTAATCTTGAGATCGAGCTCTCACTTGAAGATAAATTTTTTGAGTCCGTAATAAGTGAAACGCCAGTTACTCCTGATATTAAAGCCACAACCAACTTTCATGGAGCTTTAATAGACGAAGAATTACTTAAAGAAATTTCGGGAATTCCGGATCGCTTTGGATTTAAAATTGGAGATGTAGCGGATTTGCTGGGTATCAAACAATATGTGCTTCGCTATTGGGAGCAAGAGTTTGAGTTACTAAAACCTAAAAAGGCCTCTAATAATCAAAGACTTTATACTAAAAAAGATGTTGAGAACGCTTTTTTAATTAGAAAATTATTATATCGAGATAAATTTTCAATTGAAGGCGCAAGGCAGGCATTAAAAGATGTCAAGTTTGCGCTTAGAAGTGAACAACGAAAAGAAAAAGATTTTAAATCAGTCATTCAAAAAATTGACTTTGTTCAGTCACAAATAAAAAGTTTTGTTGATGACATTAAAAAAGCTAAGAAAATTTTTAATTAAACTTTTAATGAACTTCAAACACATGGTGATAAATAAACTATGGTAATTAAAATTGCACATTATTTTGCTGTTTTTTTATGTTTTGTTATACCAGTTGCCTGGTGGACCAGACTTAATGCCAACTATTACTCAACTAAACTTACTTTGTTGTTTCTTGTTGGAGCTGTAGCTTGGCTCGCCATACCTCAAAAAGTAACTTTACCAAAATTGCCCAAGGCGATGCTTATAAGTGTGCTGGGTATCATTGGGTTTCAAGTTGTAAAGCATACTTATATGTTCAGTTTTTATGATTACTTGAATTTTGGTGAGTTTATAAGTTTTGCAGCTTTAGTGCTCTGGTTTTACTCTTTAAACCACGACTTAGAGCAAATTTATAAAAAAACGACTTATGTGATTTTTATTACAATTGTGGCGATATTAGGGGTTTCGCTTTATGAATTCTATCTGAACAGAATAGTTAAGTTATCTACGGATATTCTGGCGGTTTTAGGAACCTTTGGAAATGTAAATATGTTCGCTGAGTTTTTGGTTTTGGCGCTGCCATTTTTATTTTATTGGACCCGCTATAAAGATAAAATCCCAGTTTGGATTAAGCTTTCATTGTTCTCAATTTGGATTTTTTTTATATTGTATTGTCGAAGCCGTTCGGCTTGGTTAGGGTTTGCTTTTTGGATAATTTTTCAGTTCAGATATAAAATCACCAAAAGAGAACTTGTTCATATTGGACTGGGCCTTATATTCTATTTTATAAGTATATTTGCGCCAACAAATGTTCAGGATGAAAAAATTAATGCTTGGAAGTCCAGTAGCCTTAAGTCAAGACAGGCGATGTACGAAGCCACTTTTGAGTTGATAAAAGATCACCCCTGGGGAATACGGCCTGGTACGTTTTTAGGAGAAATCGAACCCTACCAAATGAATGGCTCAGTTAAGCCATCTGAGTTTCAATACTATGATCAACCGCATTCGGAGTTTTTAAAATGGACTGCGCAGTTGGGCTGGCTTTTTTTAGTTTTGGTATTTGTATTTTTGTTTTCAGTCGTCTGGCAGCTGGGTAAGTGGTTTATAAACAGAAAAAATCCAATATTGATCGGATCGTTTGCTGCTCTCATACCTCAATTATTTTTTCAGTTTCCATTCGAAAATCCCGCAAGTTTGATGTTTTTAGGCCTGCTGGTTGCCCTATTTTTCAAAGAGTTTGCAATGGGTAAAATAATAAATATTCACTTCAGTTATCGTCCCATTGCCTATATATTGTTTTTGGCAGGAGTATACAACTCTGTAGGCTTTGTTAATTCTGTTTATCAGGAGTCAACTTTCCCTAGAAGTGAAAAAATTATTGCGGCCTGTGATTATTATCCGATTAGTTTTAAGACCTGCCATGCAAAATTGGGATATTTTCTTGATAATAAACAATTTGATAAGTTTATTATCGACTATAAAGCTAATGTTATTCACCAGCCTCTTTTTGTTGATTATTTAAGGCTGCTGCCTACCTATTACAGCGTGAAACAAAATGCTAAAAAAACCTGCGAGGCTTTATTTTTTTATAAATCTATGTTTCCTGAGCAGCAAGCTTTTGAGTCTAAATATTACGAAGATTGCAAAGGTTTTACTAATTTCTTTTATTTTGATGAGCCAAAAAAATATAAAGCCAGGTATTTAGCCTGGCTTGATAATTTAAACTAAGAGTTCTGTTCGCATACGATTTATTAGCTAATTAGCGGCAGGCTCTCCAGCTTAATTTAAATCGAGAGTTGATGCCCGTATCAACCGAATCTAAATTGATCATGGCCATATCTCGGTTGCTAGTGTTTCGCAAATACGCAACTGATAACTCTGATATAAGTTCAATCGTTTGCTGAGGCTTATTACAGTCTGAAAAAGGTGATCTTCCTGGCTTTTGCAACACAACAACTTCATAATTTTGGCTTAGTGGTCCGCGAAGCTGAGCTTCTCTCATTGAAGGTACCATTAGATTTGGAATAACTTGAGTGAAGCGATGGTAGCCGTAAGCTGAACGAGGTAGGGCGGCAAAACCGCGATACTCAGTGCGTTCAATAGCAAATTGATATCCATGTGGTACATCAACATCTATTAATACACGACAGTTTTTCTTAAGCTCAGTCAGAGTTGGGTTTTGAGAACCATTACCTATTTCGGCGACATAGTTATCGAATAAAATAGACAGAAGTTGTCCGTCATCAGTGGTTGTGGCACTTGCTGATGATTCGCTACAGGCAGAACCGGTCATGCGCACGCCTCTGATTGTTACGGCTTGTGCAAATAATTCAGAACTGGCAATAAGTAATGCAGTTATTGTTATTAGGTTTTTTATCATTTTTAGCTCCTTTAGCTGGTTAAAATAGGTGCAAATTAGTGTTAATTTGAATTTAAGCCCTTTTTGAGAACAAAACTGGTGTCTTGCTGGCTCTTTTTGGGGACCAAAACCAAACTTAATTAATCTTAGAGCAAAGTTGAAGCCAAAATTCTTGATGCTTATTCTAAAAAAAGGCACTATCTGACCATGAAATTTATACCTGTTATTTTAAGTGGTGGCAGTGGCACAAGGCTATGGCCAATTTCAAGAACTAAGTACCCTAAGCAGTTTTGTGAGCTATTTGATAAGCCGCTACAAACTCTTACAATCGAGCGTTTGCAGAAGCATGGCAAAGGGCTTTTAGTCACATCTGAAAAACTTAAAGATATGACTGAAAAAGATATTATTCAAAATAATTTAAAAATTGAAAAAGTACTATATGAACCTACTGGTAAAAATACAGCCGCCGCAGTAGCCTTGGCGTGTCACTATTTAGATCTTACGGGTAGGCGCGATGAAGTGGTTGGAGTGTTTTCGTCAGATGCGCTGATTTTAAAAGAACAGGAGTTCGATCTGGCACTAATGGCAGCCGTGCACTCAGCGGCTGAAAATTTTGTGGTCACACTAGGTATTAAGCCCCGTAGCCCAGAAGTCGGATTTGGTTATATTCAGGTTAAGGAAAGAGCGATTAATACTCAAAAGGCTACTGAAGTATTAAAGTTTCACGAAAAACCGACACTCGATAAAGCCAAAACTTTTTTAAGTGATGGGCACTACTTTTGGAATGCTGGAATATTTATTTTTAAAGTCGCCAAGATGATTGAGCTCTTTAAACAACATGAACCAGATTTATGGAATTCAATTGTAAAGTTAAAACAGGATTTATCTAACATTGAAGATGTGTATTCAAAAATTAAAAACATCTCAATTGATTATGCGATTATTGAAAAATTAGCCTCTCAAGAGCTTCGCTGCGTACCCTGTGATATCGGTTGGAGTGATGTCGGGTCTTGGGATGCCCTGGTTGAGGTGACCGAAGGCATGCCGTTTAGTCGTACCAGCTTAAAACAACAACCGGTACAGATCACTGCGAAAGGTAATGCGGTATTCTCAAAGCAACAAAAAAAGTATAGCATTATTGGCAGCGATGATCTTATTGTGGTCGATACGGCTGATGCCTTGATGATCTGTAAAAAAGGAGAATCTCAAAAAGTTAAAGACCTCGTCGACACCTTAAAACTTAATGATGAAAAAATTATTTCTGAGCATGTATTTGAAAATCGTCCGTGGGGGCGATTTGAAGTTTTGCATGACGAAAGTTATTTTAAGTCAAAAATAATTCATGTTGAGGCAGGACAAAGAATTTCTTATCAGTCACATTCTAGGCGCGCTGAGCACTGGATCCTTGTTAAGGGTGAAGCCATTGTTATCTTAAATGACAAAGAACATATTCTGAAACAAGGTGAGCACATATTTATTCCTCAGGGGGCAAAACACAGAATTTTGAATCGCACCAATTCAATAGTTGAGTTTATCGAAGTGCAAGTAGGAAGCTATTTCGGAGAAGATGACATTGTCCGCTACCAAGATGAATACGGGCGAAAATAACCAGCGATGAAACCAAATGATGTTTCGACAACATTTTCAAGGCCCGAAAGCTTTAAGCGTCGTTTCAGGGAATTCAAAGAATTAACTATCAAATCAATCCTTTTTATTTGTGCAGCTAGCTCAGTGCTTATTACTTTCGGTGTAGTTTGGACTTTGCTATCTGAGGCCTGGCCCTTTTTCAAAGAGGTCTCATTATTAAATTTTTTATTTGATAATGAATGGACACCCTTATTTGAAAATCCACAATATGGTATTTTAAATTTGGTTAGCGGTACATTTTTAACAACAATTATTGCACTTATTGTAGCTATACCTATGGGAACAATTACTGCGGTTTTCTTAAGTGAATACGCCTCAAATAGCGCACGTGAAATTTTAAAGCCAATTCTTGAGTTGCTGGCGGCTGTGCCCACGGTAGTTTACGGTTATTTTGCTTTATTGTTTGTAACTCCGCTTTTACAAAAAATATTTTCTGATCTTTCTAGTTTTAATGCTTTAAGTGCTGGCCTTGTGATGGGAATTATGATTATTCCATACATCAGCAGTCTTTCAGAAGATGCGATGCGGGCCGTACCACTCCATTTACGTGAAGGCAGCCTGGCACTTGGAGCCTCAAAACTACAAACCTCATTCAAAGTTATTGTGCCTGCGGCGTTCTCGGGTATTGCCTCAGCCTACATACTGGGTATTTCAAGAGCATTAGGCGAAACCATGGTGGTGGCTATCGCTGCGGGTCTTCAGCCAAAAATTTCTCTAAATCCTTTAGAATCGGCTCAAACTTTAACTGCCTATATTGTGCAGGTGAGCCAGGGAGATTTGCCACAGGGATCAGTTGGCTATAGAACTATATACGTATGTGGTGTGGTCTTATTATTATTTACATTTATTTTTAATTTAATTGGGGCGCGTATAAAAAGTAAAATGGAAATTAAATACAAGTGAGACCAGCTAAATGAAAGCAGCCAAATGAATCAGTTAGGTGAGACCAGTCAAATGAAACAACGAATCGAAAGTCTTAAAAGACAAGATTCATATTTTTGGATTCTGGGCCTGATGACCCTGGTTTTTGTTTTAGTTATATTATTGAGCCTGATAATTGATATGGCCTTATCGGGTTGGACACGAATCAGTCTCGATTTTTTCTTATCTTTTCCGTCAAGATTTCCAGAAAAAGCGGGGATACTTTCGGCCTGGGTCGGAAGTTTGTGCGTGGTGTTTGTAACGGCCATGATTTCTATACCGCTAGGGGTGGCTTCAGGTATTTATTTAGAAGAGTATTCTAAAAAAAATATTTGGACTAAAATTATAGAAATTAATATTTTAAATTTGGCAGGTATTCCCTCGATTACCTATGGCCTGATGGCCCTGGGCATTTTTGTTTATCAGTTTAGGCTTGGTCAGTCGATTTTAACGGCAGGACTAACATTAGGTTTGCTTGTTTTGCCGATTATAATTGTAACCACGCGGGAAGCTATTAGAACAATTCCCTCGCATATTCGCGAAGCCTCCTATTCTTTGGGAGCTACAAGGTGGCAAACAATCTGGAATCATATTTTACCCTACTCATCAGGGGGAATATTAACGGGAGTGGTCATTGCACTTTCAAGAGCGATCGGTGAAACCGCGCCGCTTATAACAGTTGGAGCACTAACCTTTATTGCTTTTTTACCAACACCGCCGGTGTTAGCAGTTCCGCCATTTGTTTCGGCGGGGTGGCTATTAGATCCTTATACAGTTATGCCGATCCAGATGTTTAATTGGGTGTCGCGCCCTCAGGAGCAGTTTCATGTTAATGCCGCGGCTACGGGATTGGTTCTACTTGCCATGACGTTAATATTAAATGCCGCCGCAATTTTTGTAAGATATAGATTCAGAAAGAAATACAAATGGTAAATAGTAAAGCTCAGAGTAATATAAAAAAAGCGGAAGTTATAAATTTAACTTTTGCCTATACAGATAAAAATGTAATTAACTCAATTTCGATGCCAATTTTTCAAAATAATATAACGGCACTCATTGGTCCATCGGGCTGCGGAAAAACCACTTTACTGAGGTGTTTCAATCGCATGCATGATTTATACGGCGATGTTCGCTATAATGGTGAAATCAAATTGTACCCAGACAACATCAATATTTTAGGCAGGGAGATTGATCCGATTGAGGTTCGAATGAAGATCGGCATGGTTTTTCAAAAACCTAATCCATTTCCGAAAAGTATTTATGAAAATATCTCTTATGGTTTAAAAATCAGAGGTATCAAAAAGAAATCTTATCTTGATGATAAAGTTGAGGACTCGCTAAAAAAAGCAGGGCTTTGGAATGAGGTCTCAGACAGATTACACAAATCTGCGGGGGCGTTATCGGGTGGTCAGCAACAGCGAGTGTGCATTGCAAGAGCATTAGCTACTGAGCCCGATTTACTTCTTTTGGATGAGCCGACTTCGGCACTGGACCCCATTGGAGCTGCTCATATCGAAGAACTAGTAACAGAATTAAAAAAAACAGTTACTATCTTAATGGTGACCCATAATTTACATCAGGCTGCACGCACAGCAGATTATACGGCTTTTATGTATTTGGGTGATTTAATAGAGTTCGGAGAAAGCTCCCAGATATTTACTAATCCGAAAGAGCAAAAGACTGAAAATTATATTACAGGAAGATTCGGGTAAAATATGAATAACGTAACGAAAAAAACCGGTCAAAAAGTTAAGAAGGCTATTATACCCGCAGCGGGGTTGGGAACGCGATTTTTTCCGGCAACAAAAACAATTCCCAAAGAGATGCTGCCGATCGTTGATAAACCAACCATACTTTATGTTATCGAAGAGGCTATGCAGGCGGGCATTGAAGATATTTTAATTGTGGCTGGCCGCGGAAAGCATTCAATTGAAGATTTTTTTGATGTTTCCTTTGAGCTTGAAAGTAAATTGGTTAAAGAGGGTAAAGAAGATTTATTGAGGAGCATCAATCAGATAAGAGAAAATATTAATATTATTTCAATTCGACAAAAAAGTGCTTTGGGTCTTGGACATGCTATCTATTGCGCAAAGCCTGTTGTTGGTGACGAGCCATTTGCAGTATTGCTCGGTGATGAGATTACAATTTCTCAGAATAATGAAACTAATGTGACCCAGTTTTTATCAAAAAAATCAATGGAAACAGGGGCCAGCACTGTTTGGGTTTTGCCAGTTGCATCTGAAGATACGCATAAATATGGTATTGTGGATGTGGGTGCAGACAATAAAGATTTATCCATGGGAAAACGCGTTTTAGGGGTTGTTGAAAAGCCTGTGGCAGCTAAAGCGCCCTCAACCTGGGCCTTACCTGGGCGTTATGTATTTAAAGCTGAAATTTTTGAATTATTAAAGAATACTAAGCCTGGTAAAAATGGTGAGATACAACTAAGTGATGCCATGAATGATTTAGCTAGAAATTCTGAATTAAATGCCTATAGTTTTCAAACCAGACGCTATGATGCTGGAGACAAGCTCGGGTTTTTAATTGCTAATATAGATTTAGCCCTTGAAAGAGAAGAACTGAGCGCAGACTTGTTAAAATACTTAAAACAAAAAATTAGATAGTACTTTTTATAAAAACTACGTAAGGAAAAAAGATGAAACCACAAGATGTTTGGCTTAATTGTTTTCAAGAGGCTGAAAAAACCCTGCACCAATTTTGGAATGAGACATCTCAGATTGAAAGATGCGTCAGTTTTTCTAGACTTTTAATTGAAGCTTATAAAAGCAAGGCAACAGTTTTTTCTTGTGGCAATGGAGGCTCACACTGTGATGCCATGCATTTCGCGGAAGAACTTACCGGACGCTATCGTAAAGATCGCAGACCTTTAGGAGCTCTGGCCCTGGGTGATGCCAGCCACGTTTCTTGTGTGTCGAACGACTATGGGTTCCAATATATTTTTTCACGTCAAGTTGAAGCTTTAGGACGAACTGGTGATATTCTGATTGGATTATCGACCTCTGGTAATTCTGAGAATGTAATTCTGGCGGTAGAGGCGGCCAAGAAAAAAGGAATGAAAACTGTTGGTCTTTTGGGACGAGATGGTGGGAAATTGAAATCACTTGTGGATTTGTCTATTGTGGTGCCAGCGCAGACGTCCGATCGTATCCAGGAAATGCACATTAAGATTATTCATACTGTAATTGAAACAGTAGAACGCGAATTGTTTCCGGAAAACTATTAGTCTAAGCTGCAATTAGATAATTGAAGGAGAAATTATTTTACTTATTTTTACTCAGCAAAAACGGCCAGAAGGTGCTTTCTGACAATAGTCATTTCGACTTCAGTGGCTGTTCCTATTTTTTGTACGAATCGCTCTTTTGAAACTGATCGTATATGTTCAATGCAGGCCTGTCCTTCCGTATGATCAATAAAAACCGAGGCTCTGGTTGGCCAGTTTTTCAAGGAAGTTGTCATTGGTAGAACAATCATGGTTTGCAACGAAGAGTTCATGGAATCAGGGCTTACGATCAAACATGGTCTAACACCATCTTGCTCGCTACCTCTGACTGGGTAAAGTTTTACTCTCCAAATTTCACCATTTAGGAGTGTCATCGTCATCCTCTAGATTGGCATCAAGCCATGTTACATCTTCTGCGCTTAAAGCTGTTGCATCAAATTTCCATTTACTGTGATGCGGAAGGTGAGAGTCTAAAACAATTTTATTATTCGAGGTGGTCGTGACATCAATGATGTCGCCTTCAGAGATATGAAGTGTCTCTTGAATTTCTTTTGAAAAAATAACTCCCAATGAGTTTCCTACTTTTCTAATTTTTAAAGACGACATATTGACCCTCTCAGTTTTGGGAGTTACATTAGTTATAACATTAGTTATAACTAATGTAAAGTGTTTAATACGCCAGTTGGTATACGCCCAGAGGCGGTGACGGTGTAAAATTAGGCTTCTAAATTACGCTAGTCTTTAACCAGTTGGTCATTTTTGAAAGGCCTTCATCCAGACTAACATTAGGTGAGTAATTTAAATATTTTTTAGCCAAAGTTAAATCAGGTCGGCGCTGAGGCGGATCATCCTGAGGTAATTTTTTAGATACGATCTTTGATTTGGAATCTATCATCTTAATAATTTTATGGGCTAAATCTAAAACTTTGATTTCGGTGTCATTACCAAGATTAATAGGTTCAGCAAGATTTGAGTCAGCATAACGAACAAGACCATTTATTAAATCATCAATATAACAAAAGCTTCTGGTCTGCTGGCCATCGCCGTAGACCTCTAAGTCTTTATTATTAAGAGCATTTAGAATAAATGTATTAGGCACGCGGTCATCTAAAATATTCATTCTAGGGCCATAGGTATTAAAAATTCTGACGAGCCCGTGGGGAGTTGAATAAATTTTATTAGTTGAGTAGATCCAAGATTCCCCGAAACGATTTGATTCATCATAGCAGCTGCGCTCTCCGAAAGAGTTTGCGTGCCCCCAGTCAGTTTCTTTCTGCGGTGAGGATAGTGGGCTGCCGTATATTTCACTGGTGGAAGCAAAGATTACACGTGGTTTCTTTTTTTGTGTATTGTTGTTTGAAAAATCAAGTGCATTTTGCAATCCAGTTGAGTTGGACCACATAGTTTCTAAGGGGTATTTCTGAAAACTTTTAACTGAAGCGGGACTTGCTAAATGAAAAATAAATTTGACGTCTTCAGCGTTAATTGTCGGCCAAGAACGAGAGACGTCGTGCTCTATAAATTGAAATTGATCGGGGTATTTCTCAGCTAAATAATTTGTGTTTATTGTGGAACCCGTAATATAATTATCAAGTCCTATGACTTGGTAATCTTGTTTTAAATAGTGTTCAGCCAGATGAGTTCCGATTAATCCGGCAGAGCCGGTGATTAGTACGCAGCTCAGGGGCTTCGTCATTTTGATTTAGCCTAAATCCGTTGGCTGATAATGAGGTCTTCCGATTGAATAGTACTCAATTCCGAGATCTTTCATGTCAGAATTCTTATAAATATTGCGTCCATCAAAAATAACCGCAGATTTCAATTTTGATTTAATGAGATTAAAATCAGGATTTCTAAAAGACTTCCACTCCGTAGGTATAATTAAAGCAACTGAATTATCGAGAGCTTCATATTGGTCGGGAAAAAAGCTCAAGTTTTTTTCATTTTTAAAATAATCTAAAGTATTTTCAGAGGCCGCGGGGTCAAAGCAGCGTACTGTGGCTCCGGATTTTAACAAAAATGATATAATGTCGATGGCCGGGGCTTCTCTGATATCGTCTGTTCCAGGCTTAAAGGCCACACCCCACAAAGTAAAACACAGGCCTGATAAATTTTTATATTTACTAGCGATTTTTTGAATGAAGCTCCGTCTTTGGAGTGCGTTGGTTTTTTCAACGGCTGTTAATATCTGAAGGTTTTCGTCAAGATCTGTTCCTATTTTAATAAGGGCCATAACATCTTTGGGAAAGCAGCTTCCGCCATAGCCTATACCGGCATAAATAGAATAGGGACCGATTCGGTGATCGGCGCCTATTCCATGCCTGACCATATCAATATCGGCGCCCACTTTTTCGCAGAGCCGAGAGAATTCATTCATCAGTGAAATTTTTGTAGCCAGCATAGCATTAGCAGCATATTTAGTCATTTCTGAGGAGGCCGGATCCATTGCAAGAAATGGATTACCACTGCGCAGAAATGGCTCATAAAGTTTTTTTAGTATCTCTTTAGCCTTTTGGGTTTCAACACCTACAACCACTCGGCTGGTTTTCATGCAGTCATCAATGGCACAGCCCTCTCTTAAAAATTCTGGATTAGAAGCGACATCAAATGCTAAGGAGATATTTCTTTTTTTCAGAGTTTTCTCAATCATTGATTTTACTTTTTTGTAGGTACCCACAGGAACTGTGGATTTAGTAACAATCAGCTTATAAGAATTCATGTGCTCAGCGATGGTTTCTGCAACTTTTAAAACATATTTAAGATCGGCGGATCCATCTTCAAAAGGTGGTGTGCCAACAGCAATAAAAATAATATCAGTATTATTTATGGCATCTTTTGCGTTTGTCGTGAAATCAATTCGGCCCGACTTATAATTTGATTGCAAAAGTTGATCAAGCCCGGGTTCATAAATCGGCGAGACACCATCTTTGAGGGATGCAATTTTTTTCTCATCAACATCCACACCGATAACTGTATTACCCATTTCAGCAAAGCAGACTCCACTGACTAAACCAACATAACCTGTTCCAAAAACTGATATTTTCATGTGCTGATATTCTTAAATTAGAAGTTTTAAGTCAAAAGAAAACTCAATTGAGAGTTGCCTTTTCTTTGATCTCTAAATCATCCAGCCAGTTTTTGACGATACTGGAAAACTGCAGGTGCTCTAGGACATATTTTCTATTGCGCATTCCCATATTTTTTAAATCATATTTTCCAGTCAGCAGATCCAGCATGGCGGCTTTCAGTTGCAGTGGATTTTCGGCTTCAACAACAACACCGCCCTGATTCTTTTTGATAATATCTGAGCCTTCACTGAATCCGGCGAAAAGC
>ERZ1292633.1159-Hain-H41-02um-R1-1159-length-28914-cov-8_pt2 | contig 19125 bp, 12 predicted proteins | sample MGYA00564406_ERZ1292633 | MGnify/ENA primary metagenome ERZ1292633 (study PRJEB36523, sample SAMEA6512639) | groundwater metagenome | collected 2019-01-08 | study: AquaDiva: Metagenomics assemblies of 32 groundwater samples
ACCTATACCGTATATGACGCCAATACTCCGCCTGGAACTAAAAATTATACGGTAACTGTGAGCGTGGCTTCGATTGATGCTAAAGACATTACGTCTTTCAAAATACTAGGCGTATATGGCGATATTGTCGGAACCAATATCTCGCTCACGCTCCCTTACGGAACCAGTAAACTCTCGCTCACCCCAACCATTCAAATTACAGGCCAATCAGTCAGTCCGGTTTCTGGTGTTTCCCAAGATTTCACTGGCCCAAAAACCTATACCGTATATGACGCCAATACTCCGCCTGGAACTAAAAATTATACGGTAATTGTGAACATTCTCGCTTGTCCCGCCGGCCAAACAAAGCCGTATTCTGTATGTAATAGTAGTAATGGGGTTTGCGAAAGCGTGGATGCGTGTGGCGCAACAACTTGCACGGTAAATTCTTGCGGGATTGAGGAACCTTTAATCATTGATTCTATATTTCCGCCCACCACTACTAACGACTGATGTTATTTTTTATATAATAAAAAATTAGAAATATAATAAATAAGGTATAATAAAACTATGGCCAAAAACAGAAATCTAATTATCCTATCAATTTATCTATTCGTCCTAATTTCAATCGGTGTAATTTATACTGCCTACAATGATGTTTCTTATAATGTTTCAGATGTAAGAATTGATTCAATAGAACCGGCTTTAGTTATGAAATAAGTGTATAATTATTTAATAGGGCAAACTTATGATTATTATGAATAAGAAAATAAGATTACATACAATAGTATCCTTGGCATCTATCGCGGTTTCTTTTTTACTTATTGGATCAGCAATGGCGGCGCCTTGTGAGGTTAAAGTCAATCTTACGAATCCCGGTAGTGGGACAGGGGAGGTTACTGCAACACAATCTTCTACTTATGATTGGATATTTTCCGGTTGGTCCGGTAGCACGTGCTCGGGCAATAATCCCTGTGTTGTAGAAGGCCTCACTTCTGATCAACCCAAAGAAGTAATTGGTACTTTTAATTTGCCCACTACTGATGTATGCGGGAATGTTGTTGACGCTAAAACAGAAACAGTGAAAGAGGGCGGCACTACTGCGGCGCGGGATTTTTTAAATGATATTTATAATATTATAAAAAGTGTCATATCTGGAGAAACGAATGTAATTGACTTTATGACGGGCAACTATACTCCAGAGTCTAGCGGTTCTTCTTTTAGATTTTATGAATATGTTCCAGTTACTAAACGCACTTCGGACGAAACTATTATTATTTCAGGGGGAACCGAAGTTATTCCTGGTTATAGTCGTACCGTAGGTATTCCTGGTCATTACGAAACTGTGGGTGGTAACTCAGCTTACAGTGTCAAGAATAATGGAGATTTTGGAACAGTAAGTGAAGGACTTTGGGGTGGTGCTACTTATTTTCCTCCGGATCAGCCGGAATTAAAATTTGTTCCTGGACAAGTTACAACAGTATTTGTTCTTGATCAAACTATTAAACACAAAGATATTATTGTTGAAATTCCTGGTAAGACGTATACAGAGGTTATATATAAACCTATCCCTCAACCCGAACCTCAACCCGGCGTACCTCAACCCGTACCTCAACCCGAACCCGAACCCAATTATTTTGATTTTAGTGGTATGCATAATTACAATTCTGATTACATCTTGATTCCGGGTACTCTCATAGATCCATGTCAAAAGTAATTTGAGTAATATTTATATGATTAAAAAATTCTTCTCTAGTTCTAGAAATAAAATAATTGTCATCGTGTCTTGTATTGTTGTAATTATTTTGTCCTTATTTATTATAAATAAAATTCAAATTACTCCGAGTCAGTATGTTTTGTCTGCGCCAGAAAAACTGGAAGTGCGCGCAACGTCGCCATCAGAAGAACTATCTGCCTCATCAGAAACCAGTACCGCCATAGTCAAAGAGGAATATCCTAAACAAGTTATAGTTTCGCTTAAATCTTGGAGCGACACAGAATCAGCGAAAGGGATTATTATTGAAAATGGCGGACAGATAATTAAGGTTTTAAATTGGCCGACAAAAAATGTTATTGTTGCAAGCTTGCCTGATAAGAATGCCGAAGAGGGGATTTTGAAGAATTCATTTTGGGCAAAATTGGTTGGAGGAATTGGATTTTCTTCTTTGGGAAATAAATTATCTGGAGGCGTAGATTCTATAGAGCAAGATGTAGAAGTTTATCCTAATGCGCAGGCAATTGATTGGGGGGCGGTGTATGTGAAGGCAGATAAAGTATGGAGCGCGAGCGGCGGCAACAAGGGCGCGGGTGTTAAAATAGCCATTCTTGACACTGGCGTTCAGCGCGACCATCCCGATCTAATTGCGAATATTAAGGGTGGAATTAATTTCACGACCATTTCAGAGGTTTGTTGGGATGAAGACTATGAAGAGGAGTACGCATGTGGAACCGTATATCCTGATAAATGGGATGATGACCAGGGTCATGGAACGGGAATGGCTGGTATAATTGCGGCGGTTGATAATAATACGGGCATTGTCGGTATTGCGCCTGAAGCTAGTTTATATATAGTGAAAGTTTTAGGCGGTACATCCAGCACGGGTTCTATGAGCGATGTAATTTCTGGAATTTATTGGACCGCGCAGAATGGTATGGATATTGCCAATATGAGCGTTGGTAGTCCCTCTTATAGCAGAGAATACGAAACTGCAGTGAATTATGCATACGAGCGCGGTGTTCTTCTTGTGGCAAGTACTGGAAATGATGGGGCCTTGGGACTTCCAGTGAATTATCCGGCGGCGTTTCCGAATGTAATTGCAGTCGGTTCAATTAGTCTGGATTACCAACGCGCTAATTCTAGTTCTTATGGTCCGGAAGTTGAACTGGTTGCTCCTGGAGACGGGGTTATCTCAACGCAAATGGGAAGCACTTATGATTTTTCCAGTGGTACGTCTGATGCCGCGCCGATGGTTTCGGGAGTGGCGGCGCTTATTTTGTCAAAATATCCTGATTGGACTCCTGCGCAGGTTCGCGCTCAACTTACTTCTACTGCGATTGATCTTGGCGCGCCCGGAAGAGACAATTATTATGGTTATGGATTGGTGAATGCGCTAGATAGTATGTTTGCGAGACCGGCAGTGGCAATCACTCTCATTACGCCGACAGGGGGAGAGAGGTGGATGAGCGATGTACAACACGAAATTAGTTGGAGTACGGTTAATTTATTAAAAGAAGACACATTGAATATCCAATTAATTGATCAGGATAGTGAAATATCTTACCCAATTGGGTTGAATATGCTAAATATCGGCAGTGTACTGCTTACTATTCCCGATGACCAGCCAACATCTGATAATTATGTTATTGAGATAAGCTGTGCGTCTAATTTTATAGAAAAATGTCAATCAGCGAGAAGTGGCGCGTTTAGTATTTTTTCGGCGCCTACTGATCAGGCGTTAACCATTGCATATCCAAATGGGGGCGAGAAGTTACCGCAAGGAACAACTCAATCCGTGGAGTGGAATGCGAATTATTTTGGAGGGACAAACGCTGACATCACTCTTTTAGAAAAAAAACAAATCCCGATTTATTCATTTGTTAGCAATGTTTTGTCTCTTAATTCGGATAAGTATACTTGTTTTGATCCTTTAAATTGTCCTACGGGATACGGTGGTCCGTGGAGTGTTTATGATCCTAGCGGGCTTACAAATATCATTAACCCCGGTATAGCCCCCGTTCCTCCGCCGTCAGATACGTGCGGTAGTATAAATCAAAGGGATTTTTGTCCGACAACATATGCTAGCGAACATTTTACCTGCACGGATGTTTCAATTGAAAACTTGCAATCAAAAGGAGGAATTCGGGCATTAGCAAGAACCGTTGATTGCGCATATAAACAGGGCTCACAGACAAATAGTTGTTATGATTCTTCAAGTTGTTTTAGTTGGTATGGTGGTTTTACCGTTTACGACCCCCAAAGACTATATAGTTCAGCCTTTGATGCTGAGGTAAAACGTGATGCCGCGCCACCAGATACATGTGATGGTGGTATTGGAAAATTTTTCTGTCCTGCAACATATTCCAGCGCTAATTATACCTGCACGGATGTTTGGCGGGGTGCTAAGGCTAGAACAACGTATTGGGCAAGAACGGTTAATTGTACATATATGCCAGTGCAATCCGGTTCGTATGAGGCAACTGTACCAATAAGAACACTTGCGGAAAATGTTGTAAATAAAGGATCAGCGGAAATTACTGTGCCCAGTGATATATCAGGAAATAAATATAAAATCCAACTTACTTGCTCCAAAACTTTTTCAGGGGAATGTACTGAAGGATTAAGCGCTGATCTATTTAGTATTGTTAGTCTGACAGACCCGCAAGTTCTTGTTATTCATAAAAATGGCATTGGCGCGGTAACTGATGGAAACATTAGGTGCGGTATTGATAGGGGGGCTTGTTTAGAAAATTATGAGAAAGGAGCAGTGGTTAATTTAACCGCCGACACAACTAGCAATCCTAATTTAATATTTTCTGGTTGGACCGGAGACTGCAGTGGTACTGGCACGTGCCAAATTAAAATGGATAGCGCTCGCGATGTGACCGCGACTTTTTCCAATAAATTTATTACTCTCACTGCTAAATCGACGGATCCGCTATCAACTTTTTCTGGTTGGTCCGGCGAATGCATTGAGAATGGGATGTGTAGGGCCGTTTGGACTCAAGATTGCGGAGACAATACTACTATTCCGTGCAATGTTACAGTGGCTGAATGTAATAGTGATCAATCAGTTTCCCCGATGTTTGATTCTATGGCTCTTTCCGCTCCGAGAGATCTTAGGGCCGAATACGTAAAAGAACGGCGCGGCTTGAAATTGAGTTGGAGGGTTCCCGGGAGTAATGGAGGAAGCGCCATTACCGGTTATAAGGTTGATAGATATATTGGCAATCAAGGCGTGCTTTGCGGAGATTTATCGCCTACAGTTCCAACATCACTATTTTTGTCCAAAGTAACCACCACCACTATTATAGATAATATAAATTATGAACAAGGAAGTTGTTATGTTTATTCTGTCAGAGCTATAAATATTAACGGCGCAGGTCCTTCGTCTGAAGTTAGATATAGAACGACTGGGACAAGTATAAAGGGGCCATTTACTCTCACGGGAGTGGGTTTTACATCTGGTGTATTTGGGGGAGTTAATATATATGACGATGCCAAGAATTCTCTTGCGTGTTCGGGTTGGCAAGTTCAGGATTCTAAGACGATTATTAATGGAAGCTGCGAGGTTCCCGATACAACGCCGATTGGAGAGTTGAATATAAGCGTAACCATTGGTAAAAAAACAGCCGTTCTTAAATACGGCCTGACAATTTCTCCGCCATTATGGGATCAGCCGCCAAGTGATATTAGCTTTATTCCCGAAACAGCAATAGTTTCTGTCGATAATAAAATTCGTTTAAACACCATAATCGGTAAAAATATTTTAGGCGGCGCCGCTGTTAAATTGGTAAATATAAACAATCCTAACCAACAAATCGAATGTTTTGATATTTCCGAGCAAACAGGATATCGCGCCGATGGTTTAAGCGAACTTAACGGCGGTGATTGCGATACCAGTAATATTGGTTTTACCATACCCTCCACGCCTACTTATTGGAAAATGTTTATAAAAAATAGCGTTACGACCAATAAATATGAAGGGTCTTCTGCTATTTCTTTAAGTACCGAATGCGACCCCGTTGCCAATTGTAAGAATACAGATGGAACTATAAAAGAATGCGGTTCCAATGGTTGCGGAGGATTCTGTAGTAACAATAACAATATAAACGACATTGCGGTATCTTGTACTAAAAATGTGGATTTTGGGACTTGCTCTGTTGCGGGCGCTGGCATAAAAACTTGTAGCAGTGGTAAATATGGCGCTTGCGAAAACATAAAAGTTGAAAATCCGATTATAAAAAATTGTACTAATACAGACGAAACCAAAAAGGAATGCGGCAGTGATAGTTGCGGGGGATTATGCGGTGGCGGGCCCGTTGCTGCGTCTTGTGTTAAATCAAATGCTTTTGGAACTTGTTCCGGCATCGGAACAAAAACCTGCGCAAGTGGAAATTATGGTGATTGCACGGTGACTCAAACTGATCCGCGTATAGCTAATTGTTTGGGCAGGCAATGCGGTGGAGATCTTTGTGGGGGATATTGCGGAAATCTTAAGGGTGATTGTCCTTCCGGAAAGTCGTGTAATATTGATAATGGAATATGTGAATCACAGTCATCAGCTGGCGAGGGAAGTGGGGGAACTGGAGGAAGCGGAAGTGGAAATAAGTAATAATTATCAAAATATAAAAGCCCGTTAGCATAATAGCTAAACGGGCTTTTTGTTTGTTAGAATTTGAATCCAAGTCCTCCGCTTACAGTAGAATAAGCAAAAGTCGTGGATCCGCTGTCTTTAAAAGAGCATCCTTCTGAATTTCTCCATGTATTATTCCACCCTATTTTTATTTTCCAGTAGCCATACTCCGAAAATAAAGAGAGGTTTTTGTATAGTTTGATGTTAATACCTCCTCCTATTTTCCAGTTTCTACCCGAACCAATTGTCTGCCATTTTTCGCTATAAACCACTGGAGTAGAAGCGCTGTAGGGCGCATATAAGGACTCCCATTGCTTTGTAAGAACACCACGATTATTTAGCCGTACTTTTCCCATTCCGCCAACAACATATGGTGAAAAGGAAATACCCTTTACATTCAAGGGCAGGGAATATCTGATGTTGGCAGTGAAGGCCGTGAAGGCACGGTTTCTTTTGCTTTTGAAGACTGCGTTTGCGCCGTCTATAAAGAATGTCCTCTTTTCAAACCCCGATAAATGACTATATTCGACTTGCAATTCCAGATTTTTCCAGATTGCGTAGCCGACCTTAGCGTTTATCATAGGGCTTGTCTTGTAGTCGCTCAGAGCAAAGCCTGTGTCATCCGAACTCCAGGGATTAAACCCTTTTCCGCCACCCATTTCAACACTGAACTTGGGCTTTTTTTCGGGAATAACTTTCGGTTCGGACATTCCCTTAGAAACTTTTATCGTCTCGGTACTTTTATCTTCGGCGATCTTCTGAAGCTCCTCTTTTGTCGGCCGTCCGTCATCAGAGGAAACTTCTTTGGATACAGCCGGAGTGGAATCCCTCCTCATTACAAAATCTTCCGCGTTTGTCTGTGAGACAAACACAAAAGAGATCACTATGAGTACGGCTATCCATATATTTTTCATATACTATCCTCCTTTAGAGCTTATTCAATTTTTTAGGTACTAATACTATGTTTTAATAATAGCACGCTTTTCCAAAATTGTCAAATATAGCAAAAGTGAGTTCAATAAATCCCGCACCTTTCTGCGGGGTATTAAACCCACGCAGAAAGGATTATTTAATATCCATTCATTCCCGCAGCAAGCTGCGGGGTATTCTGGAAAGGTGCGGGATAAACTAGCGCAATATAATTGATCAATCAAAGAGACATCTAAATTAGGATAAAATAATTAAGTTTACTTTGAATTACTAAATTATTATGCTCATAATGACTAAGGTAGCTATACAGTGTATAACTATAAAATTCTATTTATTGTATAATAAATATATGACCAAAAACAAAAAAATAATTATTTTGTTAGTTTCAGCGGTTGCGATATTACTGATAGCTTTTGGCGCATACCGCTATTTTACAGTCAGATCTTATAATCAATCAATGCAGGAGATTCGCCAGCAAATTGAAGAGGCCGGATTTAATAATATAAGCGGAACTGTGAAGTCGGTGGAAGGGAATAATTTAAAAATTTTGGCTAAGGTGCCGGAAAATTATAGTCTTTTACCTGTTGGAGAAACCAAATATATTGAAAAAGAATTTTTATTAAAAATATTGCCTGACTCGCAGATGTATTCAAGCGAAATGAGGGTTGATGGCGAGTTTTTAACCAAACTAAATTCTCTTGGTGGCGTAAAGCCGAACGAGATCATTTCAGCAATTGTTAAAGAAAATATTTTGAAGAATAACGAACTTAATGTCGTGGAATTAATTATTGTTGAATAAACTTTTTCCTCGTCATTGCGAGCGTAGCGAAGCAATCTATCCGTCATGAGATTGCCACGGGCAAAGCCCTCGCAATATAACAGAAACAAAATTAAACTAATATTATAAATAAATAAAATGCCTAAATTCTTAAGAATAAGTTTAATTCTATCAGGCGCGTCAGCTTTAATTTTATTGGGGTTATTTTATATTCCTTCGTCGGTAGTGGCGCAGACAACTTGCGGAAGCAATCTTACCGACACCCGTGATGGCAAGGTTTATACAACTGTTTTAATTGGGACTCAATGTTGGATGGCTAAAAATATGAATGTGGGTACGCATGTTGCTGACTCCACCGCTCAAACCGATAATAGTATTATTGAAAAATATTGTTACGGTAATTCTACTGCTAATTGCGATACTGATGGTGGCTTATATCAATGGAGAGAAGCTACGCAGTACGACGCAACAATCGCCGGAGCTCAAGGCATTTGCCCGACAGGCTGGCATATACCAACAGATGCAGAACTATATACATTAGAAAACTATCTGAAGGACAGCGGTCAAGCCTGCAGCGCCTTAAGAGGTGGTTGGGGTTGCGCTACAGCTGGAACCAAACTCAAATTAGGAGGAACTTCCGGATTTAACGCTGTCTTAGCTGGCTTTCGTGGCGAACTCGATACTGCCAATGGTCCATACTACTATGGTCGTATGTCCGCCGCGGCCATCTGGGCTTCTAATAGTACTGGTGATACGGCGCCGGCACGGTACTTGGAATCCGTCCAAACAAATGTGAATCGCGGCGCTAATAATAAGGGGGCTGGTTTTTCTGTTCGTTGCCTTCAAGGCACCATACTTCCTTCCGCTCCACCCAATGTTATTGCTGTTGCAGGGAATGAGGCCGCTACTACTTTCAATGCCACCATTACTTTCACCGTCCCGACTTATGATGGCGGCAGTGCGATTCAATACTACACAGCCATTTCCAATCCCGGCAATATTAGAATAGCTGGTTCAACCAGTCCAATTACGGTGGGCGGTCTAACTAAAGGCACGGCTTATACATTTACAGTCATAGCTAGTAACGCAGTGGGAACTGGCTCGGCTTCAATAGTTTCTAATAGTGTTGGTAGTCTTCCGCCAAACACAATTTCTTTTTACAAACACGCTGAATATAGAAAAATTCCACTGACCGTTAATGGCGTGTCCCAAGTACCAACTTTTGTTTGCAATCCTTTCAATTCAAATACAAATTTTTCAATAACTTCCGATAATATAAATTGGCAAGGACAGCACGCTACCAAAGAAGAAGCCGTGGCAGCTACCATAGCCTCACTTGAAAGTTGTTTATCGGCTAATGAGTATATAACCCCCCTTGTACTTCCGAGCTCCTCCTATCCCGGCGGTTATGGCTTATATCCGGCTAATAGTTGTTATGGTTATCCTGCCAACAGACCTAATAAAGCGTGGGTTTATAAGGATGCATATCAAATCGCGCGAACAATAGTGGAAACAAATTCAACTACTGGTGCCTGGGAGTATAGGTATACAGGCACGGCTCGACAAGTTACTTATGGCAACCTAACTTATTATAATTCTCAAGAGGCTATCGACTACAGAGCAGGGGGTACGAGCAATATTTGTCGTACTGGAATTTATCCAGAAAACGTTGTTTTATATACAACAATTTGTGATGAGACGGCGCTTAGTAATTGCTCTGTAATAGATTCTGTTGTGCCGACATCTCAGTTCATAACTTATGAAGTCGATCTAAAAGTAAATGGTTTTGATAATACCGCAGTTGACCCCGGTTCAAATGTAAATCTTTCTTGGTCTACCACGGATCCGGCAGTAACTAGCTGCGTGGCTTCCGTGGATTGGTCTGGAAATAAAGAATTGGGAGGAGCTCAATCAGAAATAATTCCAGTTACCCCAGCCAATATTCCTGCTTATTCCTATTATCAGGGAATTGTTTATGGAACGCCAAGTTCTAGAAGCGCCGATTGTACTTCGGGAACGGAGGGCTGTTCTGCGAAACCGCATTTTTATTGTTCTCCATGGGTCAATAGTTCCGGAGCTTTTATAGATAGCCCTTTGGCTAGTACGCATATCAACTATCAGGGTAATTACGCAACTATAGCCGCAGCCAACGAAGCCACCAAAGCTTCTTTAGGAGCTTGCTTAAAAACCAATAATTATGGGAGATTATCTAATGATTCTCCTTATTATTCTGAACCCTCTGAATCTTCATTCTATGTTGGGACTTTCTCAAGCGGAATTTATCGTGGCGGAGGCACTACTGGACATCCGTGCCGTTTAGGTAATACGTCGCCACTGTCTTCTGATAGCGGGGATTACTGGATTTATAAAGGCAATCTAGCATTTACCGGGGCATCCTTAGATCAATGTAAATACAGCGGTGTTTTTGAAGAGATTAAATATAGTGATACGGTCAACATCAACAACATACCATTTAACAAAGTTTATATGTCTTCTTCTGATTGTACCCCTGATACGTATGGTTACAAACCAACAATCGATCAGTGCTCTTCTGTTAACCAGCAAGTAATTATGGCTCAAAAAGTTGATGTCCCCGCGGTAATTTTTGATAATTCAGGTTCTTCTAAAACCTACACTCTAACCTGCGATTATCCCGGAGGAAAAGTTTCTGATACTGTGATGATTAATATAAATAGTCTTTCCGTTCCCGGAGCTCCTCAAATCAATAGCGCTAATTATGGCCCAGATGCCGTTACTAGATTACCCCAAAATACCGTGACTTGGACTCCGCCGGACACACCCCTCAACAGCCCTATTTTGAATTATGAAATCGTTAAATATAATTCTTGTGTTTCTAATAAAACCGATAGCGATATTGTTGCTGATATCGCCGCAAATCCTTCCCGTGGCGAGTTTATAAACGCGTTACTTCCCAACTACAACGCAAACAATAACACATACGCATACGAAGACAGCTGGTTTGATTATGGAAAACAATACGTTTATGCCGTAAGAGCTAAAAATAAAAATGGCGCCGGTCATTTTAAGGTGAGTGGCTGTATTACTGTCGATTTAGTTAAGACGCAGCTGTTTACTATAAGCGGATCCGGATTTAAAGATGGAATGGATATGCAGCTTAAAAGCGGTACAAATATTATTGATTGTGTTACCACCAGCGTTTCTAATACTGCATTAGAAGCAAATTGCGATATTAAGAATTCTACTCCGACGGGCAACTGGAGTATTCAAGTATGCAGTAGCGGATGCGCTACTAACCCTAGCAATGTAATAACCACGTCGAAATCTTCTGTTTTTCTGCGAATTGATCCGGGGGCGGGCACCCTCGCTCCTAGCGATATAAGTTTTACGCCAACATCTCTTTCAGTCCAAAACGGATTTATAAATATTAATTCTATCAGCGGAAACAATATTGCCGGTCCAGCCACCGTAAAATTGGTTAGCGCAATTAATAACGTGCCTAGAGAAATAAATTGTGACGGCACGCTCTCTAAGATACTTGAGAATACTGACTTAATGAAGCTTGATGGAACGAATTTGAATTGCGGCACTGATAATTTAAAGTTTAATATTGAAGGAACTACTGACTGGAAAGTAGTTGTTAAAGATAGACCCGAGGTTGGTTTATCTAGTCTTCCAGCCTCATCAATTTCTATGTCGCTTACCTGTGTTCCAAATTGTACTAATTTAGATGGCACCAATAAAGTTTGCGGAGATAATCAATGCGGGGGATCGTGCGATTCCTCGGAGGGCGTTATACGCGGAACTGCAACAATACCTTGGAAAAAATCTTGTACCAATACTCTTGGAAATTGTTCTATTGCCGGCACAAAAAACTGTGTTGGTGGTACGTATGCTACTTGCAATACAGCAAATCTAGACACACTTATAACTTCATACGATCCTGCTCTTAATACTTTTTGCGATTCTAAATCTGTTACTACAAATTGCGGTACCACTGTAGACAAACTTGGAACTTTACCATGTACTTGGCCAAGGACTTGTGGTGGAGGAGGAACGGCCAATGCTTGTGGATGCACGGTAAGTTCATACGATCCTGCTCTTAATACTTTTTGCGATTCTAAATCTGTTACTACAAATTGCGGTACAATTGTACCCCAAATAACTGGAACATTACCTCTTGCTTCCGACCAAGTCTGCTTTAATGGATCGAGTTGTACGCCGATAGACCAAGTTACTGCTTGCGATAATAAATGCGATATCGTGAGTAATGGTTGTGGCGGAACATATGTTTGTGATGATGATGGTGCCTGTAGCGGCACAAAACACTGTACGATAAAACAAAAGTGTTGTAATGTGAGTGACGCGAATGGTGACTGTTATTAAGATTAAATCCTAATCAAAATAAAAAACCCCGCTCAGTTTGAGCGGGGTTTTGGGTTTAAAGATTAAAACTTTAAACCAATACCTCCTGTAGTTTGGGAGTAAGAGAATGCGATCTTTTGGTCGTCAATCCTTAAATTTATTTTCTGATAACTGTATTCAGAAAATAAAAAAAGATTTTTGTAGATCTTAGTATCAATCCCTCCTCCTATTTTTGAATATTTTCCCGATTCAGAATATTCATATGTTCGGTTATAAGTCAATTCTCCATAAGCGTATCTTTTTCTGTTGAATATTGATTTGAAGGTTGCTCTTCCGAGGCCCCCAAAAATATACGGAGAAAAAGTAATATCTTCTATTGTAACAGGAATAGCTAACTTAATATTCGCCGTGTAAGCCGAGAAGACATACTGATTGCTATATTCAGTTTTATAATGAGAGTATGCATATTCAATACGTCTTCCAAAGTTACTAGCCCTAGAATATTCTCCTTGAAGTTCAACATATTTATTAAGAGAATATCCGAGCCTCGCAGTGAAAGACGGGCTATTATTCATATTTATTTTTACTTTTCGGCTTTCTACTTTGATTCCTAAGCCATAAGCATTTCCATATCCTATCCTGGCGCTGAATTTCTTTTCAGCCACAGACCCGTCCTTGTAACGTTTTACAAGAGGAGTGGTTTTGTTAATGCGTTCCCATTCATCTTTGGAAGCAACCCCCTCCACGTCTTTATACGAAGTTGTCTGTTCCGGCAAGGCGAGCTGGGGAATCTCCTTTTCCTTGGCCGGCCGGCGAGAATTGATCAGCTCGTCAATTTTTTCTTCTGTGACGGACTTATTCCATTCTTCTTTAGACATACCCCCGTCTTTTGCGTTTATCTGCGAGACAAACACGAAAGAGAATACTAACACCAACACTATCCATATATTTTTCATATACTGTCCTCCTTTAGATCCTATTCAATTTTTTAGGTACTAATCTTATGTTTTGATAATAGCACTGTTTTCCAAAATTGTCAAATTTCAAAAATCAGAATTTAAGCTCCTATTGTACAACGCCTAGCCAAAAATAATTAAACCTGTTCTGATGGCGGGTAAATTTTGTTATAATTAATCAATGAATAGACGAGCAATGAAAGAACAAAGTAATTTTACGACTACGACATCCGATGTCGTAAATAAAAATAATTCGGGACAAGCCCAGCACCAGAACAAGTTCGATGCTGGACAGGCGATGGTAGAAGCCATGGTAGCTATGTCTATAATTGTCATTGGGCTTTTAGGCGTTTTCGCCTTGTCTTCAAGCTCCATTAGTTTAAATAAAGTGGCCGCGGATAAGTATATCGCGGTAAATTTGGCTAATGAAGGAATTGAATTGGTAAAAAATCTGATTGATAATAAACCATGGAACGAAATTCCTGGTTTTGATTTAAGTTTAAGCCCAAACGGAAATTATGAAATTGACTTTAATGATTCAAAATTAAAAATCTCCGAGGAAAGAACTTTATTTTTTAGCAAAGGCGATCTTAGTAAGAGTGGTAGTGGATATTATGCCTATGACAATGGTGATAGCGGCGATTTAGATGAAAGCTATATAGAAACTATACAAAATTTTACAAGAATTATGACAATTGAAAATATTAGCGATGAACACATAAAAGTTATCTCCACGGTTTCCTGGAAAGCTAAAGACAGATCAATGCTGAATTTTTCCGTAGAAGATCATTTTTATAATCTTAAGTTTTAAAAGATGTTTAAAAAAACGTTAAAACAAAATAAGGGGTTTGTACCCTCTGTCATTGCGAGGCCTGCCTGCCGGCAGGCAGGAGTCTTGCGACGCGGCAATCTCGTGACGGATAGATTGCTTCGGTTGCCTCGCAACGACGAACAAGAACGCAAAGTGTTTGATGCTCGTTTGGTGAGGGGGTTCACGATGATAGAGCTTTTGGTATCCATATCTGTTTTTGCCGTGATCGTTGCGATTGTTTCGGGGATATTTATTACCTCTTTGCGTTCCAATCGCACATCGGTGGCTTTAATTACTGCCAATAGCGATGGCCAGTTGGCACTGGAACAAATGACGAGAATGATAAGAAAGGGGAACAAGGAAGATTTTATCGTAAGTAAAGTTGATAGCGATGGCGCAGATACTTTAAATTACGATGAACTTGCATATAAGTGCATAAGCTTTATATATGATGGTAAATTTATCACATACCGTTGGGATAAAGCAGGCAGGAAATTAGAATCCAATATTGTTAGTATTTCAAGTGGTCCTCCGAACTGCAATACAGATGATGGTATTTTCAACGAAATAATTAGCGAGAATTTGAGGGTTGATTTTGCTGATTTTAAGATGAGCGGACAGGGCGATTCTTACCCGCTTATTACGATTGTTTTAAGAGTTGGAGCTAAAAAAACGCTGATTACATCCAGTCAGGCATTTATTAATTTGCAAACTTCAGTGAGCCCTCGTGGCGATTGGAGATACTAAAAATAGAAAATAGAAATGCAAATACAAAAAATTAAAGAGAATAATAGCTATGTTCTGAGCCAATCGGAGGGGCAAGCCCCCTCACCAGAACGAGCATCAAGTAAGCAAAAACGCAAAGCGTTTAATGCTCGTTTGGTGCGGGGGCAAGTAATGATGATTGTAGTTATGGTTTTATCCGCAGTGATGATCGGCGCTACCGGTATAGCCGGAATTTTAACGGCGCGGCAGATCAGGCAAACAGCGGATGCTGGAAATTTTTCCAAGGTTCTTTTTGCCGCTGATTCTGGACTTGAATGGGGAAATTATAGGTTTAAGAATGATGGAGGTACTTGTCAATATATAAATAATAATAATTGTCCTGATGAATCATGCGAGCCAAAGCCATCTCTTGATTCTATCAATATTGAGTTGAATGTCGCCTGCGAACCGATGATAGAGGTAGGTAGTAAAATTTGTCCGGACAGTTATGATTGCTGGACAATAACCTCTTCTGCAACAAGAGATAAGGGCATTGCATCTAAAGAAATTTCGTATATTTTTAGTAAAGACTATAAAATGGAGAAGGAATAATTCAATGATGAATAGAAAGGAGGCAAAAGAAAGAATTGACGAATTAAAGCGTGTCATAGAAAAATATCGTTATGCTTATCATGTTTTGGATAAGTCGCTTATTTCTGATGAAGCCCTAGACTCCTTAAAAAAGGAACTTTTTGATTTGGAACAGCAGTTTCCGGAATTTATTACTTCTGATTCGCCGACGCAGAGAGTGGGCGGTCAACCTCTTAAAGAATTTAAAAAAGTTGAACACGAACAGCCGATGATATCTCTGAACGATGCTTTTTCTGTGGAAGATATGAATGATTGGTTGGAGAAATTGGAAAATTTTTTAGGGAGAAAAATTAATTCAAATTTCTACTGTGAATTAAAATTGGATGGTTTTGCTGTTGAGCTGGTTTATGAGAATAAAGTTTTTAAACAGGCGTCTACCCGCGGCAATGGCCTGATAGGGGAAGATATTACTCAAAATATAAAGACCGTAGAAGCAGTGCCTTTAATATTGGACGACAGCAAGGCAAAAATAAAGATCCCAAAGAGATTAGTAGTAAGAGGAGAAGTTTTTGTAAATAAAAAAGAGTTTGAAAGAATGAATAAAGAGCAGGAAGAAAAAGGACTGAAATCTTATGCCAATCCTCGCAATCTCGCGGCCGGTTCGGTTCGCCAATTGGATCCAAAAATTACTGCCGGCAGAAAACTGGATTCTTTTGAATACGACATAATTATGCCGTCCAAAGAGCTGGAAAAATGGGGTATAACCAAACATGAAGAAGAGCATGAGCTTATGAAGTCGTGGGGTTTTAAAATAAATCCGCATAATAAAAGGGCGGTGAGTTTGGAAGAAATTTTCAAGCTTCAAGAATATTGGACTGGCAAAAAAAGAGAAAATCTTCCGTATGAAATTGACGGAATCGTGGTGTTCGTAAATGACAATAAAGAATACGAAAGAGCCGGCGTGATAGGCAAGGCGCCTCGCGGAGGAATTGCTTTTAAATTTTCTCCAAAGGAAGCCACGACAATTATTGAGGGCATAAAAATTCAGGTTGGGCGAACCGGAGTTTTGACCCCTGTGGCAACTTTACGGCCGGTTCAAGTCGCCGGCATTACAATTACTCACGCTACGCTTCATAATTTTGATGAAATTCAGCGATTAGGAGCGAGGATAGGAGACACAGTTATTGTGAGCAGAGCCGGCGATGTTATTCCTAAAATTTTAAAAGTTTTAAAAGATCTGCGGCCTAAACACACCAAAGAATTTGAAATGCCCAAGATTTGCCCGGCTGATGGCGGAAAAGTTATAAAAGAGGAGGTGTTTTATAAATGCGGCAATAAAAACTGTGGGGGTGTCCATAAAGAAAAACTTTACCATTTTGTTTCACGCGGAGCTTTTAATCTTGAAGGGCTTGGCCCGAAAATAATTGACCGTTTTATAGATGAGGGGCTCATTAATGACGCGGCTGATATTTTTACATTAAAAGAAGGCGATATTTTAACTCTTGAGAGATTTGGCAAAAAATCGGCTGAAAATATAGTTCGGGAAGTTAATTTAAAAAAAGAGATTTCTTTAAGTAGGTTTATTTATAGTTTGGGCATTTTGCACATCGGAGAAGAAACGGCTGCGCTCTTAGCGCAGAATTTACAATTTACAATTCATAATTTACAAATAAAGATTAGAGAGATTGCAAAAGTTTTTCAAAAGTTATCATTGGAAGATCTGCAGGAAATTCCGGACGTTGGTCCGAAGGTGGCGCAAAGCGTATATGATTGGTTTCGCGAAAGCAGGAATTTGAAGCTTTTACAGAAAATGGAAGAGGTCGGCATTAAGATCAAAACCCAGAAGTTAAAAGTTTCAAGTTTAAAGTTAAAAGGATTATCTTTTGTATTGACTGGCAGTTTAGAAACAATGGAACGCGGTGAGGCAAAGGAAAGAATAAGGGAATTGGGCGGGGATGTGAGCGAGTCGGTTTCTAAGAAAACTTCCTATGTAGTGGTTGGCGCCGAGCCCGGTTCTAAAGCTGAAAAGGCGAAGCGATTAGGAGTGACTATTTTAAATGAAAAAGAATTTTTAAATATTATAAAGTAGTGATATCATTCTTTTTATGGCAGAGATAAATAAAAAAATATTAAAACATTTAGCCGGGCTAGCCAGAATAGAATTAGACCCTGAAAAGGAAGATAAATTTTTAATTGATTTTAAAAGTATTTTAGGCCATTTCGAAGAATTGGCTAATTTGGATACTTCTGGCGTAATTCCAATGACAGGAGGAACAATGTTAAAAAATATTACCAGAGAAGATGAATTTAATGATATTAAGGACCAGGGTAAGGGAGTGGAAGCTTTTCCTGAGTCAAAGGACGGGTACTTAAAAGTGCCCCCGGTGTTTGAGTAAAAATAAATCAACTAATAACAAATATCTGTCATTGCGAGTGCCGCCGAAGCAATCTTGACCGTAATAAATAGATTGCCGCGTCGCGGACTCCTCGCAATGACAGAAACCAAAAGCAATGAACATAAAAGGACTGACAATTAAAAAAATTCATCATGATCTGGTGAAGAAAGAGTATTCCAGTAAGGAACTTACTAAAGAGTTTTTTAATTTTATAAAAAAAGAAGACGAAAAAATTAACGCCTTTCTCGGTTTATCAGAAGAGATGGCGATGGCTCAGGCAGGAGAAGTAGATAAAAATATAGCCGATGGCAAGGGTCCGGGAGTTTTGGGGGGCGTGCCTATGGGGATAAAAGATATTATTTTAATTGAAGGATTGAAGTGTACGGGCGGATCAAAAATTTTAAAAGATTATAAGGCGAGCTACAATGCTACGGTTATAAATAAACTAAAGGCATCGGGGGCTGTTTTTTTAGGAAAAACAAATCTGGACGAATTTGCCATGGGTTCTTCTACGGAAAACTCTGCTTTTAAAATAACGCGCAATCCGCACGATCTGGAAAGAGTTCCTGGCGGGTCTTCTGGCGGTTCAGCTGCCGCTGTTGCCTCGGAAATGGCTGTTGCAGCCCTTGGTTCTGATACTGGCGGGTCAATTCGCCAGCCAGCCGCGCTTTGCGGTACGGTTGGTTTAAAGCCTACCTATGGAGCTGTTTCAAGGTATGGTGTTATGGCCATGGCTTCAAGTTTGGATCAGATCGGACCGTTCACTAAAACAGTTGAAGACGCCGCGATTTTATTTAAAGAATTGAGCGGACAGGATATTATGGATTCTACTAGCGCACCCGTAATTTATGGAGATGAACTTTTAAACCCTAAAATTGAAGATATTAAAAAGTTAAGAGTGGGTATTCCGGAAGAATATTTTGTGGATGGCTTAGATAAAAATATTGCCAACAAAATAAACGAGGTTGTAAAAGATTTGGAAGGATTAGGCATTAAAACTAAAAAGATTAGCTTGCCTCACACAAAATATGCGCTTTCCTGTTATTACATTATTATGCCGGCGGAAGTTAGTTCTAATTTGTCCCGTCTTGATGGCATTCGTTATGGCACAAGGGAAAAAGCGGATAATTTAATTGAATTGTATAAAAAGAACAGGGATTTCGGTTTTGGTCCTGAATCAAAACGTAGGATATTGCTTGGCACATTCGTGCTTTCTTCCGGATACTATGATGCTTATTATAGCCGGGCTCAGAAAGTGAGAGCTCTTATTAAAAAAGATTTT
>ERZ1292633.1776-Hain-H41-02um-R1-1776-length-22840-cov-36_pt1 | contig 19110 bp, 21 predicted proteins | sample MGYA00564406_ERZ1292633 | MGnify/ENA primary metagenome ERZ1292633 (study PRJEB36523, sample SAMEA6512639) | groundwater metagenome | collected 2019-01-08 | study: AquaDiva: Metagenomics assemblies of 32 groundwater samples
CGCCTGATTCAGCCGTGATTATTTTATTAACTGGCCGGATCAAACACTGGACTTGTGTTAAAGCGATTACACCAGAGGCCATGATTCTATCGGATTCCACTGGCATGAAAAAGATTGCTAGGTATCACTGTACGGTTGAAACTGAGAATAGGGAAATGTATACCTTATGGCCTGCAATGACTTATCTGCTATCGGTTGAGCGAAATAATGAAGATGAATGACAACAACAAGTGGACGCAATCATGAAAATATACACGTTCTTTATCCTGATTACGATAGCTAGTCTGGCCGCTGCGCAAGATCAGACACCGTCATATGATAACAAACTGCTCGCAAAACACACGCAAAATTTATGCAGTTTGGGTGCGAAGTTGATTACCACTTATGGATCAGTCTATTTAAAAACCACCGGCAATAACCGATCAGGCATATGTGCTGATCTGGCGCTTGATATGGCACGGCAGAGAAATATCATGGAAGATGATGTCAGTATTGTCATGCGCCAGGATTATTTGGCGAATCAGCAAGGCGTCTGTCAATTTGCAATACAGGGGTTGCGTTTAGGCATCAAACAGGATGATCTTGTCAAATCCTTTGCTGCATTGTGTCGGGATAACAGGCCGACTGCTATCGATGGCAATTTGGCGGATATTGTTACGATTGAGATGATGATAGATGCAGCCAAATCTGCCAATGGTGATTGAAACACTATTTTCATCAGCATTCCAGTTAAAACAAAGGATCAATCAAGTAAAATGATGGTCTTGATAATCTCATGACACGAATCATTCGCTATGCTTGATCCTATCCTCAATGCAAAAGAAAAATTAGATGACCCGCTCATGCTGGAGTGGGCGCTACGTTACTATAAAAATCTGCCAGAAAATAATCGTGAAGAAAAGGCCCCTATTGAATCTTCATGGTTTCATGATCTTTTCATCGCACAGCTAATCGAACGAAATGAAACCGAAACATTGCTTCGCCTGTTTAATACGTTACCAATCCAACATTTCTCGTCATTTACGAATCTGATCATCAAGCACTGGCCTGAATGGCCTACTTCTTTAGCTAATGCGACGATACAGATTCTAGCCGTCAATGCACCTAAAGAGCTTTTGCATTTGCTTGAAAGCTATTTAAATAAGATTGAGCAAGGTGTTTCTTTTGAAATTGAACGCCTCCTGAGTATTGATGAGTTATCCGAGACTGGAATCGATGCATCATACCAACCATTAGTAAATCGGCTTTGTCAGAAAATTCTGTTATTCCCAAAGGATGATCTTGGCAGGATGTTTTTTCTGCCGTCCCTGTTACGCCTAGGTAACGGCTTATCTCTCGATATGCTTGCATCTTTGCTAGAAGCCGCGCTTCAAAGTTGTGAAGATAATGATCGTCGCAGAAGTGTGTTAATAGCCTTATTTCAAGGTATGTTCGGTCATAAAGAATACCTGGATATGGTTTTTGATCGTAACAAGAAACAGTCAGAGCAACGCCTTGAATCGTTGGTCCATTTATTTCAAGAAGAAACACCACTGACACAACTTGATCAGTGGCTGGATTCACCGCCTGCTTTCTCCGAGGTAATCCCGACGCTGGAGGGGCTTTCCTATCAATCAAGCGACTGCAAAAGAATTCTAAGCTTACTGAAGGATTCATCGAGAATCAATCGACAACTGCCTGATGCCATTCGATCTCAACTCGTTGTAGCCGCCTGTATCCATGGTTTTGTACGGACAACGTTCGATAATTTGACTCTCGATCTCAAGGAAACGGTTGATTTGTTGTCGGAAGATTTTTTTAAACCATATTGGTATCCCGCTTTATTAGCGCATCTGCGTACCTATGACCAGCAAGATATTACAACCGCATTAATTTCTCGCTTGCCTGATGTTAGGCACACCTACGGTGGCGTGCAATTAGCCGAAGCTATGGGTGATTTGGCCTGGGCTGAGTTCGTGCCATGCCTAATCGACTCAATTACGGAAGATCAAGGAGATTATCTGTGTGAATCCTCACAAACAGCATTGAAAAAAATAGGTATCTCCGCCCAAAGAGCTTTGATTGAGTTTTGGAATCATTTAGATTGGTCTCAACAAATATATGGCCTTTCGGTAATCAGCGATATCGGCGGTAAAGCAGCGGCGGATTTTGCTTATGAACATTTCGACACATTGATGGCTGAGAATGCGGAGTTTTGCTGTCAATTAGCATTGGCTGCTCCAGATCAACGCTTACTGGATCGCTTAAAGCCGGAGCTGCGTCGCCAGCAACCTCTAATTGATCGCACCTGTTATATTCTTGCGCGCCTATTGGACCAGGATGATGCTGAAATACAGGCCGCCAAGAGCCGCGCATTGGCAGACTTGACTAGAAAAGCGAGGATCAGAAAGTCTTTTGAATCGGGAGACTTATCCAGCGATTCGCTCTATCTGGAATTACACTGCCCGTCATGCAATGACGTCAACCAGTATGCAGTCAAGGGCGTTATTATCGCCAAAAATCAAGATGAAAAAATTCCGCACTTGATCAATGATGAATTTCCCTGCGCATCCTGCGGCCAGTACGTTGAGTTTGAATTGACGTCCTCAGCATTGATGGCACTGACTGCTGAAATGCTGATGATGAAAGCGGCGCATGAGAACGGACAACAACCGAGCTCACGCATTACAACGATGAGTTGTCAGGTAGATGATCAAACTATACCCGCTGCCACTGCTTTGGCGAAACTAAAAGAGCAAGTCGCCGAGTCGCCTAATGATGCCAGCGCATGGTTTCAATTGGGAAAGATTCTTGCCTATATCAATAGACCCAAGGCCGGGATACAGGCTTTGTTACAAGCCGTGCAATTGGCACCTGCTGCTATCGATGTCAAACTGACGCTGGCTAACGCACATGTTCTAAATGACGCCAATGAGGAGGCATTCCAGATATTGTCAGATGCGCTCAATCAATTAGCCGACTGGAAATTTCTTGTGTCCCAATCAAACTTTGGGCAAGATTTCGCGAAACTTTACAATCAATTGTGGCGAAACCTGGGCAGAGACGATTTACCCGCGTTGCATCCATCTTCGTTAAACACACCTCAAAAGACTGGTCGCAATGATCCTTGTCCCTGTGGCAGTGGAAAGAAATTCAAAAAATGTTGCGGTCGGTAAATTGTATAGACAAAGCCAGTCAGATTTACTGGTCATGACGATGATCTGATGAATGCCCCATCTAATTTGCAGCACTCTACTGATAATCCACTGGAAAAGCTACAGGGATCAATAGAGCGCGTCACCTTTCATAGCGAATCATCAGGTTTCTGTGTTTTGCGCGTTAAGGTCAAAGCGCATCGAGAACTCATAACAGTGATTGGTTCAGCAGCTTCTGTAACAGCGGGGGAATATGTCGAATGTTTAGGCATCTGGGTCAATGATCGGCAACATGGCCAGCAGTTTAAATCAATCTCTATAAAAATCGTTCCGCCCACCACTTTGGAAGGCATTGAGAAATATTTAGGATCAGGAATGATCAAGGGGATTGGCCCGCATTTCGCCAAGAAGCTAGTGAAAGCTTTTGGTGGGGAAGTTTTTGATGTAATTGAACTAACGCCAGAGCGGTTATTGGAATTACCCGGTATTGGCAAGAAGCGGCAAACACAAGTCACAAGTGCCTGGGCTGAGCAAAAAGTAATTAGAGAAATCATGGTGTTCTTGCAATCTCATGGTGTTGGTACATCCCGCTCTGTGCGTATTTACAAAACGTATGGTGAACAAGCCATCGAGAAAGTGAGAGAGAATCCATATCGATTGGCTTTGGATATTCACGGCATCGGTTTCAAAACAGCGGATACGCTGGCACAGAAACTGGGAATTGCACCAGATTCACTGATCCGGGCACAAGCCGGGGTGCGCCATGTTTTGCAGGAATGGTCAAACGACGGGCATTGTGCGGCAGTCCGGGAAACTTTATGTAACATGGCAGTCAAGTTATTGGAAATACCTGCGCCTATCATTGATGAAGCTATCACTGCTGAATTTGTTGAAGGTAATTTAACTGCCGAAGCTATTGATCAACATGAGGCCATCTTTCTAACTCCCCTTTATAGAGCCGAAGTTGGTTGTGCTAATAATCTGCTTCGGCTTAATCAGGGCAATACCCCGTGGGGCTTTATTGACGCTCAGAAAGCTATTCCCTGGGTTGAAGAACAGACCAAATTAACATTATCAGCATCGCAGCGTGCAGCAATTGAACTGGTGCTACAGAATAAAGTGACCGTCATCACGGGTGGTCCAGGTGTAGGAAAAACCACCTTGGTTAACAGTATTCTGAAAATCCTCAGTGCCAAACAAATCAACATTGCCTTATGTGCGCCTACTGGCAGGGCCGCAAAACGGCTCTCAGAATCTACCGGTCTTGAAGCCAAGACAGTGCATCGATTGCTGGAGTTTGATCCATCCATATTTGCATTTAAACATAATGAAGAATTTCCGCTCGTTTTAGATTGTCTGGTAATTGATGAATCTTCCATGATGGATGTGGGATTAATGAATCAACTGCTAAAAGTTGTTCCCTCGGATGCTGCGATATTAATTGTCGGCGATGTGGATCAGTTGCCTTCTGTAGGCCCTGGCGCTGTACTGGCTGATATTATTGACTCCGGGAAAATCGCAACGGTTCGATTAACTGAGATTTTTAGACAAGCCAGTACATCAAAAATCATTACAAATTCGCATCGGATCAACCAGGGCCAATTGCCACAAGCCGATAGCTCTCAGGCACTGAGTGATTTTTATTGCATTTATGCTGAAACCCCAGAGGAGATCTTTACCAAATTAATGCAAGTGGTTATCGAGAGAATCCCACAGCGTTTTAATCTGCATCCGGTAAACGATATACAAGTGCTGACACCCATGAACCGTAGCGGCCTGGGTGCCCGTTCGCTGAATATCGAACTGCAAGAACGATTGAATGGACACAGCGAACCCAAAGTCATCCGTTACGGTTCGACCTATGCGCCAGGCGACAAAGTAATCCAACAGATTAATAATTATGAGAAAGAAGTATTCAACGGTGATATCGGTATTGTGCTTTCTATCGATGTTGAAGAAAGCCTGTTACAAATTCAATTTGATGACCGTATCGTGGATTATGAGTTTAACGAGTTGGACGAAATCTCGTTGGCCTACGCTATCAGCATTCATAAGGCGCAAGGATCAGAATACCCGGCAGTGGTTATACCATTGGCTATGCAGCACTACATGCTGTTAGAAAGAAACTTGCTCTATACCGGCGTTACCCGTGGAAAACAACTGGTCGTGATCATTGCGCAACCCAAGGCGTTGGCTATGGCGGTTAAGAATCAGCGATCCCAGCGCAGGATAACTAACTTGATTTCGCGGCTCAACCAATCACAATCACTGTGACAGCCAAGGTGATCATGAATTTTCTATAGTTGAATTGGCTTAAAAGTCGTCTGTTGTTAGATGTGTACACCTTGCAATTATATTTTGATGCGCTCCCAACGCCTGCCATACTCGCACCAATAATCTTTTCGCGGTGGCAACCATTCATGTGGTGCCTGATCTGATTTGGATTGATTAACAGCATCATCAACGACCAGAAGATTTTCGAAATCATTGGCAAATGCTCTACGCTGATCTCGCGTCCATTTGTCAGCGCCGTGCCGATGCGCATGAGCTAAGGGTACAATATGATCAATGTCGACATCCGAGGGTCGGGTAAACGTTTTGCCGGTGTAGACACCAAACCATTCGCCGGATACAACTGTACATTGCCGAGCATCTTTGAAATTAACCGGAACCCGGCTGGTAGCAATCAGCATTTCTTGCCGTGTGTTCTGACAATCACGATCGGCATCTATCCAGTGCGGCCAATCTTTGCGATTGTAGGGGCTGATCTGAGTAGCGCTGGCAATTGATTCGTGCTGAACAACATCCCGCTTATCTATGGCACAGCCGGAAAGTGCGGCCAGCGCAGAAACTAACAGAAATAGGACGATATTCTTCAAAGGCTATGTTGTCGTGGGTAAATTATGGAATTGTTGCGGTTTGTTTAGGCGGGGTTGAGGATTTGTAAAAAACACGGGCGGATAATTGTAAACGATGTATTATCCGCCCGTGCGCTTGGATCTACTCCTTGTTGTTTTGCTTCATTTTCATTGAATAACCTTCAATGAGCTTCTTTGCGGCAGCAATATTACTTTTATCTCGCGGCCAAACAAAGCAATAGTGACGGACTTTCTTGCCATTCAATGCGATAGATCGAGTATTGCTGCCATCTGCACCGGGTAATAAATAGCCCTCCGACTTGCAGTTACTGAGGACATCTTTTAGATAAAGTTCTGGTATCAGGCTTCTTACGACATCAGGCTTTAACGCAATCAACTGGATACCATTAATTGTGTGGCTGAAACCATCATTTTTTTCGATCTCTTTCTTGCTCCAAGACTTTTTCGAATCTAAAGCAGGAAATTCTTCGGTGGTGAGGTAATCAGAAAGTTTTTCATCATATCGAGTTACCTGCTCTTCCCAACTTTCTGGTTTCATTGATAAGGCGGCTTTATAGCAAGCAGAAATGCCCTTAAATACATCCTTTGTGGTGAATGGCAATACACCATACTTAACAGCCAGGCACCCAGCAGCACAGGCAAGTGCAAAACGATTTGCAAAACGTACGTCAATTCCAGATTCTTGGTCAACACCACATTTCTTCCGGAACAATCCCATCCATTTAATTAATTGATCTTTCACTGCCTGTTCTGCATCCTCCTTATTAATTTCGGCAATTAATTTCTCAAGAAATACTTCTTGTGCTGTGCCATAGTATTGTTGACTTTGCTCATCTAAATATTGAGCGTAAGTGCTAGAATCCGCGAATCTTTCAGGCAGTGACTCAAAAATACCCATTCCTTTACCAGCATCTGCAGGGACGTCTATGACTCGAACTTCCTCACCTTTCATCCGGCTACTCCTGCCTTTCTCGGCAAGCTTTGCTAAACTATATTCACCAGTACTCTGTATCGAAATTCGCCAGCGATTTTGATCAGGCTTATAATTTTTTGATCTGTTTCTCTCAATCCCTGAACAAAGCCTATAGATCATTGACGTTAATTTTTTAGCTGCTTCCTTATCATCTTGATCTAGTGTTTTTAGCTCATCCAAAGCAATAGAACCATCATTGTAGCCATGAGCCAATTCTTCAATACCAGTATCTGTTTGATTCCATGATTGCAAATTAGACCTGGGCTTGGTAGATAAAGTACTTTTGATTGCCATATTGATGTTGGCAGATCTTTCCCATAGAAAGATGATTGTGATAATCCCATTTTTTTCTCTTCGAGTAGGTTTCTGTGCATTTTTTTAGATTCCCTGTTTAGTGTGAATGCGATCAAGCAACACATTAGCAGGCTCGTCGTTGGAGGCTTGCTGTATCCGTTCGCCGCGGAAGGTTTTGACGAGTAATGCAGGGGTAGTAATTTTCTCAGCCTGGACGCTAGTTGTAGTGTAGCAGGCTTCGAGACGGTTAGGGAAAAGAGCAGGGTTTTGATGCGGAGCGATTCCAATTTGTTCATCAAGAGTTGGATACGAAAAGTGCAGCGTTTTAACTCTCACCAACGCAAATTTTCCTTGGATACCAGATTTAATTTCATATTGAATAATGTTCCAAGATCAAAGAAACTATTTTCCCCAGCTCGATGCGAGACTACCAATAAAGCTGAAACACGGTGGAGTAACCTGGATTACCTGGGGTAGGCGAAAGGAAGAAGCAATCGGTAAGTTTCCCAATGGTGGTTGGGCACGGCTGGATTCCATCAAAATGGGCAAATGGAAACCTTGGCACCCTAGACCTGTATTGATTCTTGCGGAATGTTTCATGGAAAAGGATCATGATGAGCAATCCCATTGGATCACTCTGGCACCTGAAATGGCTATCCAGGCGTTACTTGCTGAGCGTGATGGTGAACAAAGGGTCTATGTGGTTACTGAAGAAACGCCACCAGAATACCACTGGATTCATGATCGTTGGCCAAGATTGCGGAGATTGTCGGAGCCAGAATCGGAATCGGAACCATCATCCAATACCTGATATTAGACTCTTTTAGCATATTTGACATCGCTATGGCCGGTGTGTTTGAATACCGTTACCAATATCAAATGAGGAATCATTCAAACATGTCAAATCGTGGCGGGAAAAGAGAAAATGCAGGCAGGCCGCGCGGTCAGGGTAAATATGGCGAGCCAACAGTTTCAATACGTATACCCGAAAGTCATGGAGCTACCATCAAAAACTTTCTTGACGCATACCAGCTTAAAAGAACAGGCCCCGATAGTGATGCAACCAACGTGGATGAGTTTCTTATTCCTTCCATTAGCGATCAGCCGACCTTGTTACCGCTTTTTTCCACCAAAGTGGCAGCAGGTTTTCCCAGTCCGGCGGATGATCATGTCGAGAAAAGCCTCGATGTCAGTGAATTCCTGATTGATCATGCCGCATCAACATTCTTCGTTACGATTAAGGGAGATTCGATGATTGATGTCGGTTTACTGCCAGGCGATAAAGTGGTCGTGGATCGCTCTAAAACACCCGGTATCGGCGATATTGTACTGGCTGTGGTGGATCGGGAATTTACCATCAAAATCCTTGATCACGGCGCGAACAAAATGCCCAGGCTTATGCCAGCCAATTCATCAGGTGCTTACAAACCCATTTACATTCGCCCGGATATGCAGTTTGAGATTTTTGGTGTCGTGATAGGATCATTCCGTCGTTTCAAATAAGCAGACTATTGCCAAGTTGTTTTTTTATAGAAAAGCTTCACAATCATTATGGTATCAACCATGAGTGATCGCGCCATTGCTCTGATTGACGTGAATAACTTCTATGTCAGTTGTGAACGAGTATTTAATCCAAGGCTGGAAGATAAACCGGTTGTGGTGCTATCCAACAATGATGGTTGTGCAGTTGCGAGAAGTAATGAAGTGAAGGCGCTGGGCGTCAAAATGGGACAGCCATGGTTCCAGCTGAAAGACTTGGCCGAAAAGTACGGAATCATTGCCTATTCATCCAACTATGCACTGTATGCCGACATGAGCAATCGCGTCATGAGCATACTGACAGCGTTTAGCCCAAACCAGGAAATTTATTCCATAGATGATGTTTTCTTGATCTCACCGGGTTTAAAAGACACAACCATGTCGACTATGGGCAACGCATTCGGCAGCGCATTAAACAATGGACGGGATTGCCGGTTTGTGTCGGAATTGGATCAACCAAGACACTCGCCAAACTTGCCAATCATCTTGCCAAGAAAAATCCGGAATTCAATGGCGTGTGCGATTTGAATGCCATGCCACTCCAGCAACAAGATGGATGGTTCAGCAAAATAGAAGTAGGGGAGATCTGGGGTATCGGCAGGCGGCTTGCGCCCAAACTGCACGAAATTGGCATCAAAACCGTGCTGGATCTCAAAACAGCATCGCCATCGCAACTGCGTGCACGATTCTCGGTCGTGATGGAAAAGATCATTCGTGAAATCAATGGCACTGCCTGTATTGAACTGGAAGAAATCAATTCACCGAAAAAACAGATTGTCAGTTCCCGCTCGTTCGGCATTCCTGTATCCGATCTGGCTAGTTTGGAAGAATCGGTATCCCTCTACATCAGCCGCGCAGCAGAGAAACTGCGAAGCCAACAATCGTATGCTGGATCGGTTCACGTCAATATTCGCACTAGCCCATTCAATGAGAAAGAGTTATATTATGCCAATGGTATGACGATCGCACTGCCAAGACAAACGGATGATACGAGAGTACTAACCAAAGTTGCGCTTTGGGGATTACGCAAGATTTATCGCAGTGGTTATCGGTATCAGAAAGCGGGTGTAATGTTGTCTGAACTGGTGCCCAGGCAATACCGGCAACTGGATCTCTTTGGTTCGGTATCCGCAGCAGATAATCAATCCAGCAAGTTGATGAGTGTCATGGATCAAATCAATGCTCGTATGGGTCGAGGCACTTTAAAACTGGCATCTGAAGGTTTTAAACAGCCCTGGAAGATGAAGCAGGGTAACAAGAGTCCTAATTACACCACGAACTGGGAAGAGTTGATCTGTGTGTTATGAAATAATTAAGCTATTAGGGAATTGAAGGGTTTTGAGATCAAAACTAAATGATCAAATTTTGTCGATTGAATCGAAATTTATTTGATGGGATAATTGATGGTAATTTAACTGCCATATGATTATAAGCCGCATGAATACTATATCCTTGGCGGAGGCGGTGAGATTCGAACTCACGGTAGAGTCACCCCTACGGCAGTTTTCAAGACTGCTGCCTTAAACCGCTCGGCCACACCTCCGAATTGAGGCCTGTATCATACCTTTATGTCATGCAATTGACTAGTCTAAAAACAAAGATCTTTGTAACAGTAACTTTGAATTGATCTTCGGTGTTTCCTTTTCATTGTAGAATGCTCAGACAATAAGGTCGTCTACTGACAATCGAGTTCCGCCATAATCATATTTGTGTATGCCGACAAATTACGGTTTAGTCGTGCCAGCAATTAATCGTGTTACGATTTCTATCAAATAAGGGTGGGACTATTTTGTCGGTAGGAATGTTAGTGTACAAGTATTCAATTATTTCTTGAAAGTATAGTCACTGAATCTTCTACTCTTTAAAAATTTTTCCGGTATATCTGCTTTTTCTAATCTAAAATCCTATATCTTTTCCTAGGTGGTATATGAATAATTTAACCTCAAAACTGGGTTGGTTGTCACTTTCTCTTGCTGGTGCATTTGCTTTTGGCGTCATAGCGTTAAATCGTGGTGAATCAATTGGTGCGATTTGGATTGTCATAGCAGCGGTATGCATATATTTGATTGCTTATCGTTTCTACAGTCTATTCATTGCGAGTCGTGTGCTGGGGCTGGATGCAACACGCATGACACCCGCCTACAAGCATAACGATGGCTTGGATCATGTACCTACGAATAAGTATGTACTATTTGGGCACCATTTCGCTGCAATTGCCGGGGCAGGACCGTTAGTTGGACCGATTTTAGCGGCGCAGATGGGGTATTTGCCCGGCATGCTGTGGTTGCTGGCTGGTGTTGTGTTCGCAGGAGCAGTGCAAGATTTCATTGTGTTATTTGTTTCGACACGACGTAATGCGCGCTCGTTGGGTGATTTGATCAAATCAGAGTTAGGGCAGATACCGGGCATGATCGCATTATTTGGTACGTTTTTTATTATGTTGATTCTATTAGCGGTATTGTCTTTGATCGTGGTCAAAGCGTTGGCTGAATCACCCTGGGGTTTATTTACCGTTGCGGCAACAATCCCTATCGCGCTATTCATGGGTATTTATTCGCGATTTATACGTCCTTGCGCGATCGGTGAAGTTTCGTTGATTGGTTTTGTACTGTTGATGCTATCCATCATTGCGGGACAGTATGTACAAGAACACCCCGTTTGGGGTGAGTTTTTTACTCTGACCGGCGAGCAATTAACTTGGTTGCTAATCGGCTACGGCTTTATCGCATCCGTACTGCCAGTTTGGTTGTTATTGGCACCACGTGATTATTTGTCGACATTTTTGAAAATTGGCACGATCGTTGGCTTGGCGATTGGTGTGGTAATCGTTTCACCAGAACTCAAAATGCCAGCGTTGACACAGTTTATCGATGGTTCTGGGCCGGTTTGGTCGGGTGATTTATTTCCTTTCTTGTTTGTTACCATTGCGTGTGGCGCGATTTCCGGCTTTCATTCATTGATCGCTTCTGGTACGACGCCGAAAATGATTCAAAATGAAACTGATGCGCGCTTCATCGGCTATGGTGCCATGCTGATGGAGTCGTTCGTAGCCATTATGGCATTGGTTGCGGCAGCGGCATTAGAACCGGGGATTTATTTTGCAATGAACAGTCCGGGTGCAATTATCGGCACAACAGCGGAATCAGCAGCGCAAACCATTTCACAATGGGGATTTTATGTCACGCCGGAGATGATTAACCAAACAGCGCAGAATGTCGGTGAGCACAGCATTATTTCCCGTACAGGTGGCGCGCCGACATTAGCGGTTGGTATGGCACAAATTTTGTCGGAAGTGATTGGTGGCACTGCAATGATGGCCTTTTGGTATCATTTTGCCATTTTGTTTGAAGCCTTATTTATTTTGACTGCGGTCGACGCAGGTACTCGTGCCGGTCGATTCATGTTACAAGACTTGCTCGGATCATTTATTCCAGCGATGAAACATACTGATTCGCTCGCAGCCAGTTTGATTGCTACTGCACTTTGTGTCTCGGGCTGGGGGTATTTTTTATATCAAGGTGTCGTGGATCCATTAGGCGGTATTAATACCTTATGGCCATTATTTGGTATTTCCAACCAAATGTTAGCGGGTATCGCACTAATTTTATGTACGAGTGTGTTGTTTAAAATGAAACAAGACCGCTATGCTTGGATTACGGTAATTCCATTGATGTGGGTCGGTGTGTGCACTTTAACTGCAGCGTGGCAGAAAATTTTCCATGATAATCCGCGTATCGGTTTTCTGGCACACGCTCAACAATACCAAGAAGCCATTACGCAAGGGGTGGTATTGACACCGGCTAAATCGATTGAACAAATGCAACAAGTTGTTTTTAACGATTACGTGAATACATCATTAGCAGCTTTATTTATGTTGGTACTAATCAGCATGTTGATATTTGGCGTGAGAACCGTATTGCAGGCGCGTGTAATGAACCAGCCAACGGTGCAAGAAGCGCCTTTTGAGTTGCTGCCATCCCATGTGATGCCGCAAAAATAACAGGAGAAACAGATGATATTTGAAGTATTCAATACCGCAATAACGCGAACGAAGCAAAGTATGCGACTGATGGTGGGTGTGCCCGATTATGAAGCTTATGTGAATCATATGAAAACAGCTCACCCAGAGCGACCAGTCATGTCGTACCCAGAGTTCTTTCGTGAGCGCCAGGAAGCACGTTATGGCGCCAATGGAAGATTAAATCGTTGTTGTTAAAACATTCTGGGGTTGATGGTATGTTATTTCTTGGTTTGTAATAAAACCAGAATAGCACCACCACCGCCATCCGATGGCTTTGCTTGATAGAAAGCCAGTACCCTAGGGTACTGTGCTAACCAATGACCGACTTGTTTTTTCAATATCGAATCGCGGTTGGGTGAGCTGAGTCCTTTGCCATGGATAACACGAACACACCGAAATTGGTTTTCAGTGCAATTCTCCAAAAATGCAATTAACTCCTGATGAGCTGCATCGCGCGTATAACCATGCAAATCTAAATTATCTTGAATTGACCAATAACCTCGACGTAGGCGACGAAGCGTTTGATGTGATACACCAGGTCGAGCAAAAGACCAATCATCGCCCGACTCAATGGATGAAATGAAGGAGTATTCAGAAGATAGATCTACAGAAACATTTACCGAATCGGGCCTTCGCTTCCTGGGGATTGGTGTAATCGGGCGATTATCCGAAGCTATCCGATTGGAAGCGGATAGCGGCACTACATCCCGCATAGCATCGCGAAACAAAGTATCATCGCTAGTGCCATTTTGTGCTGCAGTTTTTTTTGTATCACCGTCAAAATCATTCATTTGCCACTTTGCAACTTGTTGCTATTACGGTTAAGACTGTTTCAAATGATCCAAGTATTTCTCGGCATCCAAGGCAGCCATACAGCCGGTTGCAGCACTTGTCACAGCCTGGCGGTAGATATGGTCTTGCACATCACCTGCGGCGAATACACCGGGAATACTGGTGGCGGTTGCATTGCCTTGGTTGCCTCCGTGCGTAATGATATAGCCTTTTTCCATATTTAATTGTCCAGCAAAGATATCGGTATTGGGTTTGTGTCCAATCGCAATAAACACACCGTGTAGGTTGATTGTTTGTGTGGTATTGGTTTCGGTACTTTTAATACGTATACCAGTGACACCAGATGAATCTCCTAAAACCTCATCGAGTACATGATTGAGTGCCAACTTGATGTTGCCGTTGCGAACTTTTTCCATGAGTTGATCAATCAAAATCTTTTCTGAACGGAATTGGTCGCGGCGATGTATCAATGTTACGGTACGTGCAATATTTGCGAGATAAAGCGCTTCTTGCACAGCAGTATTGCCACCACCAACCACTGCAACATCCTGCTCCTTATAAAAAAACCCATCACAAGTGGCGCAACCAGAAACACCACGCCCCATGAATTCTTCTTCTGAAGGCAAACCAAGATACTGCGCCGAAGCACCTGTTGCGATGATTAATGCATCACAGGTATAAGTTCCTTGGTCACCCGTAAGTGTAATAGGTTTTTCAGATAGTTTGACCGTATGAATATGATCGAAAATAACTTGTGTATTGAAGCGTTCAGCATGCTTCAGAAAACGTTCCATCAAATCGGGTCCTTGTACGCCCATTACATCGGCAGGCCAATTGTCGACTTCGGTGGTTGTCATTAATTGGCCGCCTTGTGCTAAGCCAGTAATAAGGACAGGATTAAGGTTGGCGCGTGCTGCATAAACTGCTGCGGTATATCCAGCTGGTCCAGAGCCAAGAATGAGCAATTTGTGATGTTTGATAGTCATAATTTATTATTGTAGATTTAATTAAGCTGAAACGATATTCTACTGGCAAAAGGGTGTTTTTTTGTGATTTATCGTTTTGCCGAATCATTTCATATCGCTTTCTAAAGCAAGGTATGTCTATGCTATAGCTTAATCAAGTGATTCGTCACAGATTCTTACTGCAAGATAGTGCAAAATAGATTGCTTAGAAAAATCGAACCAATCCTCAGATTCTGTATGACGGGCACCGTTGGGTGTAGTTGCAGCATTTTCATCAGGATAAAATAGCAACGTAATAATCCTGGCTTTATGATCGATACAATTGAACTCATAATGCGTTTTTAATGAGTGAAACTGGCCGGCCTGTTGTTTCTCATAATTTGATAATACCCAAGCCTTTCTAAAATGTTCATTCTTGTCGATAGTTTCCCAATCAACAAAATGCTTTTCTCCATGTTTTGCTCCCTGATCGATTGCAGTCCATTTTGCTTGTAAAGGTAAAACAAAAAAGGTTAGAAAAAATAGTATCAATAATCGATTGGGCATTTTTAACAATTCCGATGAAAAATAAGTTTCTTAGCGCGTTATCTCAGGCAGCTTAGGTTAGGGATACATTAGGTTTTGCAACGAAAATGCAATATTCATGTAGGATGTTGTAAAAGTGTATTATTTTGCAATAAAAAAGTTTCCACTGTGGAAACTTTGGTCTATTCTTAGCGACGGGTCTGTTCAGTGCCAAGTTTTTCTTCAACCAATGTGAAATTACATATCGGCGTGCTTTGTGCACGTTTTATTATATCTGGAATAGCTGTGTTTTTTTACAGTCACAGTTAAACATATTGCAAAGTTTCTTATTTTGAAAATCTTCAGAACTGATACAAATCGCTAACAACGTTACATATCTTCAACTTGGAGTTAATTATGGAAGAATTAAATCAGGCCTGGGTGATGTTGAAGCTCGGTGGCGTTATTATCATACCGCTGGTGGCGTTAGCCATAATTGCAGTGGCAATTATGCTTGAAAAGGCTTTTATTTATTGGCGTTATGCGCGGTTGTCTAACGATTTGTTAAATCTAGTGGAAACTTATGGATTTAAATGGAATGATTTGGAAAAAATTCTTTCAGGGTTGGATAAACGGCATTATTACAAACGCTTCTTCGAAGTGGTCATTTCCAATCGGCATAAACCCGCTTGGTGGACTGAATCACGTGCCGCCGATGAAGCGCAAATCATTGAAGAATCTTTGGCACGCCGGCTTTGGGCGCTGGAAACGATTGTTACCGCAGCGCCATTATTAGGGTTGGTAGGAACTGTGGTTGGTATGATGCGGGCTTTCCAAGTAATCGGAAGTGAAGGTGTTGTTAATCCTACCGCAGTGACGGGTGGTGTTGCTGAGGCTTTGATTGCAACTGTGGTGGGACTGGCCATTGCGTTAGTGGCTTTGTTCGGCTTCAATTATTTTTCCCGCTTGCAGTCATTGACAATGGATGAAATGGAGCGCTTGGGTACACGATTAATCGACAATATTCGACTTGATCAGCAGAGAGATTCTCATGAGGCTTCGTAAATCACGCACTGTTTCAAAGGGTAAAATCGAAATCATTCCGATGATTGATGTCATGTTTTTCTTGCTTGCCACATTCATGTTGGCATCGTTATCGATGCAGAATCTGGATTCTCTACAAGTCAATTTGCCTGAAGGTGAAGCAGAAAAATTGAGTGCCGAGAAACCTGTGACACTTTCACTGACCAAAGATAGCAAAATTTATATCAATCAGAAAACGGTTACGCTGGATACATTAGCCGAAACACTCAAACCGCTGCTTGCGGATTCCAAACAAAAACTGATAGTTTCGGCTGATAACGAAGCACCACAAGGTGTTGTGGTACAGGCAATGCTTCGAGCCCGGCAAGCTGGCGTACAGCATTTTCTTATTGCTGTAAAACATAAATAATACCAGTCATATGGCGAGCTCCAGATCTCAAGAGATTCTTCTGTGGTGGCCATTACCACTAGCGGCTCTGATATGGTTGCTGATAATTTGGGCGGTAGGTTTTTTATTATCAATACCAGAAGTCGAAATCGAAACACCTCCACCAATCGCTGCCAGTTTTATTGATCTAAACGAAACGGAAGACGCGACAAACTCTCTGCCCGCTTCCGCACCAAGTGCTCCAACACCACCTCAAGAAAAACCTGTACCAGTGGAAATGGCGCCTAAACCGGCACAAAAAATGCCAGCTCCATCCGCTCAAAGTCCATCAACAGCGCGCTTACCGAAACCAAAAATCGCTGATAAAACCGTTAAACCTAAACCTTCGCAAGAAAAAACCGCCACTAAAAAACCTGAAAAAACTACCCCAGATCAATCGGTTGATTTATCGGATTTTATTAATAAAAATCGGGCCAAACGTGGTGAGCCTGGGATTTTTGATCATCTTAATGATATGCCGCCGAATAATGCGATTCCATTGTCTTCTCCGAGCGAAGCACGTATGGCCAATGTCAGGCGAAACCTGCAAACATCCGGCACAAGCGGCATATTTCAGATTCTCCGGATAGGACCCCGCACGGCTGAATTCTCATTTCGCGCATGGACAACGGGACAAAGTAATCCTCGTTTGCAATACATTCAAGTAGATGCCGGTCCTGACGGTAGCGTCGAACGTGCCATTATTCGGCGCATGATTCAATTGATCCGAGAATATTATAAAGAGGATTTTAATTGGGAATCTCATCGTTTGCATCGTGTGGTGGTTTTGTCCGCGCGTGAAAAAGATACCAAAGGGCTCGAAGATTTTTTGATGCGAGAGTTTTTTGTAAATTAACAGTGATTGACTATACAACATCTGCATCTTATATAGATGAGACCTTTGCAAAACTTAAATCATCTAGAATTTGGTAAGTACACGCTCCAATGCGTTACTCAAAGACTTGGTTAACGGGGAACTGTTGGGTTATGCCATCAATGAGAGGGTAACGGTAAAGTTGGTTATGTACGCATTATTTCGTACCCCTCCAACTCTACCATCTATCCACAAGACATCCAACCGCTTTTTATCGGAGGCGTGTCAAACACCTCAGGCTTGACCCTGCATCCTGTCGTGCTTGAGAAAGTACTGCTTGGCCATGGCCACCAGCTGGCCGTCGCTTGGGTGATCCGAACTCACCACGCCGACGATGGCCTTGTCGATATCCTTATTATGGCGCTGACAGTAGGTGCGGAATTCGTCCTTGGCCTGGGCCGGACCGGTAACTAGGATTTCATGTACGCCTTGGAGGGGCTCGGCGACCACATGGTAGAAATTTTCTTCCGAGGTGGCGTGTCCGCCTTGCGCCGAATGGTGGCCGCTGGCACTGTCGCCGCGGCCATGCATGCCTTGGTGCGAGCCGACATGGCCACCAGTGGCCTTGTGGTGGCTGCGTGACTTGATTTTCTGCGTTTCAACGTGCTCGCGATCGAACATGATGACGTGGGCTTCGGAGCGATCGAGCCAGACGATGGCATGGAAAGTGGACATGGCTTTTCCTTGTAAAAGGTTGGACAAAGTGGGCTGAAGCTCAGGCGCCGAACGACTTGTGCAGGAGTTCGAACTTGCCCTGGCAGGTTATGCAGCGCAGTGTTTCGGGCGCAGCATGCAAGCGCTGCGCGGGAATCTCTGCCTCGCAATCGATACAGATGCCGTACATACCGTCCTCGATGCGTTTGAGCGCGGCATCGACAGCGTCCAGTTCGGCACTTTCACGTGCGTCCAGTGCAAATTCCAGATCTCGCTCGATATCGACCTGAGCCCGAGGATCTTCGGTATGCTGGAAATGCTCGGCCGATGCTTCGGCGCGACCGATGTTGCCACCACGCAGGTTGGCCAGCTGTTCCAGCAGGCTGGCGCGCTGTTCCAATAGCTGTTTTTTGAAAGGCTCGGTGAGGTATTTGGTCATGGGATTCTCCGTCTCAATAAATTTATTATGCATTCCGATGCAGTAACCCGTCTTTGACACAGGTCAAGACAGGTGCGCAAGGTTTTTTCGATCTGAATCGCCCCGGTATGAATTGATCCCCAGGAGTTGGATGCTTAAAAATAGCTGACTGCGTTGCAAACTGAACTGTGATCTATAGTCTACCAGACTCAATCCGTTCAGTTTAAGCTTTATCCGTTCATGGTTGTAATAACGAAGTATTCATGTAGATCTGCGTCAAGTTGCTCAGTACTGTCGAATTCGGTGAGGCGGAAAAATTCCACTTTCTCAGTGTACCGAAGAAACTTTCGATAGCAGCATTATCGAAGCAATCGTCTTTCCACGACTGCTTTGTGTGAGGCCGTATTGGACAATCATTTTACGATAAGGAAGCCTTTTTTAGCAGCTCGGGGGCAAGCATCCGAGGTTTTTACTATCGGTTAAAGTAGAAATTTCTGGTGTTGTTAACAGTGTTTGAGGAAATACTTTTAACCATATAACTGACGCTTCAACCCGCAACGATTGAGTATGGTCGCACTGATTTCCTCGATAG
>ERZ1292633.1400-Hain-H41-02um-R1-1400-length-26084-cov-6_pt1 | contig 19107 bp, 3 predicted proteins | sample MGYA00564406_ERZ1292633 | MGnify/ENA primary metagenome ERZ1292633 (study PRJEB36523, sample SAMEA6512639) | groundwater metagenome | collected 2019-01-08 | study: AquaDiva: Metagenomics assemblies of 32 groundwater samples
AATCGTACGTCCTTAACGACCGCACAAGCGTCGGTCAAAGCGATCAACAACGCGTCCCCCGCTCCTCCACCTCGCCCTGGTCGATCGGCGAGCACGACGACGAGTGGGCCGCGCATGATGATGGTGGCGCCGGTAACGTCGTCGTCGTCTGAGGGCCATCCTATCCAACTGAAAAGCCAATGGGTCAAGACTATGTACCACACTGGTTTGAGGGCAGCAGCCGCTCGCGGGAGCCGCGGCCGAGGCCACGTGCTACTACACGCCATGGTGCTGCTTGAGGCGCGCTTAGAACTAACCATGCCCCCGCCGACGGCGGCAAGTCGAAACGCCACCGTCTCCGCTTTTGTTGGTCTCGGAGGGTCCACCGATGCCGAAGATTCAGTGCCCGCTGCTGCTGCCCGTGCTGCTGGACAACGCCGCACGTCGACCGTGTTCCGCCAAGCGGCCGCTTTGGACGATGCGACTGGGGGAATCCACAGTGCGACGTCGGGGCGCGGCAACCTGACCCTGTCTCACGCCTCCTCCCCGCTGCGCGGGAGTGGTTCTCAGATCCAAAACGCCACGTCCGCCACCGCGATGAAGTTTGCAGCGTCCGCGCGGCTTCCTCGGCACTACAGGCTCGCACTTGACCCGAGCGTCGAGCCCGACGTCGTGGGCTCCATTTCCTACCGCGTGTTCGCCTGGCTGAATAATGTCTACTCGCTCGCGCGGCTGATGCCTCGATTCGGGATGATTCCGAGAGACGCCGACCGACGGCGACGCATGTCGCTATCCCCGTCGGAAGTCACCGACCCGCTCTCCGGCTCGACGCGGCGGCGACCCCCTGACGTTGACGGCGGCGACGCTTTGGCCTCGTCGATGCGCCGACGACCCATGGACGAAGAAAGCGTCCTGTCCACGTCACTTCGTCGTGGCAACAGCAGCAGCGGAGCGTTTTCGGCCGACGACGCCGCCGGATCGCCCCGACTCGGGTCGCCTCATCCCCACATCCCACCTGCGCAGCTCGTGCCGGCCGGTAGTGCGACGACCGTCCCTTACTCCGACACCTTCTTCACGTACGTCATGGCATTCGCTGAGCTGCGCGACGCGCAGGATGACGTGGTGCTGCTGACCCGCGACATCATCCGCCAATTGCGCGACATCCGTCGCCGATTCAAACACTACGCATTCCTGTGGACCTACCACTGCCAGGAGGCCGTGCACCGCTGGGCCGAGGGAGATATGGATGCCGAGCTGGCGATCAAGCTGCGGCTCACGGAGCGACCAGGGAGCAGCCGTTGGCGGCCGAAGCCTGTGAATAATAAGGCGTCCTCTTCGACCGGGTGGTCCGCCTTCCAAGAGCCTCCTGCCCTGACGTCGTCCTCGTCCGACGACGACGACCACGACAGGGACGAAGGCGTCAATAGCAGTACCACCCATCCTGCCCACCAACGCAGCGCCATCGTATCGTCGTCATCCCACGTGCCGCCCCCCTTCGACGCCGTGAGGGTCGCCACTCCGTCCCCTGCCCTACGTGACAATGGATGGAGCACGGTAGAAATATTCGATGTCGAATACCACCGGCACCGCCCCGTCGTGGTTCAACTTGCGGCGAGTGAACGCGAGCGACGTCGGCGGCAACCGACGTTGGCTCAAGTCGAACACGCCGCCGATAATTTTGATCGTATGCTGCAGTACGAGTTGCCCGCGACGCTTCCCGTTGTGTGCCCCTTTGGATGGTTGAAGCTAGACTGCTCTCCCGCTCGCGACGTGATCATTGGTCTGGCCCGTCGGTGGCGAGACACCTTGTTGGAATACTTGGTCGGAAAAGTTCGCTGCCGCATCGAACTTGTCGCCCGGTATCAACAAAACGTCGCGGCGGTCGTGCAACGCTGCACGATGAGCCGGAAGGACGACGTTCTCTCCCCGCCAGATGAGCCATCCGGGCGCGCCGGAACAGGGGCAGGCATGGCAGACAAGACAGCATCATTGGTGGCCCCAACGCGACCACCACCGCCTTCTTCGTCGAGAGCAGGGGCTGTGAAAACGCAACCGCCCGCGGGTCGATCAGTCGATTCGTCCAACGGCCAGTCCTTCGCTGTGTCCGATCAACCGCTCCGACGCCCCTCGCTTCGACTGGTTGTGACTCGTCTCACCGCCGTTGATTTAGTGTTGCTTCACGCCACCGTACGCGACGTCAAGGCGCATGCCGATGTGCTGGACGCTGCATTTGATCCGCTCAAGGCAACGTTGGATGTGCTGGCCAGGAAGAACGTCGCCGTGCCGGTGGACATCGCCCCGCGACTACAATCTGTGTCACAGTCGTGGCGAGACACCAAGAAGCGATTGCTCGCCCTTGGCGATACGGTGCAGCTCCAAGTGGATGAAGCGATCGCGGATGTCAAAAACCGCGCGTCCGAAGTTGCTACCTTTATCGATGAGAGCATCGTCCCTGGGACGGGCCGCATTTATCGCCGCTTACCGTTAGAACACGTGGCGATCCCAACGCAATCGGACCGTCTCGTTGCCATGCAACGAGCCGCGTACCGGCGGATCTACGAAAGTCGCTTGATCCTCACGACGTTCGAAAATTCGCTTCAAGAAGTCAACCGCGCCGAAACGCTTTTTGGGCTCCCACGAACGGCGGTGAATAGTCTCATCGAGGCCAAGGAAATGTGTGTTTTGGTCAAACAAGTGTGGGATCTGTTTGCCGTCGTGACGAGACACGTCCGCGTGTGGAGCGCGTGCCCATTTGTCAACATTCAAATCGACGTCGTCGAAGGGACGGTGAAGCGGTTTCACAGCTTGGTGCGCGCTCTGGATCGGCCCGCGAAGCAGTGGCCCGTCTACCAGGCGCTGGAAACGCTCACACGGGACTTGTTCGTCTTGCTCCCACTGGCCAAGTCCCTCCGGAGTCCAGATCTCAAGGACAAGCACTGGGCAGAACTGCGGCGACTTGCCGACGCAGATACAGCAGGAAGCAGTGCTGATCGTCCTGTGCCAAACGTCGTGAAAGGAAGAGGCCAAGAAGAAGACAGCTCTGCCCTCCCAAGCACGGCGACGGCAGCCACCCGCGGCACCATGGACGGCATCCGGGCAAAGGATTGGCGTCTCGATGAATTGCTCGACCTGCACATTGCCCAACATGTCGACACGATCGCCGCGATCATTGACCGAGCGGGCCGCGAGGCGAACGTCGAGCGTCAGGTGGACATGTTGCGCAGCGCCTGGGCCAATCGTCCGTTTGAGTTCGCGCCACCGGCGCCGGCCACGCGAGGCGTCGCGCTCATCCGTCTATCTGATGAGCTGAAACAGACGATGGATGATCATCAGCTGGTCGTCCAGCAGCTCGAAGGCTCCAAGGACGCCGTGGACCATCTACCCGTGCTGCGCGAATACCGAGCCGCCCTCGCTGGCATTGAATGCGCCATTCTCAAAATTCAGGCAGTTCAGAACCTGTGGCGTGCCCTCGCTGGAGTGTTCTTCGACAGCGAGGATGTGCAGCGGCAGTTGCCCGCGGAGACCGACGCGTTTCAGGGCCTCCATCACAAACTGGTCAGCATACTGAATCGCCTGCAGCATAACAACAGCGCTGGCGCTCGTGGCCTTTCGCGCGCAGGTGCGCCCCCCTCCTCGACGATCTCCAACGCGTCTCCGCGAACCCCGTCCGCCGCGGGCTATGGCTTCGCGTCGGTGGCTTCCACACCGTCATCGGCCTCGCACCATCCGACGGAGGTCACGACCGCCACCGTGCCCATGATGTCGGCGTGCACCGGCGAGGCGGGCGAGAGGCTGCTCCGCGATATTGACGCGATCACCACTGGCTTCGTACAGTGCGAAAAGTCGCTTGCCGTGTACCTTGGCATCAAGCGCGCGCAGTTCCCCCGTTTTTACTTTGCCCCTACGCCCGACGTGCTCGACTTGCTCAGTTGCAGCGACCTTGCTTCCGTCGCCAACGCCAGCCGCGCGCACATGCACAAACTTTTCCCCGGCATCGTCGCGCTGGAGGTCGCGGAGGCGGGTCCCGCGGCGTGGGCGTCGACGCTGCACGCCGTGGCAGCTCAGACGCCCGGGATGGGGTCGATCGGGCCCAGGCGCACGTCGGTCCACCGAGCAGGAGGAGCCCAAGGAAGCGAGTCGGTGGGCTTGGACTCCCTCGCGTCGCGCTCGATCACAGGGGCGATGACGTCCCTGAGTGGGGCACCGCCATCCGCCTGTGCCAAGATTACTGGCATGCATGGCATCGGCGGCGAATGGCTTCCCTTTTCGTTCCCCGTCCTGGTTGGCAACAAAGCCGAGGTGTGGCTCGGAGAGCTGCTGGAACAAATGCGCTTTACTATGTTGGACCGCGTCGCGCTCGGCTTGCGGGCGGTGATGGGCAACGTCGTCCTGCCTCCTTCCACCGGTGGCCATGCCGCAGCGACTGCCTCCTCCTCCTCTTCCATGTCGCCGCAGGCGATACACGGCCCGAGGGAGCGTGCAGAGTGGTTACTCACCTTGCCGTGTCAAGTCGCCCTGCTTCTCTGCAACGTCACTTGGACGCTCGATGTGACCAGCGCGTTTCACCGCATGGGCACCGGTCAGGACAGCGCCATGAGGGATCTTCAGGTGCAGGCCGATCACGCCCTGCACGCGGTGATTCGATTGCTGGCCCCTCCGCCTGCTGCGCTGGCTGCGGGATCCATGATCAACCTTGCGGCCGGTGCGCCTGCGCCGGATGGACACCACGCCACCACGAGCCAACAACAACCACAGGTACGCACGGCGGCTTCGTCGTCCACAACGTCAAGCGGCGGCAGCGCGATGCTAGACAGTTCGACTCGCACGAAACTTTCCAGCATCGTCACGAGCGAAGTGCACCGTCGTGACGTCATCGCGGATCTCGTTGCACGACGCATCGATACGGAGGAGAGTTTCGTCTGGCGGCAGCAGCTACGACAGCGCGTGACAGGGTTTCAACTCCAATTGTCCGCTTCGCACGACTCGCCCAAGCACATTGCCAGCCCCGCGGCCACCGACGGCTACGCGAGCCTTCAGTCCGTCCGGGCATTGGCGCAACACCGCCGCATCTTCGTCGACGTCTGCAACGTGACCATGGACTACGGCGGCGAGTACGTTGGGAACGGACAGCGGCTCGTCATAACCCCCCTCACAACGCGTATCTATGTGACGCTCACGCAAGCCTTGCACCTCTGTCTGGGCGGGGCGCCCGTCGGTCCCGCGGGCACGGGCAAGACGGAGACCACCAAGGACCTCGCCGCGCATATGGGTAAGCCAGTGTTTGTCTATAATTGCAGCGACGGCATGCGTCGTGCGACGTTGACGGCCATCCTCAGCGGCATTGCGGGCTCGGGCGCGTGGTGCTGTCTCGACGAGTTTAACCGCATTGCCGTCGAGGTGCTTTCAGTGCTCTCGACCTTGTACAAACAGCTGCTCGACGCCTTGCGAGACCCTTCGCGGCGCACGTTTTCATTTCTGGGAGGGCCTTCTGCCGCGTCGTCCTCCTCATCGGCAGCCTCGGACGCTACTGCTGGACACAGCAAAGGGGGCGGCAGCACGTTTGAGCCGTTGTTGGACCACACCTGCGCCCTCTTCGTCACTATGAATCCTGGATACGCCGGTCGCGCGGAACTTCCCGACAATCTGAAGGTCTTGTTCCGGCCTGTCACCGTCGTGGCTCCCGACCTCGACCTCATTGCCGAAAACATGCTCATCGCTGCGGGCTATACCGACGCGCGCCACCTGGCTCGCAAAATCACGATGATTTTTTCTCTCAGTGGGCAGCTGCTCAGCCCGCAACGGCACTACGACTGGGGCCTGCGCGCCGTCAAGTCACTTCTAGTCGTTGCAAGCACACTGCGTCAGGTTGCGGTGCGAGCGGCGATGGACCTCGCCGGTCCAACGACCCGGGCGGCGGGTTCAACGTCGTCTTCACTATCCGAAGTGCATCTCGTCGTTCAAGCCTTGCGCGACTTCACGCTGCCCCGTTTGGATTCGGAGGATCGACTTATCTTTTCGCAGTTGCTCCAAGATGTGTTTCCCACAGCGGTCCTCTCCGCGACTTTGGGAGGCGGAGGCGGAGGGAGTGGCTCGTCGATGGAAAGCGCCTTGTCGTCTTCCTCTCTCACCGTCGGTGCCAACGCCTCCGCGACGACTCGTCCATTGCACATGACCACCGGGCAGTCACCAGCCGCAGCCGCCGCGCCGATGCCGTCAAGTGGAGCCGTGGCACTGATTGCATCCGTGGCGAATCAGTTCTACCCCGCCGCCCACCTGTTCCCCTCCCTGGCGGCGTCGCCCGACGCGGATGCCCCCGACACCGGAGGCGTCTCAGAGACTGCGTCTCCTCCGACTCGACCGTCTGCACCTTTGCTCTCATTTGCCCTGTTGGACCGCGCGTGCCACGAGGTCGCCTCCAATCCTTTGGACGCATCGCTCGCGTCCGTCGCGTCGCTGACCATTTCCAGAGGCGCCGTCGGTGGCACCAAAGGAGGAGGAGGAGGCGCCGCCGCTCCGTCCCCGTTGTCCTCATTCGCCTCGTTCCGACTGGCGTCGAGCAATCAAATTGGATCTAGCGCCCCTGCGCCGAGCGGCCGGCTGCACATCGACGACGCCTTCGTACACCGCGTCAAGAATTTCATTGAAGCGCTCACGGTCCGTCACAGCGTGTTTCTGCTGGGTGAAGCGAAATCGGGCAAGTCGACGCTATGGCGGACGGCGGCGGCGGCTCTCGGCTCGCCCGAAGCACAACGCCCGGTGTTTGTCCGGGACTTGAATCCCAAATCCGTTTCGACGTCGGACCTCTTTGGCTACGTGCACCCCATATCGAAGGAATGGGGAGATGGATTGTTGACCTTCGTGCTCCGCGAGGTGGTTGCCAGTGCGAACTCGGGCGAAGGGGGCGGCCCACTGCCATCCTCGTCGTCGGACGGCAGTCCGCAAGGCATCAGTCACGCCACGCCAGCTGACTTGGGGGACGGCACCGTCCTGGGCACAGGGAGGACGAACAGCCATCACGGTTTAACGTCGTTCCCGACCGCACCGCTGCAACGCACGTCGTCGCTGCACCGAAAGCGAGGCGGTCAGACCGCTGCACCAGTGGGGCCGGTTATCTCGACTTCGCAAACGACAACGCCGGCGCCCTCCCCGAGTCGTCGATTTGGCGCGGCCACCTCCGCCGTCTACTTCCAGTCGTGGCTGCTCCTCGATGGCGATCTGGACACGCAGTGGATTGAGTCCCTCAACAGTCTCATGGACGACAACAAGGTCTTAACCTTGCCCAATCAAGAGCGCATCGTGCTCCCGGATTCCGCTCGGCTCGTCTTTGAAACGAGCTCGCTACGGCACGCCACACCCGCCAGCGTGTCGCGCGCCGGCGTGTTGCTCCTTGGCTCCGCGGCGGGGGCGACGACGAATTCCGCGAGCCCCATGGGGGGGAGTGCGGCGGCGTTGTACGACGTCGCCTGGCTGCCGATCGCATCAGCACGCCTCGACGGGCGAGCCATTCAGGCCACCTTGCTGCCACTGCTAGAGCGCTACGTGGGCCCCACCATGCACTTTCTGCACACCATGTGCCACGGAGCGGGGGCTGGGCCTCGTTCTGGCTCCGGCGGCTCCTCAGCCTCCGCCGGCGGCGGCGGCATGCTGCCTTTGCTGCCCGTGGGTCAGGCCGTTGGCTTCCTATTGACCATCGTCGACGCGATACTGGATCGCATGTCCGGTGACTTCGCCGAACGAGAGGTTGAGCTCGCGTTCGGCTTCGCCGCGGTGTGGGCTCTCGGTGGACCCTTGTTGACATCGTCGCAGCACCTACTCGCCGCGTCAACCTCATCGTCTTCAACGAACACGTCGGGGATGGCGACCGGCGGTGGCATCGCGTCGTCGTCCTCCCTCGACGGTGCTGGCGGGGGAGCCGGTGGGACGACGAGTAGCGGCAATGCCCTGGACCCAGTGCTGCGCTTCGATCGCTTCGTACGACGCGAGTGGCGCAACGTTCGGTTCCCCCCTCCCGAGTTAGGGACGGTGTTCGAGGTGTGGCTTAATCCGGTGTCACGTCGCTTTGAACCCTGGGTCATGCTCAACTGGGGCGCATTTGCGAGATTTTTCCTCGGCATTGACGATCGATTGAACAGCGGCGGTGCGGCAGCGGATGATTCACCGGCATCACCCGGGACGAGTTTCGCAACCCCCCAGGCAACTCAGAGTCACGCTCCTTCTGTTGTCCCCCCGCCCGACGTCAACGGCAACAGCGACACGGCTGGCCTCGTTGTCGGTAGCGGCCTCGCCTCCCAATCCCAGGAGGCCCTGCCTCGACCTCCGACACTGGCGACGCGGCCCAATCGCGCGATGAGCACGAAAGGCGGGGGGGCCGCCATTGTCGTGGCCGTTCCGCAAGCGGTTGCCCCGCCCCATCAAGCCGTGGCAGACGCGGCCGAGCTCAGCGACCTTTTCGCAGGTCCATCGTTGACCGGCAGCGGCGCCCTTCCCTTCGTGCCCACTGCCGCGCACATTGCGGCGGCGTTTTTCATCCGCTTGTTTGCCGATCAGGGCGTCCCGGTCTTGGTCGCCGGGGCCTCCGGAACCGGAAAGAGCGAGCTGCTCCGCCGAATGTTGCAGGTCACACCATCAGCGGCGCTGCAGTTTTCCAGCTTGAGCCGCTCACCGCGCACAATGGGGGGAGGCGGAATGACCGCGGCGCTTCCCCCTCCACGCTTGCAGCTTCTCCCCAGCGCGGCCTACTCGTACGCGCTCGTCACGTTCAACGGCGTGTCGCCACTCCATCTGGTCCCGTCGGTCTTGGAGTCCCGCCTGGAGCGTCGTGGCAAGTCGCTGGAGCCTGGCGGTGACGGCAGCACAAAGCTGCTTCTTGTGCTGGAGGACGTGCACTTGCCGCTGGCGGACGAATTTGGCACGCGACCCCCGTTGACGTGGATCGCGCAGCTCTTGGACTACGGCCACGCCTACTTCAAAAGCGCGTCTGGTGGCTCATCGACGTCGCCTTCCACTGGAGGGAAGGGAGGAAGCGCCGACTCGTCCCCCATGGCGGCGGGATCCTCGGCGACGGCCGCGTGGCAGCTTCGCAACGTCCGCCGTGTTCAATGCGTCGCGACGATCAATCCTCACGAATCTAGCGGTTCAATGCGCTTCACGGGCGGGGGGGGTGGCACCGCGACGGACCGCTCCGCGACCGTCGATGCCCGCCTGCTTTCGTCCTTCTTCCCCGTCACGCTGCCCGAGTGCAACGAAGACACATTACGTTTCGCGGCAAGCTGCTTTCTGACCCATCTGTTCACGCAGGCGAAGGCCCCCGCCGTCTCTGTTTCGTCATCGCTCTCGACTGTTGTCGTGTCGTCGTCAATCGCGACGACGATGCCGGCACTGCAGATCAACAAAACGCGATCGAGCAGCGTCCGAACGCGGGCGGATTCCACCGCCGTTGCAGGGCCTAAAGGTAAGGAGACTAGTAGTGGTAGTAGTAGTTTGCTTCCACTGGGCGGAGGGACTTCCAACCCAACTGCATCCGGGCCCACGGGACTGCTGGACTGGGTAGCGCCCCTCTCATCCATCGCCGCGGATGTGCAGTCGACGATCGCGCGGCTGTTCCCGAAGACCACCGCCGCGATTCACAACTCCTTCAGTCTGCGTCACGTGGAACTCATTTGCCTCGCTTGGGCATCGCCGGTGGTTTCCGGTGGATGGGAGGGTCCTTTGTTTCCGAGCAATGCATCCGCAACGACGGGAAGTTCATCGTCCTCCTTCCTGGCCGCGATGACGGGTCCGGCGTCGTCTTCGTCCGCGACGCACGTGGCTCCTTCTAGTGCTCCTCCTCCGCCGCCGCAAGCCGCCTTGCGTCATCCCAGTGTGTTTACTCGCTTTGTCGCCCACGAGGCGGTGCGCGTGTACGCCGACGGGCTCGTCACACGGTCCGACTTCCAGACGGCCTGCCAGGCGATTGAACGCGCCGTATCGGTTCACATGAGCCGCGCGGCCGGGGATGGCGGGCAAGGTGGGGGTGGGCTGCTGGCCGGAGGAGGTGGTGGTGGATCGTCTCTTTGTGACCTCGAGGGCCTCGACGTGGGCAAGTTGCGGTTCGCCGCCTTTCTCTCTCCTCCCGCGCAAGGCGGAGGACCACCGTCACTCTCAGCGCTTGGCCTTGGCGGTGTGCCAAAGGCACCTGACCTCGTCGACTGCAGCAATATCAACAGCGGGGCATCAACCGCATTGCGGGGAAATTCGTCCTCGGGTTCCTCTGTGCCGCTCAGGTCGGCAGCCGAGGACGCTCTCGCGGACTACAACGCGGACACCGCTGCAGGAGGCACGTCTCCCTCCTCGGTGTCCATGTCCTTGGTGCTTTTTGAAGAGGCAATCGCGCACGTCTTGCGTCTCGTGAGGCTCTTGGGCACGGCCAACCGCGATGTGTTGTTCTTGGGTCAAGGAGGAAGCGGGAAGCGGTCGCTGTGTCGGCTTGCAATTCACGTCGTGGGCGCGATCGGCGTCACGTTGCCCTCTCCTGGGGCAGCGGATGCTGTGGGATCCACCGCCTCCGCCTCCTCACCGCGAGGCGCAGGGACGACCCCTCAAGCGGCGGTCACTGCCACTTCAGCGGGCAATGCCGTCGCGCAACTCATCGCACAGCCATCCCTTCTCGAGTGGGTGAGGAAATGCACTCTCCGGGCAGGGCTTCGCGGCGAGCGGCTGGTCTGCCTCGTGCCTCCTCAACTGATCTCAGAGGGCTGGTGGCTGCCTATCGTTCACGACATGGTCGGCGGCACGGATGGATTTTATCGCGCGATATTTGAGTCAGATGAGCAAGCCAAGGGCGACATCACCCACAGGATGCGGATCGAGTTGCGCCAGCGAGAGGCAGACGTCGCTGATGCCGCCACCAGGCTGACGACGAACCGGGGTGGAAGCCATATCAGTGGTCCTCCGCTCAACTCGACCACAGCAACAGCGTCGTCGTCGTCGACGGAGGAAACGCTGTGGCGACTGTTTGCTCAGCGAGTTCGGCAGGCGATGCGGTTCGTCTTCTTCGCGACTCCAGATGCCTTCGACTACCTGCAAGTGTTTCCGCAGTTCCCATTTTTCTCGCAACTGGCCGTCAACGTGATGCATCCTTGGCCAGAAGCGGCGCTGGAGGAGGTCGGACTGTCCATGCTTCAATTGGCGGTGGCCACGTCCTCCTCTCCTTCGTCTGTTTCGAGTCTGTTGCAGCAGCACGTCATCGTCAGGGCCTTAGCCTCGATGCACGCGGCTGCGATCCGCGCCGCGAGGGCACTCAAAGCGGGCGGCAATGCCGACGCCGCCCCGTCGAACCCTGCCCAGGACGAGCCACCGTCGACTTTTTCGACGGCGGACGAATCCAAATCCACCTTGGTGGCGTCGTTGCTTCGCCAGGTTGCGGCGGGGGGAGTCGGCGGCAACAGCGGGGGTGGTGCCACGCCCCCTGACGTCGTGCAACATTTCACGGCGCGCACGTTGCTCGACGCGGTATCCACTTTCGCTCAGCAACTCACCGGGAGGAGCAGCCAACTGCAAGATGCCCAGCAGCGTTACGAACGCGGCGTGGAGCTTCTTAAACTAGCGGACCGCGATACCGTTGAGCTGCAAACTGTCTTGCACGACAAACGCGCCAAGGCGGAGGATAAGCGACTTGCTTGCGAGTCGCTCATGGCCACGTTAACCGTCGAGCGAGCCGCCGTAGAAAGGGAGAATGCAAAGGCGGTCGACGAGGCGCAGCTCTGCCACAACTGCCAGGAGGACGTCTCGAAGCAAGCGCAGGATTGCCAGCTGGACCTCGTCCAGGCGGAGCCCATGCTCCGGAAGGCCGAGGCCGCGTTGGACACGTTGAACAAGAACAATCTGACGGAGCTCAAATCGTTCAAATCGCCGCACCCCGATGTGATCAACGTGGTGCGCTGCGTGGCCATGCTGATGCATGGGACCGCCGCGGCGGCGGCCAACACCACCGCGAATGCTGCTGGCGCGGCGGCGGTCCCGTCCGGTGCCACCACATTGTCTGCTGCCGTGATGGGGCTTGCGTGCAAGGAGGATCAGCCTTGGAGCGTCGTTGTGCGGCTCATGGCACGAGTCGATGTGTTTCTCGCCGCGCTGCGGACGTTTGACAAGGAAAGCCTTACCGATGCCAGTGTCGGTCTCATACGTCCCTTTCTCGCCTCCCCGAGCTTCTCGAGCGACGCCATCATGTCCAAATCCTTCGCAGCCGCCGGTCTGTGCGAATGGGTCGTGAACATTGTCGAGTACCACCGAGTCCTCAGCATCATCCGGCCGAAGCGGCAGGCGTTGAAGGAAACGCAAGGGCGACTCGAAGAGGCGAACGCCCGCCTCCATAAAAGCCGCCAGCAAGTCGCCAAGCTGCGTGCCAAGCTGCAGGAGGTGCAGGACAGCTTTGAAGTGGCGGAAAAAGAGCGGCAAGACATCGCGCGCGAAGTCACGGACTGCGAAACGCGACTGGCCCTTGCGCAACGGCTGCTCGTAGCCGTTGGCTCGGAGCGCCAACGTTGGGCGCAGGAAGCTGAAAGGGTAGCCGCCCTTCGACCTTTTGTCATCGGTGACGCGCTGATGGCCACGGCGTTGCTCATTTACGGAGCGGCCTTCCCATTGGCGGAGCGCCATCGCCTCCTGTCTCAAGACATTACCGGGCTGCTCGCCGTGCTGAACACGGACCACTTGCTCGACGTGTCGATCCATGGCGTGCAGCCCCATCGGTGCTTGGTCACGCAGGAGACGATCGCTCGATGGCAGCATGAAGGCCTGCCCGTGGACCTCACCGCGGCGCAAAATGCCGCCGTGTTGCACACGTGCGCGTACCCCACGCAGCAGGACGAGAAAGGCGAGAGAGGGGCAGGAGGACCTCTTCAGACGGCCGTTGCCGATCCCAGGGTGTGCCTCGTCCTCGATCCGCAGTATCAGGGGCTGGCGTGGATGCAGCGGCACTTCGCCGTTCGAATGTCAACGACGACGGTTAGCGGACAAACGGGAACCCATGGCGGCGGGGATGAAACCGCGGCGCCTGATGACCTCGGCGGGCCACCGGCCTTTCGAGCTGGTGGCGCGGCAGGGGGTCGCCGCGCTTCGGTTGCCGCAGTGGCGATGGCGACGACGGTGGTGCCGCCTCTGGTGATCGCCGCACAGTCCCGGGACCTGGACCAAACGTTGCGGCAGGCCATGCGCGGCGGTGGCGTGGTGATTGTCACGCTTGCTGGAGGTGCTGGGGCGGGGACCACCTCCTCCAGCGGCGGCGGCGGCCTCTTCATCGACACGCCGGTGTTATCGGCCTTAATTGCGCGCCGGTTCGTGTCGTTGCAGCCATCTCCAACCGCTACCCACCGCTCCAGTCGGCGGCGCCGCAGTAGCGTGTCGGACCTGGGTAGCATGTCCATGTCGTCTTATCGCGGTAATCCGCTCGATGCCATCGTCGCGACGCGCGCCCTGCTCGTCGGGGCGGACGCGATTCCGTGCCACTCGCTCTTCCGCCTCATTCTGTTTGCCGACACCCCATTCCCGCCCCTCGCCGCGGACAAGATGTCCGAACTCACCCTGGTGAACTTTGTCGTCACTCCCGATAGCGTGGAGGAGCAGCTCGTGTCGTTGATCGGTCGGCATCAACGCCCGGAGCTCGAGTCGGAACTCACCGAAGCCCAAGCGTTCCTCACGAGCAGCGGCTTGCACCTCAAACAGCTCGAGGACACCGTCATTGGCCACCTGACCGCTGGGAGTGGGATGTCCTCCTCCTCCTCGGCGACCGCAACAACCGCTTCGACCGGCAACGTCCAGCAAACGCACAGCGGCACGTCGGCTGTCGCCCCGACCGCCCCACCTTCTGGGGGCCTCGTTCGTCGTAGCGTCGTCGAGGCCATCGAGCAGCTAAAGCAAACCGCCACGGAATTGTCACAAAAAGTTGAGGCAGCGTCGCGATCGCAGCGGCAAATTCAGGCCTTGCGCGAGCAATACCGCGAGCTCGCCGCCGTCGGTAGCCTGCTCTTCTTCTGTCTCTCCGAGTTGAAACACCTGGAGCCTGGGCTGTACCACTACGCGCTAGCATGGTACTTCACCGTATTCGAGAAAAGCCTCCGCGCCGGCGACGTGTTATGGGCTGATCAGCAGCAGCAGTCATCTGGAGGTGCGGGGCCGCAGGCGAATTCAGCCGTTGCGGGGCCCCCCGGATCGGTTTTGTCGTCATTGTCGTCGCGCGGTGGCAGTCGGCAACCGGTCACTGCTGCTGGGCCTTCCAGCGGTGGGGGGGCAGACGCCCCAGCGGCCTTGGAACGGTACTCCCGGCACCTTCGTACGCACGTCATTCGCCTCACGCTCGTTGCCGTCACTACGGGGCTGCTGGAGCTACACCGGCTCTCGTTCGCCCTCTTTGTCGCGATCAAATTTCACTTACATCAGCACGCCATCTCGATAGCCGCCGCGAGCAAGCCCATCGCCGTGCCACTTGGCATCGCCGCGCCGGTCGCCTCGGGCGTCATCGCCGCGGATGTGGCGGCGGCCGGGCTGATGGCACCCTCCTCCTCGATGTCCAGCAGCTACGCAATGACGCCACAAGCGGCGAAGTACATCGACTTTTTTGTGGGTCGCTCAGTGGTGGTTGGTGGTGTCACTTCGTCGTCGTCCCCCGATGCGTCCATCGCCGCGGCCAGCTCATCGGCAGAGGCGTTCGACAATGAGCAGAGGAAGACAAGCGCTTCGGCGATGGTGCGGGATGGGGATGGGCCCTCGAGCCAGGCGGCATCCTCCTCCCTCCCGTCGCAGCCGCCTCCCTCGTTGGGTTGGATCTCGGTGGCCAGCTGGCGGCAACTCGTGGAGCTGTCCTCTTTGGCGTTACCGGGCTTCGAGCACGTGGGATCAGACGTCATTCAGGCCGGAAAGCGCTGGCGGGCGTGGTCTGAAACCGCGGAACCCGAAACGGAACGGCTGCCAGGTGACTGGAAGGCGGTCGGCGAGCTGGGACGCCTGATATTCATCAAAGTGTTCCGCCCCGATCGGCTCATGCACGCGGCACAGCTCTTCGTCGTTCGCTCGCTGGGCGCCGACATCGCCAGCGTGCTGCTGGAATCTAAGACCTACACGCTCGCGGATGTCGTGACGGAAGGGTCGCCACAACTCCCGATCCTGTACATCCTGTACCCTGGTGCGGATGTGACGGGCGAGATGGAGCACCTCCGCCATCACGCCGCCTCCTCGTCCTCCGAGAGCAAAGGAGGTGGAAGTGGCCTGCCCGTCCACCATGTCTCGCTCGGCGAAGGGCAGGAGCAAGTCGCACTCGAGCTCATTCTGCGGAGCGCGTTTGTGACGCCGGCGGATGCCGTCTCATTCGGCGCCCGAGGGGGTGGCGGCTGGGTGGTGCTGCACAACGTCCACTTAATGCCGCGCTCGTGGCTCGCCTTGCTGGAAAGCGTCATTCAAACGGTGCGCCACGCGGCAGAGGGAGGGGGCGGCGCTCTTGCCGCCGGCGGAAGCCGATTCCTGACGTCACCGCGCGCAAGTATGTCGACGCCGATGGCGGCAAGAGGCGCGGTCTCGGGGACGGCGGTTCCGGGGGGCCAGCAGATGCCTCTCTTGCCACCCCCAGGAGCGCTCCTGAACTTCAACTTTAGATTGATTTTAACCGCCGAAGTGCTGCCCGATCCATCGCGTCGATTGCCACCGCGCCTGCTTGAACGCTGCTTCCGAGTGTCGACTCCGCCTCCGAGCGATCTTCGCACGAACCTGCTGCTCGCACTGCGCTTATGTCCGACCGAATTGGTCGAGAGCAACGCCAAAGCGCAAGAATTTAAGCTCGTCGTACTGTGTCTCTGCACGCTGCACGCCATCATGACGACGCGCTTGCGATATGGAAATTCAGGCTGGTCGCGAAGCTATCCGTTTGGACTGAACGACCTTGAGGTCGCTCTACGAACGGCGTTCGAGCTGCTCGACGCGAGCTCGGCGAAATACATCCCATGGTCAGACTTGCGGTTCATGATCGCAGACATCACGTACGGGGGGCAGATCACGGACAGCATGGATCAGCGCCTGTGCGCGGCGCTCGTGGCGCGTTTCCTCCAAGACGACTGCCTGAATCCAGCCTTCGAGCTGCTCCCCGGATGGCGCATGCCGCCGCCGATGCAAACGACACAGCTGCTCGACGTGGTCGAGTCGCTCTCCGTGGACGTGGTATCGAACCCGCTCGCCGTGGGCCTGCATCCCAGCACTGAGCGGGACTGGGCCGCGAAGGTCGGCGGAGAATTAGTTGGCATGGTCCAATTGCTCACAGAGTCCGACGCGCGACAGCTGCCTCACAGTGCAGCAGCAGCAGCAGCAGGTGGTGGTGGTGGGGTGGGCGCCGCCGCGCGGCCCGCCGACCCGCAAACCGCGGCCAAACCGTCATCGACAACCAAAAGCGCCAGTGCCGCCGGTGGGGGGGGAATGGGCGCGCGGCCTCCGTCAACCGCTCCAGCGGTATCGCGTCAAGGCCGCGCGCCAACGCGGCCGGCCCTGCGAGCCGCCGCCACGGTCACTTCACTCGTCGGCTCTTTGTTCTCCGGTCTTTCGCCCACGGAGCAACGCATCGTCACGTTGACGGACGGCATTGTCGCGAAGCTTCCTGCCGCGGACAGCGCGTCCGTCACGCTGCTCGCGTCCATCGCCTGCTCGCCGTCCAACCCGTTCTCCGTCGTGTTGACACGCGAGATCCGCCGACTCTTAGGCGGCGTGTCGCACGTGCGGTCGTCTCTCGTCGAGCTCAGCGCGGCCGTCCGTGGTCGCATACCCTTCACGGACGCTGCCTTGCGGCTACTCGTGGACTTGGACCGGCTTGTCGTACCCCTGGCGTGGCACGCTCGTTTGTCCGCGTCCGCGTCCGGGGGCCCAGCTGCCGCCTTGGAGTCATCGTCGTCGCCCTTGGTGGCCTTCGTGAACGACGTCGTTGAGCGATTTCGATTTCTGGAGCACTGGTCCGAGCAGCTGCAAGGATCCTCCGCCGCGGCGGGCGGGTCGTCCGGCGCGGCCACCGGAGGCGCGTTAGGCCTCCCGCGAAGCGTCTGGCTCGGTGGACTGGGCACACCGGCGGCCCTCATCACGGCCGTGATGCAGCAAGCTTCTCGGAGGCTGGGCGCCGCACTCGACGAGCTCGTGTTGGAGTGCGATGTCCTCAGCCGCCGATCGCCCAGCGACGTCGCTGGACCGCCTCGCAGCGGAATCCTGGTGCACGGCGTGCAGCTCGAAGGTGCACGATGGGATGCAGCCGTTGGCGCGCTTGCCGAGCCAGGTGGGCCGGTCGCCGCCAGCAGCGGCAGCGCCTACGACCAAGCCGGTGGAGGCACGACAGCGGGATTGGCGGTGCCGAGTGGCGTGAGCTTGCTGCCCGTATTGCACGTGCGCGCGATCCGCGGTGAAGAGGCCGCTACGCGAGGCTACTATGCATGCCCAGTTTACACGTCGGCGAGCCGCGGCGTAGCAAACCTGGCCTTTGTGATGCTGCTGCGTTCGCTAGATCCCCCGGTGAAGTGGACCATGCGAGGGGTGTGCGGCGTCATCACGAGCACGGGGGGCTGTGGGCTGCTTGGCAGCGCCTCGCCGTCGTCACACACGTCGGCCACAACGACGTAGAAGGAAAAAAAACAAATGCAATCATTAGTCCTTACCCGGGAAGGCTTTGGTACGGGCGGGGAAGGCGGGTGGACTCTGCTAACAGCCAAACCCCTCTGTGTGCATCTCTCTCGGATGGATAACGTAGAGAAAGAGGAAAGCGCGCCTACTCGATTGGATGAACGATGACGACGCAGCCAATACACAGTGTACAGCTGGAGAGAGCTGGAGGGTGCCATCACCGCGTGGGGAGGGGGAGGGGTCCAACCCACAGCTTTGATTGTCTCCGGATCACATTTCCCCACCTGATCCAAGCATTTGGCCTCATTCATTTTACAGAGCTACGGCACCTTCAAAGGAGGGAGAGGGCACCGCGACGGTGACGGACACACAAAGATGAATCAGCCATCCCGTCATGCGGCTTTCCCGCTTCAGCACTGCAGCAGACCGGCTTATCGGAAGACGTGCGAGCGGTGCATCTCCCCGTTGCATCTGCATGAAAATCGAGCGGCTGGCTGTTTCCGTCTTCAGGACCTGCATCTGCAACGGCCACACCACAAGAGTCACCATCCATCATCACTGACGAAGGGAGCAAGTGGAGTTTGCGTGACGAATTCGTTCGTGCGGCGCAGGAAAAGGATGCCACGGCGGCACAAATTGTACAATGTCAGCAAATTGCCGACGCGGTCGACCGCCGCGCGGCGACCTCACGGATGGTGACAATGCTCACCTCTTCCAGCGGCCGGAACGGCTTCGAGGATGCGGAAGGTCCAATCGCTCGACCATCGAAACCGTCGCGATGCCAGGTCACGTACAGGTCATGTAGGGCGCTGCGACTGGACTATCCTGATATCGTTCCAGTGTTGGCCAGGGGCAGCATCATGACGCTGCGCGTTGACCAGAATGCGAATGCACTTGGTTCCAGCCACCTCCCGAAACCTCACGCCAGCGGCCACTAGCGGGGACCGCACATCCAAAGTAAGAGTTTACTGGTGCGGCACGTTAGCCCCAGCAAAGGCGGATGTGAACGATCACTTATCACGGGATGAAGTGGAAGCGAACGGACATCTCGTCGAGACCCCCGCCGCTGCTCTCAGCGCCACACAGTGCGAAACCAAAACGACTGAATGTGCTACCGGACACCAGTGAGGGTGGCAATGTCTGTGTGCTAGACACAGTGTGACACACGGTGTGTGACACTTTCGAGCGCCCGTATGTTGTGCCGCTGCCGTTTCAGGTTCCATTTCCCGCCCATCCCCTCCAGCGCGATGGCCGGCCGGCCCACCTGCAAATTTGGCGCCGGATGCGCTAAGATGGAGGACCCTCAACATGTCACGGAGTACTCCCACAGTCCGGTTGTCTGCTCCAGCGCGATGGGAGGCCGGTCCCCCTGCAAATTTGGTGCGCGCTGCACTAAAATGGAGGACCCTCAGCACGTCACGGAGTACTCCCACAGTCCGGTTGTCTGCTCCAACGCAATGGGAGGCCGGTCCCCCTGCAAATTTGGTGCGCGCTGCACTAAAATGGAGGACC
>ERZ1292633.2424-Hain-H41-02um-R1-2424-length-19106-cov-4_pt1 | contig 19106 bp, 20 predicted proteins | sample MGYA00564406_ERZ1292633 | MGnify/ENA primary metagenome ERZ1292633 (study PRJEB36523, sample SAMEA6512639) | groundwater metagenome | collected 2019-01-08 | study: AquaDiva: Metagenomics assemblies of 32 groundwater samples
CGGTGGTTATTAGCCCAGGGACATTCTGATGTTTCAATATTAACCGAAAAAGGTTTATTCCCTTCCGGTGGCGGGTAATAATAAGAAAAATAGTTAATAAATTCTTCTATTCGCACCGCATCTTTGGGAGGGAACTGTTCTTCGTTCAAAAAACGGCGGGCATTGGCGTAAGAAGCCGTATCCACATCAATGGAAAAAGTGGAAAGGGGATTTTGACGTACCGATAGAAAAGGATTTTCATAAACGCGGTCATAAGATTCAGTATTAAAATCCTGGCGGTAAAAATCCGGTTCTGTTTCTGAAATAACTCCGACTGGTTGAGAAGGAGAAGGGGCGCTCAAACAGGCAACTTTATAATTATCAGACATTGATCGCCTTGTTTTATAAGATATGCAATTGTTCATACTTATTCCCAAGACCAACAATACGGCCAGGCCCAATCCCATTAAGATGGCTATAAAATTCCTCATAACAATGCCTCCTTATTACTCACTATGTCAGAGCGAGTGGTTTTCAACAGAGCATCCTGATATTATAATATTATCTGATGACCGCCGGTTTATCAGGTTCTCTATTTATTTAGACGTTAAATAAGGTGAAAAGTTCAAAAAAAATAATTTTTTATAGAAAATTTTTAGAAAGGGTTATTTGCTAACGGTGATGCTATCAGTGGAAAGGATTACTTTTCCTTTTAGTGGCTGGCTGGAATAATTATAGAGGTTTTGCAGGGTGGTTTTGAACGGGCTGGTGCCCGGGTTAATTGCTTGAAAAGTGACTGTGGCGATTTTTACCCGGCCGCTCAAAGAGTTTTTGCCCGGATAAAAACCGGTAATAATAGTTTTACCGGTCGTAAAAGTGGCTTGATTGGCCATCGGACTGCCGGGGAAAGAATTATAGCCGGTGGGGACGATGATATTTTTAATATTGACAATGCCGGCATCATATTCAAGCGTCACGGTATAAGCGCCGACCTGATTTTCACCAGATTCAATCCAGATGTCAACCGGGTAAGACTTATCATAGTTTAGTTTAAGTAATTTTACGGAGGACGGCTGATCAGCAGTAGCGCAACCGGTCAGGCCGGCAATAAGGAATAAAAGTAATAATTTTTTCATATGATTACAACGGATTTTACTGATTGTCGCAGATTTCACAGACATACTATAGATAATCTTATTCCATCACTTTTTGGGCAATCAACAGGGCATCTCCGATGTCAACTTCGCCGTCATTATTCATATCAGCGGTTAAATCGTTCAGCACTAATTTTTTTTCATCTAAAATATACTGGCAGATGAGCATGCTGTCAATGATATCTGATGCACCATCCATATTAATATCGCCTTTAATAACGTTAATTTTTTTAGTTTGAATAACCGATTGAGGTAGTAACAGTGATGGATCTGAAATTACAGCAGTGCCGGTTTCGGTGGTAGGTAATTCTTGCGGTGGACTTAATTTTTGTTCGGTTAGCAAAAATTCTAAAACGAAATAACTGCAAATGCCGAACAGGGTAACCGCAGCGGTGGAGAGTAAAATTAATCTGAAATTACCTGGAGTCGTCTGGGCTGGTTTACGTTGTCTTGAGGCAACCAGGCGGTGGATATCGGTATAAATTTTTTCATCCACCAATTCGGAAATTGGTGTTTTTAGATTTAATTCCGGCGAGTGCTTGAGTGAATCCGTAATATTTTTAATTTCTTCTCGGCGCGACAGACATTGTTTACAGGCAGTAAGATGTCCTCTGATGTTTTGAGACAATGTCTCCTCAAGTGACTCCTGGTTATAATCATTGAGAAGATCGTTAGTAATTTCTTGGCATTTCATAATAATATAAGCAATTTATTCTTTATTTTGTTCAATTTTACTTCTTAAATAAGTTCTTAACATCTCCAACCCGTTATGGAGCCTTGATTTTACGGTTCCGAGCGGACAATCAAGTATAGCACTTATTTCCCGGTAAGGCAAGTTTTGAATAATCCGCAAGTTAATAACTTCCCGGTACAGCAAGGGTAATTGTTTTAATGCCCCGGCAATATTTTTTCCGATTTCTTCATTCTGTAAAATTTTTTCCGGATTTGAATTTATCTCTGTGTCCGGGCCGGATATTTCTTCGGGCAGCGGCTGGATTTTCAAGTGTTTTATTTTTTTTAACTTATTAAAAGAGATATGTCGGGCGACCTGAAAGAGCAGAGTGGTGAATTTTGCTCTGGATTCATAGGTTGGTAATTTTTTAAAAACGTAGATAAAGGTTTCCTGAAGCACATCGGCTGAGAGGTGAGAATCACGAAGTATCCGGTAGGCGAAATTCATTATGGTTTGTCGGTAGCGTTCGTAGAGAACAGTGAATGCTTCCGGTTTGCCTTCCCGGCAAAGGTTAATCAATTCCTGATCCGATAGGAAATTCATATAGGCCGTTACGATTAAATTTCTTTATTAATGTTTCAGCCAAAGGACTGATTCGTCCTCTGGCGTCAGCCGTAGGACTGATCCGCCTCTGGCGGAAAAAAAGGTAATGCCGACCTGTCCCGATCTATTACATCGGGATATACCTCCGCCGAAGGACGGATCCCGCTTCCAGCGGGATATCTTCAAAAACTATGTCGCATCGGCATATATAAAATTTACGATGTAAATTTTGTCATGGGCGAGGAGGGAGTCGAACCCTCACCTTCTTACGAAGAATGGATTTTAAGTCCATAGCGTCTGCCATTCCGCCACTCGCCCGGAAGAATTATTTTCTGATAATATCTTTTTATAGCATAGGGAATTATATCAGGTTACCTAAATTAGATCCTTCCCACGCTAAGGCGGGGTCAGGATCAAGGAAAATCTGCCTTAAGTCTCTGCCCGAAGGGCAGATTTTCTTGACTTTCTGATACCGGATAACCTTATACTTTACTTCTAATTAATTAAAAAGCAAGTTTTTTTTTAATCATTAGATTGACGGCTAAATAAATATCTGATAAAATTAAAATCGTTTTAATTAAAGGATAACGATTATGCTTTATCCTGATTTTTCGGAACTGGTCCAGTCTATTTTTGTCCTGTCTTTAAGCGTTTTAATATTTATATTTTTTGTAGTATTAGCCGTTTTGAATTTGAAGGCATTAAAGAAGTACTATAAAACAGGACTGTTTGTTGGGATAATTGTTTTTTTGATGACCCTGCCCGCGGCTATTTTCAATCTGATATATTTTGACCCGTCCGTTATTCTTAAAGGTCGTCCGGAACCCTTTTTAAAAATTTACATATATATCGGCTTGATTGTCGGGTTGGGTATTTTGATTCTTAAAATTGGTTGGCATATGATAGTTTATTATGCCGCCGTGTCCGAGTGGGATAAAATTAGGCCTGAGGCATTTACCGTTTTAAAGAAGAGTAAAAATGTTCCCTGGAAAGTAATTCTGGCCGCGGCCATCTTTGGGGTGGTCAGCGGGGTGGTGAGCACCGTTATATTTGTCGCCCTTGGTATGAATGAAAGCGAACCGCTTAAGAGAATAACGTTGATGTTTCCTCATGCCGCGGAAGCCGGTCTTATTATTCGTATCCCGGTTCTTCTGCTATTTGTAACCGGAGCCGCGGTGATAGAAGAATTAGTTTTTAGAGGTGGCCTCCAGGCATTTTTATTACGGCTGAGCGGAAATAAACGGCCGGCCGTGATCGGTTCAATTATTTTTGTTTCATTATTATGGGCGGGACTCCATATTTTTAATACTGATATGCCGGCAATAAAATCCTTGCAGATATTTATTATTGGTATTGTATTTAGTGAATTTACCAGGCGGAGTTGCGTTGAAAGCGCCATGGCCGGACATATTGCCTTGAACTTCACTGCGGTAATAATGTATTTTATAATGATTTGACTTGTCCCGCTCTTTTACCATGAAAGGGCGGGACTTGCCGCGATTTACCCCGTTTACCTTGAGACTGTTGAAAAATCAACCTCTGATGTTATTACATCTTAGTAGCGTCCCGCTACGGCGGGGTAATCTTTCATATAATCATATTAAGGGCGACCATCCCGATTAGGTCGGGACTACATAAAGAGCCTGCCCCGTTGAATAACGGGGTCGCCGCTACAGTTGGTTTTTCAACAGTCTCCCATTGCTGATTGTTTAGATAAAGCGGATTTAATGAAATCCCTGAATAAGGGATGAGGGGCAATCGGCTTGGACTTGAATTCGGGATGAAATTGTACGCCGACAAACCAGGGATGCTCTGTAAGTTCCACGATTTCCACCAGGTTATTTTTAGGACAAATACCACTTAAACGCAATCCTTTTTTGGTAAACTGTTCACGGTAATTATTATTAAATTCAAACCGGTGGCGGTGTCGTTCTAAGATTATTTCCTGTTGATAAGCCCGGTAGGCCGCAGAATCTTTTTTTAAATGGCACTGATAAGAACCCAACCGCATGGTGCCGCCCAGGTCTTTAATATCGCGCTGGCTGGCCATTAAATCAATTACCGGATGGTTGGTTTCCCGGCTAAACTCGGTGCTGTGGGCATCTTTTAATCCGCAGACATTGCGGGCGAATTCAATCACGGCGCACTGCATCCCGAGGCAGATTCCGAAAAATGGTATCTGGTTAATGCGGGCATATTCAATGGCCTGAATTTTTCCTTCCACACCGCGCTGACCGAATCCGCCCGGGACCAGAAGGCCGGGCATATTTTTTAAATACTTTTCCGCACCGGATTTTTCTATATCCTCGGCATTAATTCTTTTGATTTGCAGGCGGCAATGATTGGCAATTCCACCGTGCGTCAGTGCTTCATAAATTGATTTGTAAGCATCCTGGAGTTCCAAGTATTTTCCGACTACGGCGATTTCCATCGTATGTTTCGGATGCTTAATAATTTCTATCATTCGCCGCCAGTCTTTCAGGTCGCGGCCGTTCCTTTTAATATTAAACTGTTTCAGAATCAGTTCATCCACCTTTTGTTCCACCAAAACCAGCGGCACTTCATAAATACTGTGACTGACATCCTGTTCTTCAATCACGAATTTTTTGGGGACATTGCAGAATAACGATAATTTATATTTCAAATCTTCGGACAGCGGTTTTTCCGTCCGGCAGATGAGGATATCCGGCTGGATACCGATTTCCCGTAATTTACCGACGCTGTGCTGGGTTGGTTTAGTTTTCATCTCGCCGCTGGCCCGGAGATACGGGATTAAGGTCAGGTGGATGAAAAGGACGTTTTCCGGACCGAGTTCCAGCCGCATCTGGCGGATGGCTTCCAGGAACGGTAAACTTTCAATATCGCCGACCGTTCCGCCGATTTCGGTAATAGCCACGTCGGTATTGCGTTCCACCGGTTTTTTTATGGCTGATTTGATTTCATTAGTGATATGAGGAATGACCTGGACCGTTTTGCCCAGATATTTACCGCGTCTTTCATTGGCGATAACGGTGCTGTATATTTTGCCGGTGGTAAAATTGGAGTCTTTAGTCAGGATTGCGTTGGTGAACCGTTCGTAATGGCCCAGGTCTAAATCAGTTTCCGCTCCGTCGTCGGTAACATAGACTTCGCCGTGCTGGAAAGGGCTCATTGTGCCGGGATCAACGTTAATGTAAGGGTCTAATTTCTGGATGGTAATCTTGAGTCCCCGGCGTTCCAGTAAAAGTCCGATGGCCGCCGAGGTTAATCCTTTACCCAAGGAAGAAACAACACCGCCGGTAATAAAGATATGCTTAGCCATTTATATAATAGCACCTGTGATTAGAAAGAATATTAATAATATTCTATTAACTCTTGTAAAAAAAATCAAGTTTTTTCCATTCTTTTTACAAACGCTTGATAATCTTTTAAGGTATCTATTCCAGCCGGCGCTTTTTTAATCAGGCCGACCTTAATCAGGAAACCGTTTTCTAAAGCCCGTAATTGTTCTAGTTTTTCTGACTTTTCCCGTTCTATGGGATCGAGCCGGACAAATTTAAGCAAAGATTTCCTGCGATAACCATAAATACCGATATGTCGTAACGGCTGGGCCGGCCGGCGGCAACCGTTTCGCGAGAAATCAACGGCAAAGTTTTGACGGTTGAGCCAGACCTTGACTTTATTGGGGTCGCAAAATTCAGCGCGGTTCTTAAAAGGACAGGCCAGCGTGACCATATCGGTTTTTTGCGAACGTGATAATAAGTTGACAACCAGGTCAATGGCGGACGGGTCAATTTCCGGTTCATCGGCCTGAACATTAATAATGAAATCATAGTTTAACTTGCGGGCGATTTCGGCTACGCGGTCGGTTCCGGAACGATGTTTAGAAGAAGTCATCACGACTGCGCCACCGAAACTTTTTACCGCTCGGTAAACACGCCGGTCATCCGTGGCCACCATAACCCGGTCGATCAATTTAGCTTTACAGACCTGTTCGTAAGTATGCTGAACCAGATACTTACCGGTTTGTTTTAATAACACTTTGCCCGGTAATCTGGTTGAATCGTAACGGGCCGGGATGATGACGATGGCTTTTTTCATAAGAGACACGAATTAACACGAATTTAAAACACGAATAGACGCGAATTTATAAGACACGAATTGACATTATTTTATTAAGCGTTTCAACGCCTGGTGCAATTCCTGGGCTTCCTGGCGCTTGGGATGGTCGTCCGGAATCAGAGTAAGATATTTTTTCGCATGCGGCAAGGCCTCAGCGTAACGTTTCATTTTATAATAAGTAATGGCCAGATTATGATAAGCATCAGTCAGGTTAGCGTCAAGATTAACGGCTTGTTGGAAATCACTAAGAGCTTCTTCCCAATTTTCCTGTTTGGCGTGGATAACACCGCGGTTATTATAAGCGTCGGCGGATGAATTATCAAGGGAAATACTTTTATTAAGGTCAATCAGGGCGCGGTCCAGCACGTCAAGACTGAAGTAAGCCATGGCCCGGCCGAGGTAACTGGTCGAATGGTTTGGATTGAGTTTAATAGCCTGGGTGAAATCTTCCAGCGCCAGGCGGTCATTTTCCTGGCGGTGATAAATAAGGCCGCGGCTATAGTACGCTTCGGTATAATCAGGCGCTAGTTTGATTGTTTTTTCAAAACATTTCAGGGCGTCGTTCTCCGAGGTAACATCGGGGTCAAGCCCCGATATAATCTGGGCTTGAGAAAAATAAGCCGCCCCCAGGTTATATAATGTTTGAGGGCAATCAGGTTCTAGTTCGTCGGCCTTTTTCAGGTCTTCGGCGGCTTTATTATAAACTTTTTGTTCCAGGTAAAGCGATCCGCGGCTTTTATAGGTTTCGGCATGGTTCGGGTCAATCCGCAGTGACTGGCTGAAATCTTTGATGGCCGGCCAGGAATGTCCGTGGCGAAAATAATCCACGGCTCGATTGTAAAGAATCAGGGCTACAAATTGTTTTTTGGAAATTTTACGGAACGTAATTTTTTTCGGGTAGCTGTATTTAGGAATGGTATCGCCGATCAGTTTTTTAGTTCGTTCAATATATTCATCATTGGAAATTTCGGCTCCGTTGGAGGTCGGCTCAATATTTCGTGATATTTTACCGCGATTTTCATAACACAGGAAAACATGCTGGGGGATGACCACGGCCGAAAGGGGTAATTCCAGCCGTTCGGCCAAACAATAATAAAGGGTGGAGAAACCCAGGCAATTTCCCTGCATTGAGTCCATTACTTTACTCAACATAAACTTATCCATCCGATCGCCGATTTCAATCGGAGCGACCAGGGCGCCTTTTTCCTGATAAAGATATTGATTAATGGCCGTAATGATTTCTTCAGGTTGGGGTTCTTTCCGCAACTGTTTTTTTATATCTTCAGCCATTCGGTCTAACCGTTCGGTGTATTTTTTAACATCCACTTCCGGATAAATAGTTTTGCTGAGTAATAACGCCGCTTCGGATAAGCTGATGCGTTCATCAATCGGCGCGGTCGCTTCCAGCCAGTTCACAATATCTTCTTCGGAACGCTCGGCGAAAATATGCGAGGCCGTGGAATAACTGAAGCAAATCAGGCAAAGTAAAAAACTTAAAACACGAAATCCCGAAAGGAGGTCCCCGGAACTTCTGGTGAGTGGAGCCAATCTAAATATAAGTTGTTGTTTTATCATCTGGGCTAATCTATTTTTAATCTGTGTTTAATAACAATTTTTTTACCGATCGCAAAACTTCCTCCGGTGTAATTAAATTCATACAATCCGGTTGTTGACAGGTCCGTTTCCGGCATGGCTGGCAGGGCAAATTTTTGGTAATCACGATACTGTGCGGATGTTCGTAAGGACCGTAGATAAGCGGGTCTTTCGGACCGTAAAGTCCGACCAGCGGTATTTTTAAAGCGCTGGCTAAATGTAACGGGGCGGAATCGCTTCCGACAAAGAGAGTCGCTTTTTTTAATAAAGCACCCAGTTGGGTTAAATTCATTGGACAACTCAGCTCCGCCTGCCCCGGCGTTGTTTCAGCGATAATCTTCTCAGCCAGTCCGCGTTCGCCCGGTCCCCAGGTTACGACGACCCCGTAATTTTCGTTAAAACCGGTTAATTTATTAGCCAGTTCCGTATAATACTTTAATGGCCAGCGTTTGTACACCCCGAATGGGCTGGTTCCCGGATGCAAAATAATTAATTTTTTATCAAGCAGGTTCCGGCTTTTTAAAAAATTATTAATATAATTATGATCCGCTGGGGGGATGGCTACGACCGGCGAATGATTTTTGGTATTTAATCCTAATGATTCCAGCAGGTATAAATTTTTTGCCACGCGGTTAAGAGGAGAGGAAGCAAGTTTAATTTTATGGTTAATAAACAAATGATTTCCTTCTTTAGAGATTTTTTTATCAAATCCGACGCGTATTTTTGCGCCGCTGAGGTAGGCCAGCAAACCGCTTTTGAAATTTCCCTGAAAATCCAGCGCGATATCAAAATGTTCCTGTTTGAGCAGTCGGATAAAATTACGCGCTTCTTTAAAAGTCCGGGCCGAATGGAGCCATGATCTAAACGACCGGATATCCGGCCGCCATTTTTTTCGTTCAAAAACAATGACTTTATCCAGGGCGGGATGGTTAAGCAGAATATCTTTGGCTTTATCTTCCACCACCCAGGCGATAAAACTTTTAGGGAAGTTGGTTCTTAACACCGTTAAAGCCGGCAGGGTATTAATAATATCGCCGATGGCGCTTAAACGGACAATTAGGATTTTATCAAATTTCATAGTCGGTGTATCATACCGCAAATTATAGCAAAAGTCAAGTTAGCGTGTTTTCAAGAAGTGTCTTTACATAAACATTAAAACGTTTTGACAGAATGGGGTAAAAATGATAAATAAAGATTATGGATTTGAAATCAGTTCCTCTAAATTTCGAAATAATTAAAAGCGATGAAAATAAACTCTTCATCATTAACAAAACGTACCGGAAAATAATTCTGGAGATGATTAATGATTTAACGTCTTTAAAAGAGCAATCTAATAACCAATTTGTCCAGGGGCGGGCGAAGCACTGGTTACTCCAGATTAACAAAAGTGGGTTAGGACGGGTGGTGGTCCGGCGTTACCGGCGCGGCGGGTTAATTAATCAATGGTTTTTAGGCGATTTATTTTACGGTATCAGTCGTCCGATAAACGAATTAAACATAACCGAATCCGCTCGACAGCAGAAGGCCGCTGTCCCGGAAATTTTAGGGGTGATTCTCAAAAGGGCTTTTGGCCCTTTCTGGCGGGCCGAGATAATTTTTAAGGAAATACCGGATGCCGGTAACTTATTTGAAATAATCACCGACTTGAAAAAATACAGCAATCAGCTGGCGGTGTTCCTGGAAGAAAAGAAAAAAATAATCAGGGCCGTGGCCGGAGCCATTAAAAAATTACACCAGGCCGGCGTTTTTCACCACGACCTGCAATTACGGAATATCCTGGTACAAAAACAACCGGATGGTTCCGTTGACGGATATACAATTGATCTGGATAAAGCAAAACAATATCAGGCACTTTCATTTTCACAGCGGGTTAACAACCTCGTCCGGTTTTATCGTTCCGTGGAAAAGTGGGGTATCGGCCGGGGAATAATTAACGCGACAGACCGCCTGCGGTTATTAAAGGAATATTTCCGGAATGAAGAGTTTAGTAAACAGAAAAAATGGGTTATTAATAACCGTTGCAAACTAAACCTGAAATTCCATAAATTCTGGTGGTCGTTAATAGCCACAGATGACACAGATTAGCGGAAGCTACAAATTACACAAATTTAATTTTATGCAGACTTATAAAAATATTTTAATTAAAGCGCCTAATTGGCTGGGTGATGTGGTGTTAAGTTTACCGGCGATTAAGGGAGTCCGTTGGCTCTGGCCCGAAAGCCATATCGCCGTGGTGATTAAATCTGAACTGGCCGACCTGCTCAAGGATGATCATGATATCAATGAAGTGATTCCTTATGAAACCGGGCGGGGGCTAAAAAAAATCAGATCAACCTTCCGGTTAGCCAAACGATTACGGCATAAAAAATTTGACCTGGTTTTATTTTTTCCTCGTTCTTTTCATTCGGCCCTCTTGGGTTTTTTGAGCGATATCCCGGAGCGAATCGGTTATGCTGATGAAGGGCGCGGGATTCTCCTGACGCAGACGCTGGAACGGACCGAAGATTTATTAAGCCACCACCGGGTTTATTATTTTATGAACCTGTTAAAAATTTTTGAGAAAGATGTGCCGTTTGTGCCGCCGCGTATTAGCATCGGCAAAGAAACGGTTCAGTGGGTTCAGCAAAAATTAAAAAAAATAACCCGGCCGGGGACAAGGCTGATTGGGTTTAATCCCGGGGCGGCTTACGGGTCGGCTAAATGCTGGTTACCGGAACGATATATTGAACTCGGTAATATTCTGGTAGAAAAGTTTAATGCCCAGATTCTGGTTTTCGGAGGCGAAAAAGAAAGCAAACTCAGCGCCCGAATTGCCAAAGAGATTATTAACCATCAGGGGTTCAATTTGGCCGGGCAGACCGATGTTCTGCAACTGGCCGGTTTGATTAAATATTGTAAACTTTTTGTGACCAATGATACTGGTCCGATGCATGTGGCCACCGCGGTGGGCGTCCCGGTCGTGGCAATTTTCGGGCCGACTGACCAGCGCACAACCGCCCCTTACGGGAATAATCATATTGTTGTTCAGGAAAAAGTTGATTGCAGTCCGTGTTTGGAGCGCACCTGTCCGACCAACCATATCTGTATGGAGTCAATCACCGTCGCTGATGTTTTAAATGCGTGCTGGTCGCTGATTAAGTAATTACAAAAGGAGACACTATGCCCAACCCGCCGATTTCGGCCTGTGTTGTGACGTTTAATGAAAAAGAAAATATCAAGCGTTGCCTGGAAAGTCTGAAATGGGTTGATGAGATTATCGTGATTGATTCTTTCAGTACCGATGGTACGACAGAGGTTTGCCGGGCCTATACGGATAAAATTATCCAGCACGAATGGCCCGGGTTTGTCAAGCAGAAAAACTTTGCCCTGCAGCAGGCTTCTCATGACTGGGTGTTGTCTCTTGATTCCGATGAAGTTCTTTCTGATGAATTGCGTGAAGAGATTCTGAAAGAATGGGCCAAGCGCGCCTGGGAAAATTATGACGGATTTTATATCCCGCGGCATGCTTTTTACCTGGGCCGGTGGATAAATCATTGCGGGTGGTACCCCGATTATAAACTGCGGTTATTTCGCAAAAGTAAGGGAACCTGGGATGGGATTGACCCTCATGATAAAGTGCACCTGAACAGCGAGTGTACCAAAAATCTTCAGGGGGAAATTCAACATTACACCTACCGGAATTTATCGGAGCAGATAAAAACAGTTGACCGTTTTTCCGATGCGGCGGCCGGAGCATTAATAGAGCGGGGCGCTAAATTTTCGTGGCTCGGTCTTATCTTTGGGCCGCCGGTTAAATTCATTGAAACTTATATTTTCAAACTCGGTTTTTTAGACGGGTTGGCCGGATTAGTTATTTCTGTTAACTCGGCTTTTTATGTATTTAATAAACACGCCAAAATCTGGGAACGGCAAAAACAATGAAAATTGCCTTTGTTATTTATAACTATTCGGAATCAGGCGGCGGGGTGGAGCATTATGCGTCCGACCTGGCGCAGGTTTTGCTTAACCGCGGCGATGAAGTTCACATTTTCTGCCATAATTTAAAAACCCAATCAAGTCATCCCGGCTTGTATTTTCATTCGGTGCCGGCTGCGTCATTTTACCGGCCGTTCCAATGGCTTCGTTTTGCCCGTAATGTGGCGGAAATGTTAAAACAGGAACAGTTTGATGTGGTTCACGGTTTCGGCCGGACTTATTCCCAGGATATTTACCGGGTGGGCAGCGGTTGTCACTGGTCGTATCTTGAACAGACTCACCCGTCGATGCAAACCTGGCCCGGCCGCTTGTTGCAAAAGATTAATCCCCGCAATCAGGTGGTTCTTCACCTGGAAAAAAAATCATTCCAGCCGGGTAGTTATAAAAAAATTGTCTGTATTTCGCAAATGGTTAAAAATGATATTCAGCGTTATTATGATGTTCCGGATGAGGATCTGGAAGTTATTTATAATACCGTTGATCCGGTGCGGTTTCATCCGGATAACAAAAAAAAATATCGTGAAGAGGTGCGGAAAAGATTCAATTTGAATGAAGAAGAGATAATTCTTTTATTTGTCGGTTCCGGCTTTGAGCGCAAAGGGTTAAGATACGCCATTGATAGTTTGACTTTGTTACCAAAAGATTTACGGGTAAGATTGCTGGTGGTGGGTAAGGGACGGATTAATAAATATAAATATCTGGCGGAGCGGAAAAAAATAGCGGACAAAATACTATTTTTAGGCCCGCAGGCTCAGATTGAACAATATTATGCGGCGGCTGATATTTTTTTATTTCCCACCCTGTTTGAACCATTTGGCACGGTTTGCCTGGAGGCGATGGCCAGCGGGTTGCCGGTAGTTACCAGTCAGGCGGCCGGGGCGTCTGAAATTTTAACCAATGCGATTGATGCTTTTGTGCTGGAAAATCCGCGGGAGGTTGAGCCGATGGCCCAGAAAATTATTTTTTTATCTGATCCGGTCTGGCGGGAAAATATGGGGCAGGTAGCCAGACTGACCGCCTTAAAATATTCGTTTGAACAACACTGGCCTAAAGTTTTAAAAGTATATGACGATGTCTTTAAAATAAAAATTAATTCAGGTAGATAAATTTTTGTCCGCAAAAATTTATAATGAAACAACTCTATAATTTTATCACCATTAAACAACCCCCGTATCGATGGGTCGTCCGTGAAGATATTAAGAGATTAATTAACCAGGCCTTAATCGGCCGTGAAACTAATCTTCAGGCGCGCCAGGTATTGAAAGACAATAATGCCCGGACCTTGTTTTTTACGACGATTCCATTTCTGGGTGAAGTCTTCGTAAAACAGTATAAGTTAAACGATTGGTGGTCTATTCTTAAGGCCTCTTGGTGGCGTTCCCAGGCAATGAATGAATTGCTGATGGCAAAATATTTACATAACCGGGATGTTCTTTCGGTTCAACCGCTGGCCGTTCTGGAGAAAAAAAAATGGGGTTTTACCGTTGATGCCTTTTTAGTTCTGGAAAAAATAAATAATGCACTAACTTTGAAAGATTTTTTTAGCCAACCACTCGGTGGAACATCCGGACCAGGAATGTTTCCGGAGATGTCTGATTATTTGGTGCGTCAGGATATTTTGAAGCGTCTGGGCCAACTTGTTCGCCAAGCTCATCAGGTTAATTTTTTTCATAAAGATTTACACCTCGGTAATGTTCTTTTGACTTTTTCTTTTCAGCCGGCCTGCACCACGATGGACATTGGGGCAGGCCGGGAAGAGCCGCAATTATACCTGATTGATCTGCATCGGAGTCTGGTCGCCGGTGGGTTGTCTGATATCCGGAAAATTTATAATCTGGCTCAGATGAGTTACTCAATTAATCTAGTTTGCCCGTTTACCGACGTGATCAGATTTTTAAAAGCCTACCGGCAGTTTGATTTTCGTCCGCCGGTTTTCAGGAAACTGGTTCGTCGGATAGCGGTTTTGATGGAGAAATTCAGATTACGCCATTATGCCAGCCGGGCGAAACGTTGTTTGAAGGATTCTTCGGAGTTTATGGTTTATCGGGACGACCGGTATAAAATTTTTATGCGACGCGGAACAACTCCAGGAAAAATTATGGAATTGATTGAAAAACATAAAAATTTTGTTCAACAAGCACCAGGCAAATTATTTAAACATAGCATCGGACGGTCTATTTCTGTTCAGTCGTGGGATGAGGAGGCCAAGATTTTTATTAAGGAATACCGTTATTCATTTATGAGCAGGCTAAAAAATTTATTTCGCCGTCCGGCGGCCAGACGCTCTTGGGTAGCGGCGCGCGGACTGGCGCTTCGCCGGATTAATACGCCTGAACCTCTATCTTTAGTTGAGTCCAGACCCGGCGGGGTCGGAAACAGTTATTTATTTTTAAAAGAAATTCCCGATGCCCGGCCAGCCAATCAATTTGTTATTAAATTTTTTGAAAAAATCAGTTCGCCGGTTGAACTGATTAAGGAAAAGAAAAAATTTGTCAAACAGATGGCTGAGGCGGTGCGAAGCCTGCACCGGCAGGGTGTCTTTCATGCAGATTTGAAGGCAAACAATATTCTGGTCGGGGTGGAAGGCGGCGAGCCGCTTTTTTATTTTGTTGACCTGGACCGGGTGGAATTTCTCAGGGAAGTAAAGTGGTCACAGCGGATTAAAAATTTAGCCCAGTTGAATGCGGCGATGCCGGCGGCGCTGACCAGAGCCGACCGGCTCAGGTTTTTTAATGAATATTCACGTGCTCTGCCCGGTTATGAGGCGTCTCAAAAAAAAGATTTGATTAAACGCATTATGAAGATAACGATTGCCCGCCACCACCTCTGGCCCCGCTCTTTTGGCCAAATTAGTTAATTCGTAGATTTTTTAGGCCGCAAATATTAAAATCTTGTTAAGTTATGATTGAATTATTAAATGGCCAAAAGGGCGGGGTGCGGAAAAATTTTTATTCTGATTCCGACCTGATTTCAAATTTGTTCGAGGAAAGATTATAGGTGAGTCGGTCGTTATTCCGTTCCCACCATTCACGCCAGCGGGTAATGACTTTTTGATTTTCCTGAATAGCGAGAGAAGGGTCATAAGCAAAGTTTGTATCCTGAAACGGGTCCACCGGGGTGATCCGGCGGAGCAGGAACCAGCTGATATTGCGAATTAAAGGGTTCTCTTCTTCCAATGATTTAATTAAATTAGGCAGGGTTTCTTTGTCACAGATTGGTCCGTACGGCCGGGTGAGCCATTCTCTTTTCCTGATAAATTTCCGAGGGTCAACCGGGTCGGTCACCGGTTTGTCATGCTTGAAGAATTCATCGCCGGCTTGTGAAAAAGCCAGTTTTAAAATTTTAGGTTCATATTCATAGACCGGTTTAATCTCAGGTGGTTCGGTAAAGCTGACTTTGATAATATCAATCAATCCGCCGACCATTACTTCCAGTTCATTGGCCCGCGGGTCAAGTTCTTTAAAAACCGCAATGCCCTTGATAGTTTCTCCAGGCTTTATTTCTTTTTTGTCCCGTATTTCTTTGCAGTTTAAATATTTAAGTTCCTCTTTTAACTCTTTGATACGAATTTTCTGCACACCCAGAGGCAGCCCGCCCAATTTTTCTTCATTACTGATCATCTGGTCTTCTATCAGGGGATGCCAGATGTCTTGATAATACTTATTCGTATCGGTTTTAATACAGATATCAATGGCTAACCTGATGGGTTTTTCTGTTCTATTGAGGATGGTATAAACCAGATACCAGTAATTTTTTTTATCACCGGTGGAGTCAACATAAGTAAATAGTTCCGGGGTCTGGTTGGTGAATTCCAGTTCCCAGCGTTTTCTTTTCCAGGGCGGGTTTGGGTCGGTCTGTTCGGCCGGTAGAATGGTTGTGAAAATTAATAGGGTAAAGGTTATCGTTAACAAGAACAAACTAATTTGTTTCATATTTAAGCCATTCATTTTAGGCGGATAACAAATTCATTTTAACGAAAAAATTATGTTTGTCAAATAAAAAAGGGTGATTCCTTAAAAATAAGAAATCACCCTTCTGTTAAAAATGCAATTACTTAGCGCTTTTTAAAACCGTCTTATTATTAGCGTCATTCCATAAGCTTGTCCCGGGAGTTACCCGTTTTACCGATCCGCCGAATAATAAGACATTAATAGGTTCTTTCTGGTTGGCCGGGTCATGGTTAGCCGGTTCGTCTGCGCCTATTGGCTCATTATCGTCAACGGCCGGGCTGACCAGATAATTTGGTCCGCGGTAATCACAAGTACTTGCTCCGGGTTGGTTTCCGCTGAGCGGACAAACAAAAATTTTATCGTTGGTGGTTTTAAAAACCGATGTATCAGGGGTTGGTTCTTTTCTCAGCGCTTCCCAGAAATTTGAACCCATGTAAGCCGACCCGCGCGGATAAGTGTTAAATTGGTCGGAATATTGTAACATTCCAGCATGTAATCCTCTGAAATTATTAAGGCACGCAAGCATGTCCGCGCTTTTTTTACCTTTCATTAAATTCGGTAAAACCAACGTGGCCAGAACTCCCAGAATGGCAATCACCACCAGCAGTTCAATTAAAGTAAACCCGCTCTTCTGTTTCTTCATAGTTTTTACCTCCATAATAAAAATTTATTACCATAAATTGTTATGGTTGTCAAACATTTATTTTATTTGACCGTCCATTTTTCAGCTTCAGTCCAGAGATAATCATTTGTTTTAACCGATTCTCTTCGCCCGTCAAAGAGTAAAACGGTAATCGGGTATTTACCGTGGTTTTCCGGGAAGTCGGCTGCGATGGGCGTATGACCATCAGTGGCGCTATTTAAAAATTCTTTTGGTCCACGATAATGACAGACTTCTTTGCCGCCCTGACCGCCCACCACCGGACAAATAAAATACCGGTCATCCAGCGGGCTTTTTAGAATAGCCGTTTCCGGTGTCGGGTAAGTTCTTAAGGACTCCCAGAAAGCCGTTCCTTTTACCTGCGGATAACCTCCATAACTGCGTTCCTCCGCATAAATTTGCAGGGCGGCGTAAAGGGAACGAAGATTGTCTTCGCATTTTACCCGTTTTACGCTCATAATAATTCTGGGAATACCCGCAAAGGCCAGTGATGCTAAAATAGTAATAATACCGATAACAACTAATAATTCTATTAAGGTAAATCCGTCCGTCTTAGGAGGAGACCAAGGCTGATCGATAGTTTTTTTCATCCTTATTCACCCCCTTTATAAAAATGTGCAGACAAATTTTTATGTTAAAAAAATATTGTCTTGAATGGACAAAATTTACGTTAGTAAATTTTATGAGGCAGCCGGAAATGGTCAAAGACGGGTATAAAAAGGATAATATAAAGGATGATAGCACTTATAAAAATTATCTCAACCGATCCGGTTCCCTGTCTGTGTGCCGCACAGTCAGGCCTGCTGCATTAGTTAATTTCTCAAAGAACAATTTTACCTGTATCTCTATATTAAGTTTAACCGATGTTTAGTAATTGTCAATGGTAAATATTTTTTTATTTGATTTTTTTACATACGAATGAACCGTTCATTTTTAGGTAGGTTCGCTTCGCAATCCCTTCGGGGTCAAGCCTTGCTTGAACCCCGCCTTGGCGGGGGCGCCCCGATGTTTCGCCCTGCCGGGGCGGATCGGGACAGGCATCGGGACGCCTACCCCCGCATGGGGAGGATACCCAGAAATGGGAGATGCCTCTTTACGTGCCTTCGGACCAGGAGGACAGGTATTTTTTCTGTTCTGGGGTAAGGGTATCAATTTTGAGGCCCATTGATTCCAGTTTCAGGCGGGCAATCCAATTTTCTATTTCTACCGGCACGTCATATACCTGAGGTGATAATTTAACGTGATTTTTGACGGCGTATTCAGTTACCAATGCCTGGGTGGCAAAACTCATATCCATCACCATCGCCGGGTGGCCTTCGGCGCAGGCGAGGTTAACGAGTCGTCCTTGCGCCAGGACGAAAATAGATTTTCCATTTTTGAGAATATACTGGTCAACATTGGGTCTGATATTTAATGTAATCTGTTTTGCTATTTTCTTCAATGCGGCCAGGTCCAGTTCCACGTTAAAATGTCCGGAATTGGCTACGATGGCGCCGTCTTTCATCATTTTAAAATGTTTTTCATTAATGACGCCGATATCGCCGGTCAGGGTGCAGAAGACCTCGCCGATTTTAGCGGCCTGGTTCATCGGCATTACGTTAAATCCGTCCATTGTCGCTTCCAGGGCTCTTAAGGGATTAACTTCGGTAACAATGACCCGGGCGCCGAGTCCGTGGGCGCGCATTGCAAACCCGCGGCCGCACCAGCCGTAACCGGCCACTACGATTACCCGGCCGGCAAAAAGGACATTGGTGGCCCGGATAATCCCGTCAACGGTTGATTGGCCGGTGCCGTAACGGTTATCAAAAAGATATTTGGTTTTGGCGTCGTTCACGGAAAAAACCGGATAACGCAATGCCCCGTCCTGGGCCATCGCTTTCATCCGGATAATGCCGGTGGTGGTTTCTTCCATTCCGGCATAAATATTCTCTGGTAACGATTGATATTTAGAATGGATGGTGGAAACCAGGTCGGCTCCGTCGTCAATCGTAATCTGAGGTTTGATCGCAATGACTGCATGAATGTGTTTATAATAAGAAGAATTATTTTCTCCGCGGATGGCAAAGACCGGAATTTTATAATCGCGGACCAAACTGGCGGCTGCTTCATCCTGGGTGGAAAGCGGGTTAGAGGCGCAGAGCGCCAGTTCGGCGCCGCCGGCCTGAAGCGTTCTCATTAAATTAGCCGTCTCGGTCGTTACGTGCAAACAGGCTCCGATTCTGATGCCTTTTAACGGCTTGGTCCGGGCGAACCGCTCGCGAATCCGGCGTAACACCGGCATATGGTTATCCGCCCAGTTAATCCGGCGGTAACCGATTGAAGATAGTTTGATATTTTTTACGTCGTATTTCATTTATAAATTTTCTCCAATAATTTATTTAAATTTGTGTAATCTGTTTAATATCCGTGTTAATCCG
>ERZ1292633.2425-Hain-H41-02um-R1-2425-length-19100-cov-6_pt1 | contig 19100 bp, 16 predicted proteins | sample MGYA00564406_ERZ1292633 | MGnify/ENA primary metagenome ERZ1292633 (study PRJEB36523, sample SAMEA6512639) | groundwater metagenome | collected 2019-01-08 | study: AquaDiva: Metagenomics assemblies of 32 groundwater samples
AGTTCGACTGGGGACAGGACACCCTGCGCGCCCGCCTCAAGGAACTGCGGCACGCGGTGCTCGGCGCCAACGTCACCTATGCCGATGGGCGCGACGTGCCGTGGATTCGCGACGACACGATCGTCGAACGCAACGGCATACGGGTAGGGATCGTCGGTGTCGCCTCGCCGCTCACGCCACGCACCACGAAGGCGTCGAACGTCGCCGACCTGCGATTTGCCGATCCCGCGCCCGTGGTCAACGCACACGTGCGGTCATTGCGTGCCCGGGGCGCGACGGTGGTGGTTCTCGTCGCGCACGACGGCGCCTTCTGCAACGGCCGCGGCGCGGAGCAGACGTGCAGCGGAGAGGTCGTCAAGCTCGCCCAGGGCATCACCGAGAAGGTCGACGCGATCATCAGCGGCCATACCCATTCGATGCTGAACACCGAGATCAACGGCATCGCGGTGGTGCAGGCGCGATCGAGCGGCCGCGCGATTGCCGTGGTGGACCTGCCGCTTGATGCCCGTGGCGTCGTGGCCGGCAAGGGACGCGGCTGGGTACGCAACATCGACAGCGATTCGATTCCGGCCGAGGCCGACATCGCCGCGCTGGTGCGGGACGCAACGGCGAGCGTGGCCAGTCGCGTGAGCCAGCCGATCGCGCAACTGCGCGAACCGATGTTCCGGCGCGGCGAAGAGTATGCCCTCGGGCACCTCATCGCCGACGCGCAGCGCGCGGCCGGCCAGGCCGACGTGTCGGTGATGAACAACGGCGGCATTCGCGCCGACCTGCAAGCCGGCACCGTGACCTATGGTGCGTTGTTCGAGATCGCGCCGTTCGGCAACGTGCTCTATCGCGTAACCGCCCGGGGTGACGCCCTGCGTGCGTACTTCGAGAGATTGTACGACGGCCAGCGTGCGCCGCGTGTGCATGTCAGCGGCATCACGCTGACGTGGGACGGTGCGAAGCCCGCGGGCCAGCGCCTCGTCGGCGCACGGCTCGCCGACGGCACGTCGCTGGACGACGCGCGTGAGTACCGCATGGTGCTCAGCGACTTCATGCTTACCGGCGGCGACGGGCTTGGCCTTGGCGGCGCGGCGCGCCTGGTGGAACCGCTGAACGTGCAGGACCTCGATGCGCTCGTCGCCTACATCCGCTCGCTCCCCGGCGGCGTGATCGTCGCCGACGAGACTCCCCGCCTGATCTACCTCAAGCCATGACCGAGCCCGTCACCGTCTTCGTCAATGCGCGCGCGGTGCACGTCGCCGCCGGCTCCACGGTGCTCGACGCCGTGCGCGCCTTCGACCCCGCCGAGGGCGACGCGCTTGCCGCAGGAACGCGCGGTGTGACCGACAGCCGCGGACTTCCCGCACCGGCGGATACCGTCGTGCACGGCGGGGCGATCTTTCGCCTCGTCTCGGCGCGCGCCGGCCGCAGCGAGGAAACGGCGTGACCGTCGTCACCTCCGACCTGTTGCGCCGTCTTCCCAAGACGGAGTTGCACTGTCATCTCGACGGCTGCGTGCGCGCATCGACGCTGCTCGAGCTGGCCGCCGAATACGACAAGCCCATGCCGGCTGATGACGCGGAAGCACTGGCGCAGTACATGCTGGTGGACGACGCGGAAAACCTCGAGGACTATCTCGAGCGCTTTTCGGTGACGCTGTCGGTGATGCAGACCAGCGAGGCGCTGGAGCGCATCACCTACGAGCTGGCCGAGGACGCCGCGCGCGAGGGCGTGCGGTATCTCGAGACGCGCTACGCTCCGGTGCTGAACGTGCGCGGCGGGCTGTCGCTCGAGGAGGCCGTGGAGGCGCCGCTGCGCGGGCTCGCGCGCGCACACCAGGAGTACGGCATCGTGGGGCGCGTCATCGTCTGCGCCATTCGCAACATGGCGCCCGAAGTGTCGCTGGAGCTGGCGCGCCTGGCGGTGGCGTTCAAGGGCCGGGGCGTCGCCGGTTTCGACCTGGCCGGCGGCGAGGCGGGCAACCCGGCCAGCCGCCACAAGGAAGCCTTCGACTTTGCGCGCGAGAACGACCTGCCGTGCACCTGCCACGCCGGGGAGGGCGCCGGCGCCGAGTCGGTGCGCGACGCCGTGCATCGCTGCTGCGTGTGCCGCGTCGGGCACGGCACGCGCCTGCTCGAGGACGAGTCGCTCACGGAGTACGTGAATGACCGCCGCATCACCATCGAGTGCTGCATCACCAGCAACGTGCAGACGCGGGCGACCCAGTCGTTCGACACGCACCCGCTGCGCCAGTTCTTCGACCGCGGCCTCAACGTGGTGCTGAGCACGGACAACCGGCTGATGAGCGGCATCACGCTGGTGGACGAGTACCAGCGCGCCGCCACGCACCTGGGATTCACGTTCGAGGAGCTGTGCGCGGTGGCCCGCAACGGCTTCACCAGCGCGTTCCTGCACGAGAACGAGCGAAGCGCGCTGCTGGCCACGGTCGACCGCGACATCGCCGCACTGCTGGCCGAGGGGCGGTCGTGAGCACCCACGGAGCCGCCGCCGCACGCGTCGCCGCCGACTTCGTTCGCGAAGAGCTCGGCGTGAAGTCCCCGGCCTGCGCGATCATCCTCGGGTCGGGACTTGGCTCGCTTGCCGACCGCATCGAGAACGCCCGTCGCGTCACGTACGCCAGGGTTCCCGGATTTCACGCCACGCACGTGGCGGGCCACCGGGGCGAGCTCATCGCCGGCACGCTGGGAGGGCGCGAAGTGCTCGCGTTTGCCGGCCGCTTCCACATGTATGAAGGGCACGCGCCGCAGGTGAGTGCCTTCCCGGTGCGCGTCGCGCACGCGCTGGGCGCGCGCACGCTGTTCGCTTCCAACGCCGCCGGGGGGATCCGTCGCACGTTCAGCGCCGGCGACCTGATGGTGATCGAGGATCACCTGAATCTCATGTTCGTGAATCCGCTCACCGGACCACTCGAGCCGGGTGACACCAGGTTCCCCGACATGAGCGCGGCCTATGCACCGCGCCTCAGGCAGCAGTTGCGCGACGCGGCCCATCGGCTGGGCATCCCGCTACAGGCTGGCGTCTACGTGGGGTTGCTGGGGCCGACGTACGAGACGCTCGCCGAGGTGCGCATGCTCGAACGCATGGGCGCCGACGCCACGGGGATGAGCACGGTGCCCGAGGTGATCATGGCCAACGCCCTCGGCATGGAGGTGGCGGGCGTCTCGCTGATCTCGAATCCCGCCGCCGGGCTGACCAGCGAAAAGCTCAGCCACGCCGACGTCATGCGCGCGGCCGAAGCGGCGGGCGACAGTTTCTGCCGGCTGGTCACGGAGTTCGTGCGCAGCCTGTAGCCGAACTATTTTTTCGGCGCGGGCAGGCTGACCAGCCGCCGCTTCATCGCCTGAAAGTTCGGCGAGTCCTTCGTCAGCCCCGACGTCTGAGCCGCCGGGTAGTTGGCGATCATGCGCTTTGTGTCGTCGATGCGCGACTCTTCCAGGGGATGCGACGCGAAGAACGCCGCCAGGGCGTCGGGCTGTTCCTTTCGCTCCTTCAGCAGGATGGCGAACATCTCGGGAATCCCGCTGGGGTCGATGCGCGCCTTGATGAGGTAGCGCACCCCCTCCTCGTCGGCCTCGGCTTCGTCCGTCCGGCTGAACTTCGCGAAGGCCGCATTGGCGCCGATGTTGATCACCGACTGGGCCGTGCCCGTGTTGCAGACGGAGGTCAGCGTGCAGAGCAGGGTCGTGCCGATGTTCGCCCCCTGGGCCTTCTGCATCTGCTTGACGCTGTGGCGCCGCGTCACGTGGGCGATCTCGTGACCAATGACGCCAGCCACCTGCGCCATCGTGTTGGCCCGCTCGATGAGACCGCGGTTCACGTAGATGAATCCGCCCGGGACGGCGAAGGCATTCACCTCCCGGCTATCGACAACCGTGAAGTGCCAGTCGAGATTTCGCTGGTCGGCTACCCGGGCCAGGGAATCACCGAGGAGCGTGATGTAGCGATTCACCTCGGGGTCCTGCACGATCGGCAGTTCCTTGGCGATCTGGGTGGCGTAGTTTGCCCCCAGGTCGACTTCCTGCTGGGTCGACACGGCGCAGGCGGCCGCCATCAGCAGCGGCGAAACGAGTGCGGCGCGGGCCGCGGAGGCAAGACGAGTGCGCATGGAGACAAGATAACGGTGAAATGGCTCACGGTGGCAAGGGACCTGAAGCGTCGCAAGGCGCGCGAGCGCAACGGGCTGTTCGTCGCCGAGGGCGTGCGGACGGTCGAGGAACTCGCGCGCTCGCCGCTGGTCATCGAGGCCGCGCTCGTCACGGAGCGCGCGCTGGCCGAAGGCCGGAGTGGCACGCTCGCCGCGACGCTCGAGCAGCGTGGCGTCCCCGTGATGCGGGTCACCGACGCCGAGTTCGAGTCGGCCGCCGACACCGAGCATCCGCAGGGCATCCTCGCCATCGCGCGGCAGCCCGGCCACTCTCTCGCCGGCCTTGCAGTGCGCGACACGCTGCGCCTGCTGGTGCTCGACGCCATCCAGGATCCGGGCAACGTCGGCACGCTCATTCGCACGGCAGCGGCGGCCGGCGCCGCGGCGGTCGTGGCGCTCCCGGGAACGGTGGACATCTGGAACGCCAAGGTGGTGCGCAGCGCCGTGGGGAGCCATTTCGGCTTTCCGGTGATCGAGGCCACGCCGGCGGAGCTGCAGGCGTTTCTCGCCAGCCACCAGGTGTCGCTCTGGGGCACGGACGCCGGGGGAACGCCGCTCGAGGCGGTCAAGCCGCCGATGCGCCTCGCCATCGTGGTGGGCAACGAGGGCGCCGGGCTCAGCGATGCGTTGCGCGCGCTCTGTTCGGACGTCGTGTCGTTGCCGATGGCCCCCGGCGTGGAGTCGCTGAACGTCGCGGTGGCCGCCGGCATCACCCTCTACGCACTTCGCCCGTGAACGGAAGCACCCCCGCACCCCGCACCCGCGCACCCCGCACCGCATGCCTCCCGTGAACTCGACCTCCTGGTTTGCCGTCTACGCGCCGGTGTTCGGCGCCCTGGGCGCGATCTTCGGCTCGTTCCTCAATGTCTGCATCGCGCGGTGGCCCAAGGACGAGTCCGTCATTCGTCCGCGCTCCCGCTGCCCCGGCTGCGGCAATGCCATCGCCTGGCACGACAACATTCCGGTGCTCGGCTGGTTGATGCTGCGCGGCCGTTGCCGGCACTGCGGGTCGCGCATCAGCCTGCAGTACCCGCTGGTCGAGGCCACCACGGCCGCGATCTGGATCGGCGCCCTCTGGCTGCTCGGCCCCACGGTCGTTGCCGTGCGTCTCGCCGTCGTCGCCACGATCCTGCTGGGCGTCGCGGTCACCGACGCGCAGAGCTACCTGATTCCCGACGGTTTCACGCTGAACGGCCTCGCCTTCACGGCGGTCGGCGCGATCGTCGGGCTCTTCATCGGCGAACAGCTCCCCTTTGCCGGACCGTGGGATGCGCTGCTCGGGGCCTGCACCGGCGCCGGCGCGATCACCATCGTGGGCTGGCTCGGCGAGGTGGCCATGAAGAAGGAAGCCATGGGGTATGGCGATGCCACCCTCATGGCGTTCGTCGGCGCGGCGGTCGGCCCCGTGCGCTCGCTCCTCTGCATCTTCATCGGGGCGGCGCTGGCGGCCGCCGCGTTCCTGCTGGTGGTCTATCCCGTGGCGTGGCTGCGTGCCCGCCGGGCCGGCGCCTCCTTTGAAACCCCACTCGTGCCGTTCGGCGTCTTCCTTGCGCCGGCCGCGATCCTCACTTTGCTTTTCGGCAATGCCCTGCTCGGCTGGTATGTCGAGCGGATGTTCGGCTGAGTTGCGGCCGGTGGCCGCGTCATTTTCCAGGGGTTCCATGCATCTCTTCACCCGTCGCGCGGCCACGCTGTGCATCGCGGCGCTCCTCGTACTGCCGGCCTGCCGCGAGGCCCAGACCGTCGCGTACGACGGCCCGTACGCCGAGCTCGTCCGCAAGTACGTCCCGCAGATCGAAAAGGCCGTCGGCCTCAAGTTCCTGCGACCGCCGAAGGTCGAGAGGCGTTCGCCCGACGAAGTGCGCGAGTTCCTGGAGAAGGAATTCAATGAGAACATCCCGCCCCTCGAACTCGAAGGGGCGACGCGTGCCTACAAACTGCTCGGGTTGCTCCCCGACAGCCTGGACCTGCGGAAATTCATGCTCCGGCTGCTCGGCGAGCAGGTCATTGGTTACTACGATCCGGGCACGAAAGTCCTCTATGTGGTGAGCGACACGTCCTCCGGCCGATCCGCGCTGGTGGAGGTGACGCTTGCGCATGAACTGGTGCATGCCCTGCAGGACCAGTACTTGCCGCTCGACTCGATCCAGAAGCAGCGGGACGACAACGACCGGCAGACTGCCGCACAGGCCGTGATGGAAGGGCAGGCCACCTACGAACAGATGTCCAGCATGCTCGGCGGTGACGTTGCGGTGCGGATTCCCGGTGGATGGGACCGCGTGCGCGAGATGATTCGCGAGAACCAGACGGCGATGCCGGTGTTCAACAGCGCCCCGATGATGCTGCAGGAGACGTTGCTCTTTCCGTACCTGAGTGGCGCGGAGTTCGTGCGGCGGTTCAAGGACGCGCGTTCGGGCGAGGTGCCGTGGAAGCCGCTGCCGGCCTCCACCGAGCAGGTGCTGCACGTGGACAAGTACCTTGCCGACGAACGCCCGGTCCAGGTCACGCTGCCGGCGTTGCTGGCGGGAACCAAGGTCTACGAGAACAACCTCGGCGAGTTCGAGACGCGCCTCTTCCTGTTCGCGGCGCTGCAGGACCTGGGTACGTCGGCGCGGTCGGCCGAAGGGTGGGCTGGAGACCGGTATGTGGTGACCAGCCTCCCCGCGGGACCCGGCATTGTGTGGGTGACGGTGTGGGACACCCCGATCGACGCGGGTGAGTTTCGGGAGGCCGCGCAGCGCGCCGCCCAGCGGCGGCTTGGCGTGGCAGGGGCTGGCTCGGGTGAGTTGCGGCGCTATGAAGGTAAGGGTCGTATCGTGGAGATCGTTGCGGTGACGGTGCAGGGGAAGCCGGCGGTCATCTGGACCGACGTTCCGGCGGGAAGCGGCGCGCGACTGATCGATGCCGCCAAGGTGCGACTGACGGAGAAGTAGCGGAGGCTATCGCGATGCCTGGAATGACACGGAGAACACTCACCCGACTGGCCCCCGCGCTCCTGTTCGCGCTGGGCAGCTTCGGGTGCATCGACTGGAAACGGACGACGGCGGTTCCCGAGGAATCGGTGCGCCGCTTCATCTCGTTGGTGCAGACGCAGGATGGGGCGCAAACCGCGGTGCTTCGCTCGAGCGTGGCGCCCGCGCCGGGCAGCGGCGCCACGATCACCGCCGTCCTGCCCAGCCAGGTGCTGCGTGGGGGCACGGTGCAGACGACCATTACGTCGGCGACGCCGTTCAGCCGGGCCATCTTCAACGTCACGGGCAACACCGACCACTGGGAACTCACGCTTCCCGCGCCCGTCACCAGCGTGACGGTGCTGATGGTGATCTCGGTGGAGATGCCGAAGACGGTGTTCAACCTGCAGATCGCGGCGGGCGGTGCCAGCAGCGTCGGGCAATACCAGTCGAGCGATCTGGGCGTGATCTTCGTCGGCACCGGCGAAATCCAGACCAACGTCACGTGGGACACCAGGGCCGACGTCGACCTCCACCTCATCGATCCGTCCGGCAAGGAGATCTACTACGCCTCGCGGAACTCGCCGACCGGCGGCCAGCTCGACCTCGACTCGAATGCCGGGTGCGGCAGTGATGGCCCCCGCGCCGAGAACATCTTCTGGGGCGACGGCATCGTCGTGCCGCGCGGCGAGTACATCCTTCGCGTCGACTACTGGTCGAGCTGCGGCGCGCCGCGGACGAACTACGTGGTGACGATCAACCTGCGTGGCCTGCCCCCGAAGATCTTCACCGGGACGCTCGAGGGCACCGGGTCGCACGCCGGCGCGGGGGCGGGGCGGACGATTGCGATATTCGAGTACTGATAGTCGAAAGACGATAGTTGATAGTTGATAGTCGATCGTCGATCGTCGATCGTCGAGAGCCCGGCGGACTGCGCGTCCGCGGGGCTCTCTATCTACTATCCACTATCCACTATCCGATTTGGAGCTTCCTCCGTGCTTCGCGCACCAGCTTGTGATGCGGTTGTCTTTTCGGCTTCAGCATCGATCCGCGACAGGTGCGCTCGCCGCACTGGCAGGGAAAGCGCTGCTTGCGTGCCGGCGTGTGCGGCTCGTCGAGCTCGATGGCGTAGTCGTACGCCAGCTCCTCGCCCGGGTGGATGGCGCGTATGCTCACGATCCACATGCGGTCACCGGCCGGCATCGGCTCGCAGTTGGGCGCGCAGGAGTGATTGATGAACCGCGCGTCGTTGCCGCCCACGTTGGCGTCGATCACGCGGTCATCGTCGAGTTGCAGCAGGTAGGTGTGTTCGGCCTCTTCGTGATGGTCCGGTGCCGTGGGATACCGGCGCTCGCCCTCGGCGTGCGATATCAGCTCGCCTGCGTACTCGATGATGCGCGTGCCCGCCTTGATGGGGCGCGCGGCGAAGACGCCCAGGCCGTGGCGTCCCGACCGGCGCTTCCTGTACTGCGACACCGACAAGAGCGGGAGCTCGGCGACGTGCAACTTCTTCTTCCTGCGGGCCATGGGTGGATCAGCGGGGACGATCGGCCGCCGCCTGCTCGCCGTGACGGGGCGGGGCATCGGCGGGGCGAGGGTTGCCGTCGAACAGCGGCAGGTCGTCGGAAAATCCGAGTGGCGGGGCGGGGAGCAGCATGCGCTCGATCGCCTCGTCCATGGTCTGCACGAACGAGAAGCGCACCTGGGCGCGCACCTCGTCCGGGAGTTCGCGCAGGTCCTTCTCGTTGGCCGCGGGGAGCATCACCTCGCGCAGTCCCGACCGGTACGCCGCCAGCACCTTTTCCTTGACGCCGCCAATCTCGAGCACCTTGCCGCGCAGCGTCACCTCGCCGGTCACGGCCACGTCGCGGCGCACCGGGCGCCGGCTCATCACGCTGGCGATCGCCAGCGTCACCGCCACGCCGGCGCTGGGTCCGTCCTTCGGCACCGCCCCGGCGGGGAAGTGGACGTGCAGGTCGGTGTGCCTGAACTCGGGATCGCCCAGCCGCAGGGTGCGTGCGCGTGACCGGACGTACGAGCTGGCCGCATCCACGGACTCGCGCATCACGTCGCCTAGCTGACCGGTCACCAGCAGGCGCCCGCTCCCCGACATCAGCAGCGCCTCGATGGTCATCAATTCGCCGCCCAGCGACGTCCACGCCAGCCCGGTGACCGCGCCGAACTCGGCTTCCTGCTCGGCGGCCTCGGAGGCGTAGCGGGGCGGCCCCAGCACGTCCTCGATGCGCGCCTGGTCGACGATCCACGCGCCCATCTCGCCATCGGCCTTGCGGCGCGCACGCTTGCGCATGAGCGACGAGAGGTTGCGCTCGAAGTTGCGCAGCCCGGCTTCGCGCGAGTAGCGATTGGCGAGGAAGCCCAGCGCCTCGTCGGTGAACTGCAGGTCGACGTCGGCGATGCCGTGTTCCTCGAGCAGGCGCGGCAGCAGGTAGCGCCAGGCGATCTCCACCTTCTCCTCGATGGTGTAGCCCGCGATGCGGATCACCTCGAGGCGGTCGCGCAGCGCCGCCGGGATGTCGAACAGGTTGTTGGCGGTCGCAATGAACAGCACCGACGACAGGTCGACCGGCAGGTTCAGGAAGTGATCGACGAACGTCGCGTTCTGCGCCGGGTCGAGCACCTCGAGCATCGCCGCCGTGGGATCACCGCTGGGGCCGCCCGATGACATCTTGTCGATCTCGTCGATCATCAGCACCGGGTCGCACACGCCGACGCGGCGCAGGGCCTGCACCAGCAGCCCCGGCAGCGAGCCCACGTACGTGCGGCGGTGGCCGCGGATCTCGGCTTCGTCGCGCACGCCGCCCACCGAGATGCGATAGAACTGCCGCCCGATGGCCGCGGCGATCGCCTCGCCCAGCGACGTCTTGCCGGTGCCCGGCGGACCAACGAAGCAGAGGATCGGCCCCGGCGCATGTCCGCCGCGCAGCTTGCGCACGGCCATATGCTCGAGAATCCGGTCCTTCGCCTCGCGCAGTCCCCAGTGCCGCTCGTTCAGCGCGTCGTCCACGCGGTCGAGGGCGATGTCGGGCTCGCCGCTGGTTCGCCCCCACGGCAGGGCGAGGATCCACTCCAGGTAGTTGCGCAGCACCTGATACTCGCTGGACGCGCTGGACAGGTTCCGCAACCGCGCCACCTCGCGGCGCGCCTCGCTCGACACCGTCGGCGGCAGCGGTGCGCGCTCGATCTGCTTCAGCAGCTCGGCCGCCTCGCTCTCCTGCGGATCGCTCTCGCCCAGTTCCGCCTGGATGGCGCGCAGCTGCTGGCGCAGGTAGAACTCGCGGTGATGCCGCTCGATGTTGGCGTCGGTCTGCACGCGCACGTCGTCGAGCACCGCCGAGCGCGTCAGCTCCTTCTCCACACGGTCCAGCACGTACGTCAGGCGATCCGTGAGGTCGAGGCGCTGCAGCACCTCGTCCTTGTCGCTGGCACGGAACGGGCCGCGCGCGGCCACCAGGTCGGCGGCGTAACCTGGCGTGCCTCCGTTGAGGCGCACCAGCGCCGACAACTCGGGCGGTGTGGTGTCGTTGGCGTCCACCAGGCGGTCGGCGGCGTCGGCAAGCTGCGTCAGGAGGGATCGCAGGGACGGCGCGTCGCCCGGCACCTCGGTCACCGGCTCCGACAGGGCGTAGGTCACCGCCTGCCGCCGCTCGATGCGTGCGATGCGCACCCGAGTCATCCCTTCGAGCGTCACCTGCAGCGTATTGCCGGCCACGGCGGCGCGGGCCACCACGCGCGCCAGCACGCCGATGCGCCCCACCAGGGACGCCGGGTCGGGCGAGGCGTCGCGCGCCGAGGCCACGGCGACGATGACTTCGAGGTCATGTTCGGGGTGTGCCTTCAGGAGCGCCACATTTTCGGGTGCACCCATCTGCACGGCGACGGTGCCGCGCGGGAAGACGACGGTCGACCGCAGCACGAGCAGCGGTCGGTCGCTGAAGGTCGGATCGGCTGGCGTCGGGGCCCCGGGCGCGGTCACGGGTACTAAGGTAGCGCCTGCGCGAATTCGCGGAAGCCAGCCGAACTCCCGTCGCCTCGGGCGTCACGCCGGCGTGGTTGCGGGATGGCCGCGGGGCACCGTAATTCCACCCCATCGTCGGGCGCCTGCGGCGCCCGTCTCAGTCCACCCTCGTCCTGAGACCCCATGACACACTCCTTCGTTGGGAGGATGGCTGCCGCGCTGCTGGCAGCGGCCTTCCTCGCACTTCCCGGTGAGCTCGCCGCCCAGTCCGCGGCCACGACCGGTGTGATCCGAGGCACGGTCAGCGATGGTGCTGGCGCCCCTCTCGTCGGAGCCACCGCGACCCTGCGCAACACCGCCACCAACGTCACCCGCACCGTGCAGTCCAACGTTGCGGGTGTGTTCGTTGCGCCCCTGCTGCCGCTGGGCTCGTACGAGGTGAGAGTGCGTGCCGTCGGCCACCGGCCGGTGGAACAGAAGGGCATCTCCGTCACCGTCGGGTCGACCGTCGCGCTATCGTTCAAGCTCGAACGCGCGGCCACGGAACTGCAGGCGGTGACCATCAGCGCGACGCAGGACGCCCAGGTCGATCCGTCCCGCACGACGGTCGCGGCATCGCTCGGCGCCAGCGCCATCAAGGCGCTGCCGAACAACGGCCGCAACTTCCTCGCGCTCACGACGCTGACCCCGAACGTGGCCGTCGCACAGGGCCCGGACGGCGACGTCCTCTCGATCGCCGGCCAGCGCGGCATCCACAACAACGTCTCGGTGGACGGCGCCGACTTCAACAATCCGTTCTTCGGCGAGCAGCGCGGCGGCCAGCGCCCTGCCTTCACGTTCAACCTCGACGCGGTGCAGGAAATGGTGGTGACCGCGCAAGGGGCCAACGCGGAGTTTGGTCGTTCGAGCGGCGGTTTCGTGAACGTCATCACCAAGTCGGGCACCAACACCCGTTCCGGCTCGCTCCATTACTTCGGCAAGTCGAGCGCGCTCTCCGGCGACCTCAAGGGGAACGGCGTCACGCTCAAGCCCGACTTCGCGCAGCACCAGTTCGGCTTCACCCTCGGCGGCCCGATCAAGCAGGACAAGGCCTGGTACTTCGTCGCCTACGACCAGCAGGCCTTCTCCGAGACCAAGCAGACCGACCGCGGCAGCAGCCCCGCATTCTCGAAGCTCAAGGCGTGGACAGACACCGCATACGGCGGCGCACTCAGGGGCGACTTCGGCCCGACCGACCGCACCAATGACGCCCAGGTGCTGATGCTCAAGCTCGACTACAAGGTGAGCGACCGCACCAACGCCTCGCTCAAGTACAACTTCACCAACTCCAAGCAGGTCAACGGCACGTTCGACGTCGACTCGTGGGCGCGCAGCGCCAACGCCGTCGAGAATGACTTCTCGAACGCCATCAACGGCCAGCTCACGACTCAGTTGACCAGCGCCGTCACCAACGAGGCGCGCTTCCAGTTCTCCCGCGAGGACCGGCCGCGCGACTACGACGGCCCGACGTTCCCTGGCGGCCGCCGATTCCCCGACACCGCCATGGACTTCGGGGGCAACTTCCGGCTCGGCATGCCGTTCTTCATCCCGGTCAAGGACTTCGACGACCGCATCCAGGTCGTCGACAACGTCACGTGGGCCAAGGGCAACCACCTGATGAAGATTGGCGCCGAGTACAACCGCACGCGCACCAAGCAGACGTTCATCGGGTTCGCCAATGGCCGCTTCATCTTCAGCAGCGTCGATGGCTTCCTGAACTACGTGAGCAAGGGCAACGGGTACGTCGAATGCTCCAACGGCACCTCGAGCACCACGGGCGCCTGCCCCGCCGGCTCGTCGATTTCCGGACCGGTGCTCCTGTACCTCCAGCAGGCCGGCGTCGGTGGCCGCAGTGTGGAGAGTGCCGGCACCCAGGAAATCGTGCAGGACGAGTTGGCGTTGTTCGCGCAGGACAGCTGGAAGGTGAACGACAAGCTGTCGATGAACTACGGGCTGCGCTGGGAGATGCAGAAGCAGCCCGACGCGCAGACGCCGCCGGACGAGGTCTTCTTCGCGCCGTTCATCGGCAAGACCGTCACGAACGCGAAGGGCGCGTTCCGCTTCCCGTCGGACGGCACGATCAAGAGCGACTACGGCATGTTCCAGCCGCGCTTCGGCTTCTCCTACGACGTCAACGGTGACGCGACGCAGTGGGTGCGCGGCAGCGCGGGCCTGTACTACGCCCGCATTCCCGGCTTGAACCTCGCGTCGATCCGCTCGACAAACGGGTCAGTTGGCCAGACGATCTTCCGCAACAGCGCGCTCACCGGAATCCTCGGCGCGCCGCCCAAGTACGACCAACTGCTGCCGGCGCCGTCCGGCACCCCGTGGGGACCGGACGTGTTCGTGATGGACGAGAACTTCCGAAACCCGCGCACCATGAGCGCGTCGCTGGCGTACGAGAAACAGCTGGACCACGGTCTCTCGGCGACAGTGACGTACAACTGGTCCAAGACCGACTTCCTCACGCGCTTCGTGAACCGCAACGACGGGGCGTTCGGCAACCCGTGGTCGACCGGCCTCGCCGGCGGCAACGGCATTACGACGCTCACGACGGTCGAGGCCACCGCCAAGTCGCAGTTCAACGGCGTGACATTCGGGCTCGCCCGGGTGAAGGGCGAGCGCCTCACGTTTGACGCCAACTACACGCTGGCGTTCGACAAGTCGGACGACGACAACGAGCGCGACCCGTTCACGTTCACGTACGCCAAGGCGGACCGCCTTGATCGCGAGTGGGGCTACAGCAACCGCGACCAGCGCCACCGCTTCAACCTGTCGGCGCTGACCAAGGGCCCGATGGGCACGATCCTCAACGGCCGCTTCTCGTACCTCTCGGCGACTCCGGTCAGCGAGAAGTGCGGTGCCGGCAGCAAGGGGTCCGGCGAGCGCGCCGCATCGCCGTCCGATCGCGTCTGCGCCGACGGCACGATCCTGCAGCGCAACACGCTGCGCCGCGACAACGAGTACGCCAGCTTTGACCTCAAGATCACGCGCCTGCTCCCGTCCGTGGGCGGTCACCGGCCGGAGGCCGTGGTCGAGGTGTTCAACGTGCTCGGGCGCAACAACTTCAAGGATCCGTCGACCAACAGCCTGCTCTTCAACTTCGACGGCACCATCCGGTCGGGCCTGGGCGATCCGCGCCAGATCCAGGCTGGTGTGCGGTGGGAGTTCTGAATGAGAGACGATAGTCGATAGTCGATAGACGATAGACCCAAGGCAGGGTGCGGGCCGGGGCGAAAGCTCTGGCCCGTGCTCTATCTACTACCGTCTATCGTCTCTCGACTATCTTTCAGAATGTTCCAGGAACTCTCCGACAAGCTCGAAAGCGCCTTCGCCAAGCTCCGCGGGCGCGGCACCCTGTCCGAGGCCGACATCAAGGAGGGGCTGCGCGAGGTCCGCCGCGTCCTGCTGGAGGCCGACGTCAACTTTGCGCTGACGCGCGAGTTCCTCGAGCGCGTGGAGAAGCGCGCCGTCGGCGTCTCGCAGATCAGGACCGTCTCGCCCGCGCAGCAACTGGTGAAGATCGTCTACGACGAACTCACCGCGATGCTCGGCGAGCGCAAGGAAGGGCTCAAGCTGTCGTCGGTGCCGCCCACCGTGGTGCTGATGGTCGGCCTGCAGGGCTCGGGCAAGACGACGACGGCCGCCAAGCTGGCCCGCCGCCTCAAGGGCGAAGGCCGCCAGGTGCGCCTCATCGCCGCCGACGTGTATCGTCCCGCCGCCATCGACCAGCTCGAAACGCTGGGACGCGAGATCGACGTTCCCGTCTTCGCCGATCGCTCCACCACCGACGTGGTGGCGATTGCCCGTGCCGGCCTGGACATTTCGCGCCGCGAGCGCGACCGCGTGCTGCTCATCGACACCGCCGGCCGGTTGCAGATCGACGAGGCGATGATGGACGAGCTGCGCCGCCTCAAGGAGGCGGTGCGCCCCGACGAGATCCTGCTGGTCGCCGACGGCATGACGGGCCAGGACGCGGTGAAGATCGCGCAGGGCTTCAACGACGCCCTGGGCATCACCGGCGTCATCCTCACCAAGATGGACGGCGACGCGCGCGGCGGCGCCGCACTCTCCATCTACGGCGTGACCAAGAAGCCCATCAAGTACATCGGCGTCGGCGAAAAGTCCGACGCGCTCGAGGAGTTCCACCCCGACCGCATGGCCGGGCGCATCCTGCAGCAGGGCGACGTGCTGTCGCTGGTGGAAAAGGCGCAGGGGGCCATCGACGCCGACGAGGCCAAGCGTCTCGACAAGAAGGTGCGCAAGGAGGGCATGGACCTCAGCGACTTCCTGGCGGCCATGAAGCAGATCCAGCGCCTCGGGCCGATGGAGGGAATCCTCAAGCTCCTCCCCGGCGTCAACAGCAAGATGCTCAAGCAGGCCAACACCGATCCCCGGCGGATGAAGCACCTCGAGGCGATCATCCTCTCGATGACGGTCGACGAGCGCAAGAAGCCCGACATCCTCAACGGCTCGCGCCGTGCGCGCATCGCCAAGGGGTGCGGCCGCCCGATCAGCGAGGTGAACAAGCTGCTCGAGCAGTTCCGGGGGATGCAGAAGATGATGAAATCGATGAAGGGCGGGGGGAGGATGCAGTTCCCCGGCATGAGATAACTGCAAAAGAACCTGTAAGCTGTACGCTGTACGCCATACGCCGTCCGTGCCTGCGTGCCGGGAGCGGACGGCTTAGAGCGTAGGGCGTAGAGCTTGCAGCTTCCCTTGTAGTTCTCGCCCAGCCTGCTTATCCTTCTAGGCTTGCTGCGCTACCCTGTTCTCCGGAGCAGGGCCTGGGTGCGCCACGGATACACCGTGGGCGCGAGGAGCCCGGTGGCAGCGCCTCATCGCCACACTGGAGTGCCATCCGATGGCTGTTGCTATTCGCCTTCGCCGTGCGGGCCGCAAGAAGGCCCCGATGTACCGCATCGTCGTTGCTGACTCGCGCGCGCCGCGCGACGGCAAGTTCATTGAAGTCATCGGGCAGTACGCGCCCCGGACTGGCGACAAGGCCGTGACGCTCAACGCCGAGCGCGCCAACTACTGGCTGAACGTCGGCGCGCAGCCGTCCGACACCGTGCGCTCGCTGCTCCGCAAGGCGGGCGTGCTGAAGGACCGCCACGAAGCCCGCCTCGCGATCAAGCTGGCCGCCAACGCCGTGCCCCTCACGGAGAGCAGCGAGTAACACCGTGACCACCGGCGCCACCGCGGTCGTCGGTCGCGTTCGTCGCGCCCACGGCCTCAAGGGTGAACTGGTCGTGCTGCCGATCACCGACGCGCCGGACGCGATCTTCGCGCCCGGCGCGCGTGTGTTTGTGGGCACGCCCAACGGCGACCTCGCCACCGACGCGCGCTCCGGCGCGCCGCGCGCGCTGACGGTGAAGGCCACGCGAGCGTTCAAGGACGGCCTGCTCGTCTTCTTCGACGGCATCGCCGACCGCACCGAAGCCGAGCGCTGGAACGGACGCACGTTCCTGGTGCCGGCCGACGAGCTCGCGCCGCCCGAGGAGGGTGGGCTGTTCCTGCACGAGCTCCCCGGGATGCGCGCGTTCGATCCCGCCGGCGCGGCACTCGGCGAGGTGCACGGCTGGTACGAGCTGCCCCAGGGCATCATGCTCGAGTTGCTCACCCCCCGTGGCCTCCGCGACGTGCCGTTCAACGAGGCCTTCGTGCGCCACCTCGACCGCGACGCGCGCACGATGACGCTCGACGTCCCCGAGGGACTGCTCGAGTGAGGATCAACATCGTCACCATCTTTCCCGAGTTCTTCGCCACGCCGCTCGCGCTGAGCATCCCGAGCAAGGCACGGGAAGCCGGCAGCGTGGAGTATCACGTGGCCGACCTGCGCGACTACACGCACGACCGGCACCGCACGGTGGACGACTATCCGTACGGGGGCGGCGCGGGCATGGTGATGAAGCCCGGACCGTTCTTCGAGTGCGTCGAGGCGCTGGGCGCCAGGGCGCCCATCGTGCTGCTGTCGCCGCGGGGCAAGGTGTTCTCGCACGCCGATGCCGAGCGTTTTGCCACCGGCAGCGAGTTGACGCTGCTCTGCGGGCACTACAAGGACGTCGACCAGCGCGTCGCCGATCACCTCGCCACCGAGGAGATTTCCATGGGCGACTTCGTGCTGTCGGGGGGCGAGCCGGCGGCGTTGTGCATCGTGGACGCCGTGGTGCGGCTGCTTCCCGGCGCGATGAGTGACCTCGACAGCGCGCGCGGCGACTCGTTTTATGGACGCGGAATTTCCGCTCCGAGCTACACCCGGCCGCCGGAATTCCGGGGGTTCACGGTGCCGGAGGTGCTGCTGTCCGGCCACCACGCGGAGATCGAGAAGTGGAGGAAGCTGGAAGGGGAGCGCAGGTCGCGCGAGAGAGAGTAGGGCTCCTGGGATGAGTTCGGGGTGGCGGGTTCTGGTGGTGGGTGAGGAGTGGGGGTTGGGGGCGAGGGACGGGAGTGTTCGCTTTTGTGGCCGATCTTCCACATTCCGCAATGTGGCTCATAAGCCACATTGTGCCGTCTGGGCGATTGGCCGCACATGCGTTCAAGGACCTGTCTCTTCCAGACCGGGAGTACGAGATAAGGTGCGAGTTGGCGGACAATCGATATACGCCATAACTTGCTTTTTAAGTGAGTTATGGCGTATAATGCCAATATGCAGAATATGCCACTCGACCACATCCAGGCCCGTGAGGCCTTTCATGTCCTCCTGCTGCGACGCCTCGTGGATTCATTGCCGCACGGGACGTGGCGGCTCAAGGGCGGCGTGAATCTCCGCTTGTTCTTCGGGAGCCTCCGGTATTCGGAGGATATGGACCTCGATGCCGATCTACGCGTGGGCGACGCACTCAAGCGCGAAATTCGAAAGGCAATCACCGATCCGGCGCTGCGAGTGCGGTTGGTGGCGCTTGGCATCCGCGAGGTCCGTCAGGAGGGGCGCGCGGTGTCAAAAGACACCGACACAACGCGTCGGCTCAAGATGCAACTGCTGGTGCAGGGCGGCGTGCTGCTGCCGACGAAGGTCGAGACCTCCTTTCGTCCGAGGTTCGCCAGCGATTTCGTCGTCGAGCAACCGGCCGATTCCGCCATCGTTGGACGCTATCTCGATGCCGCGTCGCTCCCGTTGGTCGTCCCACACTATCCGCTCACTCCGGCAGTACGACAGAAGTTGACCGCCTTGGCGCATCGGTCGCAGGTGCAGGCGCGCGACCTTCCCCAAGAGGCGTACGTCGACAAGGTGCTGGCGTTTCTCGACGAGGAACATCGGACGCGCTGGATGGACCGGTGGGACGAACAGCGCGTGTTTGTGGCGGATCTTGCCGACGCGCTGCTCGCCCTGCCGGGCGACGAGCGCCCCGCGTGAACAAGACCGGAATTGCCGTGCTGCGGGACGTAATTCCGGCGTCCCCTGTATTCACGACCCGCGTGGCGGCCATTGCCGCGCACGTCGCTCCCGATGTCGCGACGCGCGATCTGGCGCGCCTGGCAGCTCTGGGCATCCTCACGCGCATTGCCGCCGGCGTCTGGGCCGACGTTCGGCATCCCGATTTCTCGCCGTACGCCGTGGTCCCTTACCTCCTGAACATCCGCCGCAGCAAGATGCAAGGCTACGTGTCGCTGCTCTCGGCGCTCAACCTGCGTGGAATGATCCAACAGATTCCACGCACCATTCACGTGATCGTCACCGAGCAGCGACGGTCAGTGCGCACGCCGGTTGGGCTGTACGAATTCCACCAGATCGACTCCGCGTTGTTTGGTGGGTTCGAACCGTTCGGGCAACTCGGCAACTTCGATCTTGCGACGCCGGCCAAAGCGTTGTTCGACACGCTATACCTGTCGACCCGACGGTCACGTCGTTTTGGCCACCTTCCCGAGCTCGAGTTGACGAGAGCCTTTCGGCGTACGGAGATGACCCGATGGATTCGAACGATTCGCCACGCGCCGCTGCGTAGCGCCGTTGCTGCACGATGGGCGCAGGTCGAGCACA